>Ga0302046_10000050_pt1 | contig 115711 bp, 90 predicted proteins | sample RVTome_11_FD_200261 | JGI IMG/M metagenome (GOLD analysis project Ga0302046, IMG submission 200261) | Soil microbial communities from uranium-contaminated site in the Upper Colorado River Basin, Wyoming, United States - RVT147D111 (version 2) ... | reverse complement strand
GCCCTCCTGCGCCCGCCGCCGCGTTGCTGTTCCTCCGAGACTTACAGCGAAGTCGCGTCGTCGCAGCGCCTTGCGGCGAACGCAGGATGGCTCGGGAGAATGCCCCGGATTACCGACTCGGACCACTAGCGGCTGGCGTGGGGTTCTTGCTCACGCTCTCAGAGGCCCGCGGCCTCGAGCACCTCGTCCTCGGTGAGCAGGCGCGGCGTCGTCTTGGCCAGTGCCAGCACGCGGTCCACCGCGTCGTCGTCGACCTGGTACCCGCGCTTCTCGAGGAAGAAGTGGACGTTCGACTTGCCGCTCATCGGCCCGACGGCGATGACCTGCTCGAGGCCGAAGAGGTCCGCGGGCACGCCGGAGTAGACGCGGTTCGCCAGCCAGTGGTCGCCCTTCTTGTAGGCCTTGATGACCGCCGCCGCGTGCACCCCCGTCGCGGTCTCGAATGCGTCCTTGCCGAACACCGGGTAGTTGGCCGGGATCGGGATCCCGATCGACTCGCTCGCCAGCTGCACGTATTCGCGCAGCCGCGTGAGGTCGTTGTGGATGAGCCCGCCCAGCTTGAGGTTCACGAGCAGGAGGTCCATCTCGGTGTTGCCCGCGCGCTCGCCGACTCCCAGAGCCGTGGCGTGCACGCGTCCCGCGCCCGCGTCGACCGCGGCGGTGAGCGCGTTGATCAGGCCCAGCCCGCGGTCGCGGTGTCCGTGCCAGTCGATGCCGACGTCGGCCCCGAGCTCGTCGACGAGCGCCTTGACGAAGCGCACCAGCCGGACCACCCCGTCGGGACTCGCATGGCCACAGGTGTCGCAGATGCAGATGCGGTCGGCGCCCGCGTCGATGGCCGCGGTGTAGAGCGTGCGAATCGTGTCCGGATGGGCGCGCGTCGTGTCCTCGGTGACGAACATCATCGGCAGGCCTTCCTGCTTGCAGAACTCGACGGCCTCGCGGGTTCGTTTCACCATCGACTCGAGGTCCCAGTCCTCGGCGTACTGCCGGATCGGACTCGACCCGATGAAAGCGCACACCTCGACCGGCTCGCCCGTCGCCTGGACGATCTCCACCGCTGGAGCGATGTCCGACACGAGGGTGCGGCAGGCGACGTTGGGCGTGATCGCGAGCTGCGTCATCTCCTTGGCCAGGGTCAGGATGTGCTCGCGCGCCCGCGGCGAGGCGCCCGGCAGCCCGATGTCCGCGGTGTGGATCCCGAGCTCGTCCATCAGGTGCACCAGCCGGACCTTCTGATCGAGGTCCGGGTCCTTCGCCGAAGGGCTCTGCAGCCCGTCGCGCAGGGTCTCGTCGTCGAACTGGATGCTGGGCGTGTGGTGCGGGTTCCAGTCGTAGATCAACGACGGCTTGGGTCGGGACATCATGGGCGGTTTCCTCGAGGGGGCGAGCAACGGGCATCTTAGCCCGAGGGGGCGTCTCGCCCCCTCCCCGAGCCCGAGCCCGAGCATCGCCCAACCCGGTCACGCCGCGTCAGGCGCCGTTGGTGCACGGGCTGGGGCACGAGAAGACACATCCCGCTGGCCCACCCGCTCCGCCGGCTATCCTTCCCACGCGTACCCCCATGCCCTCCCCCCACGTCCTCAAGTTCGGCGGCGCCGCCCTCGCCGACGGCCCCGCGATCCTGCGCGCCTGCGCGATCGTCCGCGAGCACGGCGGGAGCCGGCCGATCGTCGTCGTGAGCGCGGCGCTGGGGGTCACCGACCTGCTCGAGGCGGCCGCGGCTGCCGCCGCCCGCGGAGGCTGCGAGCTGGAGCGCATCCGGCTCCGCCACCGCACGCTCGTGCGCCAGCTCGGGCTGGACCCCGAGCTGCTCGACCGCCATCTGGGCGAGCTGACCCGGCTCCTGGAGCAGGTCCGCCGGTCCGGGCGGCTCGCGCCGAGCGAGCGCGACTTCGCGCTCTCCTTCGGCGAGCGCATGAGCGCGCGGATCGTCGCCCGGGCGCTGCGCCGGACCGGCGTCGCCGCGACGCCCGTCGACGCGTTCGACCTCGGTTTCACGACCGACTCGAACCACGGCTCGGCGCGCCTGGAGGAGGGCGCCCTCGCGGCGATCCGCGCCGCGACCGAGGAGGTGCCCGGCGTCGCGGTCGTGACGGGCTTCCTCGCCAAGGACCGGCGCGGGAACCTCACGACGCTCGGGCGCAACGGCTCGGACCTGACCGCGTCGATCATCGCGGAGGCGGTCGGCGCGGCCGAGATCCAGTTCTGGAAGGCGGTCGGAGGCGTGATGACCGCCGACCCGGCGCTGGTCGAGGACGCGGCGGTCATCGAGCGGCTCTCGTTCGCGGAGGCGGCCGAGCTCGCCTTCCACGGCGCCTCCGTGCTGCACCCCGCGGCGGTGGCGCCGGCGCTGCGAGCCTGCGCGCGCGTGCGCTTCTGCGACGTGCGCGACCCGCGCTCGCCCGGCACGCGGCTCGAGCGCAGCGTGCCGCGCCAGGGCCCGGTGGGGATCGCGGCGCGGCGCGGCGTCGTGCGCGTCGACCTCGACGTCGAAACCCCCGAGCGGCGCGCCCGGCGACTGGTCGAGCTCTTCGCCACGCTCGAGGCGTTCGGCGTCGCTCCGGGCCTGGTCGTCTCCAGCGCGGACCGCGCCAGCGCGATCGTCCCCGACACGCCGGCCCTCGAGCGCGTCGCCAGCCGGCTGGGGGACGGCGTGCGCTTGACGCGCGGGCTCGCCAGCCTGGCGCTCGTCGGTCCCGGGACGGCGCTCGACGCCGGCCTCGAGCGCCTGCGCGCGGCCGGCGTCGCGGTGCGCGCGGCGTTCCTCGGCGAGCGCGAGCTCAGCCAGGCGTTCCTCGTCGCCGAGGGCGACCTCCGCGCCGCGGCGCGCGCGTTGCACGGCGCGGTCGCCGTGAGTCCACGCACGGTCCCATGACCCAACCCACCGAACGCGCGGGCTCGCTGGACCTCAAGCGCGAGCTCGAGGACTCGCCGGGCCGGGCGGCGAGCCTCCTGGAGGACGTGCACGCCGCGGACGCCGCCGAGTGGCTGCTCGACGTGTCGGGCGAGGACGCCTGGCTCGCCTTCTCGGCGCTCGGTGCCGAGAAGCGCGCGGAGATCCTGGAGTACGCGGAGGACGGCCTGCGCGCGGCGATCGTGCCGCGCCTCTCGGCGGGCGATCTGGGCGAGATCGTCCGCGAGCTGCCCCCGGACGAAGCCGTCGACCTGCTCGCCGAGGCCGACGAGCGCGTGCGCGAGGACGTGCTCGACGCGCTTCCGCCCGAACACGCGCTCGAGCTGCGCGAGCTGATCGCGCACCCCAAGGACAGCGCGGGCGGCGTGATGACCTCCGACTTCGTCGCCGTGAAGAGCGGCGAGCGGGTGGGCGACGCGATCAAGCTCATCAAGCAGGAGGGCGAGCAGGCGGAGGAGGAGCCGGGCGGCGTCTTCGTCGTCGACGAGCACCAGCGCCCGATCGGCTATGTCCCCGACCGCACCCTGCTGACGCACTCGATCCACTCGACGGTCGACGAGGTGATGGCCGAGCCCGTCACCGTCGGCGTGGACGAGGACCAGGAGGAGGCCGCGCAGCTCATCTCGAAGTACGGCCTCAGCACGGTCGCCGTGGTCGACGGCGAGGGCTCGCTCGTGGGGATCATCTCGGCCGAGGACGCCCAGGGGATCGCCGAGGAGGAGGTCGCCGAGGACCTGATGCGGATCGTCGGCACCTCGCCCGACATGCAGCAGACCCGGCTCTCGATCGCGACCCGCGTGCGGCAGCGCCTGCCGCTGATGGGCGTCACGGTGCTCGGCGGTCTCTTCACCGCCCGGATCCTCGGGGCCTTCCTGCCCATGAGCGGGGCGGACGCCGACGCGTCGGCGATCCTGCGCTACCTCCCGATCGTCATCGGCCTCGCGGGCAACGTCGGGATCCAGTCCTCGACGATCCTCGTGCGCGGCTTCGCCACGGGTGAGGTCGAGCCGGGGCGCGAGGCCGCCGTCTGCACCTCGGAGGTGAGCGTGGGCCTTCTCATCGGCCTCGTGTGCGGCGCCGCGACCGCGCTCTTCGCGGCCTGGATGGAGGGCGGGGCGGCGTGGCTGGGCGACGTGCCGCCCATGCTCTTCGGAGCCGCGGTGGGGTCGGCGATCTCGATCGCGGTCACCTGGGCCTCCGCGCTCGGTTGCCTGGTTCCGATCGCGTGCCGGCGCTCGGGGATCGACCCGGCGATCGTCGCGGGCCCTTTCCTGATCTGCCTGAGCGACGTTTCCGGATCGGCGATCTACATCGTCGTCGCCCTGCGGATCCTCGGCCAACTCCTCCCCGCTTGAAGCCGTAGACTCTGCGCACCGACGCCGTCGGGACCCGTGGTCTCGCGCAAGATCCGAAACCTCCTCTGGACCATCGCGGCCCTCCTGCTCGCGCTGTTCGCGATCCGGACCTTCGTCGGCTGGCCCTACTTCGTGAACGGCACGTCGATGGAGCCGACGCTCTTCGATGGGGATTGCGTCTTCGTCCTCTGGGACGGCTCGCCCCCCGGACGCCACGAGCCCGTCGTGCTGCGCCGCGCCGGGGAGGTGTTCGTGAAGCGCGCCGCCGGCCTTCCAGGAGAGTCCGTGCGCGTCGACGATGGGGGCGACCTCTGGATCGACGGCCGCCGCGCTCCCGTCGCCGCGCCGCGCCCGAGGCCGATCCCGGTGTTCGACGCGGCTCGCCAGGACGTCCAGGACCACTTCAGGCTCGGCGGCTCGAGCGCCAGCCCCTGGCGCCGCGACGGCGCCGAGTGGGAGCTGGACGCGCGCGAGATCAAGCGCGACAGCAGCCTCGGGCTGATGGGTCTGCACAAGGGCCTGCACGCCGACTGGATCGACCCGGACGGCGAGATGCACTACGGCGTCGAGACGATCGACGTCGGCGATGCGATCGTCGAGTTCTCGTTCGAGGCCCTGGAGCCCGGCGGCCGCCTGCGCGTCCTGCTCGACGAGCGCGGCGACATGTTCCAGCTCGCGCTCGAGCTGCAGGACGGCGGCGAGGCCCACGTCGAGCTCGCGCACATCGTCGGCGGCGACGTGCTCGGCCGCGAGATCCTGCGCTCCGCCGTGGTGCCGTTCGAGGTCGGGGCCTGGACCCGGATCTGGTTCGCGAACGTCGACAACCAGGTGCGGGCCGAGCTCGGCGAGCCGCCGGCCGTGCTCGCGGCGAGCTACGACGAGAACACCTTCTGGCCGCGCGACGTCAACGAGATCGGCATGAGTCCGGGCCAGCGCGTGCGGCTCGGCGGCGAGGAGTGCCGCGTGCGCGTGCGCGACATCCGCGCCTGGCGCGACCTGCACTACACCCGCGACGGGGACTTCGCGACCGACACCGCCCTGCACCTCGGCGCCGGCGAGTACTTCGTCCTGGGGGACAACTCGAAAGAGAGCCAGGACAGCCGGACCTTCGGGGCCGTGCCCGCCCGCGATCTCATCGGCCGCCCGCTCTGGGTCGTCTGGCCGCCCTCGGCCATCCGGCGCGTCCCCGGTCTCGCGCCGCTGTTTCCCGCCCGGGGCGCGGCGGGCGAGCCGGAGTAGCGCGCTCGGGGACCTCCCCGCCGCGTATCCTGCGGGAATCCGCGCGCCGGCGGAACCTCGGCCGGCGCGGCGGGTTGCGGGCGAGCCATGGCTCTACACGTGAGCGGCGAGGACGCGGGCGCGCGGCTGATGCTCGCCTGGCAGGCGGGCGACGAGGCCGCCTTCGACCGTCTCGTCGAGCGCTACTCGGGGCAGGTGTACGCGCTCCTCACGCGCTTCCTCGGCCGCAGCTCGGCGCGCGAGGACCTCGTGCAGGAGGTGTTCCTGCGCGTGATCCGGGCGCGCGGACGCTATCGGCCCTCGGCGCGCTTCACGACCTGGCTCTACCGCATCGTGTTCAACCTCTGCGTCAACCAGACCCAGCGCTCGCCCGGCCGCGAAGCCGCGTCGCTCGACGCCCGCGGGCCGAGCGATGACGGCGCCCCCGAGGTCGCCGACGACGCCGGCGACGACCCGGCGAGGGAGCTGGCCCGGGCCGACGTCGTGCACGCCGTGCGCGCGGCGATCGCCGAGCTGCCCGACGCGCAGCGCATGGCGCTGGTGCTCGCCAAGTACGAGGACATGCCGTACCTCGAGATCGGCGAGGTCCTCGGCGCGAGCGAGAAGGCGATCAAGTCCCTGGTGCACCGCGCGCGCGAGAACCTGCGCGCGCGCCTGGCGCCATTCCTTTCGGAGGAGCTGCAATGAACGATCCTTGTAGCCGGTTCAGGAGCCTCCTCGAGGCCGCCCTCGCGGGGGTCGCCGACCCGCCGGGCCTCGCACGGCTCGGCTGGCACGCGCACCTGCTCGGGTGCGCCGAGTGCCGCGACCTGCTCGAGGCCGAAGAGGCGCTCGAGCTGCTCCTGGCGTCGCTGCCCGAGCCGAAGCTGCCGCTGGACCTCTCGCGGCGCGTCGTGCTGCGCCTGCAGGCGGCGTCGATGCCGGCCGCGGGCGCGCTCGATGCGCTCGACGCGCTGCTCGACCTGGACGCCGGACCGCGCGTCCCGCCCGGCCTGGCGCGGGACGTGCGGCGCCGCCTGGAGCCCGAGCTCGCTCGCGCCCGGGCCGCGCGCGCGCGGCCGCTCGTGCACGCCCAGCGCTGGCGCCGCGCGGCCGCGGCGGCGCTGCTCGTCGCGGGCGCGGCGGCCGGCGGGTGGTGGTGGCTGGCCGGCGCGGGGAGCGCAACCGCGCCCGCGGGCGGCACGCCGACGGCGCGCGTCCCCGGAGTGCCCGGGGAGCTCGACGAGGGCTTGCTCGCGGCGCTCGAGGTGCTCGAGGTCTGGGCCGCGTTCGAGAAGTCGGGCGAGGAGCTGGCGAGCTACCTGGACCTCGACGCGACCGAGCAGGTCCTGCTCGACTTCGCGGGCGAGCTCGACTGGGACGCGGGAAGGGCCGCGGGACGATGAGCCCCCTGCTCGCCGCTCTGCGGCTCTCGGTCGCGATCGCGATCGGCTGCGCGCCGCTGGCGCCGCCTGCCCGCGCCGCCGTGTCCGCGGTGCAGGAAGAGAGCTCGGCCTCCGACCTCTCGCCCGAGGAGCGCGAGCGGCTGCAGGCCCGCTGGGACCGGCTGTCGGCGGAGGAGAAGCGGAGCTACCGCGAGCAGTACGAGCGCTACCTCGCGATGAGCGCCTCCGACCGCGAGGCGCTGGGGCGGCGCGCCGAGCGCATCCGCGCGCTCGAGAAGCGCATCGAGCTGGACCTCGATCCGGAGAAGCGCCGCTGGCTCGACGCCCAGCCGGCGGCCCGGCGCACCCAGATCCTGCGCGAGATGGCGGCGCACGAGGCGCGCGACATCGACCAGCGCCTCTTGGAGAAGTTCCCCCCGCGCCTGCGCGCGCGCTACGAAGCGGCGCAGAGCCAGGTGGAGCGCGACCGCATCCTGCAAGAGTTCCGCAAGCACAAGAGCCGGCTCATCGACGATGCGATCGCGATCCTCGGGCCGCGGATCGGAGTCGATGCCGAGAAGCTCGCCGAGCTCGAGGAGCTGCCGAGCGAGGCGCGCCACCGCAAGTTCCTCGAGTTCGCGCAGGCGATCTCGACCGAGGAGATCGGCCGTCACGACCTTCCGCCGGGCCTCTCGCCCGAGCGCTGGGAGCGCATGAAGGCCCTGCCGCCGGTGGAGTTCTTCGAGACGCTGCTCTACCTGCGCCGGCAGCTGCCCGAGCTGGATCGCAGGCCGGGCGACCCGCCGCTCGACGACGCGCAGCACGAGGCTTCGCTCGCGGCTCCGTTGCCCGTTCTGGGCGAAGCGCAGCGCGCGGCGTTCCAGCGCTTCTGGGAGGCGCTGCACCCCTCGACCGACGAGCTCGCCGGGCTCTTCCAGGGCCTCGAGACTCTGTCGCCCGGGGAGCGGCGGGCGGAGATCCTGCGGCTGCGCCGCGAGCGCCTCCTCGACAGCCTGCGGCGCGAGCGGCTGTTCGGAGCGGAGCAGATCGACGAGCTCGCCGCCCTGCCCGTCGAGCAGTTCTTCCGCATCATGCAGAGCTGGATGCACGAGCAGCGCCGGCGCTTCGCGATGGCGCGCGACGACGCGCGCCGGCCGCGCCCGGACGCGACGCGACCCGAGGCGGAGCACGCCGCGCCGCGCGGGCTGGAGCACGAGGTGGCCGCGGCGGCGCGCCAGCACTGGCAGGCGCTGTCGGACGCGCAGCGCGCGGACGTCCTCGAGCGCTACGACCGCTGCGTGGCGCAGTCGAAGGTGCGCGAGGAGCGGCTGGCGCAGCTCGATCGGGTCTCCGAACGCGAGCTGACCCTCGAGGAGCGAGAGGGCCTGCGCCTCGCGTCGGCCGCCGAGCGCGCCGAGACGCTGCGCAAGAAGACGCTCGAGCGGCTGCGCGCGACGAACGCTCCGCTGTACGCGGGCCTGCCGCCGGAGCTGCGCGAGCGGCTGCTCCTGTCCACGCCGGACGACGTCCGGATGATGACGGGGCTCCTGCGCGGGTACGCTCCGCAGCTCGGCGAGGGCGCGCGCCCCGACGCTCGTCGCGAGCGGACGCCCGGCCGCGACGGACGCTGAGCCGGCTCCGTTCGAGCCTCCGGCCGCCGCCGCCGGCGTATACTGCCGGGCGCGCCATGACCGAAGCCCTGTCCTCCGGCGCGCGCCGCACGGCCGTCCCCGCCGTCTCCGTCGAGGCGCTCTTCGCGGCCCCGGAGCCGGCCCCGATCGTCGACCTGCGCAGCCCGGCGGAGTTCGCCGCCGACCACGTCACGGGCGCGCGCAGCGTGCCCCTGTTCGACGACGTGGAGCGCGCGCTCGTCGGGCGCCTCTACCGGCGATCCTCGCCCGAGGCCGCCTTCGCCGAGGGGCGCGCCCTCGCCTCCGCGCGGATCGCGCGCCTCGTGGGCGAGGTCGCCCTGCTGGCGCGCTGGAGCGTTCCCGGCGGCGGCGACCTCGGCGCGCGCGTGCTCGAGGTGACGCGCGGCGGCTACGCGCGCTTCTCGGCGCGCGCCACGAGCGAGCCGGCAGCCCTGCCGCCGGGCGCCGTCGTGCTGCACTGCTGGCGCGGCGGGCTGCGCTCGCGCAGCGTCGTCGCCTTCCTGCGCGAGCTGGGCCTCGAGCGCGCGGTCGCGCTCGACGGCGGCTACAAGGCCTACCGGCGCCACGTGCTCGACGCGCTCGCGGCCCTCGAGCTCCCGCCGGCGTTCGTCCTGCGCGGCCTCACGGGCGCCGGCAAGACGCTCGTCCTGCGCGAGCTCGAGGCGCTGCGCCCCGGGCTCACGCTCGACCTCGAGCGCGAGGCCGGTCACCGCAGCTCGCTGCTCGGGATGGTCGGGCTCGAGCCGTGCACGCAGAAGACCTTCGAGACGCGCCTCTTCGAGCGCGCGCGGCGCGGCTTCGGGGCGGCCGTCGTCCTCGAGGGCGAGAGCCGCAAGGTCGGCGACGCGATCATCCCCGAGCGCGTGTGGCGCGCGCTCTCGAGCGGCACGAACGTCGAGCTCGTCGCTCCGCGCGCGCGGCGCGTGCAGGTCCTCTTGGACGACTACCTGGCGCGCCGGGAAGACCGGCCGCAGCTGCGCGCCCAGCTCGCGCAGGTCGAGGCGCGCATGACGCCCCGGCTCGCGTTGCTCGAACGGTTCGACGCGGGGCGCGAGGCCGAGGTGGTCGAGCTCCTGCTCGAGCACTACTACGACCCGCTCTACCGGCACAGCGAGCGCGACAAGCCCTACGCGCTGACGGTGGACGCGAGCGACCCCGCGGCGGCGGCCGAGCGCATCGCCGGCTGGATCGAAGGCCGCGCGGCCGGTTGACGGCCTCGCGGAACGCCGATCACCGGCCTAGCGCCGCAGGGCCTCGGTCAGGTCCGCGAGGTGGAAGCCGAGCAGCTCGGCCAGCAGGCCGCCGAGCTCGGCGTTGTCGCGGTGCCCGCGCAGGCGCTCGCTCTGCGGGCCGAAGGCGAAGACCTCGACGTCGATGCCGGTGTGGCCGCCCGTCGTCCAGCCGATGAACGCGCGGCGGTCGATCGCCTCGCGCAGCGCGGCGGGCAGCGCGGCCGAGCCAGCGGGTTCCGCCAGCGCGGCCTCGACCTCGCCCACCTCCGCCGGGCTCCAATCGCCGATCCCGGTCCACTCCGCGAGGACGGGGCGCCAGTCCTCGGCGGAGCGCAGGCGGAACACGAGGCCGTCGACCGACGAGCGCACGCCGTTCAGGACCTCGGGCTTCCATGTGTACCCGGGGCGGCCGTCGACGTCGCGCGAGAGCGTCAATCCGCCGGTCTCGTGGTCGGCGGTCGAGACGAGCAGCGTCGCGCCGTCCGCGCGGGCGAACTCGAGCGCGGCCGCGACGGCGCGGTCGTAGGCGAGGACGTCGTGCAGGTGCGCCGCGGAGTCGTTCGCGTGTCCGGCGTGGTCGATGCGCCCGCCCTCGACCAAGAGGAAGAAGCCCTCCTCGGAGGCGGCCAGGAGCTCGAGCGCCTTGCGCGTCATCGCCTCGAGGCTCGGCTGGTCGCCGCCCAGGGGCTCGCGGTCGATCTCGTAGTGCATCTGGCCGGCGCCGAAGATCGCGAGCAGCGGCGGGACCGTGACGCCGGCCAGGGCCGTTGCGCTCTCGACGATCGTGTAGCCGCGCTCCTCGGCCAGGGCGAAGAGGTTGCGGTCGTCGCGCCGCTCTCCGCCCTGCGCCTGCGGCAGCAGGAACTCGCGGCCGCCGCCCATCAGGACCTCGATGTCGCGCTCGAGCTGCTGCAGCGCGATCGCGCTCTGCTCGACGCGGCTGCGCACGTGGGCCGCGAACGCGGCGGGCGTCGCGTGCGAGAGCTGCGTTGTGGTCACGAGGCCGGTCCACATCCCGCGCTCCTCGGCCGCCTCGAGCAGCGTCGCGAGCGGCTTGCCCTGCGGGTCGAGGGCGATCGCCCCGTTGCTCGTCTTCACGCCGCACGCCAGGGCCGTCGCCGCCGCGGCGGAGTCTGTGACGAGCGAGTTCGTCGCGTGCGTGCTCGCGCTGCCGACCAGCAGACCGTCCAGCACCAGCGGCCGGCCGGCGCACACGCGCGCCATGGTGCGGCTGGCGGGGCCGAAACCGTCGGCGATCATCAGCACGAGGTTCTTCGGGCGTCGCGGCGCGTCCGGCTCCTGGCCGATCGCGCTCGGCAGCGGGCGAGCGCCGAGGGCGAGGACCAGGAACAGGAGCTTGGCGATCGGGATCATCGGGTTCCTCGCGCGTGAGCGTAACCTCGGCCGGAGCCGCGGATCAGAGATTCCGCGCCAGGAGCGCCAGCCCCTCGCGCGCCTGGCGGCCCAGCTCGCGCACGTCGCGCACGTCCCGCAGGCGGCGCCACAGGTAGCGCGGGCGCAGGTAGAAGCGGCGCACCCAGCGCCTCTTGTGGCGCACGAGCTCGTCGCGCGAGAGCGCGAGCGTCGCGAGGAACGGGGCGGACCCGCTCTGGTCCATCACGAGATCTCGCTCGCGCGCGAGCCCGAGCTCCAGCGCGCGCGCGCGGAACGGCGTCGCGAAGCGCGGCACGGCGACGTTGAAGGACAGGAAGTCGAGCTCGAGCTCGAGCGCCAGGGCCAGCGAGCGCTCGAGGCTCTGCTCCGTCTCCTCGGGCAGGCCGAGGATGAATGTCCCCACGGTGCGCATCCCGAGCTCGCGCGCGAGCGCCACCGCGCGGCGCGCATCGCTCGTTCGATACCCCTTGCGGTAGGTCGAGAGCAGCGCCTCGTCCGCGCTCTCGATCCCCAGGATCAGCGTGTGGCAGCCCGCGCGCGCCATGGCCGGGAGCAGCTCGCGGTCCGCGAGGTCGGGCCGCGTGAACGCCGTCCACGAGAGGTCGCCGCGCGCGGCCAGCGCGGCGCACAGCTCGAGCGCGCGCGCGCGCCGGACGCCGAACGTCTGGTCGGCGAAGAAGAGCTCGCGCGTCCCGCGCGCGCGCAGGAAGTCGACCTCTTCGAGCACATCGAGCACCGGCCGCGCGCGATGGCCGAGCGTGCCGATCACGCAGAAGGAGCACGGGTAGGGGCAGCCGTAGTCGGTCAAGAGCGTCGCGAAGGGCGTCCGGCGCGCGAAGGAGAAGCGGTACCCGCGCTCGGGGAACAGCTCGTGGCGCGGCCGCGGCATGCGCCACTCGGAGCTCGCCCGGCGCCCGTGCACGCGGCGTGGCACGCAGCCCTCGCGCAGCGTCACGTCGCCGAGCTCGCCGGTGCGCCCGGCGAGGTAGGCCGCCGCGTCCCCGCTGGCGAAGTCGTGCAGCGCGGCCTCGATCCAGGGCTCGCTCGCGAGCTTCTGCGGCGCGTCCTCCTGGAAGAGGTCGCCGAGGACGATGATGCGCGGGCCGCGCGGGCCGCGGCGCGCGACCTCGCGCAGGAACGCGCGGTCCTCCTCCCAGGACACCGAGCCGACCAGGCTGACGACGACCTCCGGGGCGAAGGCCTCGATCCGCTCGTGCGCGCGCCGCGCGTCGAGCCGCTCGGCCATCGCGTCGAGCACGCCGAGCTCGTGCTCGGCCGCGAGCGACCCCGAGAGGGCCAGGAGGTCGACCGGATGGTAGAGGTAGTTGGACTTGCTCGTCTTCGAGCAGAAGTAGTCCCGCACGTACAGCCGGCGGCCCGGCGGATTCAGCAGGAGGACCCGCATCGGACGGCCTGGTTGCGGTCTGGACGGGCGGCGCCGAGCAGGTCGCGCGCCTCGGCCAGCACGCGCTCGACGGAGAGGCCGGCGAGGCACTCCGCGCGGGGGTGGACGCAGGCGGCGAGCTTGTTCGCGTGCACGGAGAGGCACGGGCTGCAGGCGATCGGGCGCCACAGGGCGCGCGCGCGAGCTCCGAGCGGCCCGTACGTCCGCGGCGTCTCCGGTCCGAACAGCCCCAGCGTGGGGGTTCCGAGGGCCGCGGCGAGGTGCATCGGCCCGCTGTCGTTGCTGACGACGAGGTCGGCGCCGGCGAGCAGCGCGCACAGCTCGCCGATCGAGAGCCGCCCGGCGAGGTCGATCGCGCCGGGGACGCGGCTCGCCAGGCCGGCGGTGTACGCGGCCTCCTGCCGCGCGCCGATGAGCACGCAACGGGCGCCGTGGCGCGCGTGCAGCTCGCGCGCCACGGCGGCGAAGCGCGCGCGCGGCCAGCGGCGTCTCTGGAACAGCGCGCCGGCGTTCGGGTTGAGGACGACCAGCGGGGCGCACGGCGTCGCCGCGCGGGTCAGGGCCTCGACGCGCGCCCGGTCGGCGGGTCGCACCGGGAAGGGCGTCAGCTCGTCGGGCGCGACCTCGCGCCCGTCCTCGCCCCCCGCCAGGGCGCGGAAGTTGCGCGCGACGTGCCAGTCGTCGCGGTAGGCGACCGCGCGCCGCGTGAACTCGCCGCGCCACACGCGGTCGGAGTGGAAGCCCGCGGTCCACGGAGCGCCGGTCGCGAGGGTCACGAGCGCCGAGAAGCGGGTGAGGAACTCGAAGTCGTAGACCCGCGAGAAGCGCCGCCGGCGCAGGCCGCGGACCAAACGCGTGACGCGCCCCGCGAGCGCGGGCCAGCTCGCGCACTCGACGTCGAGGGCGAGCACCTCGTCGAACACGCCGAGCCCGCGGGCGAAGGCGGCGTTCTGCGCCAGGGTCAGCAGCGCCAGCTCGGCCCCGGGGAGCTCGCGCCGCAGGCTGCGCACGGCCGGGGTCAGAAGCTGCAGGCTGCCCAGGCCCCAGAACTTCACCAGCAGGACACGTGCCACGCCGGGCGCCCGCGGACGCCCCCCGCCCCCCGGCTGCTCGGGGACGCGCAGCCAGCGCAGCGGCTGGAGGGCCGCGCACGCCGCGCGGCCCAGCGTGCGGTCCGCCGCCTGCAAGCGCTGCACGGAGATCGACGGGCGGGCGGGGCGGACCATGACCCGGGCCATGATACGTGGGCGCGCGGCCTTGCCCGCGCGTCGCGGCGGGCCTATGTTGAGGTGCTCTCGCTCTTCCTGCGCGGCCCGAGTGGCCCGAGTGGATCGGGCGCACGATATGGAGGGGGAGCTCTTCCCCCCGAACCCAAGAATGTGCGGATTCATCGGCATCTTCGGCCCGGACGGCGTCGACGTGGCGGCCGAGATCTACGAGGGGCTCCTGGCGGTCCAGCACCGCGGGCAGGACGCCGCCGGGATCATCACGTTCACCGACCGCTTCCACGTGAAGAAGGGCCGCGGGCTCGTGATCGAGGTGTTCAACGAGCAGAACATGGCGCGCCTGCGCGGCAACCTCGGGGTCGGCCACGTGCGCTACCCGACCGTGGGCTCGGGCGTCGACGAGGAGGCCCAGCCGTTCCACCACACCTACCCGCTCGGGGTGGCGATGGCCCACAACGGCAACGTGACCAACCTGAACGAGCTCACCGAGAACCAGTTCCGCTCGACCGGGACGCGGCTCAACTCGGGCTGCGACATCGAGGTGATCCTGTGGGTCTTCCAGGACGCCCTCGCCCGGCGTTACCGCGAGAAGGGCAAGGTCGACGCGGACGACGTGCTCGAGGCCGTGTCGGCGGTCTACCAGCGGGTGAAGGGCGCCTACTCCGTCGTCGCGACGATCCCCGACGTCGGCATGCTCGCCTTCCGCGACCCGTTCGGCATAAAGCCGATCGTGTTCGGCGAGAAGACGACCGCCGAGGGCCGCTGGTTCGCGTGCGCCTCCGAGAGCGTCGTGCTGGACGTCAACGGCTTCGACAAGACGTGCGACGTGGGGCCGGGCGAGGCGCTCTTCGTCGGAGTGGACCGCAAGGTCACGGCGCGGCGCCTCGCCGTCCAGAAGCACCATCCCTGCATCTTCGAGCTCGTCTACTTCGCGCGCCCCGATTCCTTCCTGGACGACATCTCGGTCTACAAGACGCGCCAGCGCTTCGGCACGGCGCTCGGCCGCCAGTGGATGGCCGCCGGCGCGCCGCAGCCCGACGTCGTGATCCCGGTGCCGGATTCATCGCGCGACGCCGCGATGACCCTCGCCCAGGAGCTCGGCGTGCCCTACCGCGAGGGGCTGACGAAGAACCGCTACATCGGGCGCACCTTCATCATGCCCAACCAGACCAGCCGAAACCGCTCGATCCGGCGCAAGCTGAACGCGATCCCGATCGAGTTCGAGGGCAAGGACGTGCTCCTCGTCGACGACTCGATCGTGCGCGGCAACACCTCGCGCCGCATCGTGCGGATGGCGCGCGACGCCGGGGCGCGCAAGGTGTACTTCGCCGTCACGAGTCCGCCGCTGGTCGCGCCCTGCCCGTACGGCATCGACATGGCCTCGAAGCGCGAGTTCATCGCGGCCGGCTTGTCGGTCGAGGAGGTCGCGCGCTCGATCGACGTCGACCACCTGATGTACCTCGAGCGCGAGGCGATGAACGCCGCCGCGCGCAAGGGCAACGAGCGCATCGAGCAGTTCTGCAACGCCTGCTTCACCGGCGAGTACCCGACCGGGGACATCACCCTGGAGCGCCTGCAGGCGATCGAGTCCGAGCGCTACAGCCACGGCGACAAGCTGCCGGTGCACGGGTAGGGAGGCCAGGGCTCTCAGTACGCCTACGGCGGCCCAGCTACCCTCCCGCGCTGGCGGACTCAGACAGATTGTCTAGGCTCTTGACAAGACATTCCGTCTTGCACCCACCATGCCCCGCACCCCGCGCGACGTCACCGATGCCGAGCTCGCCGTCCTGCAACGGCTCTGGGGGAGCGGACCGGCCTCGATCGGCGACCTCGCGGGCGAGCTCTACCCGGGCGGCGGCAACTCCGAGTACGCGACGGTGCAGAAGCTCTGCGAACGCCTGCGCGCGAAGGGCTACGTCGCGAGCGACCGCCGCCGCCGGCCGCACCGGTACAGCGCGCGGGTCGACCGCGAGGAGCTGATCGGGCGCCAGCTGCGGACCCTGGCGGAGCGGCTCTGCGAGGGCTCCTTCGTGCCGCTGATCAGCCACCTGATGGACGGCGGACGGATGCGGCCCGACGAGATCGAGGCGCTGCGCAGGAAGGTCGAGGAGCTCGAGGAGGAGCGGCGGCGCCGCGCGCCCTGATGGCCGGGCTCCTCGAGACGCTCGCGGGCAACCTGCTCGTCGCCGCCGCGCTCGCGGGCCTCGCGGCGCTGGCCGCGCGAGCGCGCGCGCGGCCAGCGCTGGTGCACGGGCTGTGGCTGCTCGTGCTCGTGAAGCTCGTGACGCCAGGGGTCTGGCGCGTCCCGCTCGGGATCGGAGCGGGTTCGGCGCCGCGCGCCCCGGCGAGCGTCGCGATGCTCGCCGGGGCCGCTGCCTCCCCGCTGCCGCTCGGGGATGCGCTGCCGAGCCCGCTTCGCCAGGAGCCGGACTTCGCGCGACGGCGCGTCACGGACCTCGTGCTCCCAATGTTCCCCGTGCTCCCGGTGCTCTGGGCTCTGGGCGCGGGCCTCTTCTGGGGCGTCGCCCTGCTGCGTGCATGGGGCTTCGCGCGCGTCCTGCGCTTCGCCGGCCGCGCGCCGCCCGAGCTCCTGGGCGAGGTGCGCGCGATCGCCCGGCGCCTCGACCTCCCACGTCTGCCCGAGGTCCGGCTCCTGCCGGGACGCTGGACTCCCATGCTCTGGGCGCCCTGGGGGCGCGCGTACCTCGTCCTGCCGGCGGACCTCTGGAAAGAGCTCGACGCGGTCGAGCGGCGCACGCTGCTCGCGCACGAGCTGGCCCACCTGGGGCGGCGCGACCACCTGGTGCGCCACCTCGAGCTCCTCGTGCTCGGGGTGCACTTCTGGAACCCGCTGGCGTGGCTCGCCGCGCGGCGCCTGCGCGCCGCCGAGGAGGCCTGCTGCGATGCGTGGGTCGTGTGGGCGCTGCCGGAGGCGGCGAAGAGCTACGCGGATGCTCTGGTGCGGACCGCGGCCTTCCTCAGTGAGCGGGGCAGGTTGCCCGCGGGGGCCTGCGGCCTCGGAAAGACGAACGACCTCGAAGGGAGGCTGACCATGATCCTCGAACGTGACGATCGACGGAACCTCGGCAGGGCGCGCCTCGGCGCGCTCGTCCTCGCGGCGGGCGCGGTGGCCTTCTCCCCTGCCCTCGGCCAGGACGCGCGACCGACCCCCCTGGCGCCGCCGGGCGCCGTGGCCCCGACGAGCGCGGAGCCCGCTGTCAGCGACGCGCCCGCGGCCGAAGGGACCCTCGACGTCCTCGACGCCCTGCTGCGCGGTGCCGACGCCCTGCAGGAGAAGGGCGACCTGCAGGGCGCCCGGACGCTGCTCCAGCTCGCGTACTCGATGCGCAAGGACGCGATCCCGCGCGCGGCAGGCGAGGCGCCTGCGAGCGCTCCGAGCTCCTCGCCGCGGTCCATTGGACCCTCGGTCCCGGGCCAGCCGGGGGGGCTCTACGGCGACCGTAGCGGCGCGGCGAGCGGCGGCGCGAGCGCCGGGGTTCCGCCCGGGGCGACCGACCCCGCCGGTCGGATGGCCGGCTTCGGAGCCTCGCCCGCTGGCGGCGGATTCGACGCGCGCGGCGCGGCGGCGAGCCGTCGCAGCTCGTTCGGTCACGGCGCCTCGGCCGCGGGTCGCGGTGGCGACGACGCGCGCCTCGATCGTCTGGAGCGCCGCATCGACGAGCTCACCCAGTCCGTCCAGCTCTTGCTCCAGGCCTTCGGCAGCTCGGGGGCCGGCGGCGACCGCTAGCACGCCCGGGCGGGTGCGGTACCGTACCCGCCCGGCGATGCGCGTCCTGATCACGAGCCCCGTCTTCCCCCCCGACCTCGGCGGTCCCGCGGTCTACGTCCCGAGCCTGGGGCGCTACCTCGTCGAGCGCGGGCACGAGGTCCGCGTCGTCGCCTTCTGCTCGGACCCCGCGCCGAAGGGCCACCCCTTCCGCGTCACGGCCATCGCGCCCGCCGCGCTGCCCGTGCGTTACCTGAAGGCCTTCTTCGCGGTCTGGCGCGAGGCCGGCGGCTGCGACGTGGTGTACGTCAACGAGCACCTCGCGCTCCTGCACGTGCTCGCGGCGCGGCTGCGCGGCGTGCCGGCCGTGATCCGCATCATGGTCGACGGCTCCTGGGAGATCGCGCACCGCAAGGGTTGGTGCGGCGACGACGACATCGTGACGTTCCAGGGCAAGCGCTACGGCTGGAGAGTCGCGCTGACGCGCTCCCTGCAGCGCCGCTGGTGGCACTGGTGCGCGCACGTCATCGCGTGCTCGGAGTTCCTGCGTCAGATCCTGATCCGCCACTACGGGGTCCCGCCGCAGAAGGTCCAGCGCGTGTACAACGCCTACCACGGCCCACGGGCCGAGGACGTGACCCGGACGAAGGACGAGGCGCGGGCGGAGCTGGGCCTCGACCCCGAGCGGCGCTACCTGTTGACGATCTGCCGCCTGATGGTCTGGAAGCGCGTCGACGGCATCCTGCGCGCGCTGGCCGAGCTGCCCGGCGACGTCGATCTGCTCGTCGCCGGGGACGGGGACATGCTGGAACCCTGGAAGGCGCTCGCGCGCGAGCTCGGGGTCGCCGAGCGCGCGCACTTCCTCGGCAACGTGCCCCACGCGAGGATCCCGCTGTACGTCCGCGCGGCCGACGTCTTCGTCCTCAACTCGCGCTACGAGGGTCTCTCGCACACGCTGCTCGAGGTCCTGAACCTCGGGACTCCCATCGTCGCCAGCGGGGTCTGCGGCAACCCCGAGGTCGTCGAGCACGAAATGAGCGGGCTGCTCGTCGATCCGAACGACCACGCCGAGCTGCGTGCCGCGATCGGGCGGCTCCTCGCCGATCCCGAGCTCGGGCGGCGCTTCGCGCGCGCGGGTCTCGAGCGCCGCGGGCGTTTCACGCGCGAGGGTACGTTCGCGGAGGTCGAGGCCGCCCTGGCGCGGGCGGCGCGGGGCGCGCCGGCGTCCTTGGCCGCAGACCCCAAGGCCCCCTGAGACAAGGGGTTGGGTCCCGAGCTCGGCGCGCCGGGCGGCCCACGGCCGCCGGCCCGGCCTGCGTGGGGTAGGCTTGCTCCGGGAGCCTCGCCCGCGCGCCCGAAGCTCGATGAGCGCCGGGGACCCGGCTTCTCGGATGGTCGATATACTGTAGCTCGGCACTCTCTCCTCTCACCCTCACGCGCGGGTCAGCCTCGACCTTTCCTGGACCTGGCCCAGACACTCCGAACAGGCACCATCGACGGCATGAAGGTCCTTTTCATCAACGAGTACCTCCCGCAGGAGATGCTCGGGATCATGTGGCTCTCGCGCGCCATCAAGGACGCTGGCCACGAGACGAAGTGTCTCTTCCTCCCGGACAAGGGCTGGGTCCACAGGCTCCGGGAGTACGCGCCGGACGTCGTCTGCTACTCGGTGACGACCGGCATGCAGGTCTACTTCCTCGACATCAACAAGAGGGTGAAGCAGGTGCTGCCGGGCATCTTCTCCGTGATGGGGAACGCGCACCCGACCTTCTCGCCCGAGATTCTCGAGGAGCACGAGCACCTCGACGCGATCTGCCGGGGCGAGGGCGAGGAGGCGATGGCCGAGCTGCTGACCCTCATGGAGCAGGGCGAGGACTTCTACGGCGTCCAGAACATGTGGTTCCGGCACCGCGAGACCGGCGAGATCATCAAGAACGGCCAGCGGCCGCCGGTCGCCGACCTGGACACGCTGGGATTTCCCGACCGCGAGGTGGTGTACGACGCGGCTCCGATCTACCGCGACGCCGACCGCAAGGTCTTCGTCAGCCAGCGCGGCTGCCCGATGAACTGCTCGTTCTGCTTCCACCACGCGCTGAAGAAGAAGATCTACGGCTCGACCAACGCCAAGTACGTGCGCAAGCGCTCGGTCGACCACCTGATCGCCGAGCTCAAGGAGGTGCGCGCGAAGTACAACCTGAAGTTCGTCCACTTCGTCGACGACATCTTCAACCTCTCCGGAAAGTGGCTCGACGAGTTCTGCGAGAAGTACCGCAGGGAGATCGGCCTGCCGTTCGACGTCATCCTGATGGCGAACATGACGAACGAGCGGCACATCCAGCAGCTCCGGAAGGCCGGCTGCGTGTACGCGCGGATCGCCTTCGAGGCCGCGAACGACCACATCCGCAACGACATCTTCCGCAAGAACACGACGCTTCAGCAGCTCAAGGACGCCGCCGGCTGGATCCGCAAGCACGGCATACGACTCGGCTCGCTCAACATCCTGGGCGCCCCCGGCGCGAGCATGGAGGACGAGTTCGACACGATCCGCCTGAACATCGAGTGCAAGGTCGACCACCCGATGGTCTCGCTGATGCAGCCCTACCCCATGTTCGACATCACGGACATGACCGAGCAGATGGGCTACGCCGTCTCGAGCCTCGACCAGTTCCCGATCAACTTCCGCCGGACGGTGCCGGTCGAGTTCGAGCAGAAGCACCAGCTCGAGAACCTCCACAAGCTCTTCCCGATCGTCGTGCGCAACCCCTGGCTGATGCCGATGGTGCCCAGGTTGATCAAGGCGCGCTGGCTGTACCGGCCGCTCTTGATCCTGTTCATGCTGCACGCCGAATACCTCGTCGCCGAGCAGGCGAAGCTGTACGCCCACGCCCAGGGGCTGTCGGGCCCGCGCTACTGGACCTGGGTGGACTTCGCGCGCCGCGTGGTGACCAAAGGCACGCTGCGCGCCTACAGGGTCGTCTTCGGCAAGATCGCGCACAACATGGCGTTGCGCCTGCAGATGGGGGACGAGCGGGTCGTCGCCCACATGGACTGACCCGGGGCTGACGCGGATCCGGGGCGCGCTTGCCCAGCGGCCCGCCCAGGGCGAGGATCGGTGCCGATGTGGCGGCGCTGGAGTCGGAGGCTCGCGCTCGTCGCGGTCTCGATCGGCGCCGCCCTGGTCGCCGCCGAGCTCGCGGTCGCGCGCTGGTTCCCGGTCGGATCGAGTCTCTACGAGCTGGACGAGGTGCTGCTCTTCCGCCCCATTCCCGGGGCGCGCAGCGTCCTCGTGATGAGCGCGCGCGAGGGCCGGCGCTACGTGCCGCTCGCCCTGGACGCCGAGGGCTTCCGCGGGCCCGGGAAGAGCGCCCGCCGGCCGCGGATCGCGCTGTACGGCGACTCGTTCGTCATGGCCGAGAACGTGCGCTTCGCCGACACTTTCGGGGAGCGGCTCGAGGTGCACCTCGCCGAGCTGCTGGGCCGCTCCGTCGAGGTCGTCCAGGCCGGCGCGAGCGGATACGGCCCCGATCAGGCGTTCCTGCGAATGCAGCGCGAGATCGAGACCCTCGCCCCCGACCTCGTGCTGTTCGTGCTCTGCGCGGCCAACGACTTCGGCGACCTCGTCCGGAACAAGATGTTCCGCCTCGCGGAGGACGGCGAGCTCGTCGCCAACGACTACACGATCGATCCGAGCGTCGTCAGCGAGTTCGCCGCTCGCGAGCGGGCCGCCCGGCGCCCCGCGCTCGTGCGCCTCTTCGAAGCGTGGCGCCGGCCTTCGCCGGCGCGCCGCACCACCGCGTACGTCGAGCTGTACCTGCGCGCGGCCGCCGGCCACTACGAGCAGTTCGCCCTGCGCGGAGAGAACAACGTCTACACGCTCTTCCAGGACTTCTACGACGCCGACCTCGCGATCTACCCGGACTGGCCCTCGTCGGCCTTCAAGCGCGACCTGATGGGCGCGCTCCTCGAGCGCATCGCGGAGTTCGCTCGCGGCCGTGGCGTGCCGCTCTTCGCCGTCGTCGTGCCCCCGGCGGTCGACCTCGACGAGACGTTCGACATCCGCGTCGACACCAGGCTCTACCCGAGCTACGACGCCGAGCGGCTCGGCCGCACGCTCGCGGAGCTACTCGACGCCGCCGAGATCCCGTTCCTGGACCTCTACTCGGCCTTCCGCGACGCCGGCCCGCGGGGGCTCTTCGAGGGCGGCGACGACGCGCACTGGAACGTGCGCGGGCAGGACTTCGGAGCGCAGCGCGCGGCGCGGGCGCTCGCCGATTGGGGTGGGCTCGCGGATTGAGCGCTGTCCGGCAAGCTGGGTTAGGCGTCGGTTAGGGCGGCGCCAGGGCCTTGGTACGCCCGACAGGATTTGAACCTGTGACCTTTCGCTCCGGAGGCGAACGCTCTATCCAACTGAGCTACGGGCGCCCTCGAGCCAGGGGATCGTAGCAGAGGGCGGCTCGAAAACCCATCCATCCGCGCCCCTCGCGTCGCCTTGACCGATCTGGCGGGATAGAAGTAAGGTAGTGGTGCTCCGGCCCCCGCCCGCGGGGGCGGAGTCCGGCCCTGCATGAGGAACCTCCCATGAAGCCCCGTGGTGGAGCGCTCATTCCCCTGGGGATGGTCGTCGCGCTGGCGGTCGCCTTGTCCTGGACCGCCCGGCCGCGCTCGCTCCGGGCCGCGCCGGCGTTCGTCCCGGACACCGACGGAGACGGGCTCGTCGACGCCCAGGAGTACGTCTTCGGCTCGTCGATCGAGCTGGTGGACACCGATGGGGACGGCTTCAGCGACACCGAGGAAGTCGCGCGCAACAGCTCCCCGGTCTCGGCCAGCTCGATTCCCGTTTCCGGGGATCTGTCGGTCGGGCTCAGCGCGCGCGGCGAAGACGGCCTGCTGCGGATCCTGATCAGCGTGTTCGACGCGCGCCGGGACTTCGCCAACAATCAGCTGCGCATCGGAACGCTCGTGAATGGCCGGGTCCTGTCGACGCCGGTGCACTTCATCGCGGGCCGCGCGGCGACCCAGCGCCTGCGCACGCGCACGGGGGAGATCATGCTCCTCGAGTACTGGGTCTATCCCGAGCACATTCCAGCCGGAAGCAGCGCTTCCTGGTTCGTCGTCGTGGCCCGCAAGTCCGGCGAGGACGCCGCGACCGACGTCGCCGATCTGTACCGGCGGGACGGTGTGGTCTTGCTGCGCCAGCAGCTGCGCCGCCTGATCGGCGAGACCCAGGTGCCGCTCAACGCCTCCGTCTACCGTCCCATTCCGCCGAACGGAGCGGGCGACATCCCCACCGACTGGGCTCCCGCCGAAATCTGCTTCCGGACCTCGACCACGGTGGCCGCCGAGGGGCCGATCTTGACGCAAGAAGTCATCGCGGCCGACTGCATCCCGGACGTCGAGGCCTACTGCGACGACGGGTGCTCCAACACCATCGGCTACACCTACCAGACCATCGATCCGGTCGTCCTCCTGGGCGGCTGACCCTCCCGATGGGGCCCGTCCGCGGGCGCTCGAGCAGCGGACAAGCCGATTCGGGCACCCGAAGCGATCCGACCTCCCCGGCGCGGAGGGTGCGGAGGGCCGCCACCGGGGTGGTCGGTTTCGATAGGGTTTCGATCCGGTTTCGATCAGGGGAGAGAGGAGCCTCAACCCCTTCCTTCCAGGCATCTTAGGGAACAACGAGCGCGCCTGCCCGCGTCTAGATCTCACTCATGTCTCGCCCGATCCGCACCGATCCGGACCGCGAGCTCGTGCTCGATTGCCAGGCCACCGCCCACCAGGGTTTCCAGGGTTCCTTCCGCCGTCTCTACGAGCAGTACAAGGACCGGGTCTACAACGTCTGCTACCGGATCACGGGCAACCCGACCGACGCCCTGGATGCCTCCCAGGAGACCTTCGGGATCCTCTTCCGCAAGCTCGCCGACTTTCGCTTCGAATCGAAGTTCTCGAGCTGGGTGTACCGCATCGCCGTCAACGCGAGCATCGACCTCCGCCGGCGCGCGAGCTCCAAGAACGTCTCTTCGCTCGAGACCGTGCAATCGGGCGCCCCGGCGGAGGGCGCCCGACACGACTTCCGCGACGAGGTCACCGAGCCCCCGATGAGGGCCGCCTCGCGCCGCGAGCTCGAGGACGAGATCCAGCAAGCCATCTTGAGGCTCAGCCCCAAGATGCGCTCGATCACGGTGTTGCGGTACCTGGAGAATCTCACCTACGAGGAGATCGCGGAGACGCTCGACGTGTCCATCGGGACGGTGAAGTCGCGCCTCTCCCGCGCCCACGCCGCGCTCGACCGCGAGCTCACGCCGGTCCTGGACCGGCACTACCTTTCCTGACCCCGAACCCGTCCATGCACTGCCCGGAGTTCGAAGAAGCCCTGCTCGACGGCGCTCGCCTCGACGAGCCGCCCGCCGACCTGGGTGCGCACCTGGCCCGGTGCGCTGAGTGCATGGCGAGCTGGGAGCGCCTTCGCGCCCACGCGCGCGCGCTCGCCGGCGTGACGCGGCGAGCGGCCCCGTGGGAGCTCGAGGGCCGCGTGGTCGCGGCGATGAACTCGGGGTACCGTCAAGAGCGCGTTGCCGATCAGATCCGCGCGCTCCCGCCGCAGCCCGTGCCCGCGGAGCTGGAGGCTCGGGTGGCGTTCGGGCTCCGCGCGCCCTCGGTCCTCGAGCGCCTCGTGCGCGAGCAGATCGAGTCCGATCCCGGAGCGGCCTTGACGCGCCGCGCGACGCGCAAGCTGCGCCGTGTGCGCGCGCCGCGCGAGCTCGCGGGGCACGTCGAGCGCTCGCTCGGCGAGCGGCGTCTCCAGCGCCGCCTCCTGCGCCTGCGGCTCGTTCTCGGGACGGGCGCCGTGCTGCTCGTGCTTGGCGCCGTCTGGAGCGCGCGCGACGGTGCCCGCGACGCAAGTGGCGGCGAGAGCTTCGGGGTGACCGCGGGCGGGCGCTCGATCCCGATCCGCGACGTGTCCTACGCGAATCTCGATCCGAACAAGAAGCGCATCCTCGGCATGTTCGGCGGGTTCCCGGAGGTCGAGGAGCGATGAGCGCGCGCGGAACCCGCGGGGGCCCCGGCGTCCTGGTGCTCGGCGCCCTCGCGCTCGCGACGGCGTGCGCGCCCGGTTCGCAGGCCGTCCAGGCGGCGGGGCAGCTCGGTCTCGGGGGGCGGCGCGCGACGCGCAGCTTCCTGGAGCTCGTCCCCGACGCGCCCTTCGTGACCGCCTTCCGCGGCGAGCGCTTGGTGGAGTTCTTCTACGAGGTCGACGGCGAGCCGCGCACGCTGCGCTACCGCGAGGACGTCGGCTCCAACGGCGAGGGCATGTTCGCCGTCGAGGGGATCGAAGCGCTCGAAGGCACCGACAACCCCGCGCTCTTCCGCTTGATGCACACGAACCGGGCCAACTTCATGTACCGGTACCGGGACTTCCGCATCCGCGACCTCGATCGTTTCCTGAGGAACTTCGACGCGCGCATCGTCGACGAGTCGCGGGACGTCGCGGGCGTCCAGTGCAGCGCTTTGCACATCGAGCGCCGCTCGGGAGCGACGACCCACTTCGAGGTTTGCATCGATCCCGCGACCGGCCTGGTCATGAGCTGGGAGGAGCGCGCTCAGGATGGAGCCCTGCTGAGCCGGGTGTACTTCGAGACCTTCGAGCTCGGCGGCGACCTGGCCGGCCTGGACCTCGTGACGAACCGCTACTCGCCCCAGCCCCTCGACGAAAACGACCCCGACGAGGAGCTCGGCTTCAATCTCTGGCGGCCGACTCTCCCTCCGACGGGCTACGAACTCGACAGCGCGGCCAGCTTCGTCGACGAAACCGGACGAACCTGGGCGAAGCTGGTCTACGGCAACGGGGCGGACCACGTGTTCTTCTTGCAGGGAGAACCTCTCGTGGCGGATCCCGTGCCGGTCGGGCAGAACACCAGCGACTTCCTCGAGCGCGTGGTGGTCGGGCCCTGGACCATGATTCACGGTACGATCGACGACGTTCCCGTGATCCTCATGGGGAAGGTCGCCGGCGGGCAGCTCAAGGACATGCTGCAGTCGGCGCTCAACGCTCGCTTCTGAACCGCGTCCCCGTTCCGCGGGGACGCAACCACGACGGAGCCCGGGGCCCGCGCCCGGGCCCGGAATCCGAACGGGGGTCGACATGATTCTTCACCACGGCGCCGGTGGTGGCACCCGTTTCGTGAGGCGAAGCACGTTCCTACGCCTCGCGACAGCTTCCACCTTCTTTTTCATTCTCTGGGCGTGGCAGGCCCAGCGGCTCCCGGCCCTCCTGGCCGCAGGCAGCGGGATCGCCGACACGGACGGGGACGGTCTCAGCGACGTGCAGGAGGCGGTGCTCGGGACCGATCCGAGACGGACGGACACCGATGGGGACTCCTTCGACGACCTCGAGGAGTTCGCCCGGCAGAGCTCTCCGACCGAGACCGACGAGGTGCCCACCGCCAGCCTCTCCGTCGGCCTCACGGCGCGCGGCGAGGGAGGCGAGCTACGCGTCCTCGCGGCCCTCTTCTACGCCGACGGAAGGCGCGACGACAAGCGCCTCGCTTTCGGCACCCGCGTGGGCGGTGACGTGCTCTGGGTGCCGTTCTCGCACCTCCTGATGCGCGGCGCGATCGCGCGCTACCTGGCGACCACTTCCGGCGACGTCCTCTCGGTCGATTTCGGCATCGCTGCGCAGAGCGTCTCCGGACCGGGAACGGCCACCTGGTTCGTCGCCGGCGGCACCGCGGCCTCCAGCGCCTTCGACAGCGTCGACGTGATCGACATCTGGGACCAGGACGGCATCCCGGTGCTGCGCATTCCACATCTCTCCGAACGCGGGCGGACCGCAGTGGCGCAAGGAGAAGGAGCGGTCTTCCGCCCGATCCCGCCCGGCGGGGACGCCGACATCCCGAGCAGCTGGTCGCCGCTCGAGATCTGCCACCGCACTTCGGTCACCACCGGGGCCGAGGGCGCAATCCTGTTCCAGGAGGTCGTCGCGGCCGAGTGTCTGGACGACTTCGACAGCTACTGCAACGACAGCTGCGCCAACCAGATCGGCTTCGTCTACCAGACGATCGATCCGCTCGTGCTGCTCGGGGGCTGAGGCCCGCGCCAGACCCGGGAGCCGGGTAGTTCTTTCGCACCGGCCCCCCTGGAAGGCCGTTCGCGGCCCGTTCTCGGGCTTCCCGCCGGCCTCCGCGGCCCCGCGTTCCGTGGTTGCGCCGCTCGCCCGCATCCGGGGTACCCTTGCAGTGAGGAGATCGAACCACGACCCGCCGACTCCCGCTGCCATGCAATCCGACGACCCGTTCCGAGAGTCCCACCTCGATTCCGCCGAGTACCGCGACCGGCTGAGGAAGAAGCTGAACTGCCTCATCGCCGTGCTCGAGGTCGCCCAGGCCAAGGTCCGTCGTTCGCTCGAAGAGCCCGAGCCGGACAGGGAGCGCTTGAGCCGCATCCAGGTGAACTTGAAGAGCACCCTCGAGGTCTGCAAGCGAGCGCGCCGCGCCCTCAACCGCCGCGAGCCGCTGGGCGAGAAGACCGTCCGCCGGCTGGCCTCCGGGCGGAGGACCCGACGGCTGCCCAAGGGAGCGCGCCACGAGATGACCTCGCCGAAGGAGCGCGCGCACTTCGAGTCGATGGGCAAGATCAAGCCGAACGAGATCCTGGGCTGCGATTTCGAGAGGCTGTCCCGGCTGCTGCAGGACTGACGGCGCGGCGGCTCAGCGCCGCCTGCGCGCGGCCTCGAGCGCGTCCGCGACCAGCTCGTCGGGGCGGACTCCCGAAGCCTCGCCCTCGTATCCGAGGATCAGGCGGTGCCGCAGCGCCGGCGCCGCGAGTGCCTCGAAGTCCTCCTCGTGCACGAAGAGCCGGCCCCGGATCAGCGCGCGTGCCTTGGCCGCGAGCAGGATCGCCTGTCCCCCGCGCGGGCTCGAACCGTAGCGCACGAAGCTCTTCACGCGCTCGGGCGCGTACTCGGTCCCCGGGTGTGTCGCCAGGACCACGTGCGAGGCGAGCTCGACCATCTCCGAGCTCGCCGGGACGGAACGTACGAGCGCGCGCATGCGGCACACGTCGTCGCGCGTCAGCACCGGCTGCAGCGCCGCGGGCGGCTCGCCGGTCGTCGACTTCAGGATCGCAGCGAGCTCCTCCTCCTCCGGCATCTCGAGCTCGATCTTCAGGAGGAAGCGGTCCAGCTGCGCTTCGGGCAACGGGTACGTGCCCTCCATCTCGATCGGGTTCTGGGTGGCGATCACGAGGAACGGATCCTCGAGCTTGCGCGTCTCGCCGAAGATCGTCACCTGCCGCTCCTGCATCGCCTCCAGCAGCGCCGACTGCGTGCGCGGCGTGGCGCGATTGATCTCGTCGGCGAGCAGCACGTGGGTGAAGACGGGGCCCGGTTCGAAGCGGAACTGGCGCCGCTTCGGGTCCTCCAGCTCGAGGATGCGCGTGCCCAGGATGTCGGGCGGCATCAGGTCGGGCGTGAACTGCACGCGCCGGTAGCGCAGCGCCAAAGAGTCCGCGAGCGCGCGTACGAGGGTGGTCTTGCCGAGGCCCGGGGCGCCCTCGAGCAACGCGTGGCCGTCCGCGAAGAGGCAGATCAGGAGCTCTTCGCACACCTCGCTCTGCCCGAGGACGCGGGTGCCGATCGCCGCGCGCAGCCGGTCGAAGGCCGCGCGCAGGTCGTCGATCTCGCGCTGCGCGGTCTCGAGGTCCGTGGAGGTCATTGGGCGAGCACGTACTCTTCCAGCTCGGGAAGCGAGCTCACGCGAGGCGGATCGGGGCGTGCGGGCTCGCGGCCCGCGTGGTCGACGAGCACGCAGCGCATCCCCGCCGCGCGCGCGGCGAGGCAGTCCTTCTCGAGGTGGTCGCCGGCGTGCAGCGCTTCGGCCGGCTCGACGCCCGCGCGCTCGAGCGCCAGCGTGAAGATCCGCGGCTCGGGCTTCTCCACGCGCTCCGCCGCGGAACTCACGACGACCTCGAAGCGCCCTCCGAGCCCCAGCCCCTGCAGCAGTCCGGCGAGGCGCGGGCTCCAGTTCGAGACCACTCCCAGGCGCAGGCCGCGCCGCGCGAGGGCGTCGAGCAGCGCGGCGGCTCCCGGGAACAAGCGGAACGTGCGCGGATCGGAGAAGCGCGCGAAGAGACGCGCTGCGACGGGCTCGAGCTCGCCGGCGTCGTGGCCGAGGTGCCGGACGAAGATGCGCTCGATGAAGGCGCGGAACCAGCCGTCGCTGTAGCGCCAGGCCCCCCCGACCTCGCGCGGGAGCTCCGCGTGGACCCGGCCCATCAGCTCGCGCATGGCCTCGGCGCCGACGTCGAGGCCGAGCGACCGCGCCTCCTCGGCGTAGATCTCGTGGCGCGCCGGCGCCTCGAAGGCGAGGGTCTGGCAGAAATCCAGCGAGACGAAGCGCAGGCTCATCCCCGGGCAAGTCTCCCAAATCCCCGCCGGAGGTGTTAGCTGTGGGCAGCCATGACTCGCTCGCGCCCCTGCGCGGCGGCGGTGCTCCTCGCGCTGGGCGCCTGCGTGACCGTCTCGGTGACCCCGCCCGAGCTGGAGGCGCAGGCGCGCGCGGCGACCGAGCGCGAGGAGTGGGTCGCGGCCGGAGACCTCTGGCACCGGCTGTACCGGGGGAGCTCCGAGGCGGCCTACGCGCGCGAGCTCGCCCGCGCACTGTTCCACCAGGGCGACGTCGCGGGGGCGCTGCGCGTCCTCGCTTCGGGGGTGGCCGCGCACCCCGAGGATCCGACGCTGCTCGCGCTGCAGGGCGAGGTCCTCGTCGCCGCCGGCCAGCCGGTCCTGGCGGTGCACAGCTACGAGGAGCTGCTCGCGCTCGCGCCCGAGGACCTGGCCGCGCGCCGCGAGCTCGCGCGCCTGCAGCTCGAGGCCGGGCGGGCGCAGGACGCCGTCGCCACGTTGCGCGGCGCGGCGCCCGGCAGCGATGCCGCGCTCGACCTCGCGCGCGCGCTCGATCTCGCGGGCGAGCAGCACGAGTCGCTGGAGGAGTACTCCCGCGCGCTCCCGGGGCACGGCGGCGATCCCGAGCAGCTCCTGCGCGCCGCCGAGCTCGCGGTCGCACTGAGCGAGCCCGGCTCGCCGCGCTGGCTCGACGCGCGCGGCTGGCTGCAGCGCGTCTGCGCCGAGGACCCGCAGCACCTCGAGGCGCACCGGCTCCTCGCGCGCGTCCATCAGGGCCTCGGCGACCCCGACGCGGCGCTGCGCGAGCTCACGCGCGCCGCCGAGCTCGACCCCACGCGCGCCGACGTGCTGGCCGACCTCGCCGAGCTGCTCGCCGCGGCGGGAGCGGGCGAGCGCGCGCGCGAGGTCGCGCTGCGCGCGCTCGAGCTCGATCGAGACGGGGAGCTAGCGCAGCGGCTCGGAGCGCTGGTCGAGGACCCGGCTCAGGTACCCGAGGAGCCGGCGCCGCAGGACGGCTGAGCGCTCAGCCCTTGCAGGACTCGCCGACGACCTGCTCCAGCTTCTGCGCGAGCTCTTCCGCGAACTCCTCGCCGAAGTCCATCGCGAGGACGTCGATCTCCTCGAAGGTGTAGCGGCCCGTCGTGCGGCTGAAGGGCACGCCGTACTCCCACTTGTTCCCGTCGGAGGCGTGGATGGTGATCGCGATCTGGTCGTCGCCCTCGACGGGCTCGACGGTGTAGCGGACGACCTCGTATTCGCTCATTCGATGGGCCTCGGCTTGGCTCACGGCGACGGCCCGCGCCTCTGGAACAGGTAGTACATCTGACCCTCGGCGCGCGTCGCTCCCGCCCGCGCCTCGGCTTCCGGACCGATCCCGAGGTACACGTCGGCGCGCCCGGCCGTGCGGATCGCGCCGCCGGTGTCCTGGTCGAACAGCAGCTTGCGGAACACGCCACGGCCGCCGGAGGCGAGCGGGCCGCGTGCGTCGACGAAGACCATCGCCCCGCGCGGGAAGAGGCGCTTGTCCGTCGCCAGCGTGCGCTCGGTCTGGACCTCGAGGTTCAGGCTGCCGCGCGGGTTCCCCTCGATCGGCGTGAAGAACACGAAGCTGTCGTTGCGAGCCAGGTACTCCTCGACCCGGCCGGGGTTCTCGGCCGACCAGCGGCGGATCGCCGCCAGGCTCATCCCGTCGGCCTCGATCAACCCGTCCGCGATCAGCTCCGCGCCGAGCGAGGTGTACTCGCGGCCGTTCTTGCCGGCGTACCCGAGGCGGAAGAGGGAGCCGTCGGGCAGCTCGACGAAGGCCGAGCCGTTGACGTGCGCGATGAACGCGTCGAGCGGGTCGCGCAGCCAGACGAGCTCCAGGTCCTTGCCGGTGAGATGTCCGCTGGCCTCGATGACCCGCCGGGTGGGGTAGGGCCGCACGCCGGTCGGCGTCTCCTGGCCGAGGATCGTGCCATCGGGCGCCTTGACGAGGTCCGGCGGCAGCGCGTAGAGCGCGTAGCGGTACTCGCCGTCGGGCTGCGCCCTGCCCGGCAGGATCGGCGTGCAGTACCCCGTGAAGAGGACGCCGCCGCCGCGGCCGTCCCACCCCGCGCTCTTGAAGAATTCGAACTCCGCCTGGACGGCTTGCTCGAACTCGACCGCGGAGCGGGCGCTCGTGAGCAGCTCGTGGAAGCGCTCGAGGCTCGCGAGCGCGTGCGCGTGCGAGATGCCCGCGATCGGGAAGAACTCGCGCGAGTACTCGCCCCGCGTCCACTTCATCGATCGCTCCAGCGCGGGCAGGACGTCCGCGCGCTCGACCCACGTCGATTCCATGTTCGGGCGCGGCTCGCCCGGATCGAGCGGCAGGAGCGCGGGGGCGCCGGGCGGCAGGGGCCGGCCGTAGTCGGGCTCGAGATCGGGCGCGGTGCAGCCGGCGGCGAACGAGAGGGCGAGAGGCAGGAGGTGTTTCATGTCGAGGGCCCAACCCGAGCTTCGTCGACCTTCGGACCGCGCCACGGAACCGCTCGAAGAGGTTCGGGGGGAGAATAGCAGCCCGAATCGACCGACTCCACGGCCACGACCGAGCGGCGGCCGATCAGGGGTGCGCCAGGGCGGAGAGCCGCTGGGCCCGCTCGCGGGCGAAGCGCCGGATGCCCGCGAGCAGGTGCTCGGGGTCGAGGTGCGCCTCGCGCTTGACCTCCTCGACGCTCCCGCCGGTGCGCCAGCGGTTGTCCCAGTCCGAGGTCATCGCGTAGACCTCGGCGACCTTGTGCGCGAGCCAGGGGTGCATCCCGATGCGCGAGCCGTTGCTGATCACCGTCGAGTCGATCCAGTCGGTCTTGTGCAGCACGCGGTCGCCGTACTCCTTCGGCTGCAGCCGGAAGAGCTCGTAGGAGATCGCGGCGACGAGCTTGACGTTGGGGGCGCGGCCCGCCTGGAACTCCGGCAGGAGCTCGATGATCGACCCCATCGTGCTCGTCCCTTCGACGATGATCGTGCCCTCCTTCGGGCGCGCCGGATCGTGGTCGTGGATCACGTACGCGCCCTTGGCCGCCTCCATGTAGGAGGGCATGCCCAGGGCGTCGCGGTCGGGCGAGACGACGTTCGGGCGCGTCAGGTGCAGCGCGATCAGCGGGACGTCGGTCGCCAGCGCCGCGGCGAGGCACGGCGCGACCTCGTTGTGCTCCCAGGGGCGCAGGTTGATGATGTGCCCCTCGGGGAAGAGCTGGGTCACGACCGGCGCGAAGATCCCGAAGTGCGTGCGGCTGTCCTCGGCCGTCTCCGGTCCCGAGTGCCCCGCGACCCAGATCACCTTGCCGACCTTCAGCTCGCAGTCCTGGGCGAGCTGGCTGAAGAGCCGCATCAACCCGTACTTGAGGTACGAGAACGAGCCGTACGTCGAGCACGAGCCCCAGAAGCCGCGGAACTCGCGCTCGGGGTCGGTCGCCATGTTGACCGTCGCCGCGCCGCACATCAGCCCCGAGTTCGTGAACTCGGTGATCTGCTGCGGCAAGAGGCACCCGTCCGGGTTGTCGTCGCGCTCGTACCAGCCGAAGCCCGGCTTGCCCTCGAAGTCGTGGGCGAAGCCCGAGATCGACGTCGAGTCGGCGAGGTCCGCCGAGCAGGCGAGGACGAGCGGGCGCCCCATGCGCTCCCTGGCGAGGCTGTTGACCCACGCGCCGAACTTGCCGAAGCCGTCCTTGTTGGCCGCCTTCTTCCCGGGCGCGACGAACAGCGACTTCGGCAGCCGGTCGAGGGCCAGCCACGAGCGGTCCTCGTGCATGTTCACGTCCGCGGCGAGCCGGAAGCCCTCGGGCGGATTCGGGATCGACTCGCCGATCTCGACCAGCGTACCCGCCAGGTACTCGACCAGCTCGACGTCGTCGCGCAGGACCCCGAAGACCGTGTCGAACCAGCCCTGCGTCTGCTCGCGGCAGGCGTCCTCGCCGGGATCGGTCGTGTCGCCGAAGCCCTCGAAGGCGACCCCGTACTTCTCCTGGAAGTCCTGCCGGCAGCGCCAGAAGAGCTCGGAGTTGCGGCCGTGCGCCTTGCCGTGCGAGGGCGCATCGAACTTGTGGTAGCCGCGGCCCTTGCGGGTCTTGAACCACACCATCCCCGGGCGTCCGCCGGGGTCCTCGTCGTGGACGATCTTGAGCAGGGCGCGCGTGATCGCGGCGTAGTCCTCGCCCTTCTCGGTCCCCGCGACGCGCCATCCGTAGGGCTCGAACCACTCGGCCGGCGTGCCGTTGACGACCGTCGAGTTGGCGAAGCTGTCGATCCCGTGGTCGTTCCAGTCGAACAGGTAGATCAGGTTGTCGAGGCCCAGGCCGAAGGCCGAGTTCTTGACCTCGTGGTGGGCGCCGGCCGAGTGCCCGCCCTCTCCCTCCATCGCGAACACGCGCGCCCCGGTGCGCGCCAGCTTGAGCGCCGTCGCGATGCCCAGGGCGGCCGGCGCGCCGTGCCCCGAGGGGCCGGTGTTGAACTTGAAGAAGAGGGTCTTGCCCTCCATCTCGGCGTGCCCGGGAAGGTGCCCGTTGTGGCGCAGCCAGAGCAGGTCCTCCCAGGTCAGCATCCGCTCCTGCGCCTTGTGGACGAGGTAGCGCGGATCGCCGGTGCGCTCGTGCACGATGCGCAGGGCCTCGTCGTACACGGCCAGCATCGCGTACGTGCCGGGGTTGCAGTGGCCGGCGATGAGCACGTAGCGGTCGCCGAAGGGGTGCTCGGGGTGCCGGACGTCCCAGCGCATCCCGGCGCCGAGGGTCGCGGCGACCATGATCGGCACCTTCGAGCGCGAGCCTCCGGGGTGGCCGCTCTGGCGCAGGTTGAGCGTCAGGTCGATGCACTGGTCGATCAGATCGCCGATCTTCTCCCAGTGCCGGAAGTTGCTGCCGAGTTCCTCGAAGGTGGGCTTGACGCGGGTGAGAGCGGGCATCGACGGGCCTCTGCGCGGGGCGGGTTTAAGGCCCGATACTATACTCGAATCGACGCCGCCATCACGCGCCAGGCGGCGAGGTCGAGCACCTCCGGCCCATAGCGCTCCAGGCGCGCGCGCATGATCTCGACGGCCTCGGGGCGCTCGTCGACGAGCAGGAAGCCGCGCCCGTGGCGGGCCGCCGCCTCGCCGGTCGTCCCGCTCCCGGCGAAGAAGTCGAGCACGAGGTCGCCCGGGTTCGAGTGCACCTTGACGATCCGCTCGAGGACGCCGAGGGGTTTCTGCGTCGCGTAGCCCGTGCGTTCCTTCGCCTGCGGGGCGACGATCGTGTGCCACCAGACGTCGGTCGGCGTCTTGCCGCGCGCCGCCTTCTCCTTGCCGACGAGGCCGGGCGCCATGTACGGGATGCGGTCCATCTCCTCGTAGCGGAACGTGTAGCGCTCGCGGTGCTTGCTGTACCAGAGGATGTTGTCGTGCTTGGCGGACCAGCGGCGCCTCGAGCGCGCGCCGTAGTCGTAGGCCCAGACGATCTCGTTCTGGAAGCACTCGCGGCCGAAGATCCCGTCGAGCAGCACCTTGCAGTAGTGCACCTCGCGGCAGTCGACGTGCAGGAAGAAGCTGCCCTCGCCCGCGAGCACGCGGTGCGCCTCGACCAGGCGCGGCTCGAGGAAGGCCAGGTAGTCGTCGAAGGAGTCGGCGAACTCCGAGGTGCCGACGCGCTCGGTGCGGTAGCGGCGGCCCCCGAAGCCCAGGCGGTCCCCGGCCTCGTCGCGCTCCGTGCGCAGCCGCTCGTAGCGCCGGCGCTTGCCGGTGTTGAAGGGGGGGTCGACGTAGATCAGCGGGACGGACCGCGCTTCCAGCTCGCGCAGGACGTCGAGGTTGTCGGCGTGGACGATCGTGCGCACGCGCGCGAGTCTACCTCGAGGTGAGCAGCGGTCGACCCCCCTACCGGGCCCCGCCCTCGGGCTCGTCGTCCCCGATCCGGCCGATGTCGTGGCGCAGGGCGCGGACGTCGCGCGTCAGGCCGCGCATCTCCTCGCGCAGCTCGCGCATCAGGTTCATCAGCTCCTCGACCGTGCTCGCGTCGAGCGCGCGGGCGCCTTCGTCTCGCGTCGCGACGTAGATGTCCGTCGCCTGCGTCTTGGGATCGGTCTCGTCGGTGACCTCGAGGCCGTCCGGCCTCACGACGACGATGCGCGGCGCGCTCGAGTCGTCGGCGCGCACGACCTGGATCGGCTTGCCGACGTAGTCGATCGTGTACGACTCACCGCCCTTCACGACGTAGGTGACGTTCGCGTCGACCTCGGCCCCGGTGCCGTCGACCACGACGCCGCTCGGGCGGTCGCCCGCGCCCTCGGTGAACACCTCGTACAGGGAGACTCCCGTGCTCTTGCTCTTGTCCTTCTCGGCCTTCTTCTTTTCGGCCTTCTCCTTGGCCGCCTTCTCCTTCGCCTTTCTGGCCTTCTCCTTCTCCTTGTCGACGGTCTCCAGGTCGGCGTACTCGATGATCTCGACGCCCTGGCCGTCGCGGATCAGGATCTGGCCGCCCTTCGGGTGCGCGCCGACCGCTCCCGAACAGTGCGCGCAGACGACCGTCGTCTCGCACGCGCCGTGGCAGGCCTTGCAGCAGTGGCAGCACTCGGAGGCGCGCCGCGTCGTGATCACCTCGGTGTGCGGCACGACCGAGCGGACGGGCGCCCGCTCGACCCGTCCCTCGACGCGCACGCGGTCGGCGCGGGCGCGCTGCTCGTCCTCCTCGGCGCGCTGCGAGCCGCGCAGCGCCTGGTCCAGCTCGCGCTCGAGCTTGGCGCGCTGCTGCTCCAGGTCGCGGCGCAGTCGCTCGAGATCGCGGCGCTCGCGCTCGAGCTCGCGCCGTCCCTCCTGGGCCTCGACCTCCGCCATCTCGCGCGCGACATTGGCCTCGATCTCCGCGCGCTCCCGCGCGAGCTGCGCCTCGCGCCGCACCATCTCGGCTTCGTTCTCCGCCCGCTCGCGGGCGACCTGCGTCTCGAGCTCGGCCCGCTCGCGCGCCATGTGTGCCTCGAGCTCGGCCCGCTCGCGCGCCAGCTGGACCTCGCGCGCGGGGCTCGTGTCCGCCTGGCTGCGGACCTGCGCGACCCGCTGCTGCAGCGACGTTAGGTCCGTCTCGAGGGCGTCCTTCTGGGCCTCGTGGTCCGCGACGAGCGCGCGCAGCTCCGCGACGCGGACGTCGGCCTGTTGCGCCTGCTTCTTGGCGAGCTCGGCCTCGCGCGCCGCGAGCGCGGCGCGCAGGTCCTCGATCCGCGCGCGCAGCGCCGCGACGTCCTGCTCCTTCGCGCGCAGCTCCTGGGCCTCGACCGCCGTCTGGTCCTCGAGGGCCGCCCGCTGCACGCGGACGTCCTCGAGCACTCCACTGGTCTGTGCGATCTGCGCCTCGCGCAGCGCGACCTGCTGCTCGAGGTCGCGGGCCAGCTGGATCTCCTGCTCCTTGGCGCGCTGCAGCGCGCTCTCGGCCTCGCACTCCTGCGGAGCGCGGCGAGCCAGGGGGCCCGCCAGCCCCGCCACGACGGCCAGCGTGAGCGTACAGAGGATCTTCATCGCGCGTCCTTCCTGGTGTTGGGCGGTGTCTTCCGCCGATCGATGGCCACGCCCGCCGCGAGCGATTCGAGCACGGGGTCCAAGAGGGCGTGGAGGGTCTCCTTGCGTTCGCGCACGGCGCGCGCCCGCTGTTCGATGAGCTCGAGCCGCTCGCGGAGCTGTGCCGGGGCGTCGCGGCCCGCGAGCTCCTCGCGCAGCGCTGCGAGCTCGCGCTCGAGCGTCTCCAGCTGGCGGTCGAGGTCCGAGCTCAGCCGCGAGAGCGCGCGCGACGGCGACGCGCCGTCGGGCTCCGCCCGGGCGGGCTCGACCGCCGCCGGCGGCGCCGGGGCCCCCGAGGCAACCGGTGCAGCCGTCTCGGCAGCCGCGTCGCCCGCGCGCTCGGTCCGCGCGGCGTCGCTCGCCCACGCGACCCCGGGCAGCCACAGGAGCGCCGAGCCGATCGCGCCAAGGGCGAGCGCCGCGCTCCAACGCGGCGCGCGCTCCTCCAGCGGTGCATTCAGGATGCGCTCGACGCGCGCGGAAAGGCGCGAGCGTGCGTGCGCCATCCCGCAGACGGGCAGGCGCTCGGGTCCTCCCGCGATCCAGCCCGCGACGCTCGCCAGGCAGCGCGCGAGCGCCAGGCGGCTCTGCGTCGCGCGCACCGCCCACGCGTCGCACAGGAACTCGGCGCTGTCGGCGAGCCGGCGGCGCGCGAGGGCGTTGAGCGGCTGGAAGAAGAAGAGCGTCTCGAGCCAGCGGCAGAGGCCGAGCCAGAGCGGGTCGAAGCGTGCGATGTGCGCGAGCTCGTGGGCCAGCATCGCCTCCTGCTGCGCGGGCGTGAGCTCGACGAGCGCGCGCTCGGGCAGGCAGATCTGTGGCGCGGCGACGCCCATCGCGATCGGCGCACGCAGGCGCGGCGATACGCACAGGCGCACCTTGCGCCGGACGCCGGCGCTGCGCCGCAGCCGCTCCAGCGCCGCGGGCAGCGGCCCGCGGTCGAGCGGCCGGCGCCCCGCGAGCCGGTCGCGCAGCCGGCGCGACGCGGGCACGAGCAGCGCGAACACCGCGAGCCCTCCGAGGATCCAGAGCGCGAGGGCGACGTGGGTCCAGGGCAGGCCCGGCTCGCGCGCCGGGCCCGCGAGCAGCACGCTGGCGCCCCGTGCATGACGCGCGTCGCGCGCAGGCTCGAGGAGCGCGAGGCTCGCGGCCGCGCTCGCTCCGAACGGGGCGAGCGCGGAACGCGGCGCCCCGTCGAGCGCGGGCGCGGCCGAGAGCTCGAAGCGCCCCGTCCCGGGCTCGAGCCCGAGGCCGGTCTGAAGGCTCGCCGTGACGACGCCGCCGACGAGCGCCGTCTTCCAGACCCACTCCCTCCACGCTTCGCCCCGCACGCGGCGCGCGAGGGCCCACGCGGCACCGAGCAGCAGCGTGCTGTGCACCGCGTAGGTGAACAGCCACGCCAGCGCGTCGAGCGCGAGGTCCCCGGGCCTCATCGGCCGTTCTCCTCCCTCTGCTCCGTGCGCGCGTGCTCCTCGATCAGGCGCGAGATCTCCGCCAGCTCGCGCGGGTCGATCTCCTGGTGCGCGAGCAGGTGGTTGACGAGCGCCGACGCGCGCCCCTCGAAGAGCCGCTCGCAGAGCTCGGCGACCATCGAGCGGTGCACCTCCTCCTCGCTCACCTCCGGCGCGTACACGAACTGGCGGCCCTCGGTGCGGTGGCGGACCACGCCCTTCTTCTCCATCTTGGAGAGCATCGTCGCGATCGTGGTGAGCGCAAGGCCGCGCTCTTTCTCGAGGGCGGCGTGCACCGCCGCGACGGTCGCCTCGCCCTGCGTCCAGAGGACGCGCATGATCGCGAGCTGCAGGTCGCCGAGGTGGTTCTGGTGGGCCATCGCGCGTCGCCGGGCCGGACGGGCCGGGCCGGCGATTGTCGACTACCCTGGTAATACTACTCGAGTAGTTTCTCCGCCAGCGGAAACTGGCGGCGCGCGGGTTCCGTTTCTGTCAGTCGCCCGCGCCGGCCGGGGGGCGCCGCCCCACGTCATTGAGGTGGTCGAGCGCCTCCTTGGCGGCGCTGCGCACGCCAGCGTCGGGGTCGGCGAGGAGCCCGATCAGGCCCGGCAGGGCCTCGAGCGCCTCGAGCGTCGCCAGGGCGCGGACGGCCTGCACGCGCTGAGCCGGCTCGCCCGCCCCGAGGAGCGCCTGGAGCTCGGCGATCGCGTCCTCGCGCGTCTTCTGCTTCACGCGCCGGCTGGCCCAGCGCTCGCGCGCGTCCTGGTAGGCGCGGATGGACTCGACGGCGGCGAGGCACTGGTCGCGCGCGGACTTCGAGTCCGCCCAGCCGGCGCCCTGGAGCAGGACCTCGGCGGCCTCGTCGGAGAGGTAGCCGGTCAGCGCGCCGACCGCGGTCTCCCAGCGGCCGTCGCCTATCGAGGAGGTCTCGAGGACGCGGGCGAGGTCGGGCAGGAACCGGGGGTCGCGCGTCGCGCCCATCGCCCCGATGGCGTCGCCCGCGAGCTCGTTTCGCGTCAGGGCCCAGCGCAGTACCTCGGGGTCCGCCAGCTCGGTCGAGCCCGCCATGTGGCTCAGCACGCGGCGCAGCGCGTCGGTCCCGCGGCGCGGCTCCGCTCTCCAGCGCCCGAGGATCGCGTGCGCGATGTCGGGCGCGAGCGGGTCGTGGAAGCCGTAGTAGGCGGCGAGGGTCGCTGCGACCTGGTCGGGCACCGCGGCGTCGCGCACGAGCGCGAGGACGATGCGGTCGAGGTCGTGGTCGGGGGCCCTGCTCAGCTGCTGCTTGCACAGCGGCTCGACGTAGTCATCGAGCTCCTCCTGCGTCCACGTCGTCTCGCGCAGCGAGCCGGTCACGACGTCGACGAACGCGTCCCCGCCCTGACGCGACCAGGCGCTCGCCGCGGCGAGGCGCAGGCCTCCGGGAAGGCGCGTGTCCTGCGCGACCTCGAGCAGCGCGCGGCCGGTCGCGACGTCGAACTCCTGCGCGCGATTCCCCGTGCGGAAGATGCGGTAGGTCTCGTGGTAGATCGCCGTCGGATCGGCCTCCCAGAGGCGCTCGAGGTAGGGCGCGAGGATCTCGCGCGAGATCCACTCGATCTGGACCGGCTCCGCCTCCCAGACCGTGCGCAGGAGCGCGTCGTCGTCCCACTCGATGGCCCAGGCGAGGATCCGGTTCAGGTCCGCCTCCCAATCGAACGACATGCGCGCGATCGCGGCGCGCAGTGCGTCCTCGTCCCACGGCGCCGCGGGGTTTCGGTAGCGGGCGACGAAGATCGGCAGGACGAGAGCGGGCGGGCCGCCCCAGTCGACCTTCTGATCGACCAGCTCCAGGATCTGCGGGTCGTCGCTCGCCGCGAGCGTCGCGAGCACCGGCGTCGAGGACTCCGCCGGCAGCTCGCCGAGCCAGTCGAAGGCCGCGATCCGGACACTGCGATCGGGATCGCGCGCGAGGGTGACCAGCCGCGCGGCTTCGACCGGGATCGCGTGCTGCCGCCCCAGCCCGACCGCCTTGGCCCGGACCCGCGGGTCCTCGTCGTCGAGGGAGCGCACGACGAGCTCCCGATCGGACGCGGTGAGCTCGGGCTGGTACTCGATCGAGCCCCAGCCGTGGAACGCGCCCGACGGCCCGATCCTCGGCACCGTCCGCAACCGGGGGAGGAACAGCCTGAGCGCCGCCACGCGGAGGTCGGGCGAGGGATCCTGCGCCCGCGCGCGCAGCGCCGGGCTGTCCTCGAACGCGACGAGCAGGCTCGCGGCCAGCTTGCGCACGCTCGCATCGTCGCTCTCGAGCGCCCCCTCGAGCACCGCCCGCGAGTCGGAGCCCAGGCGGCCCTGCGCGCCGCTGAAGAGCTCGGAGGTCGCCCGCCGCCGCTCGGGGTCGCTGCCCAGGAGGTCGGCGACGAGCCGCGCCTGCAGGCGCGGGGTCAGGCCGCCGTGCTCGACGACGTCGGCGAGCAGCGGCGTCGCCTCGCGCCCGACGTCGACGTCCTCGACCAAGAGCTCGACGACGCGCAGCCACGTCGGGTTCTTGATCTGCGGCGGGAAGCCGACCGAGGGGTCCCAGTTGTCGTCGTCGGAGAAGACGGCGGCTTTGCGCATCACGCGGATCAGGCGCTTCTTCCACAGGAGCCCCCCGCGCCCGAGCAGCTCGAGGGCGAGCTGCGAGGCGGGAAGGTCCGCGATCTGCACGAGGGCGTAGAGCGGCTCCTTCGCCAGGTCCTCGTAGAACTCGTCGGGGTTGGCACGGATCCACTCGACCATCGCAGGCACCGCGACGTCCCCCAGGACTCGGAGGAAGCTCAGGTTCCCGCTCTCGAGCGCCTGGCGAACCGACTGCTCGATGCTCGCCAAGTCCTGGTCGAGCGCCCGCGCCAGGCTCTCGCGCGCGCGCGCCACGCGCGCCTGCAGCTCGGCGTACTGGGTCGCCGCCTCGGCTTCCGCCAGGAGCGCGAGCGCGGCGTCGCGCTCTCCGACGAGCCCCAGCACCTCTGCCCGCGCGACCTTCACGACCAGCACGGCCTGGCGCCGGCCCTCCGCGTCGGGCTTCGCGGCGAGCGCCGCGTCGGCCTCGCGCTGCAGCTCGTCGAGCTGGGCGAGCGCCTCGGCGAGCCTGCCCGTCACGATGCTGTCGACGCGGATGCGCTCGACCGCCTGGAGGACGTTCTCGCGACCTTGCTCCTGCCCCCGGGCCGGTCCCGGAGCTCCGATCGCCAGCACCAGCGCCGCCACCGTCCAGATCCCTGTCTTCGCGATCTTCATCGTTCCTGCCTTTCCCTCGGCTTCCGCGCGGAGTCGCCCCACGCCCTCGTTGTACGACCGAGCCGCGCCTTCCCTGTCACCCGCGCGTGGCGCGGATGTCACCGCGTTGTCAACGCGTCCTCGCCGCCCTTGCTGAAGCGGTAGCCGACTCCGTGCACCGTGATCAGGTGCCGCGGCCGCTCGGGGTCCGCCTCGAGCTTCTTGCGCAGCTTGAGCACGTGCGTGTCGATCGTGCGCGTGGTCGGGCTCTCGTCCGGGCCCCACACGTCGGAGAGCAGCCGCAGGCGGTCGAGCGCCTCGCCCTCGTGGGCGAGGAAGTAGCGCAGGAGCTCGAGCTCGCGCCGCGAGAGGCCGTGGCGCTTTCCCGCGCGCGTCAGCGTGTACGCCGCGAAGTCGACCTCGACCGCGCCGAAGCGCGCGCGGCCCGAGGAGAGCTCGAGCCCGGGCACGCCGCCCGCGCTGCGCTGGAGCACCGCGCGCACGCGCATCAGGAGCTCGCGCATCGAGAAGGGCTTGACCACGTAGTCGTCGGCGCCGTACTCGAAGCCCTGCACGCGGTCCCACTCCTCGCCGCGCGCGGAGAGGATCACGACCGGCGCGGTCAAGCGGTCCTCGCGGATCGCGCGCAGCACGCTGAAGCCGTCGCGGCGCGGCAGCATGACGTCGAGCAGCACCACGTCGGGGCCCTCGCGCAGCGCGAGGGCGAGGCCGACCTCGCCGTCGGCGGCCTCGAGCACCTCGAAGCCCTCGGCCGCCAGGGCGTCGACCAGCGCCATGCGCAGCGGCTCTTCGTCCTCCACGACGAGGATGCGCGGCATCGGGCTCATGATAGGTCGAGCCGCATCGAGAGCCGCGCGCCGACCCCGTCCTCGCCCGCGAGGACCTGGACCGACCCGCCGTGTGCGGTCGCGATCTGGCGCACGATCGCGAGCCCCAATCCAGTCCCGGGCGCTGCGCCGTTCGCGCCGCGACCGGCGCGCGCGAAGGGCGCGAAGACCGCCTCGCGCTCGCGCGCGGGGATCCCCGGCCCGCGGTCGGCGACCTCGAGGACGAGCGTCGAGGGGGCCTCGAAGCGCGCGGCGAGCCCGATCTCGCCGCCGCCGCCGTGCTTGAGCGCGTTGTCGACGAGGTTCCAGACCGCGCGCCGCAGCGCGTCGCGGTCGAGCGACCCGCTCGCGGGCAACCCTTCCGCGCGGGCCTCGAGGCGCGCGCCCGCGCGCTCGGCGTGGGCCGCGAGCTCCGCCGCGAGCTCGTCGAAGAAGCGCGCCACGTCGGTCTCCTCGCGCGAGAGCGGCGCGCCCTCGCCGCGCTCGAGGCGCGAGAAGTCGAGCACGTCGTCGACGAGCCGCCGCAGGCGGTCCGCCTCGCGCCGGATCGATGCGTAATAGCGCCCGGCGCGCTCCTCGCCGACGCGGCCCTCCGCGAGGTTCTCGGCCATGAGCAGGATCGAGGACAGCGGCGTGCGCAGGTCGTGCGACACGCCGGCGATGAACGCGGACTTGAGCTCGCCCAGGCGCCGCCCGCGCACGAGTGCGCGAGAGGTCAGCGCGCCGGCGAAGGCGCAGAACAGCCCCAGGAGCACCAGCGCGCCGCGCAGCGCGACCAGCCGCTGGCGCCGCGCGGAGAAGAAGCGCTCGGGCGCGCGGTGGCGCACCTCGAAGGCGAGCACGCCCCCGGCGAGCGCCTGCCGCGCGCGCACCGGCTCGCCGGGCGGCGCCCCCGCGCCGCCGAAGTCGAGCGCGAAGTCCGCGGGCAGCGCGAGGCGCGACGCGAGCGCGGCGCCGAGCTCGCGTGGGTCCGCGGCGCGCGCGTGCACGCGGCCCTCGGAGCGGCGGGCGAGCAACACGCGCTCCCCGAGCGCCCACGTCTCCCAGCGCTCGCGCGCCGGCGCGGGCAGCTCGCCCACCGCGCGCCCCAGCGCCAGCGCGCGGCGCCGCTCGAGGTCGCGCGCCAGCCACGTAGCATCCGCTTCGGCCGGGCCCAGGAGCGCGAGGCGCTCGCGCAGCCGGTCCACGGTCGCGCTCGCGAGGAAGCGCAGCTCGCCGTCGATCACCTGCGCGCGGTCCTCGCCCTCGGGCAGCGCGAGGTTCCCGCCGTCCCAGAGCTCGGCGAGCTCGCGTCCGAGCGCTGCGCGCTCGGAGGGCTCGAGCGCCGGCCCCAGCGCCAGGCCGCAGAGCAGGAGGTACGAGATCCCGGCGCGCGCCTCGCGGCCGTCGAGCTCGCGCCGCGCGTCCGCGAAGAGGCGCCGCGCCGCGGCGACGTCCTCGACCTCTACCGCGAGCTGGATGGCGCGCAGGAGCCCCTCGGGCCGGCGCGGCGCGTCGGGAACGCGCTCGAGCGCGTCGAGCACCGCGCGCAGCGCCGCGGCCGGGCCCGCTCCCCGGAGCTCGACCCGGCGCGCGTCGGAGAGCAGGAGGTCGAACGCCGATCCGGATTCACCGCCCTCGAGCCGCTCGACGCTCGGCCGCGGTCCGAGGCGCGCCCCGGCGTCCCAGGCGAACGCCTCGCCCGCGCTCGCGGCGGGCGGCTCGGGCGAACGCAGCAGCCGCTCCCACTCGCGCGCCGCCGAGTCCGCGACCTCGCCCGCGAGCCGCGCGAGCTCGATCTCGGCGGCTGCGTCGCCCTCGGACGAGAGCGACGCGGCCGCCGCGAGGAGCGCTAGCGCCGAGCCCAGGCCCGCGGCGAGGACCGAAGCCTCGCGCCAGCGCCGGGTCGCGATCGGGGCTCCCGCTGTTCCCGGAAACGGGGCCACGGGGCGAGCCTAGCCGCCCCTTCCGACCCCGTGTCACCCCGATGTCAACGGGTCGACGCTCGCGCGCTACCCCTCGAGGCAAGCGTGGATCGCCTTCTCGAGGATCGCTTCCTTGCCGCTGCCGACGATCACCATGCGCACCACGCCCTCGCGGTCGATCACCGCCACGGTCGGGATGCCGGCGACGTGGTAGCCCTCGAAGTCCGCCTTCTCGGCGACGACGAAGGGGTAGTGCACCTGGCCGATCTCGCGGAACTCGGCGAGGTGCTCGAGGAACGTGTCCGGGGTCATGTCGCGCACCGACTCGCCCGAGGTCATCTCGGGGCCCTCGATCATGAAGCCGTTGTCGTAGAAGCGCGTGACGCCGACGACCTTCACGCCCTTGGGCTCGAGCTCCTTCGCGAGCTCGTTGAGCCCGGGCATCACGGCGCGGCACGGCCCGCACCAGGTCGCCCAGAAGTCGATCACCACCACGTTGCCCTTCAGCTCCGAGAGCGGCTTGGCGTCCGCGCCGATCCAGGTCGAAGCGTCGATGTCGGGGGCCGTCTGGCCGATCAGCGCCAGGCGCTGCTCCAGGTCGCCGCGCGTCCGCGAGCGCGGATCGCGGGGCTCGAGGCCCTCGGGAATCGTGGTCAGCGCGCCCGCGTACACCTCGCGCGCCTTCTGCGTGTCGCCGTGCAGCGCGTGGACGTCGCCGATGCAGACCGCGAGTGCGCCGCGCTCGTCCTCGGGGGTCGTGTCCGCGAGGTGTCCGAGCTTCGCGAGCGCCGCGTCGAGGTCGAGCCCCATGTACGCCGCGGGCAGGATGTAGCGCCGCGCCGAGCCCGCCGAACGCGAGTCGGGGAGCTTCTTGCAGAGCAGCTCGAGCGCCGCGGTGGCGCGCTCGGGCGAGGTCTCCATCAGCGACGTGCCGACCGACATCAGGCCTTCCTCGAAGGCGTCGGCGTGCGCGCTGACGTCCCACGCGTTCCAGTCCGTCTTCAGGAACGCCGCCTGGAACGCCGCCTGGACGGGCTCGACTCGCGAGTTCGCTGCTTGCCGTGCCTGCGCGAACGCTTCGCGCGCCGCCGCGTCCTCCTGGCCCGCAGCCTGGAACACCTCGTAGGCCGCCTGCTGCGTCTTGCTGGCTTCCTCGCGCACGGTCACGAGGTCCCCGTACAGCTCGATCGCCTTGTCGATCGCTTCGTCTCCGAGCGGCAGCACGAGACAGAGAGCGAGCCCCAGAGTTGCTTTCATGTTCCTCTCCTTAGGGATGGATTCGGGCGCCAGCCTACTCTCCGAGCGGGCCCGCGGGGTCACTCTTCCCAGAAACGCGTGAGGCGCGAGAGCGCGTCGCGCGCCTCGTCCTTGTCCTGCTGCCAGCGGTACGCCTGGTACAGGTCGGCGATCGCGCGCGCCTCCTCGGGGTCCTGGAGCTCGGCGTTGGCGAGCGCCTCGAAGACCGCACGCCACCAGCGCTGGCCCGAGATGCGCACCTCGCCCGCGGCCGCGAGCGCGTTCACCGCGAGGCCGACGCGGACCTCGGGATCGGTCTCGATCTCCAGCGCGTCGAGCAAGCGCTCGAGGACCGCGCGCGAGCGCAGCTTCCACGTACCCTTGGCGGCCGCTAGGCGCACCCGCCGATCCGGATCGTCGAGACGCTCGAGCCACTCGAGCGGAGTGTGCGGCGCGAGCGTGCGCAGCATGCGCCGGTGGGCGTCGGCCAGCTGGTCGTCGAAGTCGAAGCGCGCGCGCCATAGCTCCCAGTCGATCCGGCCCGTCTCGCGGTAGAGGTCGAAGACGACCGCCCAGCCGACGAAGTGCACCATCACGTTGTCCTTGACGCTGGTGCGGTCCGAGGCGCGGATGCGGAGCAGGCGCGCGAGCTCCAGCTCGTCGAGCGCTTCCTCGCGCAGCTCGCGCAGCGGCCAGCAGGCGAGGCCGTCGACGACCCAGACGGCGTCGATCGCGATGCCGTCGCCGACGAGCGAGGCCAGACCTTCCTCGAACCACAGGGGCAGCCGCACCTTGTCCTCCGCGAGCCGCGCGTGCACGAGCTCGTGCACGGCGGTGCCGACGTCGGGCTGGCCGATGAAGACGCCGGTCGGCGAGAGCGGACCGGCGATGCCGCGCGCGTGGTAGGCCTGGATGCGCGCGGGACCGATCCCCGGCACGTCGCGGTAGCCGATCGACGCCTCGGCCTCGGCGAGGGGGTCGGCGCGGCCCTCGCGCTCGTGCCAGGCGTGGACCCGGACCTTCGAGCGGAACGGGCCGAACAGCTCCTCGACGGCGGCGAACGCGGGCGTGAAGGCGGCCTGGAAGGTGCTCTCGTCGACCTCGCTGTCGCGCTGGCGGTAGAGCGTCCAGGCGCCGTACTCGTGCACGGCCTGCCAGCTCGAGCAGGCGCTGGCGGCGCCGAGCCCGAGGGCGAGGGCGAGGGCGAGGAGCGGAGCGAGGGGCCGGATCGGGGGTCGCACGGGAGGAGAGCGTCGGCGCCGCGGGCCCCTGCGTCGGGGGCCCCAGAGGGGTATCCTAGTCCGCGCGCTCCGGATTCTCCGAGCGTTCCAGCGGTTCCACGAATCCGAGACGGACTTCCGCCCCGATCCAGCGATCCATGGCCAGTTTCCGCGCCGAGCTCGACACGGACAGCAACATCGTCCTCGTGATGGTCACCGAGGACGACGGCAGCGAGCACGACTACCAGTTCGACTTCGACCCCCGCTCCGGCCGCTACGAGTTCTCCGAGCGCGACCTGCTCGAGCGGGACTTCGGCGAGGACTGGGTGGGCGAGATGGAACAGGAGATCGAGCGCTTGATCGCGGAAGCGATCGGGAAGTGACGCGCCGCGTCTTCGTCCTCGTCCTCGACTCGCTCGGCGTCGGCGCGCTGCCCGACGCCGAGCGCTTCGGGGACGGCGGGACGCACACGCTCGACCACATCGTGCAGGCGACCGGCGGCCTCGCCGTCCCGCGCCTCGTCGAGCTCGGGCTGGGCCACGTCGAGGGCGTGCGCGAGCTCCCGCGAGTCGCGGCTCCCGAGGGAGCCTTCGGCCGCATGGCCGAGACGTCGCCCGGCAAAGACACCCCGACGGGCCACTGGGAGATGATGGGCTGTCCGCTCGACGAGGCCTTCCCCGTGTTTCCCGACGGCTTTCCGGCGCCGATCCTCGACGCCTTCGTCGCGCGCGCGGGCCTCCCGGGCGTGCTCTGCAACGCGGCCGCCTCGGGCACCGAGGTGATCGAGCGGCTCGGAGCCGAGCACCTCGCGACCGGCAAGCCGATCGTCTACACCAGCGCCGACAGCGTGTTCCAGGTGGCCGCGCACGAGGAGCGCTTCGGGCTCCAGCGCCTCTACGACGCCTGCGCCGTCGCGCGCGAGATCCTCGAACCGGTCGGCCCCTGGGGAGTCGGGCGCGTGATCGCGCGGCCCTTCGTCGGCGAGCCGGGCTCGTTCCGGCGCACGTACAACCGCCGCGACTACTCGCTCGAGCCGCCGCGGCCGACCGCGCTCGACCGCCTGACGGCCAGCGGGGTCGAGGTGGTCGGCGTCGGCAAGATCGCGGACATCTTCGCGGGCCGTGGCATCTCGCGCTCGGTGCACGCCGAGGGCAACCGCGACACGATGCGGCTCACGACGGCCCTCGCCAGCGAGCTCGACGCCGGTTTCGTGTTCGCCAACCTGGTCGACTTCGACATGCTGTACGGGCACCGGCGCGACCCGTTCGGCTACCGCGCGGCGCTCGAGGCGTTCGACGCCGACCTGCGCGGCCTCGAGCGCGAGCTGCGCGCGGAGGACCTCGTCCTCATGACCGCCGACCACGGCAACGACCCGACGTTCGCCGCCGGCACCGACCATACGCGCGAGTACGTCCCCGTGCTCGCGACCGGGCCGCGCGTACACGGCGGAGTCGACCTCGGCACGCGCCCGACGTTCGCCGACCTCGGCGCGACCGTCGAGGAGGCTTTCGGGCTCGCGCCGCCCCCGTTCGGTCGCTCGTTCCTGGCCGAGCTCGCGGGGTAGCGTGGAGAGCTCGACCGCCCTCGGCGCAAGAGGCCGAGGGAGGCGTCCGCTTCGTGGTCGAGCCCGTTCGCCGGACGTTGCACGCGTTACGCAAGGCTTCGGACGTCCCTGGGTCGCGGGGCGCCTCGCGTCCCTGCGCGAGGCGGGGGTCTGGCGCGTCCGCGGTCCGGAGCCGAAGCGCCGTGCGGACACGGGGACGGAGCCGGTCGACGCCGAGCTCCTCGACGCGCTGAAGCGCCTCGGCTACGCGGAGTGATCGGTCTCTCTGCGGTCCTTCCGCAGCCAGGGCCCGCGAGTCGGGAAGGTGATCGACCTCCGACACGGAACGCCTTGGCGGCCGTACCCTTGACTATTGGCGAGGATCCGACACTCCTGGCCTACCTCTTGCTCCGCCGCCGTGGAGCGCAGCGAAGCAGATCTCCACGGCGGCTCTCCCACCTTTCCCTTGCCGTGCTTCGAGAGGCCGCTGACCCGGACCATTCATGAGCCTTCACGCCAGACGCCGCACGTGCTCGACGACCCGTCGAGGTCGACCCGGCCGCAATCGGGCGCCTCGGTCGCCAAGCTGCAATCCGGCGGCATCTGCGACGCCTGGCGCAAGGCTCATGAGAAGTCCGGGCTAGCCGATGGACGCGCGCGAGGTGCTGCGCAAGAAGCGCGACGGAGGCACGCTCGAGGCGTCCGAGATCGAGGCCTTCCTCGGCGACTACTGCGCCGATCGCATTCCCGACTACCAGGCCTCGGCCCTGCTCATGGCCATCTTCGTGCACGGCATGGGCGAGGACGAGCTGTTCCACTGGACGCGCGCCATGCTCGAATCCGGCGCCGTGCTCGACCTCGCCGGCGTCGACGGCCCCAAGGGCGACAAGCACTCCACCGGTGGCGTCGGCGACAAGGTCTCGCTGCCGCTCGCACCCGCGCTCGCCGCGCTCGGCGTGCGCGTCCCGATGATCTCCGGCCGCGGGCTGGGGCACACGGCGGGCACGCTCGACAAGCTCGAGGCGATCCCAGGATTTCGCGTCGACCTCGCGACGGGCGAGATCCCGCGCCTGCTCGAGCGAACGGGGCTCGCCTTCGCGGCGCAGACGAGCGAGCTCGTCCCGGCCGACCGCAAGCTCTACGCGCTGCGCGACGCCACCGGGCTCGTCGAGTCGATCCCGCTGATCGCCAGCTCGATCCTCTCGAAGAAGCTGGCCGAGGACGTCGATGGGCTCGTGCTAGACGTCAAGTTCGGCAGCGGCGCGTTCCTGCGCGAGGCCGAGCGCGGCGCGCGCCTGGCCGAGACGATGCTCTCGCTCGCGCGGCGCTTCGACCTCGAGGCGCGGGCCGTGCAGAGCTCGATGGCACAGCCGCTCGGACGGGCCGTGGGCCACGCGCTCGAGGTGCGCGAGTCCCTCGACTGCCTGCGCGGCGAAGGGCCGGCGGACCTGCGCGCCCTCGTCGTGGCGCTCGGCGGAGAGCTGCTCGCGGCCCTGGGTCTGGCGGCCGACGCCGGCGACGGTGCCGAGCGCATCGCCGGGGCGCTCGACGACGGCAGCGCCCTCGAGCGCTTGAAGGCGGTCGTCGAGGCGCAGGACGGCGACCCGCGCGCACTCGAGGACGCCGGCGCGCTCGAACGCGCGCCCGGAGTCGAGATCGTCGCTGCCGGGCGCGCGGGCCACGTGAGCTTCGACGACTGCCGCGCGATCGGCCTCGCCGCTGCCGCGCTCGGCGGCGCGCGGCGCGCGCCCGGCGAGCCGCTCGACCACGCCGTGGGCGTCATCTGCCTGCGCAAGTGGGGCGACGAGGTGCGCGCGGGCGACCCGCTGGCCGAACTGCATCACCGGAACGGTCGCGGCCTGGCGCGCGCGCGGGAGCTTGCGGAGGCGGCGTTCCGGGTCGGCGAGCCGCGGGCGGCGCCGCCGCTCGTCGCCCGGCGGCTCGGCCGTTGAGGGCCGCTTTCCGCGGATCCCGCGCAACCGCGGGCGCTCCCGAACATCCCCCCGGGCGGGTGGTGGGGTGGGGGGTGGCAACTTGGCTGGTGCAGGGCTCCAAGGACTGGCGGCGCCGTGCGGGGCGGGCGCGGAGCCGCTACGCTACGCGCGCTTCCCGCTCCATGCTCGCCTCCATCCTTCGGGCGCTCGTCGGCCTCGCCTTCTTCTGCGCGATCGCCTGGGCGATGTCGGTGCACAAGCGGCGCGTCAACGTGCGCGTCATCGTCGGCGGGCTCGCGACCCAGATCGTCCTCGCCTTCCTCATCCTGCGCACCGGGTGGGGCCGCGCGGGGCTCGATGCGCTGTCCCGGGCGGCGGCCACCCTGCTCGGGTTCGGGGTCGACGGCGCGGCCTTCCTCTTCGGCCCGCTCGCGGGCTTCTTCCACGACCCGGGAGCGGGGGCGGATGGGGCGCCGCAGGAGATCGCGTGGTTCAGCGCCTACCCGTTCCACCTCACGGCCGCCGAGCAAAAGGACGTCGGCATCGTCTTCGGCCTGCGTGCGCTGCCTACGATCATCTACTTCTCGGCCGTGATGGCCATCCTCTACTACCTCGGCATCATGCAGCGGCTGATCTGGCTGCTCGCGAAGTTCATGTCATGGTCGATGCGCGTGTCGGGCGCGGAGTCGCTGGCGATGGCCGCCAACGTGTTCGTCGGGCAGACCGAGGCTCCGCTCGTCGTGCGGCCGTACATCGGGCGCTTCACGCAGTCCGAGCTGATGGCGCTGATGACCGGAGGGTTCGCGACGATCGCCGGCTCGGTGCTCGCCGTGTACATCGGCTTCCTGGGCGAGGCCTACGCGGGGCACCTCCTCGCGGCGAGCTTCATGTCGGCTCCAGCGGCGTTCGTCATCGCCAAGATCATGGTGCCCGAGACCGAGCAGCCGATGACCGGGAGCACGGTGCAGCTCGACCTCGAGCGCACGCACGTCAACGTCCTCGACGCCGCCGCCAGCGGGACGTCCGACGGCCTCAAGCTCTTTCTCAACGTCGTCGCGATGCTGATCGCGTTCGTGGCGATCGTCGCCCTGATCAACTTCGGGCTGGGCCACCTGAAGGTCACGGGCGAGCCGCTCTCCCTGCAGCGCATCTTCGGCTGGGTCTTCGCGCCCGTGGCTTGGATGATGGGCGTCGCCTGGGAGGACTGCCAGACTTTCGGCTCGCTGCTCGGCACGAAGATCGCCGTGAACGAGCTGGTCGCGTACGGCGACCTGGCCCAGATGCTGGACACCGGCGCCCTGAGCGAGCGCTCGCAGCGGATGGCTGCGTACGCGCTGTGCGGCTTCGCGAACTTCTCCTCGATCGGCATCCAGCTCGGCGGGATCGGTCCCCTGGCGCCGGAGCGCCGCCCCGACCTCTCGCGCCTCGCGCTGCGCGCGATGCTCGGCGGCGCGTTCGCGTCGTGGATGACCGCGACGATCGCGGGGATGTTCCTGTAGGGCGCATGTCACGCACCCCGGTCGAGCGCGGAGTCGGCGAGCTGGCGACGAGCCTGGTCGCGCGCGGGATCCGCGACTTCGACGCAGCGTTCGTGCTCGGCTCCGGCCTCGGGGAGCTCGCCGAGCGGCTCGAGGAGCGCGTCGACGTGGCCTTCGCCGAGCTCGAGGGCATGCCGCGGAGCGGTGTGCCCGGGCACGCCGGGCGCGTCGTCGTGGGCCGGCTTCGAGGGCTGCGCGTCCTGGCTCAGATGGGGCGCGTGCACCTCTACGAAGGGCACAGCGTGCACGAGGTCGCGCGCTCGGTGCGAGCGTACGCCGCCCTCGGCTGCAAGGTCGCGATCCTCACCAATGCGGCGGGCGGGCTGCGCGCGGAGTGGCCCGTTCCGAGCCTGATGCGGCTCGCCGACCACCTCAACTTGCAGGGCACGACGCCGCTCGCCCGCGAGGAGAGCGGCCGCGCGCGGATCTACGACCCGGAGCTGGGGGCGACCCTCGACGCGGCCGCGCGCGCGGCGCGGCTGGAGCTGCGGCGCGGCGTCTACGCGTCGCTCTGCGGTCCGAGCTACGAGACCCCGGCCGAGGTCGCCTACCTGCGATTCCTGGGGGCCGACGCGGTCGGCATGAGCACCGTGCCCGAGGCGCTCGCCGCGTACGCCAGCGGCATGCGCGTGGGCGCGGTCGCGTGCATCGCCAACCACGCCGCCGGGATCGCCCCTGGGCCGCTCTCGCACGAGGAGGTCCTCGCCGGCAGCCGCGCGATCCAGGCGGACTTCTGCCGGCTGCTCGAGGAGACGGCGGCACGGCTGTCGGGGCTGGGCCGCCAGCCTGGTGAACCGGTCCCCCGCGCCCGCTAGGATCTCGACCGTTCGGCTTCCCTGGCGCGGAAGCCTCCCTGCCGCGGCATCGAAGGGACCGCCGAGAACATGTTCACTCAAACCTGGCGCAAGCACTGGGGCCTCTCGGAGGATCCCTTCGCGTTCGAGGACGCGGACAAGGATCCCGTGCTGGAGCGCATCGAATCCGACGCGGTGCACTCCTCCTTCGAGCGCGTGCTCGGCAACTTCGAGAAGCCGGGCCCGGGGGTTGTCTTCGGCGAGAAGGGCAGCGGCAAGAGCGGCCTGCGCCTCGCCGTACGCTCGCGCGTCGACGAGCACAACTCGAGCTCCTCCGGCGAGCCGAAGGACGAGCCCGCCCGTTCCGTCCTCGCCGTCGAGTACGTCGACTTCGACCCGTTCCTCGAGAACCTGCGCCAGGTGCTGCGCCTTCCAGTCGGCAAGGAGAAGACAGCGGCCGAGCTCGCGCGGCGCTTCGAGGTGTCCGACCACCTCGACGCGATCCTCTCGCTGGCGCTGACCAAGCTCGTCGACGAGCTCGTCGACAAGAAGCGGCGCCCCAGGAAGCTCGTCGAGAAGCGCCGCGTCCAGCTCCTGGTCCTCACGGCGCTCTACTACCATTCCAAGCGCTTCACGGCCGGCGAGGCGCTCGACCGCATGCGCGCCGTCCTGCGCCACCGCAGCGGCCGGCGCGTCTGGCTCGGCCTCCTGCGCGGTGTCGCGACGGGTCTCGGCGCGGTGTGCCTGTGCCTGCCCTTCGTGCGCCCGATCCTCGAGCGCCAGCCCGCGCTCGAAGGCGTGCCGCTCGGCCCGTCGGCCCTCTGGTTCGGCGTCGGCGCGCTCGTGATCGCGGCGACCTGGACCGTCACGCTGGCGGGCGCCGCGGCTCTGCGGCGCAGCGCGGCGCGCGCGGCGAGGAACGTGCGCGTCCTGCCGCGCGACCCGGGACCGCTGGCATCCCTCCTGGCCACGCTGCGGCCCGAGCAGCGGCGCGAGCTCGTGCTGCCGATCGAGACCGAGGAGGCGACACGCTACGGGCTGCTGCAGGGCCTGCTCGACGCGGCCGAGTCCGTCGGCTACGGCAGCCTCTACGTCCTGCTCGACCGCGTGGACGAATCCACCCTGATCGGCGGCGACGACGAGTGGATCCGGGCCTTCGTCGGCAAGCTGCTCGACCACCGCATGCTGCAGTTCCCCGGGCTCGCGCTGAAGCTCTTCCTGCCGATCGAGCTCGGCAACGTCGTGCTGACCGCGACCTCGGAGGACCTCAAGCGCATGCGCCTCGACAAGTCCAACACCGTGCGCGAGCTGCGCTGGACGGGCCAGGAGCTGTACGAGATCGCCAACCGGCGCCTCTCCGCAACGACGGACGAGGGCGCGGTCGCCGACGAGCTGCGCGACCTCTTCAGCGAAGAGATCGACGAGAAGACCCTGCGCGAGGCGCTCGCCGAGCTCGGGACCCCGCGCTACGCGTTCGGGTTCCTCTCGTCGGTGTTCACCGAGTACGTCCGCAACCTGCCGAACGAGCTCGAGCCCGACGCGGCCGAGTGGCGCGTCCCGCGCTCGCACTTCGACGTGGTCCACGCGGGCTGGGCGGAGCGCGCGCGGGGGATGCGGCACGCGCTGAACTAGCCCAGAGCTGGCCCGGGGCTCGGTCCGCGCGCGAGCGAACGGGAGTCGAGCCGTTCCTGCCCACCCGAGCGCGGCTCCCCATCGAGATCGAGCGCCGGGAGCCGCAGCCGATCACCCACGACGTCGCGCTCTCGGTGGGGCACGTCCGAGCGCGCGAGGAGCCTGCGGTAGACAACGCGAGGAGCCGGCCTCGGGACCGGCTCCTCGCGACCCAAGCTGGGACTCTCTCTCGCGCCCGTCTCCGGTTTCGGCTAGCCGAGAGTGGGCAGCTCGCTGCCCTTCGTCTTTGCCGGCGTCTTCGCCGTCCTGGGATCGGTGACGCGCGACGGCAGCGGCCGCTGGCTCGCCGGGATCGGCTGGATCAGGAGGTCCGGGTCCGCCTTCCCGTAGCGCGCGGCGAGCGACTCGACCTCGCCGCCGGCGGCCACGGTCTGCGTCTGCAGCCGCGTCAGGTGGTTCTGGACGCGCTTGCGCTCGTTCAGCTGCTCGTCGATCTCCTCGACCCTCTCGGCCCAGTCGCGCTGCTTGTCCTTGAAGGCGATCTCGAGCTGCTCGCGCGCCGCGTCGGCGTAGGCCCCAAGGAGCCTGCGCTGCACGCGTTCGAGCGTGCTCGCGAAGAACGCGCCCTCGTACTCGTCCAGGGCGCGGCGGATGGCCTCGCGCGCGGGCGTGCCCAGGCGCGCCGCCTTGGTCTCGACCGGGATCCGCAGAGAGGGGCAGTCAGCCGGCCCGAGGACGCGGCGCTTCACGTGCGCTGCCGTGCGCAGGAGGATCCAGTCGACCAGGCGCTTCTTGACCGGCACCTGCTCGGCCCGCAGGGCGGGAGCGACGGGCTCGACGAAGGAGTTCGGGCTGACGCGCTCGAGCGACGCGCGGCCGGACTGCGAGAGGTCGATCTTCGCGGCCACGAGGTCGGCGGCAGTCTCGGCGGTGACGCGGATGCCCGCGCGTCCGGTCGTGACGCGCTCCTCGAGCTCGCCGCGCACGAGCTCGATCAGGTCCTGCTGGTGCTTGGTGAACAGGCCCGCCAGGTGCTCGTCGATCAGGCTCTGCAGGCTCGCCTCCGACTCGAACCAGCCCGCGACCGCGGCGTCGATCGCCGCCGTCGTCCGTTCGCCGAGCTTGCGCGCCGGCTCCTTCAGGCTCGCGATGGCCTTCTCGCGCAGCTCGTCGAAGGCCGGCTTCCACTCGATGCTCGACAGCTTGCGCGCCGCCTCGCGCCGGCCGTGCGCGTCCTGCTTCTCTCGCCCGAGCTCCTCGACGCTCGCCGTGAGCCGCTCGACCGCCTTGTGCCTGCACAGCTCGCCGAGCTCGCCGAGCAGCGTCGAAGCGCGGCGCAGGCTGTCGCCGAGGAACGCGACCAGGTAGTCGGTGCTGTTGATGTAGTCGGTCAAGTCCTGCAGGAAGGCGTCGAAGTTCGCCTGCCCGCGAGCCTCGTCGGCCGGCGGCTCGCCGTCCTCCGCGCTCCCGCGCGAGGCCGCCGTCAGGCGCCGGCTCGCCGCGCGCAGCACGTCGACCGGGTAGATGCGCAGGCGCCCTTCCTCCATCGCCCGCTTCAGGGCCGAGGACATCACCAGGCTCTCGAACGCCTCGATGATGCGCAGCGGGTCCTCTTGCTCGAGGCTGGGCGTCAGCTTCCCGTCGGCCGCGAGGTCGAGCTTGCTCGAGTCCAGGTTGACGACGAGGAAGATCCGGCTGAACAGCTCGAGCAGCTCGTTGAACTCCTCGAACACCTGCTCCAGGAACAGATTGTCGCTCTTGACCACGAAGATCGCGCAGGCCGCCGAGTTGCGGAACTCGCGCGTCATGCGGTCGTAGCCGAACTTCATCCGGCTGTAGAGGCCGGGCGTGTCGACCAGCACCGCGCCCGAGCGCGCCATGTTGCCCGCCGGGAGCTTGACGTCGATGCGCCGGATCGCCTTGGGGAAGTGGACCGGCGGGTCGAAGGGCTCGTCGTCCTCGGTCGACTCGCGCACGCGCTCGGCGAGCTCGGCGTGCGAGCGGCCGACGTGGAGACGCAGGGCCGCCGGGTCCGTGAAGACCACCGCATCGCCGTCGTAGCGCGAGACCGTGTACTGGCGCCTCTCCGAATGGGTGACGTAGACCATGCACGGGTAGGCCGGCAGGCTCGTCACCTCGCTCACGTAGGAGGCGGAGAGCGCGTTCATCAGGGTCGACTTGCCGCTCTTCAGGGGCCCGAAGATCAGCACGTACGCTTGCTGCTCGGCGACCTTGTCGACGAGCATCTCGAGCTGCTGGCCCAGGTCCTTCAGCTCGGCGAGGATCTCGCGACCGGGCAGCGTCTCCACGGAGCTGGCGAGGGATTCGGAGGTGCGCTTCAGGGGCACCAGCAGCGGTCGAACGACCTGCTCGAACTCCTCGCAGAACTGACTCAACTGGGTTCGCATGGGGCTTCCTTCGGTGGGGGCGAGGGGAAGGCCTCGCCGACGACCCACAGTATACGGACGGGCGCTGACGCAAGAACACTAGATGTAGTATCGATACCGGTTCCCCATCTCCGGTCCCGAATCGCTCCTCGAGCGCCGAGATCGCTCCTCGAGCGCCGAGAATGGTCGCGGTCGCGGGTTCGGGGCGACATCTTCCCCCTCGAGGGACCGCTTTCCCGGCCCGGGGACCGCACGCGCCGCCCAGCGTCGATCCGCTAGACTCGCGCGCGCAGCGCCTTCCGGCGCGCATCATGGACGGCGAACGTCTCAGAGTCCGCGAGATCGCGCGCAGGGCTGCCGCCCGCGCCCTGGCGAACGTCGGCGGCTCCTCGCCCCGTGCGGATTCGACCGGGCCGGCAGGCCCGCCCGCGCCCTCGCGAGCGGCGCTCGAGCTCGTGACGTGCGACGCCCTGCGCGCGCTGCGCGACGGCGGCGAGCTCTGCGTCGCTCCCGGCGCGCGCTGGACCCCGCTCGCGCGCGAGGAGGCCTGGCGGCGGAGCATCCGCGTGCGCACCACGACCGGTGCGAGGGCCGGCGCGAGCGCGGAGGGCGGCGCGCTGCGCGTCGCCGTCGGCGCCGACCACGGGGGCTTCGCGCTCAAAGAGCGCGTGGTCGCGTGGCTGCGCGAGCTCGGCCATCGCCCGCTGGACCTGGGCACGCACGACGAGAACGACTGCGACTACCCCGACTACGCGGGCGAGGTCGGCCGCGCGGTCGCCGCGGGGCGCGCGCACCTGGGGGTGTGCGTCGACGGGGCCGGGATCGGCTCGGCGATGGCGGCGAACAAGGTTCCCGGCGCGCTCGCGGCGAACTGCTTCGACGTCGCGAGCGCGCAGAGCGCCCGCGAGCACAACTTCGCGAACGTCCTCACCCTCGGTGGGCGCACGCTCGAGCCCGGCGCCGCGCGCGACATCCTGCGCGCCTTCCTCGCCACGCCCACCGGCGCCGAGCGCCACGCGCGCCGCGTGGCCAAGATCCGCGCCCTCGAGCCTCCCGCCCGGGCCGCCGGGCCCGACGCCGAGGTCGCCCGATGAATGCGGGGAGTGGGGCGAGCGGGGGGCCGGGATGCTTCGACCCGCGCGACGCGCAGGGACTCGAGGACCTCCTCGCGGAGATCGGGCGGCAGATCCTCGAGCACGGCGCCGGGGCGATCGGGACCGCCGGCCAGTGGGCCGGCGGCGGCGTGCGGGTCGAGCTCGACCCCGAGGGCGTACGCGCGATCGTGCGCGCCGGCGCCTGTCGGGTCGGCCTCTGCGGCCCCAACCCGACGCGCGTCGGCGACCTCGCGAGCGCGATCGACCACACGCTGCTCGCCGCGGACACGACCGCGGAGCGCATCGACGCCCTGTGCGACGAGGCGCTGCGCCACCGATTCGCCTCCGTCTGCGTCAACGGGACCTGGGTGCGCCGCTGCGCCGAGATCCTTGCCGGCTCGGAGGTGCTCGTGTGCGCCGTCGTGGGCTTCCCGCTGGGCGCGATGGCGCCCGAGGTGAAGGCCTACGAGGCACGCCGAGCGATCGAGGACGGCGCCTGCGAGGTCGACATGGTGCTCAACGTCGGAGCGCTGAAATCGGGCGACGACGCGTTCGTCCGGCGCGACATCGCCGGCGTCGCCGAGGTCTGCCACAAGCTCGGGGCGCGGCTCAAGGTGATCCTCGAGACGTGCCTGCTCGAGGACGCCGAGAAGGTGCGCGCCTGCGAGCTCGCCAAGGCCGCCGGCGCGGACTTCGTGAAGACCTCCACGGGCTTCTCGAAGGGCGGGGCCACGGCCGGCGACGTGGCGCTGATGCGCCGCGTCGTCGGGCCGGTGCTGGGCGTCAAGGCGTCGGGCGGCGTGCGCGACCAGAGCACCGCCCGCGCGATGCTCGCCGCGGGGGCGACGCGCATCGGGGCGTCGGCGTCCGTGGCGATCGTCGGGGGCGGGTGAACCGGATTGCAAATGACCCTGAAAGCACCCTTCCAGTGGATGTAGGATCAAAGGCGGCCTCGGTGTGCACCGATTGAGGGCGATCCCCACGAAAGACCCGAGATACATGGCCATTGGGTCACCGAAGCGCCCCCTTTGGCCCCTAGAGCAGCTTGCAGTCGAGGAGCTGCTTGGCGATCAGGAACTCGTCGGGCTCCCGGCGGTCGCTCGGGGAGACGAAATGCAGCCGTCCGGAGTCGATGCCGTCGGTCCCGACCGCGAGCTGGCAGACGCGCAGGACGTCGAGCACGCGGTCCTCGAGACGCCGGCCGGCGGGCTCCTGGAAGACGAAGTCCGCGTCGCCCCCCTCGACGGCGCCGCGGTCGACCTCGGGGCGCTCGCTGGGACCCACCATCCGGACGCGGGCCGGCCGTCGACCGTCGTGCCACACCGGCCGCGCGAGAAGTCCCCAGAGGCGCACTCCGTCGTGGGCCCGGATGCCGAACTCCACGACCTCGCGGCCGTTTCCGGAGAGGTCCGGCCGCGGCACGATCATCAGCGACTGCCGCACCGTCTCCATCTCGCGGAGCCGGGTGCGCCAGTACGTGGGCTCCAGCAAGAGTGGATGAACGGCCCGAGCACGCATACCTTCCGCCCCCTAGCCCGAGGAGGCCGGGGCAGCGAACGCGGATTCGGCGGGTTTTCTTGCGCGAACCGGGCCCGAGGCGCCCGGGCGAACCCGGTTCCAGGTGCTCGTGCCCGGGGCCTACCGCCTCGCGATCGGTGACCCTCCCCGTGCCACGGGCCCGCGCGAGCGACGGCACAGATTGGGTAAGCCAACCGTAATCCGTTGCCAGGAAAGAGCTAGGGTCAATTGTCTTGCCCGGCATCGCGGCACGTCCTCTATGATGCCGCCGACGGGGCACGAAAGGGCCGCCAGCTTGCCCGAGACGCGGGGTCGAGTCGGCGCCCGAGGCCCCGGGACGAGACTTCCTGGCCACCGGGCGCGGAATGGCCTGCCGATGCATCGCCGTGCCTCCGGGGCTGCTCCCAGCTACCCCAAGTCTTTCGTGAAACGAGGAGAAAAGGGCATGCACCTGGCTCTTCCCAGGCTGTCCGCGGGGGTCCTCGCGGCGGCCGCGCTCGCGTGGGCGTCGCCGGAGCTGCTCGCCCGCGGCACCCGGGCGCACGCGAACGGGGCGCAAGAGGCGCCCGAGGGCGGCGCGCTCTTCGTCCGCGCCGCGAAGGTCATCGTCCGTCCCGGGGAGGTGCTCGCGGACGCCGGAATCATCGTCCAGGACGGGGTGATCGTCGCCGTCGGAGCGGGTCTCGAGAGACCCGCGGGCGCGCGCGAGATCGCCGGCGAGGTCGTCTGCGCCGGCTTCCTCGATCCGTGGTCGACGCTCGGCCTCGACCGCGGCGCCCTGCGCGACGAGCGCACGAGCCCGGCCAGCCCGACGGCGGATGCCCTCGACCTCTACGGCGACGACCACCTGCGGCTCGACGCCGCCCGCGCCGGCGTGACGAGCGCGCGCCTCCAGGCCGGCGAGAAGAGCTCGGTGGGCGGGCTCGGCGTCGTCGTGCGCAACGCGCCCGACCTCGAGCGCGAGCGCGCGCTCGTGGTCGAGGACGCCGGCGTCGCCGCGTCGGTCGGCCTGAGCGTGGGACAGTCGCGCGGCCGGGGTCCGTCGGTCAAGGACGTCTTCGACCGGGTCAAGGACGTCGAGAAGCTCGGCGACCTGATCGAGGCGGGCCGCAAGTACCACGAGGACTGGGTCGAGTACGGCTACGAGATCGCCGAGTGGGAGAAGGCGATCGCCGAGAAGGAAGCCGAGCTCGAGAAGGACTTCAAGAAGGCCCAGAAGGCGCGCGAGAAGGAAGTCGAGGACGCCAAGGAGAAGGGCAAGGAGCACAAGGAGAAGAAGTACAAGGAGGACAAGCGCCCCAAGAAGCCCAAGCTCGACGAGGACAAGGAGGTGATGGCGCGGGTCGCGCGCGGCGAGCTGCCGCTGCTCGTCGAGGTGCACCGGGCGGCCGAGATCCGCCACCTCCTCGAGCTGACCGCGCACTTCGATCAACTGCGCCTCGTGCTCTGCGGGGCGACCGAGGCCCTGCCCCTGGCCGAGGAGCTCGCCGAGCGCGACGTCGCGGTGATCGTCTGGCCGTCCCCCCTCGGCACCGACCGCGCCGACCACCTGCGCAAGCACGACCTCGCGCTCGCCGGGCGCCTCGCGGCCGCCGGCGTCGGGGTCCTGCTCGGGAGCGGCGGGGAGAGCGCCGCGACGCGCGATCTGCCGCTCCTCGCGGGGTTGGCGATCGGCCACGGCCTCGACCGCGAGGCCGCCTTCGCCGCCCTGACCGAGGGCGCCGCGCGCGCGCTCGACGTCGCCGATCGCCTCGGGACCCTCGAGCGCGGCAAGGACGCCGACCTGCTCGTCCTCGACGGCGAGCCGCTCGTCTCGACCACGCGCGTGCGCTACGCCGTCGTCGCCGGCGAGGTCGTCGTCACTCCGGACAACTGACCGCCCAACCACCCTGCCCGCAGGCCTCGAATGCTCGCCAACACGCTGCTCTTCGCCCTCGCCTCGACCGGAACCGACCCCGTCGCCCTTCCCTCCCCTGTCCGCGCCGAGGGCGAGCTCGCCATCCGGGCCGCCGTCGTCCACGTCGGGGACGGCAAGCGCATCGCGGACGGCACCGTCCTCGTCCGCGCGGGGCGCATCGCCGCCGTCGGCGCCGGGATCGCCGTCCCGGACGGCGCCGCCGTCATCGAACACGACGGACACCTCAGCGCGGGCCTGATCGCGATGCGCGACTACTCGGGGAGCGCGGGCGAGGGCGCCGACTCGACCCGCCCGGTGCTGCCTGCCGCCGAGCTCGCGTACGCCTACGACCCCGAGCACCCCGACTTCGAGCGCCTCGCGCGCGCCGGGATCACCTCCGTCGTGATCGCGCCGCCGTTCTCCGCGCCCCCGGTCCAGATGCCGGAGCTGCCCGAGGGCTTCTTCTTCCCCGGCTTCTCCTTCGAGACGCCGTCCGCCCCGCTCGTCGGGGGATCGACGGCGCTCGTCAAGGTCGGCAGCGGTCGTCTCGTCCAGCGCAGGGCCCAGCTGCACCTCTCGTTCTCCGAGAGCGCCCTGGGGCAGGACGCCGCGCCCACGAGCTACCCCGGCGCGCTCGCGCTGCTCGACGAGCTCTTCGCGAATCCCTCGGGGGCGCTCGCCGACGCGAAGTCCGGCCGGCTCGCGGTCGTGCTCTACGCCGGGAGCAACCAGGAGGTCCAGCGCGCGGTCGCCTTCGCCCAGCGCCACGGCCTGAAGGGCGCGATCGCGGGCGCGCCGCGGGCGGGCGAGCTCGCAAAGGCGATCCAGGCGGCCGGGCTTGGCGTGATCTGCGCGCCCTTCTCGCCCGGCATCGAGACGCGCGCGCTGCGCGCCGTGGCCGAGCTCGCCGAGGCGGGCGTGCCCTTCGGCTTCGCGCTCGACGCGCCGGAGCGCGACCCCGAGAGCCTGCGCCTGGGCGCGGCGGCGTGCGTCCGCGAGGGCCTGGACCCGGACGTGGCCTGGGCCGCCCTCACGAGCAGCGCCGCGAGCCTCCTCGGCGCCGCGGCCGAGATCGGCAGCGTCGCGGCCGGCCGCCAGGCCGACCTCGTCCTCTGGAGCGGTCCCCCGCTCGACCTCGGCAGCACGCCCGTCGCGGTCTACGTCGATGGCCAGAAGATCCACGGAGGTGCACAGTGATCGTCCTCGCGTTGCTCGCGCTCGCGGCGCCGGCCCAGCGCGGCGCGGACCTCGTCGTCCACGCGGACCGCCTCTACGCCGCGCCCGGCACCGTGATCGAGGACGGCGTGGTCGCCCTCGCCGGCGAGAAGATCGCCACGATCGCGCGCGGCGCTCCCGATTCGGGAGGGTCCGACGTCATCCACGTCGCCGCGATCACCGCCGGCATGATCGACGCCAGCGGGCGCGTCACCCCCGGTCAGCTCGCGGTCGAGCAATCGCGCGAGGTGACGCCGAACGTGGCGGTCGCGGTCGGGCTCGACGTGTACGACGTCGGCTGGGCGCGGCATCTCGAGAGCGGCGTGACGACGGTGTTCGTGGCGCCCGACAGCTACAACGTGATCGGCGGCTTCGGGATCGTGCTCAAGACGGGCGGTCCCGAGTCGATCGAGGCGCGCACCCTGCGCGCCGACGCCGCGGTCTGCGGCGCGATCGGCGGCCGGCCGAGCTCGGGCAACAGTCCCGCGTCCGGCACGCCGCGCATGAAGTCGCGCCGCCCCACGACCCGCATGGGCGTCGAGTGGGAGTGGCGCAAGGCGTTCTACGACGCCGAGGCCTCCGAGCGCGTCCCCGAGCGGGCCTTCCCCGGCAGCGACGTGCTGCGCGCCGTCCTGCGCGGCGAGCACGCGCTCGTCGTCGAGGCCTGGACCACCCAGGACATCCGCACCGCGGTCTTCCTCAAGGAGGAGATGGAGCGCGAGGGCCTGGGCGACCTGCGCCTCGTGATCGACGCCGGCGCCGAGGCGTGGAAGGAGCCGCAGCTGCTCGTGCGCACCGGGACGCCCGTCGTCCTGCCGCCCTTCGGCGACGGCCGCGTCGGTCCCGAGCGCGCCTTCCACGCCTGGAACACGGCCAAGCTCCTGCGCGACGCGGGCCTCGACGTGGCGCTCTCGAGCCACGGCGCGGAGTCACCGGCGACCACGCTCGGCATGCAGGCCGGCTACGCCATGCGCGGCGGCCTCTCCTTCGACGAGGCCCTCGCGGCGGTGACGACGACCCCGGCCAGGCTGCTCGGCGTCGCGGATCGCGTCGGCACCGTCGAGGCCGGCAAGGACGCCGACCTCGTCCTCTGGAGCGGCACGCCGTTCGAACCCTCTTCCCGCGTCCTCGGAGTCGTCCTCGACGGCGAGCTCGTCGTCGACGAGCTCCCTGACTGACCCGCCCGCGCCCCTACGCGACCTCCTCCATACTCCCTCGACCCGACCCTTCGAGAGCTTCCGATGAGCATCCAACGGACTGCCGCCTTCCCCCTCCTCGCAGGCCTCGCCCTGTTCTCCTCGGCCGCCGCCGCGGAGAAGTACGCCGTCAAGGCCGGCACGATCGTCACGCGCGCCGGAGACGACGTCACGAACGGGGTGATCGTGATCGAGGGCGGCAAGATCACCGCCATCGGCTCCGCGGACGATGTGCAGATCCCCTGGGATGCCGAGGTGCTCGACGTCCCCGACCTCGTCGCTTTCCCCGGCTTCGTCGAGGCGCACTCGAACCGCGGGATGGATCGGGCGAACGAGAACATCGACGTCGCGGCGTTCCTCGACATCCGCGACTCGATCGACCCGGTGAACTTCTACTTCGAGGACTCGCTGCGCTGGGGCGTGACGACGATCAACGTGCAGCAGGGCAACAACTGCGTCATCGGCGGCCAGGGGATGGTCGTCCGGCCCGTCGCCATGACGGTCGAGGAGATGCTCGTCAAGCCCGGCGCGGGCGTGAAGATGTCGGCGTCGCCCAAGTCGGGCAATTCGCGCGCCACCCAGGCCCAGGCGCTGCGGCGCGCCTTCAGCGACCTGCGCGCCTACCTCGAGGACCTGGTCGAGGAGAAGCGTCAGGGGTTCGACTACGCGCGCCGCGAGGCGCTCTACCAGGGCCGCGACCTCGAGGGCGAGCGCGCCAAGGGCCGCGCGATGGGCGGCGGCGCGTGGAAGGTCGAGGGCCTCGAGCTCGTCCCGCGCGGCGAGATCGACGAGAAGCAGGAGCCCCTGCTCGACATCGTCGAGGGCCGCGTTCCGGTCTTCTTCTACTGCGAGGCGCCGATGGACGTGCGCATCGCGGTCGAGGTCGCGCGCGACAACGGCTTCCTGGCGAACACCGTCCTCGTCCTCGGCGCGAGCTGCTGGAAGGCCGCCGACGAGGTCGCCGCGGCGGGCCGCCCCGTCGTGCTCGACTCGAACCTCGTGCACCGCGAGCGCGATCCCGTCACGGGCGAGGAGCAGGAGACGTTCGTCCCGGGCGTGTTCCAGGGCAAGGGCGTGAAGTTCGCGCTGCAATCGGCCAACCAGTCGAGCGAGTCGCTCTGGTTCCAGGCCGCGATGTGCGTCGGGTACGGGATGAGCCGCGAGGACGCGCTCGCGGCGGTCACGACCAGCGCCGCCGAGATCCTCGGCCTCGGAGACCGCGTGGGCAGCCTCGAGGTCGGCCACGACGGCGACGTGGTGCTCTTCTCCGGGGATCCGCTGAGCGTCACCTCGTTCGTCGAGTACGTCGTGCTGGGCGGCGACCTCGTGTACGAGCGCGCCAAGGACGTGCGCGCCAAGCACCTGCTCGAGGGCCTCGAGCCGCCGAACACGGCGCCGGCGAGCGCCGAGGGCGAAGCTGCAGGCGAGGCGGGCGAGGAGGGCGCCGAGAAGAAGGACGAAGAGGACGACACGGAAGGGGACCAGCGATGAGCGTCTCTCCGTGGCTGCTCGCCTCGGCCCTCGCGGTGGTCGTGCTGGCGCCCGCGCGCTCCACCGACGTCGTCGCGATCCAGGCGGGGACGATCCACCAGGTGCGCGGCGACGCCGTGATCGAGGGCGGCGGCACGATCCTGATCCGCGACGGGAAGATCGCGGCCGTCGGCAAGGACGTGGAGATCCCGCCCGGCGCGCGCGTCGTCGACTACGGTCCGGCGGCCGTCGTGGTCCCCGGGCTGGTCGCGGCCGACTCGAGCTACGGGCGCGGCCCGGCGTCGGACCGCACAGTCGAGCCGGGCCTCTCGGCGGTCGACAACTTCGACCCGTACACGCCGTTCTACGCGGCGCTCGAGGGCGGCGTGACCTCGGTCTACGTCGCCCCCGCGCGCGGCCGTCTGATCGCCGGGCGCGGCGCCGTGGTCAAGGCCGCCGGCGCGGGCTCGCAGCGCGTCGTCTCGGCGAGCGCCGTGCTGCACGGCTCGATCGCCGCCGACGCGCGCAACACGCCCGGCTACTGGGAGCCGCCGGTTCCGGCGACCGTGGACGTCGGCCTGGGCGAGGAGCTGAAGCAGCTCCCGCGCACGACGATGGGGGCGCTCGTCGCCCTCGAGGAGCTGCTCGCCCTGGCGCGCGGCGGCCGCGGCGAGGAGCTCTACGGACCGCACACCGGGCCGGAGCTGAAGGAAGCGCTCGACGCGAAGCTCGCGTGGCGCATGGGCGCGAACACGGCGACGGAGATCCGCGCGCTGCTCGACTTCTTCGGCCAGAGCGGGCTGCCGCTCGTGATCGACGGCGCCAGCGAGGCGGCGGACCAGGCGGCCGCGATCGCGCGCGCCGGCGCCTCGGTCATCGTCGAGTCGCCGCTGCTCGCCAACCGCAGCGGGCGCGACTTCGGCAAGGACGAGGACGACGCGCCGCCGCGCTTCGGCGTGGCCGCCGCGCTGGCCGAGGCCGGCGTGCGCTTCGCCATCGCCACGCCGAGCGACGCGTCCCCCGGCGACCTGCGCCTCGCCGCGGTGCTCGCGAGCCGGGGCGGGCTCGACCCGGCGGCCGGCCTGCGCGCGATCACGCTCTCGGCCGCAGAGATCCTGGGCGTCGCCCAGCGCGTCGGGCACATCTCGCGCGGTGCGGACGCGGACCTCGCCGTGCTGAACGGCGCTCCGCTCGACGCCGCGACGGGGGTGATCGCCACTTGGGTCGACGGCGAGGTCGCCTGGAAGGCGCGCGAGGAAGCGGCGACCGTCATCGAGGTCGCGGAGCTGCACATGGGAGACGGGCACGTCCTCGCGCCGGGCCAGCTCCTCATGCAGGACGGCCGGATCGCCGAGGTCGGAGCGAAGGTGTCGCACCCGCCGGGCGCGACGGTGGTGCGCGGCCACGCCGCGATGCCCGGGATGATCGACGCGTACGGCCATCTGGGGCTCGAGGGCTCGCGCAAGGGCGTGTCGACGCGCTTCTCCCTCTCGCTCATCGTCGAGCCGGGGGACGCCACCGATCGACGCGTCGCGAAGGCCGGCGTCACGACGGTGGTGCTCGGGTCCCCGGGGTCGCCCGGAAAGGGCTCGCAGACGATGGCCTACAAGCCCGCCGGCGACGACTTCGAGACGATGGTCGTGGGCGATCCCAACGCGCTGCGCATGCAGTGGGAGGAGGAGATCCGCGCGGCGTCGGGCGAGAACGTGCGCGAGGCCCTGGCGAAGGCCAAGGAGTACAAGGAGAAGTGGGAGCAGTACGAGAAGGAGATCGCCGCTTGGACTCCTCCGCCGCCCGAGGAGGTCGAGGAGGGGAAGGAGGAGAAGGAGAAGGAAGCGGACGAGAAGGCGGAGGGCGAGCCGGAGAAGAAGGACACCGCCGAGGAAGGCGAGAAGAAGGACGAGGACGAGAAGAAGAAGGACAAGAAGAAGAAGGACGAGCCCGCGCGAGCGGTCACGGGCGTCTGGAAGAGCGAGGGGGTGCACCTCGCTCTCCAGGACGTGGCGGGCGAGCTCGAGGGACGCCTGCGCGCGAGCGTTCTCGGCGGTGACCTGATCGAGGTCGAGGGCTCGCGCGCGGAGAAGGACGTGCGCCTTTCCGGCCGCGGCGGCGCGGGGCTCGTGGAACTCGAGCTCGCGCTCGCTGACGGCAAGCTGGCGGGCAAGGCGCGCGTCGCCGGCGCCGAGCACGAGCTCGCGCTCGAGCAGACCTCGGAGGAGTACCCGGTCGCCAAGCGCACCGAGCGGCGCCGGCCCGAGAGCGAGAAGGAGCCCAAGGGCAAGCCGAAGAGCCCGGGCATCAATCCCGACCTGGAGCCGCTGCGCCAGGCGATGCTGGGCAAGGTCGCGGTCGTCGTCGGCGTCGACCGCGACGACGAGATCCTGGCCTGCGTCGCCGCCTTCGAGGCCTACGGCATCAAGCCCGTGCTGTTCGGCGCCGGGAAGGCGGCCGAGGTCGCCGAGAAGCTGCGCGGGCGCGTGGCGGGCGTCCTGCCGACGCACCTCGTGACGACGCGCGACCCCGAGACGAACCGCGAGCGCAACGCCTACGCCGAGCTTCAGGCGGCCGGGATCCCGGTCGCGTTCCACAGCGGGGCCGAGGAGGGCGCGGTCGACTTGCCTTTGATGGCCGCCTACGCCGTCGCCCACGGGCTTTCGCCCGCGGGCGCCGTGCGCGCGCTCACCGCGGACGCCGCGGACATGCTCTCGATCGCGGGCCGCGTCGGACGGCTCCAGCCGGGGCTCGACGCCGACGTCCTGCTGCTCGACGGCAGCCCGTTCGATCTCTCGAGCGCCGTCGTTCGCGTTTGGGTGGCCGGCAAGGAGATCCGTTGAGCGGCGCGCGAGCGCCGTCCCGATCATGATCCAGCACAAGACGTTCCTCTTCGCCGCCGGCCTGCTCCTCAGCGCGCTCGCCGGTGCATCTGGGAGATCCGATTCGGCGCCGCTCGCGATCCACGCCAGGAAGGTCCTGACGTGCGCGCCCGAGGCGGGCGTGATCGACAACGCCATCGTGCTCGTCAAGGACGGGAAGATCGAGCGCGTCGGCGCGGCCCGCGGGATCGACGTGCCCGAGGGCTACGAGCACCTCGATCTCGCCGACCTGTGGCTCGCGCCCGGCCTGATCGATCTGCACAACCACACCGCCGGCGGCATCCGCGACCTGAACGACATGGTCTACCTGACCAATCCCGGGCTGCGCGCCTCGGCGTCGATCACGCCGAACAACGAGCTGCAGCAGCGCGCGGTTGCCGGCGGCGTCACGACCGTGCTGCTCATCCCCGGCTCCGGGACGAACATGGGCGGGCAGGGGATCCTCCTGAAGACCGCCGGTGGCGGGTTCGAGGACCTCCGCGTGCGCGACCCGGGCTCGCTCAAGCTGGCCCAGGCGGGCAACCCCGAGCGCTGGCTGATCGGGCCCGGGCGCTCGTTCATGAACTACAACACGCGCAACACCTTCCAGCGCGGTCTGGCGTACGCGAGGCGCCGCGCGGCGGGCGAGAAGGTCGAGCGCGACATCCAGTTCGACGTCTTCCCCGACCTGCTCTCGAAGAAGACGCAGGTGTCGACGCACACGCAGATCTACCAGGTCGTCTTGACGACGATCACGATGGTGCGCCGCGAGCTGGGCCTCGACGTCTTCATCGACCACGGGACGTTCGACGGCTACCTGGCGTCGCCCGAGGCCGAGAAGTCCGGCGTACCGGCGATCCTCGGACCACGCCAGGTGCAGGCCCCGCGCCCGCCGTTCATCGACACCGACGGCCGGATCAACGGCGTGGCCGCGGGCTATCAGGAGCGCGGCCACACGCGCATCGGCTTCAACACCGACGCCGTCGGCGGCTTCGGCATCGGCCAGGAGGAGCTGTCGCTGCAGGCGGCGGTCGGCTGCCGCTACGGGTTCGACAACTCGCGGATGGATGCGGTGCGCGGGGTCACGAGCGTGCCCGCCACGACCGCCGGGCTGGGCGAGACGGTCGGGACGATCGAGGCCGGCAAGGACGCCGACCTGATCGTCGTCACCGGCGATCCGCTCGATCCGCGCACCTCGGTCGAGATGGTGATGATCCGCGGCCGGCTGGTCTACGACACGAGGAAGGACGCGCGGCGCTGGTAGGCGCGCCGCGGCGGCGAGGGCAGTGAAGGAAAGCGAGGCGAGAGCGAGGCGAGCCGCGGGCGGGCCCTGGATCGGGCGCGCCGTGCTCGCCGTCGCGCTCGCCGGCGGCGCGCAGGCGGCGCTCCGCGCGCCGCGCGCGGACGAGCCGCGCGCCGGGGCGCCCGGGGCCGGTGCGCCCGGTATTCCTGGGGCTCCTGGGGGACCCGGGCTCGCCATCCGGGCGAGCAAGGCGCTCGTCGCGGAGCTCGATGGCCGCCAGGTGGTGGACGACGCCCTGCTCCTCGTCCGCGACGGTCGCATCGAGGCGGTCGACGCCGCCGCGACGCTCGCCGTGCCGGAGGGCTACGAGCTCTTCGACGCCCGCCCGCTCTGGCTCGCCCCCGGGATGATCGACCTGCACAGCCACCAGGGCGGCACGCGGGGCGACATCAACGACATGGTCTACCAGACCAACCCCGGCCTGCGCGTGAGCCCCGCGGTCGTCGCGGGCAACGAGCTCCTCGACACCGGCGTCGCCGCGGGGATCACGACGATCCTCTTCATCCCGGGATCGGGGACGAACCTGGGTGGGCAGGGGATCCTGATGAAGACCGCGTTCGAGACGTACGAGGAAGCGCTCGTCCGCTTCCCCGGGTCGCTCAAGATCGCGCAGGGCGACAACCCGACGCGCTGGGGCTACGGGATGGGTCGTCTCCTGATGAACCATCACCTGCGCTCGGTGCTGCGCCAGGGCCGCGCCTACGCCGAGCGCTGGAAGGCCGCCGACGAGGGGCGCGGCGCCAGGCCCGAGCGCGACCTGCGGCTCGACGTCTTCCGCGATCTCTTCGCGCGGACCACGCAGGTCTCGACGCACACGCAGTACTACCAGCTCGTGATGATGTCGATCCGCATGCTGGCGGTCGAGTTCGGGCTCGACGCGTACATCGATCACGGGTCCTTCGACAGCTACCTCAACGCCGGGCGCGCCGAAGCCGCGGGCGTGGCCGCGATCCTCGGGCCGCGCGAGGTCCTGTGGCCGCTCCCGCCGCGCTACGACACCGACGGCCAGGTCCACGGGACGGCCTGGGGCTTCCAGCAGCGCGGCCACTCGCGCATCGGATTCAACACCGACGCGGGCGTGATCCCGCAATGGTGGCTGCCCAACCAGGCCGCGATGGGCGTCCGCTACGGGATGGACGACACGAACATGGACGCCGTGCGCGGTGTGACGATCGTCCCGGCCGCCACGGCCGGTCTCGGCGACCGTCTCGGCAGCCTGGAGGCTGGCAAGGACGCCGACCTCGTGCTCGTCAGCGGCGACCCCAACGACCCGCGCAGCAGCGTCGAGCGCGTCTGGATCGGCGGGCGCATCGTGTACGACGCCGAGCGCGACGGGAGGCGGTGGTGATGCTCGCCGCGTCCAGCCTCGTCTCGCTCGCGATCCTGGGGGGCGGCGGAGGCTCCGAGGAGGGGCTCGCGCTGCGCGTCGGCAAGCTCTTCACGATGAACGACGCCGACGACGTCCATAGCCCGGGGATGATCATCGTCGAGGGATCCAAGATCGCCTACGTCGGTCCGCCGCGCGACACCGGCGAGATGCGCGTGCTCGAGTACGCCCGGGCATGGGCCATCCCGGGCATGGTCGACCTGCACACGCACATCCACGCCGGGGGTTTCCGCGACATCAACGACATGGTGCACGCCGTCAACCCGGAGCTGCGGGCATCGCCGTCGGTCGTCCCGTCCAATCCCTTGATGCGTCTGGCGTGCGCGAGCGGCGTGACGACGCTCTTCGGGATCCCGGGCAGCGGCACGAACATGAGCGGCTTCGGCGTGCTGTACAAGTCGAAGACGGATGCCGCCTACGACGAGATGACGCTCGCCGACCCGGGCGGGCTGAAGGTGGCCCAGGACTCGAACCCCGAGCGCCGCGCAGGCGACTTCGGCGCGACCCGCGCGGGGATGGGCTGGATCCTCGCGGACATCAACGACAAGGCCATCGCGGCGCTGGAGCAGGACCGCTTCGACCCCGCGCTCGAGAACCTGAAGAGGATCCACGCCAAGGATCTGAGCGTCCTGATCCACACCGCCGGCAGCGACGGCGTCGTCAACACGGCGCGCATGTGGCGCGTGACGTACGACACGAGCAGCGTCCTGTCGCACGGCAGCTTCGACGGCTGGAAGGCCGCGCGGGCGCTCGCCGAGATCGGGATCCCGGTCAACCACGGGCCGCGGACGATGGACTGGAACTCCAGCCGCAACGGCCGCATCAACGGCAGCGGCGCCGAGTTCGTCGCCGCCGGCGTACCGCTCTTCTCCCTGAACACCGACTCCTCCGTCATCCCCCAGGAGACCTTCTTCCTCCAGGGAGCCATGAGCGCGCGCTACGGAGGGGACGCGTACGTGATGCTGCGGGCGCTGACGATCCATCCCGCCAAGGCGTTCGGCATCGACGAGCGCGTCGGCAGCCTCGAAGCCGGCAAGGACGCGGACATCGTGATCCGCACCGGCGACCCCCTCGATCCCCGAACCGCGGTCGAGCTGGTCCTCATCGATGGAGAGGTCCAGTACGATCGCCAGGTGAATGGTCAGTGGTTCTGACGCCTGGAGCAGCACTCCGATGATCTGGACAACCTTCCTCCTCGGCCTCGCTCCACTGGGGGGCGCGCCGGCCACGCTGTCGCCGCAGGACTTTCCTCCGGCCGTGCTCGCGCAGATGCGCCAGGTGGGGGGTACCTTCGCCATTCGCGCGCGGCTGGCGGAGACCGTGGCCGGGGGTCCGCTCGAGCACGCCGTCGTCCTCGTCGAGAACGGTGAGATCACGACGGTGGGCGAGGACCTGCCGATCGAGCGCGGCATCGCCGTGATCGACCTTCCCGACGACTGGGTCGTGCTGCCCGGGCTCGTCAACGCCTACACGCGCGTGGGAATGGACAGCCGGGGCTACAGCGACTCGCGCGGGAACCTGCTCGCCTCGGCGGAGCTGTACCCCAGCGCCGAGGACTACCGGAAGGTGCTCGAGGCCGGCGTCACGACGCTCGGCGAGTATCCGGCGGGCAACGGCATCCCGGGGCAGGCGGTCGCCGTCCGACCGCACGGCGCGACCCCCGCGGAGATGATCGTCCAGGACCGCGTCTACCTGAAGATCCTCCTCGACCGCGCGAGCGCGGGCGCGAAGAAGCTGATTTCCGACGGCTTCGACAAGGCCGACGACTACCTCGAGAAGGAGGCCAAGAACCGCGAGAAGTGGGAGAAGGAGCAGGAGAAGAGGAAGAAGGACGAGAAGAAGAAGGAAGACGAGAAGAAGAAGGAGGACGAGAAGAAGAAGGAGGACGAGAAGAAGAAGGAAGACGAGAAGAAGGAGGGCGAGGAGCAGAAGGAGGAAGGCGCGGACGAGAAGAAGGGCGAGGGCAAGGACGAGAAGCAGGAGTCCGACGAGTACGTGCCCCTCGAGCCCGACCCGCGGGTCAAGCCCTTCCTCGACCTGCGCGCGGGGACGCTGAAGGCGCTCGTTTCGATCGGCGGATCCTCCGAGTACCTGCACCTCCTGGACGCGATCGGTGACGAGGAGTTCACCTGGAACCTGCGCATCCCGATCACGCGCGAGATCGACGTCTTCGAGATCCAGGACCGCGTGGTCGAGAAGGGCTGCCGCGTCGTCTTCGAGCCGGAGCTCTCGCTGCACCCGGGGACGATGCGGCAGCGCAACATCCCCGCGGAGTACGCCCGCGCGGGCGTGCCGATCGTGCTCATCCCGCGCAACGATCAAGTATCCAGCCATCAGAGCTGGCTGCGCGACGTCGGCGCGGCGGTCGCCGCCGGCCTCGAGCGCCAGGCCGCCATCCGCGCGATGACCCAGGAACCCGCCGATCTCTTGGGAGTCGGCGATCGAGTGGGGAGCATCGAGAAGGGCAAGCGCGCCAACCTCGTGTTCCTGAACGGCGATCCCTTCGAGCCCGGAACGAAGGTGATGGCCGTCATGCTCGAAGGCAAGCTCTTCTCAGGCGAGGTGGACCTGTGATCGACTTCAAGAAGTACATCGCCCCGACCCTGTCGCTCTTGCTCGCAGCGCCGCTCGCGCGGGCCTTCGTGCAGGAGGAGTCGGGGGGCGAGGCGGCTCCGGAGGAAGAGGCGCAGGCGGAAAAAGAAGAGGAGGAGGACGACTCCGAGGCGCGCTGGTTCGCCGTCGTGGGCGGGGACGTCTACCCGGGCCCGGGCGGCGTGCTGCGCGGCGCTACGGTCCTCGCCAGGAACGGCGTCATCAAGGAGATCGGCTACGAGCTCTTCGTGCCCGAGGAGGCCGAGGTGCTCGACGCGACGGGCTACCGCGTCTACCCCGGGCTGATCGCCATCGCGTCGTTCGGGCTGTTCGGCGGCGCGAGCGACATCGAGAACACCGTCGACCCGTTCAGCCGCAACATGGTCCTCGGCCTCGCGAGCGGCATCACGACCGCCGTCCAGAGCGGGCAAGCCGCCAAGCTCAAGCGCGGCGAGATCGAGGGAGTCGTGCTGGCCTCGAACGTGCTCGCGCCCGTGAGCTTCACCGTCCGCAACCCCAGCGCGAAACGCGAATGGCGCGACAAGTTCGCGAGCGCCGCCGAGTACCTGCGCAAGTACCGGCGCTGGGAGGAGGACGTCAAGAAGGACAAGGAGCTCAAGGAGCCCAGCGACAAGGGCGTCGACAAGACGGTCGTGCGGGTCCTGAAGGGCGAGGTGCTCGCGCAGTTCGACGCGGACGAGCGCACGGACCTGGTCGAGATCGCGCGCCTGGCTCAGCAGTACGGCTTCCGGCCGGTGGTCGACGGATGCGGCGAGGGCTGGACCGTCGCCGAGGAGCTCGGCCGGGCGCGGGCCTTCGCGATCGTCACCCCGCGCTACCGTCGGACGAAGGACGAGAACCTCGTGCGCGAGGGCGGATCCAGCATCGAGAACGCCGCCCTCCTCTACCGCGCCGGCGTGCAGCTGGCCATCGTGCCCGGCTCGCGCGGGATCGACCTGGGCGGCATCGTGGGCCGCGACATCATGCACCTGCCGATCGAGGCCGGCTTCGCCGTGCGCGGTGGTCTGCCCGAGCGCGCCGCCCTCGACGCGATCACGATCGGCCCGGCGCGGATCATCGGCCTCGATCACCGCATCGGCAGCCTGGAGGTCGGCAAGGACTGCGACCTGATCGTCACCGACGGGGACGTGCTCCACTACCAGACCTTCGTGCAGTGGGCCGTCGTCGATGGCAAACAGGTCTACGACAAGGAGAAGGAGCTGTACTTCGCCCACATCCGCCCGCGCCCCGAGCCCGCGCTGGCGCCCGAGACCAAGCTCGACGCCGGCGAGAACCCTCCCGAAGAGGCGGCCGAGCGGGAGGGCGACGACGGGTAGGGCGGGTGGAGGCCGCAACGTGCCCGAGCCCGTGCCCGACGAGGCCTGACGGCGAGCCCTCGGGCACGGACACGGGCACGGACACGGGCTCGACATGGCGCGGAGACACGCCCGGCCCCACGCGGCTAGACTGAGCACCCCCAGGGACCCGGTCCCAACGCATGGTCCTGCGCCACTTGATGCGCGTCCTCGGCGACGATCCAAAAGACGCCGCGAACCTCTCCCGCGAAGACGCGTACCGAGCCTTTCGCGCGATCCTCGAGGGCGGCGAGAGCGAGGTGCTCGTCGGCGCGTTCCTGACCTGTCTGCGCTGGAAAGGCGTCACGGTCGAGGAGCTCGGGGGCTTCGCCGACGCCGCGCGCGGCATGGCGCGCATTCCCTGCCAGGGCGTGCCGGGTCTCGTGTGCGTGTGCCCCTCGCACGACGGCCACGACCAGTACCCTCCGCTCGACGTCGCCGCCGGCATCATCGCCGCGGGGGCGGGCACGCGCGTGCTCCTGATCTCCGACCGCTGCGTGCCTCCGCGGCGCGGGCTCACGGCGTCCAGCGTCCTCGAGTCGCTCGGGCTCTCGATGACATGGGATCCGTCGGAGGCCGAGGACTGGGTCGCGAAAGGCGGCTTCGCCGCGGTCGCCGTCTCCGGCCTGCTGCCGGCCCTACTGGCGCTGCGGCGGGTGCGCGGAGACGTCGTCCTGCGCACACCGCTCTCGACGGTCGAGAAGCTGCTCGGACCCGCCAGCTCCGCCGTCCTGATCGGCGCCCAGGAGGGACCGGTGCTGGGGATCGCCGTCGAGGTCATCCAGGGCCTGGGGCATCCGCGCGGCATCGCGATCCAGGGCCTCGATGGGGGGGTGATCCCCTCGGTGCGGCGGCGCACGCGCGGGATCGAGATCAGCGACGCGCACCTCGTCCCGCTGACGGTCGAGCCGCAGGACTTCGGGCTCGACGACGTACGCGAGCCGGAGCTGCCGATGTTCGGGCCTCCGGAAGATGGCTACGGCACCGCCGACAACCCCCAGCTCGTCAAGGCCGCCGGGGAGATGACGCTCGACGTGCTGTCGGGTGGACGTGGTCCCGCACGCAAGGCGGCGCTGCTCGGCGCCGCGCTGATCCTCAAGGCGTCGGGCCGCTCTCCGACGCTCGCGGAAGGAGTCGACAGCGCCGCGAACGCCCTCGACGGAGGCGCCGCCGGCGATACGCTCGAGCGCCTGCGAACCCTCTTGTCGTGACGCCCCGATCCTCGTGACGCGGGGCCCACAAACCGCGACTTGACGCTCGTTCGCCCCCCGGTCGGGGGCTAGCCTGCCATCGTCCGGTTGGACAGCAGCGCGATGGTGCTCGGGAACGGTCAACGACAACTGGCGGCGGTCGACCTCGGGTCCAACAGCTTCCACGTCGTCGTCGCCCTCGAGGCCGATGGGCAGCCGCGCATCCTCGATCGCCTGCGCGAGCGAGTTGGCCTCGCCGAGGGCCTCCAGGGCGACGGCACGATCAGCCCCGAGGTCCAGGAGCGCGCCCTCGCCTGCCTCGAGCGGGTTTCGCAGCGCCTGCGCGAGGTGCCGGCCAGGCGCGTTCGGGCGGTCGGCACGGCCACGTTCCGGCGGCTGAGGAGAGGAGGCTTCCTGAGAGAGGCACAGCGCGTCCTCGGGCACGCGATCGAGGTGTTGCCGGGCCGCGAGGAAGCGCGCCTGATCTACTTGGGTGTGTCCCACGCGCTGGGGGACGACGTCGGAACGCGGCTGATCGTCGACGTCGGCGGGGGCAGCACCGAGTGCATCCTGGGCGAGCGCTTCGAGTCGCACAAGGTCGACAGCTTCTCGATGGGGTGCGTGATCTGGAGCCGACGCTTCTTTCCCGACGGCCGCATCGGGAAACGGCCGATGGAGCGGGCCGAGCTCGCCGCGCGACAGGAGCTCGAAACGATCGAGGAGGCCTACCGCGGAGCCGGCTGGACGAGCTGCATCGGATCCTCGGGCACGGTCCTCGCCGTCGAGGAGGTGCTGCGGCGGCAGGGCTGGGCCGATTCGGGGATCACGCGCCGTGGGCTGGCCAAGCTCGTGAAGGCGATGGTCACCGCGGGCCGCCTGGAGAAGCTGGACCTCGACGGCCTCAAGCCGGAGCGCAAGCCCGTCTTCGCCGGTGGCGTCGCCATCCTGCGTGCGGTCTTCGCCGCCCTGGGAGTGGAGCACATGCAGACCTCGCCCTGGGCGCTGCGCGAAGGTCTGCTCTACGACCTTCTGGGGCGCATCCTGCACGAGGAGGTGCGCGAACGCACGGTGCGTGCCTTCGCGGCGCGCTACCGCGTCGACACCGAACAGGCGCAGCGGGTCGCGACGACGGCGCTGGCGATGTTCGACCAGGTCAAGGACGTCTGGGGGTTCGGCGACGAAGAGCGGCGCATGCTCGAGTGGGCGGCGATGCTGCACGAGGTGGGCCTGACGGTGGCCTACAGCGGTCACCAGAAGCACGGCGCCTACCTGATCGAGAACTCCGATCTCCCGGGGTTCTCGGTGGAAGAAGGCGCGCGACTGGCGGCGCTCGTCCGTGGACACCGCCGCAGGATCACCCGCGATTGCTTCGCGGACCTGGCGCCCAGCGACGCCGCCGTCGTGAACCGCCTAGTGGTCCTTCTTCGACTTGCCGTCCTTCTTCGCCGCAGCCGCCGCCCGTTCCTTCTTCCTGCGCCGACCGTTCTCTGCGAAGGACCCGTTCTTGCCCTTCGGTTTGCGCCGGAGTGGCTCGTCTCCAATCCGCTCACCCTGGCCGACCTCGAGGTCGAAGCCGAAGCGCTGAGCGGCTTCGAGGTCCGCCTGAGCGTGCTCTGAGCTCACCTGGTCCATCAGCGACCCTTGAGCCGAGCGCGGACTCTCGCTCTTCGGCTCCACCCGGAGGTACATGCCGTCCGGCCGCAGCTCCCACGCCTGGAGCTCGTCCGCGAGCGACTGATCGAGCGCCTCCGTGATCACGCGCGACTTCAGCTCCGGTACGAGGATCGGGAAGCACGTCTCGACGCGCCGCACGAGGTTGCGAGTCATCCAGTCGGCGCTGGAGCAGTAGGTCAGCTCTTCCCCTGCCGCGTAGAAGTAGAAGACGCGGCTGTGCTCGAGGAAGCGGCCGACGATCGAACGCACGCGGATGTTGTCCGAGACGCCGGGGACGGCGGGCCGCAGGCAGCAGGCCCCGCGGACGACGAGATCGATCGAGACGCCCGCCTGCGACGCTCGATAGAGGGCCTGGATGACGGTCGGGCGCGTCAGGGCGTTCATCTTGCCGACGATGCGCGCCGGCTTGCCGGCTCGCGCGTTGTCGGCCTCGGCGTCGATCAGCTGGATGAGCCTCGTTTGCAGGTTGAACGGACTCTGCAGGACGCAGTTCATCTCGCTGACCTTCCCCAGGCCGGTGAGCTGGAGGAAGACCTTGTGCACGTCCTCCGCGATCCGGGGGTTGGCCGTCAGGAGGCCCAAGTCCGTGTAGACCCGCGCCGTGTCGGTGTGGTAGTTCCCCGTGGAGAGGTGGACGTACCGCCGGAGCTCCCTGTCCTCGCGGCGGACGATCAGGAGCATCTTGGCGTGCGTCTTGAATCCCACGATCCCGTAGACCACCTTCGCCCCCACCTCCTGGAGCCGGTTGGCCAGGTCGATGTTCTCGGCCTCGTCGAAGCGCGCACGGAGCTCGACGACGACGGTGACCTCCTTGCCGGCGCGCGCAGCGTCGAGCAGGGCGTCCACGAGCGGCGAGTCCGACCCGACACGGTAGAGGGTCTGCTGGATGGCGAGGACGTTCGGGTCCGCCGCCGCCGCCCGCAGGAGCTCGAGCACGGGCAGGAACGAGTCGTAGGGGTGGTGCAACAGCACGTCGGCCTTGCGCACGACCTCGAACAGCGCGTCGCCGCGCTCAGCTGGCTCGAGCCGCGGCACGAAGGACGGGTACTTCAGGTCCGGACGGTCGACCAGCTCGTGCAGAGCGGCGAGGCGGTGCAGGTTGACGGGGCCGTGCGCGCGATACAGGTCGTCCGGCTCGAGCTCGAACATCTCCAGGAGGAAGCTCGCGACCGAATCGGGGATCCTGCGAGTCACCTCGAGCCGCACGGCCTCGGCGTACTTGCGCTCCGGCAGCTCGCCCTCGAGGGCCTTGAGCAGGTCGTCCACCTCCTCCTCGTCGACCCACAGGTCGCCGTCGCGCGTGACACGGAACTGGTAGCAGCCCGCGGTCGTCATCCCGGGAAAGAGCTCTTCGACGTGCTCGTGGATGACGGAGGAGAGCATGACGTAGTCGTCGCGCCTGCCACCGATCTCGGGCGGGAACTGGATCACCCGCGGCAGCACGCGCGGGACCTGCACGATGGCGATGCCGCTCCCGCGACCGAACGCGTCCTGGCCCTCGACCAGGACCACGAAGTTCAAGCTCTTGTTGAGGATCTTCGGGAAGGGGTGCGCCGGGTCGAGGCCCATCGGCGCGAGGATCGGCTGCACCTCGGCCCGGAAGTAGCCGTGGATCCAGCGCCGCTCCTCTTCCGTCCAGTCCGTGCGGCGCACCAGCCGGATGCCCTCCTTCTCGAGCGCGGGCAGCAGCACGTCGTTCAGCACCTTGTACTGGTCGTCGACCAGCTTGTGCGCCTCCATCGAGATCGCCTTGAGCGTCGCCTGCGACGTGCGGCCGTCGGGTCCGGGCTGCGGCGCGCCGAACGCCGCGCGCTCGCGGTGCGACGCGACGCGCACCTCGAAGAACTCGTCGAGATTGGTGCTGCAGATGGTCAGGAAGCGCACGCGCTCGAGGAGCGGCGTCGCCGGATCGAGGGCCTGCTCGAGGACGCGCCGGTTGAAGGCGAGGAGCGAGAGCTCGCGGTTGAAGTAGAGACCGGGATCGTCCAGCGCCATCGCTTCGTGCATGGGTCAGCCTCGAACCGGCGTGGTATCCGCGTCTCGGGCGGGCGTTGTGGAAAAGTCGTCCAACGGCTCGGCCCCGCTTGAAGGCGGCGCATTATATTTGGGAGGGGAGCCCCGCGCGACCTGCCGCCATCAAGCGGCCGTAAAGACCCGGCTGGCATGGAGACCACACTGCGAGCGCCGTCCGGCGGCATCGCCCTCGACCGCTGGCTCGACCACCTCGAGGAGCATCTTCCGATCGCACGCCAGGGCGACGATCCGGAGGGGGTGCACCAGGTGCGGGCGGCGGCGGCGAGGCTCGACGTCTGGTTGCGTCTTGGCGGCTACTGCGTGCTCAGGCCCGACTTGCGCTGGCTGCGCAAGGGCGCCGGAGCTGTGCGCGACATCGACGTGCTCCTCGCGCGCGGCGTGAGCCCCGAGCTCGAGGCCATGCTGCGCGAGCGCCTAGCCGGGGCCCGCCCGGCGATGCTCGCGTGCTTCAGCCACCCGCGGACGGCCGGTCTCCTGTTCGCCCTGCGCTGCCTTCCGCCGCTCGATCGCGAGCCGGCGCGGCGCGCCCTGAGGGGCTGGACGCGTCGAGCCCAGAGGCGCGGGCGGCGGGTCGACTTCCGCGCCGGTGCCCTCGAGGAGCTCCACGGTCTGCGCCGCCACGTGCGGCGCCTGCGCTTCGCGCGCGAGTGGCTGGAGCTCCCGGCGCGCAAGATCAAGCGCGCTCACGACGAGCTCGGCGCGCTGAACGACCTGGCGGTGTTGCTCGAGCTCTCACGGGCCTGCTCGAGCCCGATCACGAACGGCGATGCGCTCGCGATCGGCGCGCCCGCCGAGCTTGTCGAGCGCAGCGCCTTGCAGCGCGTCGAGGCGCTGCGCGCCTGGTCGCGTTGCCAGAGGGAGATCTCGGCCGGAGCCTGAAGATGGAGCTGCTCCTCGTGCGCCACGCGATCGCCGAGCCCGCGGCGGCAGGGCAGGCCGACGCCGAACGCCCGCTGAGCGCGCGCGGCCGCGAGCGCTTCGAGGCCTGCGTCCGGGGCCTCTCCGCACTCGAGCTGGACCTCGACCGCGTGCTCCACAGCCCGCTCCTGCGCGCCGTCCAGACGGCCGACCTCCTGGCGGATCTCCTGCGCGGGGAATCGGTCGTCACGCCCACGCTCGCGGCTCCCCCCGGCAGCCAGCTGCTGGCACTGCTGCAATCGCTCGACGAAGACGAGCGCGTGGCCCTGGTGGGCCACGAGCCCTGGATGAGCGCGACGTGCGCGCTCCTCCTGACCGGGAGCAGGGCCTGCGAGAGCTTTCCCTTCAAGAAGGGCGGAGTCGCGTGGCTCGAGGGGAGGCCCACGCCGGGGGGCGCCCGGCTGCGCGGCTTCTTCCCGCCCGGCGCGCTGGCCCAGATCGGCGTCTGATCGGCCCGCTCAGTCCGGGATCAGGTAGCCGTACCCGACGCCCTCCATCCACGCGTAGATGTCGGAGAGCGGCGTCGCCAGGCCCATGTGCGGGACGACCGTCGGCCGCAGGCTCCCGTGCGTGTAGATCTTCGAGAAGATCCCGAGGAGCTCGTGGGTCCGCGCATCGAAGACCCCCCCGCCGGAGTTCCCGATGTACGTCGGGGCGCTGATCATCCAGTAGTTGTTGTCGTCGACGTGGTGCTCGACCGAGGCGATCTCGCCGCGCGTCGGGATGGGGTCGTTGCCGAGCGGGCAGCCGACCGCGTACACGGGCTCGAAGACGCTCAAGCTCGCCAGGCGCTCGCGGGACGCGAGCTTGACACCGCTCCCGACCCTCTCGTCGCACGCGAGGCGCAGCAGCGCGACGTCGAGCTCCGCGTCGTGGGCCAGGAGCTTGGAGGTGTAGAACGACGAGTCTCCCGCCTTGCGGTACGCCGTGACCGGAATGTCGGGATCGGGGTCGGAGGTCTCGGCGCGGATGTCGCGCACGACGTGCCATGCGGTCAGCACGAGCATTGCTCCGTCCGCCAGGCTGCCGTCGCCTTCCGAGACGAGCAGCACGCCGCTTCCCACCGTCGCCTCGCCCGCGAGCTGCACCGTGGGCCCCAAGAGGTCGTCCCACATCGCGCCGACGTCGCGGTCCAGCGTGGCCAGGTGGCCGTGCGTCTCGCGCGCGATCGCGATCGCTTCATCCACCGCGACCTGCAGCCCGTCCCAGCGCTCATCGAGCGCGAGCTGCGCCTCGCGCACCCGGCGTTCCAGCGTGTCGGGACCGTAGCTCTCGCGCAGCTCGGCGAGGGCGGCGGCGTCGGCCTCCTCGCGCGCGATCCATTCGGCGAGCTCGGCGCCCGTCCGCTCGAGCCGGTCCTCGACTTCGGTGAGCTGCGTCCTCAGGCCGGTCTCGGCGTCGCTCTCGCGGGCCTCGAGCTCGGTCAGCATCCGGCGCACGTCGCGCAGGTCGTGGCGCGTGCGCTCGAGGACCGCGGCCACCGCCTGCAGGTCGGTGGGCGCCGCCTCGGTCGCCGCGTCCAGCTCGACCACCCGCCGCTCGAGGTCCACGACGCGCACGACTCCGGTTCCGGCGAGCAGGACGGCGAGCGCGGCGAGGATGACGGTACGTAGCATCGGGGAAGCCCCGGCGCGGCGCCGGGAGGCCGCCCGAGACGTCCTTTATCGGTGAGCGGAAGGCCCGCTCCTGAAGCCCCAACCGGAGTTATGCACAGCTCCCCACAGCGCCGTGGAGAGCTGCAAGCGCCGCTCCCGCAAGGGCTTGGTCGCTCCTCCCCACGGCTGTCCACAATCCTCCCGGGGGCTGTGGAGAACCTGTCGGGTCAGTCGAGCTCGGGCTGGAACTCGATCATCCGCACGGCCTTCAGCTTGCCTTCCTCCTGCTCCTCGGTGTCGAACTCGAGGATGCGCTGGTAGGTCTTGAGGCTGGCGAAGGACTTGTTGGTCACGCTGTGGCCGTCGGCGTGCTCGAAGTCGTTGATGTGGATGAAGACGTCCTCGCGCACGTCCTCGGCACCGAGGCCCGTGCGAATCGTGAGGAACCCGAAGCCCTTCTCTTCGTTGACCCAGTGCATGATCCCCCGCTGGCGCGGCTTCTCGCCGTCCTGTCCGAGGGGCTGCAGGTCGGGCACGAGATAACCCGAGAAGTGGGCATCGACGGTGCGTCGCAAGGCTTCGCTCGTGTTCGAGAACGAGAGGAGATCCACTCGCTTGCCCTGCGACTGCAAGGCCTCGACGACGCGAACGAGGTCGCCGTCGCCGCTTCCGAGCAGGACGTAGTCGAGCTCCTTGCACTGCATCAGCGCATCGACGGCGAGGTCGATGTCGGCGCTCGCCTTCACGATGACCTCGCCATCGGAGTTGTGGTAGCGACGGACGTCCTTGAGCGACACGTGGAAGCCCGCTCGCCGTACGGCGTCGCGGTACTCCTGCTTCTTGCGATGGTATGCGGAGTCCTCGTGCTCCCTGTCGCGGTCGATGACGATGTACGCGTTGGCTCGAACGACGCGCGTCCCCTGCGCCTCGGCCAGCAGACGGATCGTCCGATAGCGGACTCCCCAGCCGCCGCAGCGCACCAGATTCTCGACATCCAAGAAGATGCCGGCCTTGAGCAGAGTCATGTGACTTGTGGAAGGAAACTCATTCCACCCACCGGAAGGCGTTCACTTGCCAGTGGACACGGCGGGCTACGCCCTCGGGGGTGAGTCGAGAGTTAGTCCGATCGTCTGTTTTGGAACCGCAGCGTCCGCCCCCCAGCATACCGTCGACCCTTCCGGGATGCAGGTACCGGGGCCCGGGGCGCCTCGAGGGGTCCCATCGGGCGCCCGGGGCGGCCATCCAAGGCCTACGGGGAGACTTTTACGGCGTCCAGACGGCGCGTGCCACCTCCAGAACGCGCCGCGCGAGAGCGCTCAGTCGAGGCGCCGCACGTCCAGGATGCGGTCCCCGGCCTCGAGGGCATCGAGCACGGCTTCGCCCCGCGCGAGCTGCCCGAAGATCGTGTAGAGCCCGTCGAGGTGCGGAGTCGGGCGGTGCGTCACGAAGAACTGGCTGCCACCGCTCTCCAGGTACTCGTTGCGCGGCATCCCGAGCGTCCCGCGCGTGAACTTGCGGGGCGAGATCTCGTGGCGCAGAGCGTCGCCGCGCCATGTCACCGATCCGTTGCCGTCGCCGCGGTGGCAGCCGCCCTGGACCACGAAGTCCGGGACGACCCGGTGGAACGACAGCCCGTCGTAGTGGTCCTGGGCGGCCAGGGTGAGGAAGTTGAACACGTGGACCGGAGCTTCGTCGGCGAAGAGCTCGAACGCCAGCGTGCCGCGGGTCGTCACGATCTCGACGCGCGGCCGGCCGTCCCCGCGCCAGCCCGCGTCGAGCGGCGGCAGCTCGGTTGGCGCCGAGCCGGCGCGGCGCCCCCGCGCCGGCTCGCCGCGCTCCGCGAGCGCCGCGCTCGCAACCTCGCGGACGTACGCGTGGGGATCGTCGAGCGCGGCGCGCAAGAACGCGAGCGAATCGGCGCCCGGGATCCGGGCGGCGCTCTCCACGGCGGTGAAGCGCGCCTCGGAGCCGGCGTCGCCCGTGGAGAGCGCGAAGGCCGCGCGCAGGACCGCGACGTCGCCGTCGTTCCAGGCGCGCAGGGTCAGGAGCGCCGCGAGGCGCAGCCCGTCGTCCTCACCGCGCGCGACCTCGACGACGCGCGCTCGGGCCTCGACGCTCGCGTGCCCCGCGAGGCCCTCGATCGCGGCGCCGGCCACGGCCCGATCGGAGTCGTGCGAGAACGCGAGGAGCTGCGGCACGGCCATCTCGGCCGGGAGCTCGGCCGCGGCCGCCGCCGCGCCGGCGCGCACGAGCGGGTCGTGCTCGAGCGCCGCGTTCCGTAGCTCCGGCGCGAAGCGCGCTCCGTCCAGGCGCGCCTGCGCGACCAACGCCGCCGCGCGCACGCTCGCCGACTCGTCGCCGCGCGCTCGCCGGAGCAGCGCCCACACCCGCTCGCGCTCGGATTCGAGGCTCCCCAGGGCCGAGCACGCGAGGCCGCGGACGTGGCTCGAGGGATGCCCGAGCGCGGTCTCGAGGGCGGGGATCGACGTCGCGTGGGCCGCCCGCTCAAGGCCGCGCAGCCCCTCGCACGCGACGCGCCAGTCCGGGCTCGCCAGCGCGGCCTCGAGCGCCTCGCGTCCGGCCGCGTCGGGCGCGAGCCGGGCGAGGCCCTTCACGGCGAAGATCCGCGCCTCGGCGGTGGGGGCTGCCGTGCAGTCCAGGAACAGGTCGCGGGCGTCCGCCGAGCCGCGCCGCTCGAGCGTGAAGAGCGCGCGCCAGAGCACCTGCGGATCCTGCCCGCGGCGGGCGTGCGCGATCAGCGCGCGGTCGACCTCGCCCGCGTCCTGCGCGTCGCTCGCCCAGCGGTGCGGTCCGGTCACCGCCTCGACCCGCACCTCGGCCGACGGATCCTCGAGCGCCGCGAGCACCAGCGTCCGCAAGCGCCCGGTGCCGACCTTGCTCGCCGCTTCGACGACGCGTGCGCGCACCCGCGGGTCGGGGTCGCGCGCGTGCTCGAGGAGGGCTCCCTCCGCCGCCGGGTCCGCGCGCATCCCGAGGGCGAACGCGGCCGCGGCGCGCACCTCCGGCGCGCCGTCGTCGAGGGCGCGCTCGAGCGCCGGGGTCACCTCGGCGCCGTAGAGTCTGGCCGGCAGGCGGCCCAGCGCGGTCGCCGCCCGCTCGCGGACGGCCGCGTCCGGGCTCGCGCAGAGGATCGCGAGCAGACCGTCCCCGTCGCTGCGCGCGTCCTCCAGGCGCGCGATCGTCGTCAGAGCGTCCTGCGCCGGCAGGGCGGGCGCCAGCCCCTGGGTCCGCGCCGGCGCCTCCTCGCCCCGCGCCTGGTCGAGCCCGTGCTCGAAGGCGCCGCAGGATGCGCCAAACGGCGCGGCGAGGCCGATGACGAGGGACGTGACGAGCGCGGCCGGGCCGATCGGCCGCGGCCCTCGCTCGCCTCGCGCCGGATGGCGTACCATGGCCGTTTGCTCGCAGCCCGGGTCGTTCATGAGCCGGGCCAGTTCGTCCACTCGCGGGGCGCCATGCTCCGCCGGCGGACCGTGAGGTGCAAGATGACGATCGCAAGCATTCCGGAGATCCTGGAAGAGCTGCGCCAGGGGCGCATGATCGTCCTCGTCGACGACCCGGGCCGCGAGAACGAGGGCGACCTCGCCATGCTGGCCGAGCGGGTCACCCCCGAGGCCGTGAACTTCATGGCGCGCGAGGGGCGCGGGCTGATCTGCATGCCCGTCGACGGTTCGATCTGCGAGCAGCTCCAGCTCTCGTCCCAGACGAGCGCCAACACGAGCAAGCACGGCACGGCGTTCACGGTCTCGATCGAGGCGGCGAGCGGGGTGACGACGGGGATCAGCGCCGCGGATCGCGCGCGGACGATCCAGGTCGCCTGCGACCCGGCCTCGCGCCCCGAGGACCTGGCCCGTCCGGGCCACGTGTTTCCGCTGCGCGCGCGGGACGGCGGCGTGCTCGTGCGCGGCGGCCAGACCGAGGGCATCGTCGACCTCGCCCGCCTGGCGGGCGCGCGGCCGGCCGGCGTCGTCTGCGAGATCATGAACGAGGACGGGACGATGGCGCGCATGCCCGAGCTCGAGGCCTTCGCCGGGCGCCACGCCCTCAAGATCTGCACGACCGAGAGCCTGATCGCCTGGCGCCGCAGGAACGAGCGCCTGATCGAGCCGGTCGAGATCGACGTGCCCCTCCCGACCCGCCACGGCACCTTCCAGGCGCACCTGTTCCGCTCGAAGATCGACTCGAAGGAGCACGTCGCCCTGACCGTGGGAATGCCCGGCCCGGGCCTCGACGGCCCGCGCGAAGGCGTGCGCGACCCGGTCTACGTGCGCGTGCACTCCGAGTGCCTGACCGGCGACGTGTTCCACTCGCTGCGCTGCGACTGCGGACCGCAGCTCGAGCGCGCCCTCGAGTTCCTGGGCCAGGAGGGGCGCGGCGTCCTGATCTACCTGCGGCAGGAGGGCCGCGGGATCGGCCTCGCGAACAAGCTGCGCGCCTACCGGCTCCAGGATTCCGGGCTGGACACCGTCGAGGCCAACCAGGCCCTGGGCTTCCCGGCCGACTTGCGCGAGTACGGGATCGGCGCCCAGATCCTGCACTACCTCGGGGTGCGGCGGATGCTGCTCCTGACCAACAACCCGAAGAAAATCCACGGTCTCGCCGGCTACGGGCTCGAGGTGGTCGACCAGCGGCCGATCCAGACCCAGCCCAACTCCGTCAACATCAAGTACTTACGGACGAAGCGCGACAAGCTGGGCCATGTTCTGGACGGGGTCGACGATGCTCTCTCCCGGGCGGAGGGACGGGAATAGGCCGCGGCCCGGAGCGTCCCATCCCGCCGCGATGGAAGTCTGCCTGATGGAGAACGCGACGGTCGAGGACGCCGATCTGGTGCGCCGGGTGCTCGCGGGCGACCAGGGGGCCTTCCAGCACCTGATCGAGCGCTACCAGGTGCGGCTCTTCGCCCTCGCCCGCCACTACACGCAGAGCCCGGTCGAGGTCGAGGACCTGGTCCAGGACACGTTCCTGAAGGCCTACAGCCGGCTGGAGTCGTTCAAGCACCAGTCGAGCTTCTTCACCTGGCTGTACCGCATCGCGACGAACACGATCCTCGACTCCTTGAAGCGCCGCGGCCGCAGCCCGGTGCAGACGGTCGAGGACCCCGAGATGGTGGGCGAGCCCGCCGACCGGGCGGTGGTCCGCCCGGACTCGGGGATGGAGAACGAAGAGATCTCGCGCATCACGCACGAGGTGCTGCAGCAGCTTCCCGACATCTTCCGCGTCGTCCTCGTGATGCGGGAGTTCGAGGACCTCGCCTACCAGGAGATCGCCGACATGCTCGGCATCTCGATCGGCACGGTCGAGTCGCGCCTCTTCCGGGCGCGTGCCCGCTTCAAGCAGAAGCTCCTCCAGATGTACCCGAACTTCGCTGGGGCCTGAACGATGGTCATGAACTGCAAGAGCGCGCGGAGCCTGGTTCCGGGCTACCTCGACGGAGAGCTGAGCGAAGCCCAGGCGGCTCCGCTGCGCGCGCACCTGATGGACTGCCACGACTGCCGATCCGTCGCGCAGGAGGGCAAGGCGCTGAAGGGCTGGTTCGTCGACGAACGGCCGTGGGGCGTTCCGGCCGGGTTCGCGGCGCGCGTCGCGCGGCGCGCCTTCGCCGGCGACACGGGCGCCGTGTACGCGGAGTCGCCCAGGGAAGCCGAAGGGCGAGTGCTCGACTTCGTGCTGCAGCTCACGGCTGCGGCCGCCGCCGTGCTGATCGCGCTCTCGATCGGCATCTCGTCGCTCGAGCGCCCGCAGTCGAATCGGATGCGCGCCGACGACCTGACGTTCGAGGAGACGATGCGGCGCCTCGAGGAGCTGAACGCGGAAGAGGACCGGAAGGGTGCGCCCGAGGAGCAGCCCGTCGACGAGCCGGCGCGCGAGGACGACTCGCGGTGACGAGCATCCGCGCCTGGATCGTGATCCTCTTCGCCGTGACCTTCGCGGGCGGCGTCGGAGCCGGAACCCTGCTCGCCGAGCGCGAGCGCCTGGCCGACCCGGGCTGGGGGCCCCTGGCCGACTACGAGCGCATGCTCGTCCGGCAGTTCGACCTCTCCGCCGAGCGAGCGCACCTCCTGCGCAGCGTCCTCCAGCACTACGACGCCGACGTGACGCGCATCCGCAACCGGCACCTGGCCGAGTACACCTCGCGCATCGAACCGAAGCTGCGCGAGCAAGGCGAGCGGTACGACAGGATCATTCGAGACGCGGTGCTCCCGGCGTCCGCCCGCGCGCGCTTCGACCGGCTCTCGAGAGGCGGCGGCCCGCCCGGGTAGCCGAGCCAGCCCAGAGAGGAATCGATGACACGCTCTTGCGGGATGCGCATAGGTCCGCGGCGCTACGAGCTCGTCGTGCTGGACGGCAGTGCGAAGAAGCACAAGATCACCGCCTACAAGTCGGGCGAGTTCACGCTCGGCGGCGAGGACCCGGTGGCGGACGCGATCGCGGAGCTCAAGGCGGCCGCGAAGGACCACAACATCGCGCGCGACAACGTGTACATGGCGATCGACACGGGCCACGCCGCCTTCCGCACGGTGACGCTGCCGATCACGGACCGGGGCAAGATCGAGCAGGTCGTCAAGTACGAGGTGGAGGGCGAGCTTCCGCAGTGGAACATCGACGACGTCGTGATCGACTTCCACGTCCTGCACGAGGCCCAGGGCGAGTGCGAGCTCCTGGTCACCGCCCTGCCGAAGGCGGACGAGCGAGCGGTGCTCGAGATCTGCGAGCGCGCCGGCATCGAACCGCTCGAGGTCGAGCTCGAGACGACGGCCATGTTCAACGCCGCGGCCGCCGCGGACCTGCTCACCCCCGACGAGGCGCAGCTGCTCGTGCACGTGGGCGAGCACTCGACCTCGGTCGTCGTCGTCGACGGCGGGGCGCTGCGCGACATGCGCGTCATCCACCTCGGGGCGCTGACGTACGAGCCCGTGCGCCGCGCGCGGCCCGAGACGGAAGCGGCGGGCGAGGGCGAGCCAGGGGACGCGGCCGCAGCGCCGGAAGAGCCGGACCCCGACCCGGCCGAGGTCGCGCGCCGCGTCGACCAGGCGATCAAGCGCATCCGGCGCGAGCTCGGCCGGACGCTGTCCGCGGCGCAGACGACGAACCCGATCGCGGCGATCCACGTCTGCGGCCTCGAGCTGCCGGGGCTGGCCCAGAACAGCGTCCTCGACGTCCCGGTCTACGTCCTCCAGTGCTTCGACCAGGATCTGGACACCGAGCTCGAGGCGCAGGGAGACGAGGCGGCCGACGGAGCGCTGACCGCGTCCGCGAACAGCTTCGGGGGTCTGGTGGTCGCCTACGGGACCGCGCTGCGCGGCCTCGGCGCCGCGACCATCGAGGCCTCGTTGCGCCGCGAGGAGCTGCGCTACACGGGCAAGTTCGAGCGCATCGAGTTCCCGCTGGCCGTCACGAGCCTCTTGCTGTGCTTCTTCCTCGGCGTCGTCTACATCCTGCAGTTCCGCGAGAAGCAGCTGCTCGAAGACGGCGGGCTGATGCCCTGGCTGCAGAGCTCGAACAACTTCATGATCGGCCAGCCCGAGCAGAACAAGCCCGGGCGCCTCTCCCCCGCGCCCGACGACCTGCGCGCCTACGCGCGCCTGTTCGAGGCCAAGGAGGGCGAGCTGCCCGCCGGCGACCCCGAGCGCACGCTGCTCGGGTCCCTCGGGCACATCCACGAGTTGATCCAGGGGAAAGCCTACGCGCTCAAGCGCGACCTGGGCCAGGTGGGCGACGTGACGCAGCCGCAGTCGGCGTTCACCGGGATGTGCCTGGTGCTCGAGGTCCTGCACGCCAACGAGGACTGGCGGCCGTCGCTGCGCCGGGTCCACGCCAGCTACATCCAGGGGCGCGCGTCGACCCCGGACACCACCGAGGTGACGCTCGATCTGACCTTCTTCGCCTCCGACGTCGTCGAGGCATCGGAGCACTACGACTCCTTCGAGAGCGAGCTGAAGAAGCACCCCTGGTACGTCGACTTCGAGCGCAAGGCGACCGAGGAGCTTCCGGACGGGGACGGGATCCACGTGAAAGGCCTGCCGATCACCGTCAACGTCGACAAGTACTACGAGTTGCAAGTCGCGAGCGACGGCGGCGGGCGCAAGGAGGTCAAGGGCGGATGAAAGCGATCCTCGGAGCCTTCACCTTCGTGCGGGTGGTGATCCTCCTCTCGCTCGTCGGTTCCGGCGTCCTCGCCTACTACGGCTGGGAGCAGAACAAGGAGCTCGTCGAGATCCGCGCGGCCCTCCAGGAGGGCGGCGAGGTCGAGAGGCTCGTGCGCCAGATCCAGACCGAATCGCTGAGCTATTCGCAGCTCAAGAAGCAGCGCGACGCGGACGGGATGAGCGGCCAGGAGAACCCGACGCAGTACATCCGCGCCATCGCCGGGAAGGACAAGATCGAGGTCGGCCAGATCGACATCACTCCGCAGAAGAGGATCACGGCGCTGCCCGGGCTCGAGGACGAGACGTACAAGATCAAGCCCAAGAGCGACCGCGGCTTCCAGCGCTCGACGATCGGCAACTTCCTCTTCACGCTCGAGGACCAGAGCCGTCAGGTGCGCGTCACGGAGGTCCAGATCTGGAACCACGAGAAGCGCGTCGCTCCCGAGGCGATCCCCAACAACCTCTGGGACTTCGAGTGCACGATCACCTCGCGCAAGAAGGTGGACGAATAGAGGCCCTCCCCCACGGGAAACAGGGGAGCACCGCCATGTGGAAAGCCATCGCTCTCGCGCTCGCCCTGCTCGCTGCCGGGGCTCCGGGCCAGGAGACGGAGACCCCGGAGACCCCGGAGACGCGGCTCGCGAACGTCGAGAAGGTCCTCGACGACCTGCACGCCGCCGCCGCGGCCGCCGACGGCGAGCGCTACTTCGACCTCTTCGCCCCCGGAGCGGTGTTCCTCGGCACCGACGCGACCGAGCGCTGGACGATCGAGGAGTTCAAGGAATACGCCCTCCCGCGCTTCGAGCAGGGGACGGGGTGGACCTACCACGTCCGCGAGCGGCACGTCGATTTCGCGCGGGGCAGAGGCGTCGCCTGGTTCGACGAGCGCCTCTGGAACGAGCGCTACGGCGCGACGCGCGGCTCGGGCGTCCTCGTGCGCGAGAGCGGCGCGTGGCGCATCGCGCAGTACGTCCTGAGCTTCGCCGTCCCCAACGACAAGGCGCGCGAGGTCGTGGCGCTCATCGACGCGAAGGACGAGGCGGGCGACGGGCGCTGACGGCGCGCCGGTGCTCCCGCTTCAGGGGAGCTCGAAGACGACCGTCTCCCGGGCGCCCGCGCTCGGAGCGAGGCTGCGCTCGAGCGAGACCTCGCGTCCGGCGCCGCTACCCCCGGTGTAGAGCTGCAAGAGCAGCGGCCCAGCCGGCACGCGCTCGGTCGCCTTCTCTCCGCGGCGCAGCGTGAAGTCCGCGATCGGAACGCCCTCCGCGTAGATCGCGCAGCGCGCGCTCGCGAGCCCGCCAGCGAGCTCGATCTCGAGCGTCGCGCCGGGTCGGAGCTCGAGCAGGAGACCCCTCTGCGACTCGCCCTCCTCGAGCGGGACGTCGCCCAAGAGCGCGAAGCGGCCGTCGTCCGTCCCGGCGGTCAGGCTGTACACGCCCGCGTGCAGGCCGGCGAAGCGGAAGACGCCGGCGCCCTCGCCGCCGGTGCCGAAGCCGAGCGAGCCGCGCGCGGAGATCAGGTGGACGTGCGCGTTCGTGGGCTCGCCCGTGTCGCCGTCGACGACGGTGCCGGACAGCGACGTGCCGAGGTCGATCACGAGGGGGACGTCCACGTCGCCCGCCTCGGCGTGGACGTACTCGGAGCGGTCGAACGGGTGCGCGCCGTGCGCCCAAAGCACGTACCGGCCCGGCGGCAGGGAGGCGAGCCGGAAGAACCCTTCGGGATCGGCCCGCGCCTCCGCGGTCCCTTCCGTGTCGCCGCGCTGCGCGCGGACGGTGACGGGACCCGCGAGCCCTTCCGTGCCCGACGTGACACGCCCCGTGATGTCGAGCTCGGGTTGCAAGGTGAGCTCGAGCCTGCGCTCGGCCTGCTCCGCCGCGAGGTCGACGCGCACCGCGAGCGGCCCCGCGCCGATCCACCAGGAACCGGGGCCGAGGCCGTCGAGCTCGAAGCTACCCGCGCCGTCGGTGCGCGCGACGGCTGCGGCGCGGCGGCGGTCGCGCGCCTCGAGGAGCCGCTCGGGGTCGCTGCCCGCCTCGCCGTTCGCGAGCGCCCAGACCTCGGTGGCGCGCCGGGCTCCCGCGAGGTTCCCGAGCACGCGCACCGCGGGCCCGGTCTGCCAGCTCACCTCGCGCCGCTCGCCCGGGTCGAGGATCAAGGCCTCGGGGACGCGCCAGCGAGCCCGCCCGCCGGCGCGGATCTCGACCCGCAGCGGGACGCGCGCCGGAAGACCCGCGAGCAGGACGCCGCCCCCCGGACCCACGGGGGTGGACCAGTGGAGCGCGGGTCCCGTCTCGATCCCCGCCCGCTCCTCGAAGTCGCGCGCCGTCACCGCCACGAAGACCTCGTCACCCGGCCGCGCGGAGAGCACGCGGCCCTCGATGCGCGCGCTGCGGTGCATCGGCACCTCGGCCACCCGTCCGACCTGGAAGCCGTCCGGCCGCATCTCGGCGAGGACGGGTCCGTAGTCGGGGTGGCGCAGCTCGAGCAGCCCGGAGGCAGCGGCCTCGAGCGCGAAGAGCCCCTCCTCGTCGCTCTGCGTCGCGACGCCGTCCTCGCCGAGACGGCGCACGAGCGCGCCGGCGATGCGCGCTCCGCTCGCGCCGTCGAGGACGCGGCAGACGTAGAGCGAGTCGGAGGGCTGCGCCCCGTGCGGCGCGCCTTCCTCGTCGGCTGGGACCCGTGCGCGCTGGGCGAGCGGTGCCGCGCGCACGAGCGTCTCCGCGAGCGGCTCGCCCGCAGCCTGCGGTGCGAGCGACCCCGGCGACTCCGGCGGCGCATCCGGGTCCTCGAGACGCGGCTCGACCGCGCGCGGAGCGGCGGGCCCGGGCGCGGGATCGCCACCGCCGAAGATCCACGCGCCGGCGGCCACAGCGGCCAGGACCAGCGCCAGCGGCACCGCCGTGCTACCCGCCAGCGCGCCCGCGGCCGTTCCGATCCGCGTCCCCAGGCTCGGCGCGAGCGGCGCGAGGGCGCGGGCCCAGGCCCGGCGATCGCCGGACGATCGCCCGCCGAACCGCGCGTCGAGGCGCGCGCGCAGCTTCGCAACGCCGCGCTCGAGCCGCGTGTTCACCGTCTTGACCGGGACGCCGGCGCGGCGCGCGATCTCGCGCGGCGGCCGGCCGTCGAAGAAGCGCTCGACGAGCGTCGAGCGGTACGGCTCCTCGAGCCCTTGCACCGCCTCGACCAGCGCGCGCTGCAGCTCGAGCCGCTCGGCGACGTCCAGCGACGACGGCTCGAAGCCGCCGTCGCGACGCGCGCCGCCGGCGACCCGCTCGCGGCCGCGGCGCGCGAGCTCGCTGCGCCGGTCCTGGCGCACGAAGTTGCGCAGCACGCTCGCGAGCCAGCCGCGGCCGGGGCGCCCCCGCCGTTCATCGGCCTCCAGCCGCACCCAGGCCGCGACGAGCGTGTCCTGGACGAAGTCTTCTGCGCGGTGCGCGTCGGGGACGAGCCGGCGCGCGAGACGGCGCAGCCAGGCGCAGTCCTCGAGGAGGGCATCGAAGGCGGGATCGGGCGGGGTCATCGCGTCTCTCCGGGAAGGAGAGATGCTCCCGCGGGAGAAGCTACCTCAGATCGGGCGCGCCCGCCGGCTCACCGGCGCCCAGTCCGCCCGCTCGCGGTGGTACTCCTGCAGACTGCGCACGACGTACGGCCCGCGGCGCAGCGCGGCGAGCGCGCTCACGACGGCCCGGATCCCGGCCAGCGTCGTGATGCAGGGGATGCCGGCGCTCACCGCGGCGGCGCGGATGTTCGAGTCGTCGACCCGCTGCCGCTTGCCGTAGGGCGTGTTCAGCACGACGTCGATCTCGCGGTTCTTGATCAGGTCGACGATGTCCGGGCGCCCCTCGTGCACCTTGTTCACGCGCGCGACCTCGACTCCGTTCGACTTCAGGGCGCGCCACGTGCCCTCGGTCGCGAGGAGCTCGTAGCCCAGCGCCGCCAGCGTGCGCGCTTCGGCGACGATCGCGCGCTTGTCGGCGTGCTTGACGGTGATCAGGATGCGACCGCTGGGCGGCAGCTTCATGCCGGCGGCCTCGTAGGCCTTGAGGAAGGCGACGCCGAGGTCGGGGTCGATCCCCATGACCTCGCCGGTCGAGCGCATCTCCGGGCTGAGCAGGACGTCGACCCCGGGGAACTTGTTGAACGGGAAGACCGGTGCCTTGACCGAGAAGTACGGCGGCGTCACCTCCTCGGTGAAGCCCAGCTCGTCGAGGGTCATGCCGCACATGACCTTCGCCGCGAGCTTGGCGAGCGGCACGCCGATCGCCTTGCTGACGAAGGGCACCGTGCGCGAAGCGCGCGGGTTGACCTCGAGCACGTAGACGCGGTCGTCCTTGACCGCGTACTGCACGTTCATCAGCCCGACGACGCCGAGCTCGAGCGCCAGCGCCTTCGTGGCCCTGTCGATCTCCTCCAGGACGTCGCGCGTCAGCGTGTGCGGGGGCAGCACGCACGAGCTGTCCCCGGAGTGGATGCCGGCCTCCTCGATGTGCTCCATGATGCCGCCGATCACGACGCGCCGGCCGTCGCAGATCGCGTCGACGTCCACCTCGATCGCCTCCTCGAGGAACTTGTCGACGAGGATCGGCTTGTCGGGCGAGGCCTCGACGGCGTTCGCGATGTAGCGGTCGAGGCTCGCGTCGTCGTACACGATCTCCATGGCGCGCCCGCCGAGCACGTAGCTCGGACGCACGAGCACCGGGTAGCCGATCTCGCGCGCGACCTGGAAGGCCTCGGCGGGGGTCGTCGCGATCCCGTTCGGCGGCTGCAGCAGCTCGAGCTTGCGCAGCACGGCCTGGAACTGCTTGCGGTCCTCGGCGCGGTCGATCGACTCGACCGACGTGCCGATCAGCGGGGCTCCCGCGCGCATCAGGCCCTCGGCCAAGTTGAGCGGCGTCTGGCCGCCGAACTGCACGATGATGCCCGCGGGCTCGATCGCGCGGACGACGTGCATCACGTCCTCGTGCGTGAGCGGCTCGAAGAAGAGGTCGTCGCTCGTGTCGTAGTCGGTCGAGACGGTCTCCGGGTTCGAATTGACCATCACGGCCTCGCAGCCGATCTCGCGCGCGGCGAAGGCCGCGTGGACGCAGCAGTAGTCGAACTCGATGCCCTGGCCGATGCGGTTGGGACCGCCGCCCAGGATCATGATCCTGCGCGCGCTGGAGGCCCGCAGCTCGCTCTCGTCCTCCCAGGTGGAGTAGTAGTAGGGCGTGGCCGCGCGGAACTCGGCCGCGCACGTGTCGACGAGCTTGTACGTCGGGTGCAGGTCGTGCTCCTCGCGCAGCGCCGCGATCGATCCCTCGTCGGCGCCGACGGCGAGCGCGATCTGCGCGTCCGAGTAGCCGAGCTTCTTCGCCTCGCGCAGCAGATCGGGGCCGAGCAGGCTCCCGGCGAGCTCCTGCTCGAACTCCACCAGCTCGCGCATGTTCTCGAGGAACCACGGATCGATCGAGGTGGCCTCGTGGATCTCCTCGGTGCTCCACCCCGAGCGGTAGGCCTGGCGGATGTAGAGGACCCGGTTGTGGTTCGGCGTCGCCAGGAACGGCCTCAGGCTCGCCCCGTCGCCGTCGAGGGCCGCGATCGCCGAGCGCCGGTCCAGCCCGAAGCCGGCGCGCCCCGTCTCGAGGCCGCGCAGCGCCTTCTGCAGGGCCTCCTTGAACGTCCGCCCGATGCTCATCGTCTCGCCGACGCTCTTCATCTGCGTCGTGAGCGTCTGGTCCGCGCCCGGGAACTTCTCGAACGCGAAGCGCGGCACTTTCACCACGCAGTAGTCGATCGTCGGCTCGAAGCAGGCCGGCGTCTCCTTGGTGATGTCGTTCTGGATCTCGTCGAGCGTGTAGCCGCACGCGAGCTTGGCCGCGAACTTGGCGATCGGGAAGCCCGTCGCCTTGGAGGCGAGGGCCGACGAGCGCGACACGCGCGGGTTCATCTCGATCACGAGCATCCGGCCGGTCCTCGGATCGACTGCGAACTGGCAGTTCGATCCGCCGCACTCGATGCCGATCTCGCGCATGATCGTGATCGAAGCGTTGCGCAGGCGCTGGTACTCGCGATCGGTGAGGGTCTGCGCCGGCGCCACGGTGATCGAGTCGCCGGTGTGCACTCCCATCGGGTCGACGTTCTCGATGGAGCAGACGATGACCACGTTGTCGGCGCGGTCGCGCATCACCTCCATCTCGAACTCCTTCCATCCCAGGAGGCTCTCCTCGATCAGGACCTCGTTGTTGAGGGAGAGCGCGAGGCCGCGCGCGACGATCTCCTCGAACTCGTCGACGTTGTAGGCGATGCCGCCCCCCGATCCGCCGAGCGTGAAGGCCGGTCGGATCACGCAGGGCAGGCCGATCTGCGAGAGGACGCGGCGGCCCTCCGCCATGCTGTGCGCGATCCCCGAATTGGCGCACTCGAGCCCCGCCGAGACCATCGCGCTGCGGAACAGGTCGCGGTCCTCGGCCTTGCGGATCACCTCGGCGTCGGCGCCGATCATCTCGACGTCGTAGCGCTCGAAGACGCCGCGGTCGTGCAGGGTCAGCGCCGTGTTGAGGCCCGTCTGGCCGCCGAGCGTCGGCAGCACCGCGTCGGGCCGCTCCTTCTCGATGATGCGCTCGACCACCCCCGGCGTGATCGGCTCGACGTAGGTCGAGTCGGCCGTCTCCGGATCGGTCATGATCGTCGCCGGGTTCGAGTTGACCAGGATCACCCGGTAGCCCTCCTCGCGCAGCGCCTTGCAGGCCTGGGTCCCCGAGTAGTCGAACTCGCAGGCCTGTCCGATCACGATCGGCCCGCTCCCGATGATCAGGATGGAGTCGAGGTCGTCGCGTCGGGGCATGGAGCGGCGAGCGTGGGGGGCGGGGGCGGCGCAGCGGCAGGTTCGCGACCGGGGGACCCGCCGAGGACGGGTCAAACGGCCCAATTGGAGCAAACCGGCTGATGCGTGTCGACGAGCTGGCCGACCAACGCCGAACGCCGCCCAGGGGCCCGTTGGCGCCGCGTGAGCTCCTCAACGGGCCCCCAGGGGCCGCGCGCCGACCTCCTCGGCGAAGCGCAGCACGACGGGCGGGAAGTGCTCCCGCTCTCCGTCGGTGACGACCCGCCGCCCGCGCGCCGCGGCGGCGCGCAGCTCGGGCTCGGTCTCCTCGAGCCAGCGCCGCTCGCGCGCGTCGAAGAAAGCCGGGGGGAACAGCTCCGCGCGGACGTGCCAGCGATGGCGCAGGAGGTAGAGGTGGAGCTCGCTCGTCGTCAGCACGACGTCGCTCGGCTCGAGCTCCCTGCGCGCGAGCTCGCGCCAACCGCGCTCCGGGTCGGTGTGCACGAACGCCGCCACGACGAGGGCACCGAGCGCGACCTGCGCCGCGAGGACGAGCGCCGCGCGCCGCAGCGCGCGCCCCTCGTCCTCGGGGCGCTCCTCGCGCGCCATCCAGTCGGCGAGCCCGAGCGCGGCCGCCGGGAGCAGCGCCGCGCCCGGCAGGCGGCCGACGGGCGAGCCGGCGAGGATCGCCGGCAGGGGCGCGAGGCACCAGGCCGCGAACCAGCGCGGCGGGCGCGACTCCTCGGGCGAGCGCCGCCCGGCGAAGAGCTCGAAGAGACCCAGGCCCGCGAACCCCAGGCCGAGGGGCAGCCAGAGCGCCCACAGGAAGAGCACTCCCGGGCCGCCGCCGAGGCCCGCGAGCAGGGTCCGCTGCAGGAGGCCCGCTCCCGGCCAGAGCGCCCACTGGACGAGCGCCCCGAGCGCGGCGGCGACGAGCCAGGCGCCCGAGGCGGCGCGCCGGCACGGCGCCTGGTCCTTCGGGGGCGGCGGCCGGTGCGCGAGCACGGCCCACAGGGCCGCGGGCGCGAGCCACGCCGCGCTCGGCTCGAGCGCGACCGCCCAGAGCGTGAGCGCCGCGGCGCGCGCCGCGAACGCGGTCCGCGAGCTCGCCGAGCGCTCGCAGAGCGCGCGCAGGAGCAGCGTCGAGCTCAGGAGCGCGGCGCCGAACGGCCCGGGCAGCGTCGCGCCGAGCCACGCGATCGGCGCGGTGACGACGACCAGCGCGGCGAGCAGCGCCGCGCGCGCGTCGAAGCCGACGCCGCGCGCGAGCCCGAAGAGCGCGGGCAGCGCGGCCCCGTACGCGAGCGCCGAGACGAGGTACCAGGCGCGCTCGCCGCTCGTGCCGAAGAGGCTCGCGAGCCAGCGTGCGACAAGGCCCTGGAGCGCGTAGGGCTGCGGGCGCCCCTCGAAGGCGGCCGGCAAGTAGTGCAGGTGGCCCCACAGCCGCTCGCACGGCAGGCCGAGCGCGAGCGCGGCGAGGCCCGCCGCCAGCACCCAGACGGGCAGCGCCTCGCGCAGGCGCCGCGCGGCCTCCGCGCCGGCGACGAGCTGCGCGGTCAGCTGGCGCGGGAAGGGCTCGCTCGCGTGCCCGCTCGCGTCATCGGCGTCGTGTGGCGGGTGTGCGCGGCCCATCGGCGGCCGATCTTCGCCGCGCGCGGGCGAGCGATCAATCGACCGCCGGCGCCGCGGTCGTCGCCGGCGCGTGCCGCCGGCCCGCGACGGCCAGCGCGACGCCGACCAGGATCAGGCCCGCGCCGGCCAGCGTGTTGGCGCCGAGCGGCTCGCTGTCCACCCAGGCGCCGAGGCCGAGCGCGATCATCGGCGTGACGTACGCGATCACGCTAAGGCGGTAGGCGGGGACGTAGCGCAGGAGCCAGAAGTAGAGCCCGAACGACACCACGCTCCCGACGAGCGCCAGGTAGGCGACGCTGCCGATCGCGCGCGGCGTCCAGTCGAAGCTCGCGTCCGACTCGAAGAGCGCTCCCGCGGCGAGCAGCGCCATCGCGCCGATGCTCATCCCGTCGCGGTTGAGCAGCACGGAGCTGACGTGCCCGCCGTGGCGCTTGACGAGCGTGTTGGCGACGACGACGACGATCGGCGAGAGCATCAGCACCATCCCCGCCGGCACCGCGCCCGGGCCGATGTCGCGCAGGTCCGTGGCGAAGAGCATCCCCACGCCGCCGAAGCCGAGCAGGAAGCCGCTCCACTGCCGCGCGCTCAGGCGCTCGCCGTCGAGGAAGTAGTGGCCGCTGACGGCCATCAGGAGCGGGAAGACCGACCAGAGCAGGCTCACGAGCCCGGATGGAAGGCGCGTCTCGCACCAGTAGACGATGCCGTACGAGGCCGCGAGCTGGAGCAGCCCGTGCGACAGCCGCAGCCGCCACGGCGGACGCTCACCACCCTCGCTGCGCGCCAGCACCGGCGCGAGGATCGCGAACACGAGCCACGCCGAGGCGAAGCGCACGCCGGCCGCCGTGAACGGCGGCAGGTCCGCGAGACCCCACTTGATGACGAGCCACGTGCTGCCCCAGATCAGGCACAGGAGAGCGATCAGGAACGAGCTGACGAGCGTGCTCGGACCGCGCGGGGGCGCGTGTTCCGAAGGGGACATCGGAGCGTTCTAGCACCTGGGCCGCCAGGAGTGAGTGCGTTCGCGCCCGGAGTGCCTCCGTCCGCGAGAATCCCCCGACGGACCATCCCCTTCGCAAACCAATCCCTAACCCATCGCGGCGGGAAGATCCCTCAAGTAGTGAAGGTACTTCCCGACGACGGGAGCGCTCCATCGCCGTCGATGCCGGGGGACGGCGGGGCGGGACCTCCCGGTCGGGGCCTTCGCATGCCCGTGCCCGCACCCGAGCAACCCCCTACCCCCCGACCACCCCGCGCACCAACCCCTCTTCCACCCGCACTCCCACCCGCACCTCTCCCACCCCCGCCAGCAACACCAGCTCCGGCTTCCCCACCGCCCCCTTCTTGTCCTGCCGCAGCCCCGCCAGCAGCGCCGCCGGAGCGAGCTCGCAGCCGGGCGCACGCAGCTCGTCGAGCCCCGCCGGCAGCCCCAGCCCCGCCAGCAGCGCCGCCACGCGCGCCGGCAGCCCCTCGTCCTCCAGCACCGCCGCGCGCCGGCTGGCCTCGAGCGCGAGGCCCAGCCCCACCGCCACGGCCACTCCGTGCGGGATGCGCCCGAAGCCTGCGGCGTGCTCGATCGCGTGCGCGAACGTGTGCCCGAGGTTGAGCGCCCGCCGCGGACCGCGCTCGAGCGGGTCGGCGGCGACGATCCCGGCCTTGACGCGCACGCAGGCGGCGACGACCTGCGCGGTCGCCGCGGCGTCGCGCGCGAGCAGGGCCGCGCGGCTGTGCTCGACGAGCGCGAGCTCGCGCTCGCCCCCGACGAGCGCGGTCTTGACGACCTCGCCCAGTCCCGAGCGCCACTCCTCCTCGGGCAGCGTCGCGAGGGTCGTCGTGTCCGCGAGGACCGCGATCGGCTGGTGAACGCAGCCGGCGAGGTTCTTGCCGGCGCTCAGGTTGACGGCCGTCTTCCCGCCGACGGAGGCGTCGACCTGGGCGAGCAGCGTCGTCGGCACCTGGACCACGTCGATCCCGCGCTTGAAGAGCGCCGCCGCGAGGCCCGCCAGATCGCCGCTGGCGCCGCCGCCGAAGGCCACGACGGCCGAGCGCCGGTCGAGCTCGGAGCGGGCGAGGAACTCGAGCGCGCGCTCGAGCTGCGCGAGCGACTTCGCCGCTTCGCCCCGCGGCAAGACGAGGCACGGCGCGTCGTCCAGGCCCGCGAGGCGCGCGCCGTGCAGCTCGAGCGCGCGCTCGTCGGCCAAGACGGCGGTCCGCGAGTGGGACGCGACGCTCGCGGCGACGTCGGCCAGGAGACCGGGGCCGACTTGGACCGTATAGGCCGGCTCGGTGTCGACGCGGATCGCGAGGCGGCTCACCCGACTCTCCGGCCGCACTTCAAGACTCGGCCAGCTCGAGGCCCTCGTCGCCCGCCTTTCCGCGCCGCGCGCGGCGGCGGCGGACGAGCTCGGCCTGCAGCGCGCGCGAGCTGCGCTTGTCGCGCACCAGGAGCAGCCAGAAGCAGCCCGCGAGCAGCAGCGTCCCGCCGAGCAGGCCCCACATGAACATCAGGGTGCGGCCGTCGGCGACCGGAGTGAAGACGTCGATCGCCTGCATGACGAACAGCGGCACGCGCCCCGGCGCCCCGTCCTTGCGCTCGTAGAAGACGTTCTTGAGGAAGAAGCCGCGGCCATCCACGAGCTTCGCAGAGCCCGTGAAATCCTGGAGTTCCGGCTTGTCGAAGGGCGCGATGTACTGGATCACCGGCACCTTGCCCTTCCAGACCATGTTGCCGATCCAGCCCGTCGTCAGCTTCTCGAGCCGCAGCGGGTTCTCCCCCACGGCCTCGGTCCACGAGCCCTGGTTGCGGCTGATCGAGAGCCGGAAGGGCTTGCCGCGGTACGCGTTCCCGTCGTCGTAGATCCGCGCGAGCACCTCGGTGTCGAGCTCGGGCGCCGACTCCCAGTCGAGCTCCGCGCTGGCCGGGCTCGCCGCGTAGCTCATCAGGCCCCACTTCGCGTCCTCCGGGAGCGGCGGCGTGTGGATGTGGTCCTCGTCGAAGCGGTCGTCCTCCACCCGTGCCAGGAGCTCCTCGAGCCCCTCGACGCTCCCGAGGCGCGGGACCGAGGCCTCCGCCTTCTGCGACGCCAGCAGCGGCCCTTCCATCCAGCCGCCCTCTCCCTCGCGGCTGAAGAGCTTCACGAAGCAGCCGTCGACGCGCACGAAGTCGCCGACGCCAGTCCCCGCGGGGAGCTCGACGACGACGAAGTGCGCGTAGCGGCCGTCCTCGAGCCGCAGCGTCCCGTGCGCCTCGTCCGGGCGGTTGGGCGAGCTGCGCGGCTCGAGGTCGACGACCTCGCCGCGCATGCGGAAGGGCTCGACGCGGTGGGCGCCGGGGTCGCTCTCGAGCTCGGCGTAGACCTCGGGCGTGAGCTCCCGGATCCCCAGCGCGTCGTAGTGCCGGCGCGTCTGCAGGCGCGCGTAGTCGAGCACGTCGCGCAGGGGCTCGGTGTCCTCGAGGACGCGGTCCTCCGGCCGCGCGTCGCGGACCTTCTCGAGCACCTCGGGCTTGTCGAACTCGATCGTGACGATGCGCTCGAGAGGACCGCGATCGGGCACGTTCGCGGTCCGCTCGCGCTCCTCCTCGAGCTCGTAACGCTCGCCGTAGAAGCGCGTGACGACGTAGCCCGCCCCGAGGACCACGACGGCGAGGGCCATGATCACGAGCCGGTTCCGGTCGCGCCGCGCGAGGGCTTGGGCTTCGGCGAGGGTGATTTGCTTGTGCTTCATGGTGGGTCCCTAGACGGGCTGCGTCGCGCGCCTCGCCGCCATCCCCGCCGCGCCGACGAGAGCGCCGAAGAGCCGCTGGTCGGCGCTGCCTTCCGGCGCCTCCTCGGGGTGCCACTGCACGCCGAGGGCGAAGGGCAGCTCGGGGTGCTCGATGGCCTCGACGAGACCCTCGTCGTCGCTGGCGGCCACGCGCCAGGGCGCGGGGACGTGCTCCACAGCCTGGTGGTGGCGGGACACGACGGGCATCCGCTCTACACCCAGGAATCGGGACAGTTTCGAGCCGGCCGCGAGCTCGACGTCGTGCCGCGCCCCCGCGCCGTGCTCGCGGCGCCCGGGCCGGTCCTCGGGCAGGTGCTGGAAGAGGCGGCCGCCCTCGGCCAGCGCGAGCAGCTGCATGCCGTAGCAGACGCCCAGGACCGGGAGGCGCCGGCGGAGCGCGCTGCGCGCGAGGACGAAGTCGAAGTCCTGCTTCGCGCTCGGGACCGGACGTGCCGCGGGGTGCGTCGGACCGAGCCCCAGCCGCTCGGTGTCGAAGTCGTCCCCGCCCGCGAGCAAGAGCCCGTCGACGCGCTCGAGCAGGTGCTCGAGGTCGGCGGGCCCGCCGACGGGCGGGATGCCGACCGGCACGCCGCCCGCCTTCAGCACGGCCAAGGCGTAGCGATTGTCGAGCCGCAGGGCTTCTCGCGGTTCCGTCAGCGAGCGGCCGTTGACGGCGATCAGAGGGCGTTCTCGCGACATTCGGCGGTCCATGGTATCGCCCCGACGCGGACTGCGTTCAACCCGCGCGGACCACCCGTCGATCGCGACCCGCAGCCCCTCGATCCCATGGAGCAGATGCCAGCCGGCTCGCTGCCGGCGCTACGTGGAGCAGAAGCCCTGCCCGGCCGCGCCTGGCGCGGAGCTGTTCCAGGACCACCGTCGGCGAGGAGCTCGGCGCAAACGGGAGGCTCCGGCTTCTCCACGAAGCGCTGGACCCGGCGCAGGCGGCCCGGCCCGGGCTCGGGCAGGATCCAGCCGTAGTCCGAGACGGCGGCGTCCGGCGTCATGCCGAGCAGGGCGACTTCCCCGGAACCGTCCCGGATGCCCTCGAGGGCCTGCTGGATCGCGATCCGCAGGGTCCCCTCGCTCTGGACGTGGTGGTCGGAGGGGAAGAGCGCGATGCGTGCTTCCCGATCGCGCGCCAGCACCGCGAAGAGCGGCAGCAGCACTCCCGCGGCCGTGCCGCGGTTGCAGGGCTGCACGATCACGTTCCGTCTGGAGACTCCTCGAAGGGCCGGCTCCCACAGGTGCCGGTGTTCGGCCGCCACGATCGTCACCACTCGATCGTTGCCGGCGACGGAGCGTGCGCGCTCGAACGCCGCTTGCAGGAGAGTCCGCCCCCCGTCGAGGGAGAGCCCGTTGGCGTCCGCTCGAGAGGACTCGCTAGGATCCGCGCGATGGAATCCCTCGCGCTCGAGATCGGCCTCGTCGTCGCGGGCTTCGTCCTCCTCATCAAGGGTGCGGACGGGCTGGTCGACGGCGCCGCCTCGCTCGCCGCGCGCTGGGGGGTGAACCCGCTGATGGTGGGCCTGACGGTCGTCGCGTGGGGGACCTCGATGCCCGAGGTGGTCGTGTCCGGGCTCGCCGCCTGGGAGGGCAAGCCGGACCTCGCGCTCGGCAACGTGCTCGGCTCCAACGCAGCCAACATCGGGCTCGTGCTCGGCTCGGCCGCGCTCGTCCTGCCGAAGGTCCTGGAAGGGCGCGTCGAGGTGCGCGAGCGCGTGTGGCTCCTGGGCTCGCTCGGCGTCCTCTGGTGGGTGTGCTCGGACTCCGCGGTGACGCGGCTCGAGGCCGGCCTCCTGCTCGCGCTCTTCGGCGCCTACGCCTGGATCCTCTGGAAGGAGCCGCGCGCCGCGACGCGCGAGGAAGAGAGCCACGACGCGCGCCACCCCTGGCTCGAGGTGTGCCTCGGCACCGCCGGGGTCGCCCTCGGCGCCAAGCTGGCGCTCGACGGGGCCGAGGGTCTCGCCGTGCGGGCCGGCGTGTCGCACCGCGTCATCGGCCTCTCGCTCTTCGCCCTCGGCACGTCGCTGCCCGAGCTCGTCGCCGGCCTGCGCAGCGCGGTGAAGGGGCAAGCCGACATCGGCATCGGCAACGTCATCGGTAGCAACGTGTTCAACACGCTCGCGGTGATCGGGATCGCGGGCCTCGCGCGGCCGTTCGCGCAGAGCGCCGAGATGCCCGCCGCGCTCGCGCGCGACTTCCCGATCAACCTCGGCTTCGCGCTGGCGCTCGCGCTGGCCCATCACCTGCACGGAGCGCGGCGCTCGGGGCGCCCGATCGCCATCGGGATGCTCGTCGCGTACGTCGCCTACGTGGCGTGGAGCTTCGCGGCGTGAAAGGACCCCGCGCCCCGTCGCGCGCGCGGCGGTTTCGTGGAGACTGTTCTTCGCCATGACAGAGGCCCCGGAGCCCGCGCCGCCCCTCCGGCGCCTCGCGCGCGAGCCGCTCGTCCACTTCCTGCTGCTCGGCGCCGCGCTCGCGGCGCTGGGGAGGTGGCTGCCGCGCGGCGGGCCCGGGCCGGCGGCGGCCAAGCCCACGATCCTCGTCACGCGCGGCAAGATCGAGCAGCTGGCCGAGATCTGGACGCGCACGCGCATGCGCCCCCCGACGCCGGGCGAGCTGCGCGGGATCGTCGACGAGCACGTGCGCGAGGAGGTGCTCTACCGCGAGGCCCTCGCCCTTCGCCTCGACGAGGACGACACCGTCGTCCGCCGGCGCCTCGCCCAGAAGATGGGGTTCCTGGCCGAGGGCCTCGCGGAGGTCGCCGAGCCGACCGACGAGGCGCTGCGGGCGCTGCTCGACGCCGAGCCCGAGCGCTTCCGGGAGCCGTTGCGGGTCTCGTTCCGGCAGGTGTTCGTGAGCCCGGACGAGCGCGGCGCGGGCGCCGCCGCGCGCGCGCGCGCCCTGCTCGAAACGCTGCGCTCCGCGGGCGCGCCGGAGGATCTCGCGCAGCTCGGCGACCCGCTGCTCCTGCCCCAAGTGTTCGACGACGTCGCGCTCGACGAGTCGGGCCGGCTCTTCGGCGGGTCGTTCGCGCGCGAGGTCGAGGCCGCCGAGGTCGGCGCCTGGACCGGCCCGGTGAGCTCCGGCTACGGCCTGCACCTCCTGCTCGTCACCGAGCGCACGCCCGCCCTCGCGCCCGAGCTCGACGCCGTCCGCGAGGACGTCCGCCAGGAGTGGCTCGCGCGCGAGCGGCAGCGCGTCGAGGGGGCGTTCTACGCGGCGCTGCGCGAGCGCTACCGCGTCGTCGTCGAGGAGCCCGAGGCGCCGGGCGACGGCGCGGGAGAGCAGCCGTGATTCGCTCGCTCCTCGCTCTCGCTCTCGCTCTCGCGCTCTGCGCCGGCGCGCCGGCGCTCGCCCACGAGACCCGTCCGGCGTACCTCGAGATCGAGGAGACCGGGCCCGAGACCTACGACCTCCTGTGGAAGGTCCCCGCGCGCGGCGACCTGCGCCTGCGCCTGGACGTCGTCCTGCCGCCCGAGTGCGAGCCCGCGAGCGCCCTGCGCCGCGACCTCCTCGGCGGCGCGTTCATCGACCGCTGGCGCGTCCGCTGTCCGGGCGGCCTCGAGGGCCGCACCGTCCACATCGCCGGGCTGCAAGGGACGCTGATCGACGCGCTGGTGCGCGTCGAGCGCGCGGACGGCCGGACGCAGACGCTGCGCGTGACGCCCGCGGCGCCGCGCTTCGCGCTCGAGGCGTCGCCGTCGAGGGTGCGGGTGGCGCGCACGTACCTGGTGCTCGGCGTCGAGCACATCCTCGGCGGCCTCGACCACCTGCTCTTCGTGCTGGGGCTGCTCTTCCTCGTGCGCGCGCGCTCGATGCTCGTGAAGACGATCACGGCCTTCACGGTCGCGCACAGCATCACGCTCGCCGCGGCGACGCTGGGGTACGCGTACCCGCCGGTGGACACGCTCAACGCCCTGATCGCGATGAGCATCCTGTTCCTGGGGCCCGAGATCGTGCGCGCGCGCCGCGGCGAGACGAGCTTCACGCTGCGCCGGCCGTGGGTCGTCGCGTTCGCCTTCGGGCTCTTGCACGGGTTCGGCTTCGCCGGCGGCCTGGCCGACCTCGGCCTGCCGCGCGCGGAGATCCCCTTCGCGCTGCTCGCGTTCAACGTCGGCGTCGAGATCGGCCAGCTCGCCTTCGTCGCGCTGCTCCTCGCGCTCGGCGCGGCGCTGCGCGTGCTCGAGGTCTCCGGATCGCGGTGGCGGCGCGCGCTGCCCGCGTACGTCGTGGGGTCGCTCGGTGCCGCGTGGACGATCGAGCGCGTCGCGGTCCTCCTGTCGTGAGGCCCGTCCCGGTCAACCGCGCGTCCGGAGCGCGAACCCGATCAGCCGCGGGTTCGCAGCGCGAACCCGATGAGCCGGTACAGGAGCCGCGCGCCGACGATCGCGTCCCAGCCCTCGCCGCGCGGGTCGCCTCCCGGTCCCGGGCAGACCTCGCACAGGTCCAGCCCGACCACGCGCCTGCCCGACGCGGCGAGCTCCTCGAGCCAGAGCATCGCCTCGTGCCAGTCGAGCCCGCCGGGCACGGGGGTCCCGGTGCTCGGGCAGAGCGTCGGGTCGAGGCCGTCCACGTCGAAGCTGACGTACACGCTCTCGGGCAGGAGGTCGAGCTTCCCGCGCACGAGCGCCCGCAGGTCGGCGCCCGCGAAACGGGCGCTCGCCCACTCGCGGTCGAACACCGACCGGATCCGGCCGTCGGAGCGCTCGATGCGCTCGAGCTCCTCGCCACACAGGTCGCGCACGCCGACCTGCAGGACGCGCGCGACGTCCAGGCGCTCGACGACGTTGTAGAGGATCGAGGCGTGCGACCACTCGAAGCCCTCGTAGGCGCGGCGCAGGTCGGCGTGCGCGTCGAAGTGCAGGACGCCGAGCCCCGCGTGGGCGGCGCTGCACGCCTCGAGCGCGCCGAAGGGCGCGGAGTGGTCGCCGCCGAGGACGCAGGGCAGCTTCGCGTGCGCGAGGGCGCGCTCGACCGCGCCGCGCACGAGCGCGTTCAGCTCGGCGCCGCACGCGTCGACCGCGCGCGTCGCCTCGGCGCGCTCGGGCGAGCCCTCGGGCAGGGCGCGCGCCCGCTCCGCCGCGTCGGACGCCGCGCGCTGCAGCTCGCCGATCCGCGGCGCGCCCTCGAGGAGCGCGATCCCCGCCTCGTACGGGCGCCCGGTCCAGAGGTCCTCGAGGTCGACCTGGCGGCTCGCGGCGAGCACCGCCGCGGGCCCGCCCGCCGTCCCCCGGCGGTACGAGGTCGTCGCGTCGAAGGGCACCGGCAAGACGTGCACGGCGGCTTCCTCCGGGGCGCTGGGCAGGCCGAAGAGGCCGCTCCCGCGGGCCGGGCCGTCGGGGTCGAAGGGCGCGGGCACGCGCGGAGATGATCCGCGGGCCGCCCGCCGGGCGCAAGCGCAGGGGCACGAGGAAAGCCCTTCCCGAGAAGAGGGCCCGGCCCGCCCGGCCGCGCTCGCCGCGTCAAGGCAAGCGAACCGAACTGCCTGGCTTCGCTGTGGGTCCCCGCGCCGGGGGCCGGTGCAAGTCGTTTGGGCTGCGAACGATACGACGACGGTCGGGCGCAGCGAGGCCTCGTTCGACGCAAGCTGGCGCCGCGCAACGCGATGAGCCCCGAAATCCACACGGAAGCCATGCAGTTCCGTGGGGTGGTCGAAGCAGGTCCGCGACCGCCCCCGCGAATGTCCACCGGCCGGGGGAGTCGACCAGGCCCTCGACACGCTCGGCGGCGGTATCCACCTCGCGCGCGAGGCGGCCCCCGAGCTCGAGCGACCCGTCCGTACCCTCGGTGCTCGACATCGACGAGCTGCCGACAGATGCTCGTCGGAGCGCCCGAGAACGGATCGCCGCTCCCTGACGCGCGACGTGGCGTGGCGCCGAAACAGCGCCACGCCCTTTTTTTTCGTGCGTACCCCGGGCGAACCCTCCGCGAGCGGCCGACTACAGGGCATGCCGGGCTTCTCCGGCTTTTCTCCAAGAACCCCGCCGGCCGGTCCGTTCCGGCAGGCGGAAGACCGAGCGGAATGACGGAAGTCTCGCAGGCAAGGCTGCTCGCCAGGCATCGCGAGGGCGACCCGACGGCTTTCGGGGACCTCGTGCGGGCCCACCAGGGCCCGCTCCTGCGCCTCGCGCGCGGGCTCCTGGGAGCGGGCGAGGCCTGCGAGGACGTCGTCCAGGAGGCCTTCCTCAGGCTGGCGCAGCACCCGCCGGAGACGCCCGTGGAGGCGCTCGGCGACCCGCGCCTCGAGCACGCGCAGCTCTCTTCGTGGCTGCACAAGGTGACGAGGAACCTCTGTATGGACGTCTTGAGATCCGAGACCCGGCGCAGGAAGCGCGAGCGTGCGGTCGCCTCCGTGGAGGCCTCCGATGGGGGGCAGTCCGCGGTCGACGCCGCCGACACGCGCGCCCTCGTGGAAGAGAAGCTCCAGCGGCTCCCGCTGGACCAGCGCGAGGTTCTCGTCCTGCGCCTCCTCGGTGAGAAGAGCTACCGCGAGATCGCCGCGATCACGGGCAAGAAGATCGGGACGGTCGGGTGGCTCGTGAGCGTGGGGTTGAAGGCGCTCAGCGCCGAGCTGACGCCCTTCTTCCAGAGCGCTCGCACCGGTCCCCGGCCGGCGGCCGCCCCGGAGCCCGAGCTGGGCTTCGGCATGGTTCAAGGAGAACTGTCATGAGTCACGGCAAAGACCCCAGAGACGCCAAGGATCAACGGCACGAGGAGCTGTGCGCCTACCTCTTCGGCGAGCTGTCCGGCGCCGATCGCGCCCGGATCGAGCAGGCGCTCGCCGGTTCCGAGGAGCTGCGCGAGGAGCTCGCGCGACTCGAGGCGACCGCCGCGCTGGTGCGCGACGCGTACGCCGGCGAGGAGCGCCTCTCCGAGGGCGCGATGGCCGAGCTCGCGCGCGCCGCGGCTTCCCCGCCGCCGCCGTTGCGCCTCGTCTGGTACCGCGGTCCCGCGCTGCGCGCGGCGGCGGCGGTGCTCGTGATGGCGGGCGGGCTCGCGTACGTGCTCTCCACCGACCTCGGCGCGCCGAGCCTTCGGCCCGACGAGCTCAGCGCGAAGCTCGAGGCGCCCAGGGCGAACCGCCCCGAGGCGCCGCGGGAAGCCGGGGTCGAGCTCGAGGAGACGCTCCCGGCCGCGGAGCCCGCGCCGGACGCGCGCGCAGAGCGAGTGATCGTCGGCGAGGCGGAGAGCCTCGAAGGGGTCGTGCGGAACGGGCTCTCCTCCGCGGCGGAACGCGACGCGGGCCGCTCGAAGGAGGCCGCGCCCGGTGCGAGCGAGGCCGGGCAAGCCGAGCTCGCGGCGCGCGCTCGTGTGCTCGGCCAAGGGCAAGTGCAGCAGCAGGACGAGCCGCAGGTGCTGCTCTTCGACGACACGGTGGCCGTCGACAAGGCGCTCGACTTCGACGAGAAGGTGGTCCAGGAGTGGCTCGCGGGTGGGAAGTCCGCTGCGTGCTTCAGGGCCTACGTCGGGCCGGGCGACACGATCGCCGGCGGCGACGACTTTCAGCTCGGGAAGCAGCTCAAGCTGCTGCAGTCGGAGGATGCGCAGGGCGTGCTCAGCAGGCTTGCGGCCGGACGCGCTGAGAGCGCGCCGTCCACCGGGCCGTCGTCGCCCGGCGCGGCCGGCCCGGCCGCTCCCGCCACGCCCCTGGCACCCGGTGCCGGCGGCGGCGGTGCGCTCGAGGGCAAGCGGTTCGCGCGCGCCGGCGCCGAGCCGCTCGGGGAGCTCGGCTACGGAGAGCCCGAGACCGCGGAGGCCCGCGAGGCGTACCGCTTCACGCCCGAGGAGCAGGCTCGCAAGGACGAGCTCGAGCGCCTCGGCGAGCTCACCGACGAGGAGCTCGGGGGCTGGCTCGAGCGCGAGCGCGACGCGGGCGCCCGCGGACACGTCGACCGCCTGCGCGTGCTCGGTGCGGAGCGCCGCCTCAGCGCCGACGAGCTCGACCTCCTGATCCGCCGGCGCTGCGACGAGATCCTCGCGGGCTGCCGGCGCCGGCCCGAGGAGAAGCCGCGCGACATGTACTTCCGCTTCTGGGGCGATAACGCCTTCCAGCTGGCGGCGATCGACGCGCTCTCGACCTTCTCGGTCGACGTCGACACGGCGAGCTACGCGCTCGCGCGGCGCTACCTCAGGGACGGCCACCTGCCCGAGAAGGCGCAGGTCCGCACCGAGGAGTTCCTGAACTACTTCGCGCCCGACCTCGCGCCGCCGGCCGAGGGCACGTTCGCGGTCCACACGGAGCTCGCCCCGAGCCTGTTCGCCTCTTGCGACCGCGACGGCAAGCCGCGCGCGGACGTCTGGATGCTGCGCGTCGGCGTGCGCGGCAAGGAGATCCCGGTCGAGGAGCGCCGGCCGCTGGCGCTGACCTTCGTGGTCGACACCTCGGGCTCGATGAAGGAAGGCCAGCGCCTGGAGCTCGTCAAGCACGCCGTGCGGCTGCTCGCCGGCGAGCTCGACGCGCGCGACTCGATCGCGCTGGTCGCCTTCTCGAGCGAGGCGCGCCTGATCCTGCCGATGACCTCGGCGGCCCAGCGCGGCGTCATCGAGTCGGCGATCCACCCGCTCTCGGCGAACGGCAGCACGAACGCCGCGGCGGGCCTGAGGATGGGCTACGAGCTCGCGCTCGCCGGCCTGAGGACGGACGGCCACAACCGCGTGGTGCTGCTCTCCGACGGCGTGGCCAACACCGGCCAGACCGATCAGACGCGCATCCTCGCCGACGTCCGTGGCCATCGCGAGAAGGGCATCTACCTGAACACGATCGGCGTGGGCATGAACAACCACAACGACGTGTTCCTGGAGCAGCTCGCCGACAAGGGCGACGGCATCTGCGACTACGTCGACGACGAGAAGGCGGCGCAGCGCGCGATCGTCGAGCGCTTCACCGGCGCGTTCCAGCCGATCGCGAGCGACGTCAAGATCCAGGTCGAGTTCGACCCGCGGCAGGTGGTGCGCTACCGCCTGCTCGGCTACGAGAACCGCGCGATCGCCGACGCGGACTTCCGCAACGACCTGGTCGACGCGGGCGAGGTCGGCTCGGGCCACCAGGTCGTCGCGCTGTACGAGCTCGAGCGCCTGCCCGACGCGCCGGCGGAGGACGCCGCGCTCGCGACCGTGCGCTTGCGCTGGAAGGCGCCCAAGGTCGCGAACCAGGACCCGCGCGAGGTCGACGTCACCGAGATCGAAGCCGAGGTCCGGGCGGCGAGCGCCGCCGGCTCCTTCGGGGCGACCTCGAAGGGCTTCCGGCGCTCGGCGCTCGTGGCGCAGCTCGCCGAGCTCCTGCGCCGCTCGTCGCACGCGTTCGGGGACTCGTACGAGACGCTGCTGGTCGAGTCGGAAAAGCTCCGCCCGGAGCTCTCCGACCCCGACTTCGACGAGTTCGTGGCCCTCGCGAAGCGAGCCGGCGAGCTCATCCTCAGGGAGTCGCGACCGTACTCCGCCCTCGGCAAGGCGGTCGACGAGTACCGCCGGCTCAAGATCTTCGAGGCCGAGCTCGAGTGCCTGAAGCGCGAGCGCGGCCGGGACCTGCTCGACGAGCTGCGCCAGCAGAACCAGTCGCTCGAGGACCGGATCCGCGACCTGATCCGCACCGAGCTGCGCGAGAAGCATGGCTAGCCGGTAGCGCTAGCCGCGACCCGCGGCTGCCCGCTCCACCCGGGTAGCCGTGTCGCTCCTCATTCCTCCCGCTCGCTCTGGGCGGGCTGATCGGCCCGATCGGCCTGCCGCTCCGCGTAGGAGCGCAGCAGGTGATCGTAGCTCCCGGCATTCAGGCCGACGATCGCACGCAGACGCTCCCAGCTCCACAGCTCGCCGGACGTGACGAGGAGCAGGCGATCGTAGTAGGCGGCGAGATCGGGGTCGGCGAGGAGGTTCCCGCCGGCCTCCCGCGACTCGAAGTACCCCGCGGGCTCGGTGCGCGTGAAGTGTCCCGGATACCAGTAGCCCTCGCCGGGAAGTCGGGCCAGCAGCGGATCGGTGATCGCGAGGGGGTCGATGATCCGCGCGTGCGGGCCGGCGTAGTACCCGAGCGACCCGACGGCCTTGGCACGGACGGGCTTGGCCGATTCGGGGAACGGCTCGATCTCCTCGACGAGCCCCCTCGCCTGGCGGTTGGTGGAAGAGGGGCCCACCCTTTCGCAGACGGCGAGGAGCAGCCCGGTGCGCGCGAAGTAGAGCAGACGCTCGTCCTCCACCCCTCCGCCTTGCCGCCGCTCCTCCAGCGTCCTCTTGCCCGGTATCACGCTGAGCGGCGAGTGCGGTACAGCGAGCCCGAGCGCCACGAGCACCGTCGCAGGGACGGCGACGCCGCGCAGAGAACCGAAAGGAAACCGCGCGATGACGAGGCACGCCAGGACGAAGGGGGCTGCGAAGAACCGGCCGGCCATGAAGTCGCCCCCGATCCTCGACACGTACAGCAGGTACAGCACGAGCCCCGCCAGGGCCGGGATGTCGCCGCGCCGCCCACGTGTCGAGGCGAGGACCGCCGCGAAGGCCAGGACGAGGAACGTCGCGGGATCCCACCGGAACGATGCGAAGAAGTACACGATCCCCTGCAAGAAGTAGTCGCTCGTCGGGATCTCGGTGTTGAGCTTCGCGTAGGCCGAGTTGGGAAACGGGAACCCGTAGTAGAAGAGGGCGAAGAGCTCCCAGGCCAGGAGCGGCGCGAAACCGAGCAGGACGGCGCGCGCGGTCGGCCCCAGCCCGCGCGCGCGAAGGACGTCGTGGGAAGCGACGGCGAGCGCGGGCAAGAAGAGGAGCAGGCTGTCGAGGCGGTTCAAGCCCAGGCAGGCGCCGACCAGGGAGAGACGGAGGAGGTCGCGCGAATCCCGCTCCCCGTTCCAGAAGAGCAGGTAGCCGAGGCAGAGGAGCAGGTGGGTCAGAGGGTTCTCGAGACCTGACGTGGAGTAGTCGACGAAAGTCTTCGACGTCACCAGCGCGAGCAGCGCGAGGACCAGTCCGTGGGCATCGCTTCCTCTCTGGCGTACGAAGGCCACGAGAAAGAGGCCGGAAACGACGAGGGATACCAGGAGCGTCGTGAAGTACGCCTCGCGCGTGATGGAGTAGGGGACGCTCAGCAGGAGAGTCCAGAGCGGGTTGGTGAACGCCTGGACCCTCTGGTCGGTGTTCCAGGTCAGCCCGTAGCCGTGGACGAGGTTGTCGACGCAGCGCAGCGAGATGAACGCGTCGTCCGACATCCATGCGCGCTGGACGGTCAGCGCGAAGATGGTGAGCGCCAGGAAGACGATGGTCGGTCGAAGGGCGCGCGCCGACGCCTCCTCGCTGCGTTCGCCTTGTGCGGGGACAGCGTTCACGGGCGATCTTCAGTCTATCCCGCCCTGAGCGTCGCGGACGGTCGGCCTCCGCGCGCCGCGGCCCCGGGGCTCGTGCGCGCGCCGGGTTCTCTGGGAATCGGGGTCGGCTACGCGACGGCCTTCGGCTTGCGCCCGCGCGGGACGCGCGCCTTGGGCAAACGGACTCCGCGCGTCTTGAGGAAGCTCTCGAGCGGTTTGCGCGCCTCCGCGAGGGCGTGGCGCAAGAGGGCGATCTCCTCGCGGGCCGCCGACTCCAGGGCCTTGTCGATGTAGCGGACCGCGGAGAGCGTCGAGCGGATCGCGGGAGACTTCTTGAGCTCGCGCGCTTCTTGGCGCTGTCGGAGCTCCTGGATCCTGTTCTTCAAATCCGAGATCAACTCGGCATCCGAGCGCCGCTTGCGCGTGTTCGTGGCTTTCTTGGCCATCCCGAATTGGAGGGGTGGGGACTGCGAAAAGTAAGGGAGATCGGGCGGCCATTATGGGCTCTGCGGGCCGCCGAGTACACGCCGAACCGCGGCGATCATCGCATGCTGGCGGGCGGGCTAATCGTTTCCTGCGCCTCGTTCCAGGTGATCATCGAGGAACGCATTCACGGCCTCTACGTAGTCGCGGCCCGTCTCCAGGAAGCCCGAGTCGTGGCTCCCGCGTAGCACGACGAACTCCTTGGGTCCGGCGGCGGCCTCGAACAGCGCCCTCCCGAGCGCGTACGGCACGGTCTCGTCCGCGCGGCTGTGCATGTACAGCTGCGGGCACGCGAGCGCTCGTACGCGCTCGCGACTGTCGAAACGGTTGCGGCACAAGAGGCGCGCGGGGAGCCACGGATACGCCGCCTGGGCCATGTCCGGCAGGGAGGTGAAGGTCGACTCGAGGATCAGCGCCTGGGGCGCGGACTCGGCGGCGGCCAAGCTGGCGACGCCTCCTCCGAGCGAGCGGCCCCAGATCACGAGCGGCCGCCGGGGAGCGCGCTCGCGGGCGTGGAGCACGGCCGCCCGCCCGGCGCGGTAGCAGGCTTCCTCGCCCGGCTCGCCCGAGCTCCTTCCGTACCCTGGGTAGTCGAAGATCAGGCTCGCCAGCCCGAGCTCGTGCAGGAGGCGCAGCGTCTCCACGCGCTGCGAGACGTTGCCGGCGTTGCCGTGGAAGAAGACGACGGTCGCGCGCGGCTCGGGATGCTCGACCCACCAGCCGTGGATGCGCTCGCCCGCGTCCGTCTCGAACCACGCGTCCTCGAACGCGAGGCCGGCGTCCGCGGGAGTCGCGGAGATCTCGCGCAGCGGGAAGAACGTGAGCCGGTCCTGGATCAGGTAGAGCAGGAGGCAGAGCGCGGCGTAGCCCGCGACGGGCCAGAGGACGAGGGACATCAGGGCTCTTCTCGCGGCCATCGCGCGGCAGGTGCGGCGCCGCGCGCTACCGTACGCCGCCGTGGGCTTCGACGACCACTACCGCGCGCTCTTCGGGGATCGCTGGGCGGCGCTCGAGGCCGCCATGCGCTCGCCGCCGCGCTTCGCGGCTCGCGCGAATCCCTTTGCCGCCGAGGCGGGCGTCTCCGAGGCGGGCGCCGGCGCGGACGCCCTCGCAGCGCTGGGGACGACTCCCGTGCCCGGGCTCGCCGGAACGTTCGAGGCGGCGCGGCCCCTGCCCGCCCCGGCGCGCGACGCGGCCGGCCTCTTGCGCTGGTACCTGCTGGACGCCGCATCGATCCTCGCGGTCGAGGCCCTCGCGGTCCCGCCGGGGGCGCGCGTGCTCGACATGTGCGCCGCGCCCGGCGGGAAGGCCTGGCAGCTCGCGTGCCCGCTGGCGGAGTCCGGCGAGCTCGTCGCGAACGACCGCTCGGCCGCGCGGCGCGCGCGCCTGGCGCGGGTGCTCGACGACTACCTGCCCCCGGACGTGCGCGCGCGCGTGCGCGTCACCGGCCACGACGCCACCCGCTGGTCGCTCTTCGAGCGGGACGCCTACGACCGCGTCCTCGTCGACGCGCCCTGCTCGGCGGAGCAGCACGTCCTCCTGGACCCGGGCGCGCTCCGGCGCTGGACGCCCGCCCGTTCGAAGCAGCTCGCGACGCGCCAGTACGCGCTGCTCGCCGCCGCCCTCGACGCGGTGCGCGTCGGGGGCCGCATCGTCTACGCGACCTGCGCGCTCCAGCCGCGCGAGAACGACGGCATCGTCGCGCGGCTCCTCGCGGACGGGCGGCGCGCCGGGCGGGCGCGCACCCTGCCGCCCCCCGAGCCATTCGGAGAACCGACCGTCCACGGGCTCGCCGTCCTGCCCGACGCGTCCAACTGGGGGCCGCTGTATCTCGCCGTCATCGAGCGTGTGGCGTGAGGCGGCGCGCGGTACCGTACGGGCCATGGCATGGATCCGAATGGTCTCCGACGACGACGCGCAGGGTGATCTGTGCGCCTTTTTCGACGCCGCGCGCGGTCCGGACGGCGCGCTGGACGAGATCATGCGCGTGCACTCCCTGCACCCGGCGGGGTTCAGGGCACACGACGAGCTCTACCGGGCGGTCATGCGCGACTCGAGTCGCTTGCGCAAGGTCGATCGGGAGCTGATCGCGCTCGTGGTCAGCCGGGT
>Ga0302046_10000049_pt1 | contig 115758 bp, 90 predicted proteins | sample RVTome_11_FD_200261 | JGI IMG/M metagenome (GOLD analysis project Ga0302046, IMG submission 200261) | Soil microbial communities from uranium-contaminated site in the Upper Colorado River Basin, Wyoming, United States - RVT147D111 (version 2) ... | reverse complement strand
CCCACGTCGCAGCCCGGCACCTCGCGAGCTTGATGGAGACCCAGATTCACCATCATGACTGGGACAGGGGCCTCGGGCTGCTGCGCCACAGCCTCGCCAAGGAGTCGCCGTGGCCAAGGGAGGAGCAGGAAGCCTGGCGCCAGCTGACGGAGCTCTTCCGAGGCCCCGCGGTCCACGGTGAGTGGCGGGCTGCGCACGGATGCTTCAGCAGCGGTGCGTCGATGGTCGCGACCGTTCCTGAGTGGTTCAAACCGCAAGTTGTCACGCACACGGTTGCCGGCTTCTGACGCGGCAAACGCGTGTACGCTCTGAGGGCGAGAGCGTTTAACAGCCGGAGAGAGCCGGGCCCGCCGGTTCACGGGGAAGCAAGCCTGACCCCGTAGTTGCCTATTCAGTGGCGGATTCGGGGCGTACACTTCAGTCGTGCTTGGACTGTACTTCTACCGCGCGCGACGACCGACCGTATCAGCTGACGCTGATCTACGAGACTTCAGTTGTCGACCCGGCCGATTGGAACGAAGCTGGGGGACTTTCAGAAGGCTGTGCAGAACGGCGCCCACTGGATTCTAGATCCACGTGAAGTGGAGGCGGTGCGTCGCTTCTTCCTTGATGCCCGGCCGTCAACGAGCGCCAGGCGCGACTCCGGCAGCGTCGAGCCCCGCGCGATCAGCAAGTCAGCGTGCGGATCAGCCCGGCCAATTCGTCGTCGGAGGGGTGCGTGTACACCGTCGTCGTGAGGGGCGACACGTGCCTTGCGAACCGCTGCGCCAAGAATAGGTCCCGGGTCGCCCGGTAGACGTTCGTGACTGACCGGGCAAGGGGTGACTGAGGGCTTCAAGGCGTGCGCTGGCTGAAGGGGCCAAGGCCGGCTGTGACGGGCGCACGACAGGATTGTGAGATGAGGTCAGCCGCCCCGCCAGCCCGACCGTACCTGGAGTGGGTGGACGGCCGCTTCTGAGATACGAGTACGCCGGTGACAAGATCTGGAGGCGCGCCCCACCCGCAGGGGCCCCAGCACGCTCTGGAACGTCTTGGCACGCCCGCAGACTCTCGCCGAGGTCGATGACATGGCAGAGGAGCTGCGCGTGCACGGGTGGCCGCGGGGGCAGGCGGTCGACTAACGTCCCTCTATCAGAAGGTGGGCGCCAAGGGAGAGCACCTCAAGTTCGACATCACCGAGAATCCGGCGACTCGATACTCTGCATCTGAGTTGAACGGTGGACGTCTCCGAATCCTTGCGACCGGAAAGCGGGAGGAGATGCTCCAATTGGAGCGCAGCCTCCACGAAACACTACCGCTCGGCCCCGAGGAAAGGCAGTTGTTTTACATCCAGAAGCAAATCGAGCAGGGCTACCTCCCCCCGCCATACCGGTAAGAGGACCCATGATGATGTACCAATTGGTGCTGCAACTCCCTGCAAGCTCGATCAAGGACTACGACGCCATGATCGAACTGGAGGATGCCATTTCGGCTCACTTGGGAGAGGCCGGCGTAGTTGATGGTCACGATGCGGGCGCCGGCGAGATGAACATCTTTATCCATACCAACGAGCCGGAACGGGTCTTCGAGAACGTGAGGACGCTGCTTGAAACGAGGAGCCTCATGTCGAGGGTGAGGGTCGCGTTCCGCGAATTCGGCAGTGACACCTTTGTGATTCTCCACCCACGTGACGCGGAGGACTTCTCAATTGCCTAGGCCTCTAGACCCATGAGGGGGTCCAGCGAAACGAAACGCCCAGAATGACGCGAGGCTAGAGCCACGACGAGCGGTGAAGATGGCTGGTGCAGGCACGATCGCGCGGCGGGGCGAGAACGAAGCCTGCAGGAGGGCGCGTTGCAAGCCCACGAAGATCAGGAGACGGGCGTTTCGGAATCGCTGGCAGCCCCGCTCTCTGAGGTTCGGAATCGCACGGTTCCTGGGGAGCCAGACGTTCGGTTTCAAACTTTCCCCGTCTGGTGAACGAAACCGCTGACGCGGTAGCTCTGAAAGCGCGTCGTTCCGCGGGATTCCTCGCCCCTTTTCCGGCCACGCGATAGGTCCCGCGGGTCTGGACGAGCCTCGAGCACGAGGAGTTTCGCGACGCGGTGCGAAGGGCCGAGTCGTTCGCGGACGGCCTCGCCGATCGGACCGAGATGCTTCAGGCACGGGAGAGGGCGCTCGCGATCTTCACCAAGCTGCATGGCGGGGACAACGGTCCCGGTGCCGCGCTGACAGCCTCCAGCTTACCGGGGCCGCCGAAGCCCCTTCTGGAGCGGATCGGCGACGCCCTCGACGATCCGTGGTGGGAAGACGAGCTCGACAAGGGCGATCCTCTTGCCCCCGCCCTCGTCACCGCAAGGCACGCGGCACGGGCGGCGGCGGATCTTCAGGGCCAGACCCTCCGCCTCGATGATCCCCCCGCCACGACCGCCGAGCACCGGGAGCAGGCTGCTCTCGTACGCTGCCTCTTCGGAAACCCGTTCCGCCCCCGGCCGGTGTGCGGCGCCTGGCTGACCTCCGAGGTGAGGGCCCTCGCCGAAGCCATCTATGCGAAGCGCGCGTTCGATCGCATGCCTCTTCTCGGCGACGCCCTCGAAGCCGCAGGCGGCACGAACGCCGACCTGATCGAGCATTGCAGGTCGGATCGGGAGCACGCTCGCGGCTGCTGGGTCGTTGATCTGCTGCTGGGCAAGGGCTGAGCCCAGGGCTGCGCCCCCCGCAGGCTGATCGCTCAGGCCCGCCGGACCTTCGTAGCGGAGATCGAGCGCGCGGCGGCGCTCTACGCGACGGTGCTCGGCGAGCCCGGGACGCACGTCTCGAAGGGGCGCCACTATGCGTCCAGGATCCTTTCGGCAACAAGCTGTGCTTCGTCGAGCGCGGCACGATGTTCACGGGGCCTGAGGCGCGAAGACGTGGGGATGCCGCCACGCCAACGCGATGCGGGCCATTACACTGCGCGGCGCTGGGCCACGAACGACAAAGCGAACAGGAGCTCGATGATCAGCGCGAACACCATCGGCGGTGGGAACCGGACGGCGGCGGCGAGCGTCAGCAGCAGCCCGCAGAACACGAGGTTCACGAGGGTCAGCGCGGCCAACCTGCGATGGGCCACCGCCGCCGGAAGCGCGACGAGGTTCAGAACGCCGACGAACAGCAGCAGTGTCGAGTAGCTGGCGGACAGCAGCCGCACGAGTTGCCCGAAGTGAGTGTGGAACGGCCCCATGTTCACGACCACCGCCCGCAGTGCACGCTCGGCTTCGATCTGCAGCGGGTCGGTCGGGGCCACGAAAATACTCCGCAGGAAGGTCGTGAGGTGGACCCCGGCGAAGACCAGATAGCCGATCGCCCCCGCGCGGAACAGGCGACTGCCGGGTGCAGTCGCGCTGCCGGGTCCGACCTCGCCGCTCGCGCTCGATCCGAACAAGTAGATCCTCTCGGGAGTCTGCCGCTGCTTGCACGTCCCCTTCGAGACTTTCGACGACGCGGCCCGGGGATTATACGCGAGACTCCGCGCGGTGGAGCCTTGCAGCAGCGTCATTCTCGCGACCCGTCCTCCTCGTCGATTCCTATCCGTTTGGATAGTGGCGAGAGCGCGTCCGCGCGGTACTGTTCGTGACGGTCGGGGAAAGCTCCCGCCGGAGTTGGCTCGACGCGTGGGGTCCACGCGCCCGGCGCTCGGGCGACGCGCACCGGAGGAACGATGATGAAGTGCATCCAGCGTCCCAGCGTGAGAGTGGTCGTTTCCACCCTCGTCGCATTCCTGCTGGTCCCCACGGCCTCGATCCTGGCGAGCGAAGTTTCGCCCGACGGCGTGTGGACGGCGGTGCCGGCCTCGTCGATCCCGCTCGCGCGGACCGACGGGCCCGCCCCGCTGCGGCCCCGGGCCTACCGCACCTACGCGGTCGACGAGGAGGCGTTGCTGGCCCTCCTCGACACCGCCCCGCCGGAGTCCGCCCCCGATCGCGCGCCCGTCGCGGTGCTGACGATCCCGATGCCCGACGGCAGCTGGGCCCGGTTCGCCATCGAGGAGTCAGCGGTGCTCGGCCCCGATCTCGCGGCCCGCCATCCCGAGCTGCGGACCTGGGTCGGCCAGGGGCTCGACGATCCGACGGCAACGGCGCGCTTCGACCACACACCCCTCGGCTTCCACGCCATGGTGATCGCGGATTCCGGACGCGCCTTCATCGATCCGTTCCAACGCGACGACACGCAGCACTATCTGAGCTACCGGGCCGAGGACGCGGTCGCCGAGGCGCCGTTCGCCTGCAGCCTCACCGGGGAGCAGCCGGACTTCGGAGAGCTGTCCGTGCCCCGCGCGCCGTCGGGGAGCCAACGTCGCACCTACCGGCTGGCGATGACCGCCACCGGCGAGTACACGCAGTTCTTCGGCGGCACGACGCAGGCCCAGGCGGCGATCACGACCACGGTCAACCGTGTCAACGGCATCTACGAGCGCGAGGTGACGATCCGGTTCAGCCTGACCGCGTTCAACATCTACACCGACCCCGCCACCGATCCGTTCACCAACGGGACGACGGTGAACGACACCCTGCTCAACGAGAACCAGACCGACCTCGACGCCAACGTCGGCTCGGCCAACTACGACATCGGCCACATCGTCAGCGCGTTGGGCACCGGTGGGCTCGCGCCGGGCCGCGTCTGCCAGGGCGACAAGGCGCGGGGAGGGACGTCGCGTCCGGCCCCGCAGGGCGACGCCTTCGACGTGGACTACGTGGCCCACGAGATGGGGCACCAGTTCTCAGGAAACCACACCTTCAACGGGACCACGAACTCCTGCGGCGGCGGTACGCGGACCGCGACCTCGGCCTACGAGCCGGGCAGCGGCACCACGATCATGGCCTACGCCGGGATCTGCGGCGCCGAGAACGTGCAGGCCAACAGCGACGCCTACTTCCACACCCGCAGCTTCGACCAGATCACCTCCTACCGCGAGGGCGGCGGCAACTGTGGAGCGCAGTCGGCGACGGGGAACAACGCCCCGACCGTCGACGCGGGACCCGACCGCACCATCCCCCGCGACACCCCGTTCCGCTTGACCGCCACCGGTTCCGACCCGGACGGCGACCCCTTGACCTTCTGCTGGGAGCAGTTCGATCTGGGCACGGCCTCGCCGCCCGCCAACAACGCCGACGGGCCGCTGTTCCGCTCGCGCGCCGCCACGGCCAGCGCGACCCGCACCTTCCCCCGATTCTCCGACCTGCTGTCCGGCGCGGCCACGCCGTGGGAGCGCCTGCCGACCGTCGATCGCACGCTCAACTTCCGCGTCACCGCGCGCGACAACCGTGCGACCGGCGGGGGCGTCGATTACAGCACCATGGAGGTCGACGTCGAGGGCTCCCCGTTCCGCCTGACCGAGCCGGCCTCCGGCGACTCGCTCGAGTGCGGGGCGTCCAACGCCATCGGCTGGGACGTCGGCGGCGGCAACGTGGCCACGGACGTCCGGATCCTGTTCTCGACCAACGGCGGCGCGTCGTTCTCGACGCTGCTCGCCTCCACGCCCAACGACGGGACGCAGAACGTGACGATCCCCGCCGTTCGCACGGCGGACAGCCGCGTCGAGATCGACGCCGTGGGCCACATCTTCTTCACGCTGTCCCCCGCGGTGCCGGTGATCGACACGCTCGACCCCTCGCTCGGCTGCCCGGCGAACACGACGGTGGAGTGCTCGGCGACCGGCGGCACTCCGAGGAGCGATGCGCAGTTGGCGCCGTTCTTCTCCGGCTTCTCGGCGACCGATCTGTGCGACGCGTCGCCGACGCTGTCGAACAACGCCCCGACGCTGCTCCCGCTGGGATCGACGGGCGTGACCTTCACGGCCACGGACGATTCGGGCAACGACGCCAGTTGCGCGCGCACGGTGACCGTTCAGGACACGACCCCGCCGATCATCTCCTGCCCGACCGACGTGACGGTCGAGTGCACGGGCAACTGCGGCATCCAGGCCGACGACCCGCAGCTTGCCGGCTTCTTCGCCGGGGTGTCGGCGACGGACGTCTGCGATTCCGCGCCGATAGTGGGCAACGACGCGCCGGCCTTCCTGTTGCTCGGCGACACCACGGTCACCTTCAGTGCCACGGATCTGTCGGGCAACTCGGCGAGCTGCACGGCCACGGTCCACGTCGTCGACACGACGCCGCCGGAGATCACGGTGACGCTGAGCCGCTACGTGCTGTGGCCACCCAACCACAAGCTCGTGGTCATCGACGCCGAAGTGGTCGTGACCGATATCTGCGATCCCAATCCTGGCTTCCGCCTGACCTCGATCGTGTCCGACGAGCCCGACGACAACCTGGGCGACGGCGACTTCCCCGACGACATCCAGAATGCCGACTATGGGACCGCCGACTCGAGCTTCTCGCTGCGCTCGGAGCGCTCGGGGACGGAGAACGGACGCGAGTACACGATCACCTACACCGGCTTCGACAAGTCGGGCAACGAGACGACGTCGGCGGTGGTCGTGACCGTGCCGCACGACGGCGCCGGTCACGCCAACGGCGGCATGGGCTTCAAGGCCAACGGCAAGGCGCTGGTTGCCGGTGTTTCGAGCTACCGGCTGATCGTGCGTGGAACGGCGGGCTTCGACGCCACGACGGTGGATCCCGTGGGGTCCCGCGTAGGCAACCACCTGCGCGAGATCGCGCCGCTCGGCTCGCGCCTGCTCGACGTCGACGGAGACGGCCTGACCGACCTCGAGCTGACCTTCCCGGCGGCGGAGACCCTGGCCCTGAAGGCGATCTCAGGCTGGACGCCGGTCGGGCTGCGCTACGTCACCGGCCCCGGGCCGGCCGACGCTGGCGGGAGGTGGGTGAGCGACATCTTCGCGCTGGGCACTGCGCTGAGCCAGAGCGACGCCTTCGCGCTGGGCCAGACGGACTGACGTAGAGCGTCAAGCGGTGGCGTGACCGTCGTACACTTCCGGCTGTGCGGCGTGTCGTCCCAGTGCTGAGCCTGGCCCTGCTCGTGCTGCCGGCGTGGGCCGAGCGGCTTCCGATCCGGGTCTACGGCGCCAGCGAAGGGCTGTCCGGTGATCACGTGCGCGCTATCCTCCAGGACTCGCAAGGCTTCCTGTGGATCGCGACGAATGCCGGTGTTTCCCGCTTCGACGGGTACGACTTCCAGAGCTACGGCGTCGGCGACGGGCTCCCGTACCCTTCCGCGAGTGCGCTCGCGGAAGACGGCGAGGGCATGCTCCTCGTCGTCTCCCGGCAGCGCGTGGTCCGACGCCCAATCGGCAGGTCGGCCGGGGAGCCGTTCCGTCCGATCGACACACGAGCGGTGGGCGAGGTCTTCGATGTCGCGACCGCCCCGGACGGCGTCGCCGTCGTCGCAGGAACGCGCGGGACGTTTCGCGTGGAGGGCGAGCGCCTTTCGCCGGTGGATCTCGGGGAGATCCCGCTCTCGCATCTGCCATCCGCGGAAACGGTCTGGGCCGTTGCGTACGATCGCGACGGGACGCTCTGGGCCGCGCGCACGTTCGGAATCGCTCGCATCGCGCGCGACGAGCCCGCGCGCGTTCTCGCACTCCCGGCCGAACAACCCCTCTCTCCCGGATGGGGCTGGGTCTCCTCTCTCGTCCCCGATCCCGCGGGCGGGGTCTGGGTCGTCACTCCGGGAGGTGGCATCTGGCGCGTCGCGACCGGCCCTGCGGGCGAGCCTGAGATCGTCGAGACGCTCGACTGGCCAACGACGTCCGAGCTCCCGCGAACCCTGCACGCGGCGCCCGACGGAACGCTGTGGCTCGGCACGACCAGGGCCCGCGGAGCGCTGATGCGGGTCGAGGGATCTGCGGGCGGACGCCGACTCGTCCCGATCGGCCCGGACCAGGGCATACCCGACGAGGAGGTCTACGCGCTCACGACGGATGCGCAGGGCAATCTCTGGGGCGGCACCGGTGCCGCGGGACTGTTCCGAGTCGCTGCCGACGGCCTCACCGCATGGGGCGAAGCCGACGGGCTCAGCCCGGGCACGGTCGCCGCGATCGAGAACGACCCGCACGGCGGGGTTCAAGTGATCCTGGCCGACTTCCACGTCGCGGCCGTGCGGGACGGTCGCGTCGTCACGCACGCACGGCGTGCGGTCGGAATACAACCCGGCTGGGGGAGCCAGCAGCTCGTCGCCCGCGATCTCGACGGCCGTCTCTGGGCGGCGACGGCGGTCGGGCTCGCAACCTATCCTCGGGACACGACGACGGCCGATCTCCCGCTCCGCCGCCCCGAGCGGGTCGTTACCCGCGCCGACGGCCTGTCCGGGACCGAGATCCACCGTGTGTTCGCCGCATCCGACGGCGCGATCTGGGTGGGTGTGATCCACGTGCCGGACGGAGTATGCCGGATACCTCGCGGCGGCGGTGCGATCCGCTGCTTTGGCGAGGAGCACGGCCTCGCCCCGCAGTCGGAGGGCGCGGCATTCGCGGAGGATGGTGCGGGCGGGATCTGGGTCGGCCTCTACGACGGAGGCCTCTATCGCTTTCGGAGTGGCCGGTTCGAGACCTGGCCCGAGGTGGCGTCCCAAGCCCAAGCAACGACGTTCGCGATTCGCCGGGACGGGGAGGGCCGGTTGTGGGTCGCGGGAGATCCGGGTCTGCTGCGCATCGATTCTCCCGAAGAGGAACGTCCCGTCTTCCGGCGCTACGGCAGCGCGGACGGCCTTTCCTCCTGGACGACGTTCGCGACAGCGGACGATCGCTTCGGTCGCGTGTACGTCGGGGGCGTCCATGGCGTGGATCGCATCGACCTCGCCACCGGAACCGTTCGCCGCTTCACGACCGCCGACGGTCTTCCGGCGAACCACGTGAGGACCATGCACCGGGATCCCGACGGAGACCTCTGGATCGGAACGTCGCGCGGGCTCGCCCGACTCGTCCCGCGGGCCGGTGGGCACGACCAGCCGCCGCGAGCCTTCATGACGAGCGTGAGGGTAGCGGGCACGATCCGGGATCCGGCCGACCCGCTCACGCTCGCGAGCGACGAGCGCACGGTCGAGTTCGCGTTCACGGCGCCGAGCTTCCGCGCGGCGGAGACGATGCGCTTTCAGTGGCGCCTGCTCGGCGCATTCGACGAGTGGAGCCGCCCGGGGCCGCAGCGGAACATCACGTTCGCGGGTCTCGGACCCGGAAGCTACCGCTTGGAGGTCCGCGCGGTCGACGGCGATGGCCTCGTGAGCGCTCCCGTGCCTGCCGAGTTCCGGATCCGTCCGCCGTTCTGGCGCACCATCTGGTTCGCCGGTGTCGTCGTTGCCGTCAGCGCGCTCGCAGCGGTCGGGATCCATCGGTTCCGTGTGACTCGTCTCGTCGAGGTCGAGCGCGTGCGCACGCGCATCGCGACCGACCTCCACGACGACATCGGCTCGAGCCTGTCGCAGATTGCGGTCCTGAGCCAGGTCGCGAACCGGCAGGTCGCCCAGGACGCGACAACCGCTCGCAAGTCACTCGACCGGATCACCGACTTGTCGGGCGACGTCGTGGATGCGATGAGTGACGTGGTGTGGGCGATCGACCCGGCGCGCGACCGGATCTCCGATCTCGTGCATCGCATGCGCCGCTTCGCCGTGGACCTGTTCTCGGAGAGCGAGGTCGAGTTGCGCCTCGACCTGCCCGACGATCGCGCCGACTCCGGGCTCGACCCGGACGCTCGGCGCCAGATCTACCTCGTGTTCAAGGAGGCGTTGAGGAACGCGGCACGCCACGCGAACGCCTCGACCATCGAGGTCGTGCTCCGGCGACGCGGGCCGGGGCTGTCGCTCTCCGTCCGCGACAACGGACGCGGTGTCGGGGGCGGCGCGAGCGAGCGCGGTGGACAGGGCCTGCGGAGCATGCGCGCGCGCGCCGAGGCGATCGGAGCGCGCCTGACCGTCCGTCCCCGCCAGGAGGGCGGGACGGAGGTGGTCCTCGAGACCGGCGCGGTGCGGGCTCGATCCCTGTCCAAGAGGACAGGGGCCGCGACCCGGAAGGCGCCGTAGGATACGGTCATGTCGGAGATGCCCGGTTCCGCCGGACGCACAGCACCGATCCGGGTCGGGATCGTCGAGGACGTCGACACGATCCGCGAGGGGCTCGCCCAACTGATCGCCGACTCGACCAGCTTCGCCTGCGCGGGCGCGTGGCGGACGATGGAGGATGCGCTGGGCGGGCTGCGCCCGGAGCCGCCGGACGTGCTGCTCGTGGACCTCGGCCTCCCTGGGATGGACGGGGTCGAGGGCATTCGCCGCGTCCGCGCCGCGTGGCCGCGTGTCCTGCCCGTCGTGCTGACCGTCTACCAGGACGACGACCGGATCTTCCAGGCGCTATGCGCGGGCGCATGCGGCTACCTCCTCAAGAAGACTCCCGCACCCGAGATCCTCGCGCGCATCGAGGAGGCGGTCGGCGGCGGCGCTCCGATCTCGCCCGAGATCGCGCGCCAGGTCGTCAGCCTGTTCGGCCGCTTCCAGCCCTCGCCGGGGACGGACCACGGGCTCACGCCGCACGAGATCCGCGTCCTGAAACTGTTCGTCGACGGCCACAACTACCGGACCGCGGCCCAGGTGCTGGGAGTGACGCGCTCGACGGTCGCCTTCCATGTGCGCAAGATCTACGAGAAGCTCGAGGTCCACTCGAAGACGGAGGCCGTCGCGAAGGCGATCCGGGACGGCCTGGTGCGGTAGTTCTCACGCCCGCTTCCCGTTCTCACTGCCTCATCAGCCGAAACGCGTGGGTCCAGCGGTCGTGCAGGAGCCCGGGGAACGGAGCACGGCATGCACCGCGGCTCGATGGCTCGGGCGGCTTCCACGAGGCCCATGGCCTCGATGTCGTGGCCGAGGCATCTCGAGGACCTCTCCCTCGATGTTCGCGACCTTGATGCGGTCGCCGATGCGGAACATAAGTCGCTGTTATCACCGCTGCTCGCAAGGTCGTCCCCGTCAGGGTCCCGGATCTCGAAGTCAGTCGGGTTGTACGCTGCCGTTGGTGACAGTGTGCCCGAATCGCAGAGAGCCCGATCCTCGTCAGCACGACTCAGAGATACATCGACCTGATAGGGTCCCATGACGTTGTGCTCTCGGATTAGGAAGCCCTCGAACTGGAGCCGGACCATGGCCGGTCCTGCAGGCACGACCTCAGACGAGACCACATCCGAGTCGATCACGTTATCGCCCATATCAATGAGGGACCCCGAGAGCGTGTAGGTGCCGGCCTCGCTGACCGTGAGGTCAACGTCGATCGCGAGCGTCTCGTAGAGACTGTTGCTATCGTCGTCGATCGCGGCCTCGCCGAACGTACCGTCGAGCGTGGCGCTGTCAGAGTTGACCGATACCTCGGCGTACTGGCTACGCTCGAAGGCAACGGTGCTCAGGTTCTGCCCGGCGGCCTGGAAGGCCACCGAGTGATTGCCCGAGACCGAGAGCGGACCGTAGCCCTGCAGTCCACGCATTGTGTCAAGTTACCCGCGGTGTGGACCTCCTCACACACGGTTTGGGTGCCCCTGCTCCACGATCGTTCCATTGTTTTGCATGGCACGCCGTTGGCAATCCGATAGAACGTCGTTCCGTAGTCTGTAAATACCGCATGCTAGGATCGCTCATGCGCTGGCCCCGCGGCTTGCTGTTCGGCTTCCCGCTGCTCATCGCCTCCGGCGCGATCGCTGCCCCTGAGCCCCTGCGCCTGTTGCGCGTCACGCCCGCAGGCGAAGACGTCCCGCCCGAGCGGCAGATCGTGTTCCAGTTCGACCGCGACGTCGTCCCGCTCGGCCCCATGCGGCGTTCCGCAGCGGAGCTGCCCATCACGATCGAGCCCGAACCGGGCTGCGAGTGGCGCTGGCTCGACCGGTCGGCTCTGGCGTGCCGGCTCGGCGAGGACGACGCGCTCCTCCCATCCACGCGTTACTCCATCACCGTGCGGCCCGGACCCGGAATCACCACAGCGGATGGCGCGACGCTGGCCGAGGAAGTACGACACACTTTCGTCACGAAGCGTCCGACCCTCGACAACGTGTGGGCCGAGAACTGGACCTCGCCGGGCACTCCCGTGATGCGACTGGTGTTCGATCAGGAGGTCGATGAGGCCTCGGTCGCGCGGCATCTCACGTTTCGCCCGACCACGAGCGAGCCGATAGCCGCCGACGTGCGGCGGCCGGAGCCGGAGCCGATCGAGGGCAGCGACGAAGCCCTCGAGGGTACGAAGGAGCCTCGTCCCACTCTCTGGATAGTCCGACCAGCGAGCGAGCTGCCGGCCGACACCTTGGTCGCCCTGCACGTCGAGCCCGGCATCATCCCGATGCGCGGCAGCGAGCCGGGCGTCGAGAACCGCGACATCGTGACCTTCCGCACCTTCCCCGCGCCGCGCTTCCTCGGGATTCAGTGCTCCGATCTGAGCCAGAGCCCGGTGCGCTGGGGACCGGACGATGCGGGCCGCCATGCGCACGGCTGCGATCCCCAGGCTGGCGTGCAGCTGCTGTTCGCTTCGCCCGTCGGCGAGGAGTTCTTGCGCGATCACCTCCAGCTCGACCCGCCGCTCGGCGGTGAAGACCCGTGGGGGGCCATCGATGAGTGGTCGACGCTCACTCAGACCCGCAAGATCCACGAATACGGGGTGCCCCTTCCCCAACCGTTGGCCGCGGTCACGGAGTATCGGCTCCGGGCCCCTGCCGGGGTGATCGAGGATCAGTTCGGCCGCCCGCTCGTCACGCCCATCGACCTGCGCTTCGTCACCGACCACCGCAAGCCGGAGCTGGACGTCCTCCACCCGGTCTCCGTCCTGGAGAGCCAGGTTCCCACGCAGCTACCTATAATCGTCCAGAACCTGGACGCGGTGCACGCGCGCTTCGAACGGCTCACGGCCGAGGGCGCGCACGCCGGGCTCGAGCAAGGACTGGAGATACCGCGGGCTCAGGACATCGCGTACCGCTTCCCGCTCGACATCCGCGCATGGCTCGGCGCGGGGTCGGGCGCGGTCGTCGGCACGCTGACGTCGACGCCGCATACCGGCCCCGCACAGTGGTTCTTCTCGCAAGTCACGCCGTTCCACGTGCACGTCAAAGTCGGTCACTACAACACGCTCGTGTGGGTCACGGACCTGGCCACGGGCGACCCTGTTGCCGGAGCCGAGATCGAGGTCGTCGAGGAGAGCTGGGAGCACTTCGACCGGGCGGCTCCGTCGCGCGCGCGCGGCGCGACCGACAGCGACGGGCTGGCCGAGCTGCCCGGCTCCGAGGTCCTCGATCCTTCGGCCGAGCGGATCACTTACGACTACCATCGCACGAAGGCGCACTTGACCCTGCGCGTGCGCCGCGGCCACGACCTCGCGTTTGTGCCGCTCGTGCACGAATTCCGCGTGCAGGAGCGCGGGCCGAACGAGAGCTGGATTCAGGTCTGGCGCCGCCCGCACCACGGGCATCTGCGGGCCTGGGGCGTGACGGCCCAGGGTATCTATCGCGCGGGCGATCGCGTGCAGTACAAGGTCTGGGTGCGGAACGCAGGCAACGAGACACTCGTGGCCGCCCCGCCTACGGGCTACGCGCTGAAGGTCATCGATCCCCTGGACAAGATCGTCCACGAGCGCGACGGCCTGGCGCTCGATACATTCGGTGGCCTCGACGGCGAGTTCACCGTTCCCGCGACGGGTGCGGTGGGCTGGTATCGCTTCGAGCTGCGTGCCGACTTCGCCGCGGGCCAGCTGTGGCAACCGCTGACGGTGCTGGTCAGCGACTTCACTCCGGCGCCGTTCCGGGTGACGACCGACCTCGACAGCGAGCTCTATCGCGTCGGCGACGACGTCACCGTCACGACCAAGGCCACGCTGCATGCCGGCGGTCCCTACGTCGAGGCGGAAACACGCGTCACCGGTCTCGTGCACCCGGCACCGTTCCTACCCGAGGACCCCCTCGTGCAGGGGCATCGCTTCGACGTGGGCGACGCAGACACGGAGACGATACACCGCTCGGACGGCGTGCTCGACGGCCGCGGAGAAAGGATCACGCGCTTTACGGTGCGCGCGGAGCACGTGCTCTTTGGCGAGCTGTCCGTCGAGAGCGCGGTGCGCGACGATCGCGGCAAGTACGTGGCGAGTCGGGCGACGGCGCGCTACGCCGGACGAGACCGCTACGTCGGCGTGCGCCAGGGAGACTGGGTGCTCGAGGCCGGCAAGCCCGCGGAGTTCACGGCGATCGTGACGGACGACCGAGGCCGGATCGTTCCCGACGTTCCGGTTCGCTTCACGGTTGAACGGCTCGTCACACAGGCCGCGCGCGTCAAGGGGGCGGGCAACGCGTATCTCACACAGTACGTGCACGACTGGCAGCCGGCCGGTGGATGCACGGCCGCCTCCGCGACCGAGCCAGTGACCTGCGCATTCACGCCCGAAGTCGCGGGCGAGCACCGCTTGACGGCGACGATCGAGGACACGCTCGGCCGGCCCGTGGCGAGCCGCGTTCAGCGCTGGGCCGTGGGCCGCGGCGTCGTGCTATGGGAGGAGCCCGCCGGGCATCATCTGCAGATCGTGCCCGAGAAGGAGACGCTGCGGGTCGGCGAAACGGCGCGCTACCTGATCAAGAACCCGTTCCCCGGGGCGCGGGCGCTCGTGACCCTCGAGCGCAGCGGCGTCATCCGGCACTGGCTCACGACACTCGAGGACAGTACGTCGATCCTCGAGTTCCTCGTCGAGCCCGAGCTGATCCCGGGATTCCACCTGTCCGTGCTCGTGACCGCGCCACGCGTCGAGCGGCCGCCGGGCGACGGCGACGTCGATCTGGGGAAGCCGGCGTTTCGCCTGGGCTACGCGCGAGCCGACGTGCGCGACCCCTACAAAGAGCTGGCGGTCACCGCCAGGCCCGCGGCCGAGGTCCTGAAGCCGCGCGAGCGCGCCGTGATCGAGATCGAGGCCGCGACGCGCCAGGGCGAGGTGCCGCCGCTGCAGTTCGCGGTGGCCGTGCTCGACGAATCGGTGCTCGATCTGTTGTTCGGGGGCGCGGCGGGGTTCGATCCCTACCTCGGGATGTACGAGCCGGAGCCGCTCGACGTGTGGAACTTCAACCTTCTAAAGAATCTCGTGGGCCTGCAGGCTTTCGGGAAGAAGGGGGCGACACCCGGAGGCGACGGGGGTATGGACCCGGCGCTGCGCTCGGTCTTCAAATTCGTGAGCTACTGGAATCCCGCCCTCGCCGCCGACGCGCAGGGTCGCGCCCGCGTCGAGTTCGAAGTGCCCGACAACCTGACCGCCTGGCGCGTGCTGGTCATGGCCGCGACCGCGGAGGATCGGTTCGGCCTTGGCCAGGCGAGCTTCCGCGTCAACCGGCCAACCGAGCTGCGCGCGGCGCTCCCCAACCAAGTGCTGGAGGGCGATCGGTTCGAGGCACGGTTCACGGTGATGAACCGTACGGACAAGCCGCGCAAGCTCGTGGTGACCGTCACGGCGCACGGCGCCGTGCGCCGCCCGGCGAAGGTCAGGCGTGTGATCGAAGCCGAGCCGTTCCAGCGCCGCCCGGTGGCCTTCGAGGTCGAGGCGCACGAGCCCGGAGAGGTGCATTTCGAGGTCCGCGCAGGCGACCGCGTCGATGTGGACGCGCTCGCCGCGCAGCTGTCCGTGCGGCGTGGGGTGGCGCTCGAGACCGCCGCGGAATACGGAAGCACCGTCGCCGGCGAAGCCCTGGAGCAGCTGAGCTTCCCTGAACAGATGCGCACGGATGTGGGCCACGTCGCCGTCAGCGCGGCACCCACGGTGGTCGGCAGCCTCGATGGGGCGTTCCGCTACATGCGCGATTACCCGTACCTGTGCTGGGAGCAGATCCTCAGTCGCGGCGTCATGGCCGCGCACTACCGCGCGTTGCGTGACTGGCTGCCGCGCGATCTCGACTGGCCGGGCGCCGATACCCTGCCGCAGCAGGCGCTTGACGCCGCGTCCGACTTCCAGACGCCGAGCGGTGGCTTCGCCTACTTCCAGCCGACCGACGAGTACGCGAGCCCCTACCTCTCCGCCTACACCGCTCTCGCTTTCCAGTGGCTCAGGGCGCAGGGTCACGAGGCGCCCGCGGGGGTCGAGCAAAAACTGTACGACTACCTGAGCACGCTGCTGCGTCGCGACGAGTTCCCCACGTTCTACTCACGCGGCATGGCGTCGAGCGTGCGTGCGGTCGCCTTGGCGGCGCTGGCGCGGGCCGGCAAGGCCACGCTCGACGACGCAACGCGCCAACGCTCCCACCTCCAGCAGATGGATCTGTTCGGCCGGGCACACTACCTTCAGGCTCTCGCGCAACTCGCCGGGTCGGAGAATCTGCGCCGCGAGGCGCTCAACTCCATCCTGGCTCACGCCCAGGAGAGCGGAGGCAAGATCGCCTTCACCGAATCGCTCGATGACGGCTATCAACAGCTCCTGCACTCCGAGCTGCGCACGAGCTGCGCCGTGCTCGAGGCACTGCTCGCCGAGGGCGGCGCCAGGCTCGCCGCGTCGGGAGCGGCCGAGCTCCCCATGAAGATCGTGCGCTCGGTGACCCAGACGCGTGGCCGCCGCGAACACTGGGCGAACACGCAGGAGAACCTGTTCTGCACAGGGGCGATCGCGGCGTACGCGCGAGCTTACGAGCACGAGGCCCCGTCGTTCACGGTCGCCGCGGTGCTCGATGGTGAGAGCTTCGGCGAGGCACGTTTCGCGGATCGGCGCGCGGGCGCCGTGCGTTTCGAGCGTGCGCTGCGCCGGAGCGATCCGGGTCGCGCGGCCGAAGTGCGCCTCACTCGCGAGGGCCAGGGCCGGCTGTACTACGCGGTCACGCTTTCCTGGTCGCCAGCCGAGCTGCCCACGAGCCCGGTCGATGCAGGGATCGAGGTGCACCGGGAGTACGCGGTCCAGCGCGACGGCGCCTGGGTCGGGCTCGGCAACCCGGCGATCGTGCGCAGCGGGGAGCTCGTGCGCGTCGACCTGTTCCTCGTGCTTCCCGCCCCGCGCAACTTCGTCGTCCTCGACGATCCGGTCCCGGGCGGGCTCGAGCCGGTCAACCGCGACCTCGCAACCGCGTCGCTCGTCGACGCAGACGAGTCCGAGGACGTGTTCCCCTCGGACTCGTTCTACTACCGCTACGACGATTGGCAGACGTTCGCGATGACCTTGTGGAGCTTCTATCACCGCGAACTGCGCCACGACGCGGCGCGGTTCTACTCCGAGTACCTTCCGGCCGGTCGGTACCGCCTGTCCTACGTGGCCCAGGTCATCGCGCCCGGGTCGTTCACGATCCCGCCGCCGCATGCCGAAGAGATGTACGACCCGGACGTCTTCGGAAACGGTGTCGCGGGGAAGCTCGAGGTGCGCGACAGCGAATGAGCCGCCGACGCATGCTGCTCCGGGTTCTGCCCGCGGCCGCGGTGGCTGCAGCGGGAGGGCTCGTCCTGTCCACCTATCTCTCGCTCGCACCGCTCCCCCCAACGCTCGACCCGCCACCCGGCGGGATCAGGCGGGCCCGTGTGCTCGATCGGCGTGGCCGACCTCTGTCCACGACTTACGACAACGCCTTCAACGTCCACGACACGGTGCGCCTCCCTGACGTGCCCCGGCTCCTGCGCGACGCGCTGATCCAGTCGGAGGACCGGCGTTTCTTCGACCACCGTGGCGTGGACTGGCCGGCCCGTGTCGCGGCCGCGCTACAGAACATGCGGGAAGGTCGCGCCGTGCGCGGGGCCAGCACGATCTCCGAGCAGGTGGCGCGGATGATCACGCCCCGACCGCGCTCGATGTGGTCGCGGTGGCTCGAGGGTTTCGAGGCGCGCCGCCTCGAGCGCCTTTTCGGCAAGAGCGCGATGCTCGAGTTCTATCTGAACCAGGTGCCCTACGGCGAGCGTTGGCGTGGAGTCGCGCAAGCCGCTCGCGGCTACTTCGCCCGCGACCTCTCGACGCTCGATGCCCAGGAGCTGCTGGCTCTGGCGGTGCTCGTGCGCAGTCCCGCGCGCTTCGATCCGCGTCGTCCCGGCTCTCCGATCGAGGGCGCGATTGCGGGGTTGGCGCAGCGCCTCCACGCGCGAGGCCTGATCGACGCGGAACAACTCCAGCAAGTCGTCCTCACGCCACTCGTCCTGGCGCGCTCCGAGCTCGACACTGCGGCACCCCATTTCGTGCAGTTCGTGCGCAAGCGCGCGGGGCCGGGAGCCGTTGACCTGCGGAGCACGCTCGACGCCACGTTGCAGCGTAGCGTGCAGGCCTTGCTCGAGCACCAGATAGCAAGGCTGGCCTCGCGCGAGACCGGAGACGGCGCCGCACTCGTCGTGGACCACGCGCGCGACGAGGTGTTGGCGTGGGTCAACGCTGGCGAGTATTCGGCAACCCGGCCGGGGAGCCAGATCGACGCAGTTCTCGCCGCGCGCCAGCCGGGCTCGACATTGAAGCCGTTCCTCTACGCCATGGCCCTCGATCGCGGCTACACCGCGGCGACGTTGATCGACGATGCGCCGCTCGGGGAGGCCGTCGGACACGGCGTCCATCACTACCGCAACTACAGCCGCAAGTTCCATGGCCCGCTGCGCTTGCGGGAGGCGTTGGGCAACTCGCTCAATCTGCCCGCCGTGCGTGTGGTGCACGCGTTGAGCCCGCAAGCGTTCCAGGCGGGGCTTCACGAGCTGGGCTTCGCTTCGCTCGATGCCTCGGCGGAATTCTACGGAGATGGCCTCGCGTTGGGAAACGGCGAAGTGACGCTGTACGAGCTGGTCCAAGCCTATGCGGGGCTTGCCCGCGGGGGCTCGTGGAGGGCGCTGCGCGTGCTGCTGGAGCCCGCCGAGCCGAGGCCCACGGTACGGCGCGTCTGCAGCGTCGAGTCGGCGTCGCTCGTTGCCGACATCCTGTCGGATCCCGAGGCGCGTCGGCTGGAATTCGGCGCGGGTGGACTGCTCGAGCTGCCGGCACAGACGGCGGTGAAGACCGGAACGTCCACCGATCACCGCGACGCGTGGGCTGTCGGCTTCTCACATCGCCACACGGTCGGCGTGTGGATAGGCAATCTCGATCGCCGCGAAATGAACGGCGTTTCCGGCTCCAGCGGCCCGGCGCTCGTCATGCGCGCGATCTTCGCCGAACTCGAGCGTGGCACCGAGTCTCGACGCTTGCCGCTGGCGCGCACGCTCCGCCGCGTCCCGATCTGCCGCGCGACGGGTGCCGCGCCGGGTCCGGAGTGCCCGGTGGTCGAAGAGTGGTTCCGAGAAGCGGACTTGCCCCTTCGTCCGTGTCCGCTGCACGGCCGCCCCGTACCGCAGACCCTCCGCAGCGCGGTCGGAGACGAGCCACGTCTGCTCCGTCCAACGCCCGGTCTCCACTTGGCGCTCGACCCGCGCATTCCCGACGAACTGGAAGCGTTCCCGTTCGAGATCGGCTCTGGCACCCTGCCCGAGGAAGTGCAGTGGTTCGTCGATGGCGCCCTCGCCGGCACGACGACGAGGGGCGAGCAGCGCTTCATGTGGCGCCTGGTTCGTGGCGAACACGTGGTGTGGGCCCGGGTACGGTTCGAGGGCCACGGATCAGTGGTGGACACGTCGGCAGTGTCGTTCCTGGTCAAGTGAGCGGCGTGGTCTCGGCGACGAGCGCTCGTCAGGGCGGGGTGGTGGGCGAGCCCCCCAAAGGGGTCTGCCCCCTTTTTTCGTCCCCATTCCCGGGCGGGATGATCGTTGACTCTCCGGCGAACCGCCAGGGGGGTACGATTCCACGAAAAGCTGCCATGTCCGCGCCGTCTGCCTGATCCTCGTCTTCGCACTCGCCATGCTGGCATGTCAACTGCCCCCGATCCTCAGATGCTCGAGAGCGAGGCACAATCGCCCGCCCGAAATGGGAACCCGGTCGGCTGCGGCGATGCGCGCTGCACCGCGAACGGCAACACCTGCGTGGCGTGAAGGACCCGGGTTAACGAACACCGGTCTGGTTGTCGCCTCCGACCGCCAGCTCCATGCGGGAGCCCGCCGCCGGGCCCCGGTCTCACCGCAGCGGCTCCAGCTCGTCCAGCACGTGGGCGAGCGGCATCGCGTGGATGTTCTCGCCCATCGGGAACGAGGCGTCGCCCGCGTGGATGACGTAGAGGCGCTCTAGCTGCAGGACCTGAAGCGCCGATCGCATCGAGGGTGTGACGCGCGGCGCCGTGGTTCGTTTGATCTCGAAGCCGATCCGCCGGTTGCCGCGCACGACGATCAGGTCGAGATCGGCCCCCGTATGCAGTCCCCAGAAATAGGTCTCGCTCGACCAAGCCCGCAACGTGCGGACCACGACGTCAATGGCGAGACCCTCCCAGGAGGCTCCGACCTTCGGGTGCCCCGTCAGATCGCGCAGCGTACCGAGGCCGAGCAACGAATGTAGAAGTCCCGTGTCGGCGAGATAGACCTTGGGCGCCTTCACCTGTCTCTTGCTGATGTTGTGAAACCAGGGCCTGACCCTGCGCACGACGAACGTCGCCTCGAGGATCCCGAGATACCGGTTCACCGTACGGTCCGACACGCCGAACGCCCGCGCCAGCTCGGATGCATTCCAGGTCTGACCGTGGTAGTGCGCGAGCATCTCCCAGAATCGTCCGATCGTGTCGGCCGGGATGCGCACACCGAGCCTGCCGAGGTCCCGCTCGAGGAAGGTACGAATGAAGTCGCGCCGCCAGCGTTCGCTCTCTGCATCGGACTCGGCAAGGAACGACCGCGGGAAACCCCCTCGGACCCAGAGCCGCTCCAGGGCATCGGCACCGACTTCGTCGAGGCCGAACCCGGCCAGCTCGTGAAACGCGATGCGCCCGGCGAGCGTCTCGGAAGTCTGGCGGAGCAGTTCGGGCGAAGCACTACCCAGAACCAGGAAGCGGGTGGGCGTTCCCGGGCGGTCGGCGAGCACCCGTAGGATGGGGAACATCTCGGCACGTCGCTGGATCTCGTCCAGGATGACCGTGCCGCGAAGGGGCCCGAGCACGAGTTTCGGATCGCCGAGGCGGGCGAGGTCGGCAGGATCCTCGAGATCGAAGCGGTGGACCGGACCGGTGAGAGTCTCCGCTAGCTGAAGGGCCAGGGTGGTCTTCCCGACCTGGCGAGCGCCAAGAAGCCCGACGACTGGACTGGCCCGGAGCAGTTCCGTGAGGATCTGGATATGGGTGCCTCGGTGCAGCACTTGGAGATTATAACGCGAAATCTCGAACTCCAGAGTCGATTTTTCATGGTAAGAGCCGGGGGACTGCGAAAGGGCGGTCTCGCCGCCACCCGACCGTGCCGGAACCCCGGCAGCGGCTCGGACACGAGCACCCCGGCCTGCAGCTCGTGCTTCAGACCGTCGTCCGGCATCGCGTCGAGGTCGGCGATCGTGCTGGGGCTGCGCGCCGTTTTCGAGGTGCGGCAGCCGGCTTCGCCGGTCGCTCATGCTGCAGTTGGAGCTGGGAGTGTTCCATGCCCAGCGTGGCTCAGGTCTCGACAAGCTCGCGCAGCCTCTTGTAGTTTCGCAGTTGCTCCTCCACGGTTTGCCAGTGCTCGCTACGCACGAAGTGGCTGCTGCTCTTGCCTTGCCGGGTGAAACTGAAGGCCCACGGTATGGCCCCCGGCACCAGCCACTTGCGGATGTTGATTAACCCGGCGTGTGTGTACAACAAAGTGCTGTCTCGTGGGCCGGGGTTTCCTTTCGATCTTCTCCTTGGGGGGTAGGGTTGTGCGACCATCGAGGCAGCGTCCGGCCACCAGTCGGCTGCTGGAGCCCGCGATCGGCGGCGGGCCGCGCAGCGGACCGTCCGCTGCATCGCGAAGTGAGTCAGGCCCGAGACCGGGTACGCCAGTCGGAGATCACCGGCAGAATCGCCCGCCCGAATGGCACCGCCGCCGCGGTGAGCGCGGCGACGGTCGCGGCCAAGACGACGGCGAGCGCGGTCCGCTTCACTCCAGGTTTCTCGTCTTCCACGCGAGGACGAGCTTGGCGCGGAGCACGTGGAACTCTTCGAGCTCCTTGCCGTACTTTTCGAGCGTCGCGCCGAGCGTCTTCACCGCTTCGACGTGGGTCTCGTGGAGGGACCACCCGCGCGGGTCGCGGAGCGGCGTCGTTTCCCCCAACTGCTGCGAACGTGCGAAGGCCGACGCCCGCTCGTCCCGGTAGCGCGCGAGCTCCAGCTCGGCGCGCGAGGCGCGCCCGAGGGCCTCGGCGGCCTCCGCCCACCACTTCGCGACGTCGGCCTCCGCCTTCGAAAGGTCCTCGATCAGCTCCAGCACGTCGAGCTGCTCCTTCTCGTTGCGGATCGCGGTCTTGATCTCCTCCTCGCGCCCCTCTTCCTTTCCCTTGCGGGCCGCCTTCCGCCGGAGATCGAGGGTCTTGATCTCCGCCTTCTTGATCGCGATCTTCTGCGAGGCCACGAGCTTGCCGTCCTTCGCCCGCGTCTCGAGCTGCGCCGCCGACTTCTTCCATGCGAGCGCCGTCGTGCGCTCAACCTCTAGGTCTTCCACCGAGCGGACCGGCATCAGGTAGCGGAGCGTGTAGTCGGCGAGGGGGTTCGAGAGCGCCGGCGCGGTCGGCGTGATTTCCTGCGCGAGGGAGAGCGACGCGGCGAACGATGCGAGCACCGCCGCGAGTGCGAACCGGGGGGTCTTGGGCATTACCGCCTCCTTTGGGGCCTCGCGGACGCGAGTCCGTCGTCGGGTCCCGGGGATGCTTGTATCACCCCCTCGGCACTGCCGTCCAAACGAGCTGGGAATCCGTCTCCAGAACCTGCCAAGTCGTTGGAATCAAAGGCAGTCGGACGTGGCGCCCTAGAGATGAGCTCTCGAGTCCCGGGGGAGCGGGGGCGGTGCGCCGCGTGCAGGGGGCACAGGCCGCCACGTGACGCCGGGACGCTGCGACGGGTTCCTCAGTGCACCCAGCCGTAGCGCCGCTCCAGCTTCTCGAGCCACTCCAGCGTCGCGGGGTGGATGGTGTCGCCGCCCTCTTGCTCGAAGAAGAACTCCGCGCGCTCGACGCGCTCGGGGGCGATCTGGCTCATCGTCGCGGTGTCGTACAACCGGCCGTTGATCATCGTGAGGCTCACGTACTCCGATCGCCGGATGTCCTCGAGAGGGTTTCCGTCGATCACCGCGAGGTCCGCGAGCTTGCCCGGCTCGATGCTGCCGACGTCGCCGTCCAGACCGACGTAGCGCGCGTCGTCGATGGTCGCGGCGCGGATCGCCTCCCACGGCGTGAAGCCGCCCTGGCTCAGCATCCACATCTCCCAGTGCGCGGCCAGGCCCTCGCGCTGTCCGTGGGCGCCGATCTGGACCGACACGCCGCGGTCGCGCAGCTCCTTGGCGAAGCTCGCGACGTGGATGTGGTTGTAGTGCTCTTCGGGCGCGGTCGGGCGGCGTATGGCGCGCGGCTCGACGACGAAGCGCGGCACGTAGCGCATCAGGCGCTCGTTCTTCCATACCTCGGTCGTCGCGTACCAGTAGTTCTCGCCGGACAGGCCGCCGTAGGCGACGCCCAGGGTCGGCGTGTAGCCGGTGCCGGTGTGTGACCACAACTGCACGACGTCGTCGTAGCCCGTCTTGATCGGGATCGCGTGCTCGATCCCGGTGTGGCCGTCCACGATCTCGCTCATGTTGTGCTGGAACTTGGCGCCGCCCTCCGGGACGACCATGATGCCGAGCTCCTGTCCGGCGGCGATGATCTGCTGGCGCTGGTCGCGTCGCGGCTGCTGGTAGCTTTTGACCGAGATCGCGCCGACCTCCTTCAGGCGCCGGACGTGGAACAGGGCGTCCTCGTATCCGTCGATGGCCGCGGTGTACGCCGGCGCGTGCGCGCCGTACAGAATCGTTCCGGTCGAGAAGATCCGTGGCCCCACGGTCCCGCCGGCGCGCTGCAGCTCGGCCGCCGCGAAGATGCTGCTCGTGTCGTTCGACGGATCGTGGATCGTCGTGACCCCGAAGGCGAGGTTCGAGAACTGGATCCAGTTCTGCTGCGGGGTGATCTCCGTCTGGCTCATGGCACCGTGGGCGTGGACGTCCACGAGCCCCGGGATGACGGTCTTGCCGGACACGTCGAACACCGCCACGTCGTCCGCGGGAATCGGGACCTCGCCGGTCTTCCCCACGGCGTGGATGCGGTTGCCGTGCACCACGACCACGCCGTCCTCGATGACCTCTCGGGTGTCGCCGGCGTCCCGCATCGTCACCACCCGCGCTCCGGTGAGGACGATCACGCCCTCCGGAGCGTCGGCGTCGACCTCGAAGCCGAGGTCGACGCCGGTCTCGACCGGCTCCGGCAGCTCTTCCGGGGCGCCCTCGAGAAAGGCGAACGCGTCGGCGAGGTCGCGGGAGTACAGCGTGGGACCGTGGGCCCAGGTCAGGCGGTCGCTCGCGGCCGACCAGCGCAGGAACTCGCCGGAGCGCTTCGACACCTGCGTGATGGGGATCGACTCGACCTTCGACCCGATCTCCACCGTGCGGCCCGTCAATGTGAACGGAGCCACGAACGCGTTGTACTGCTCGGTGAACGCGATGAAGCGGCCGTCCGGCGAGACGCTGAACTCGGTGACCTCGGCCCCCCGAAGGTGCGTGCGCTCGTCGTGACCCGCGAGGGTCACGCTCTTCAGGACGAACTGGGTGTCCTCGAACTCGTCCGAGAACAGCACCCGCTCGCCGTCGGGCGAGAACTGCGGGTCGAAACCGGCCTTGCTGACGCGCTCGGGCTTCCCACCCGCGGCGGAGACGACGTAGAGGCCGGGCTCCATCGACCACTTTCCGGGCAGCAGGTAGCCGCCCGTGATCTTGCGGTACACGACGCTTCCGCCCTGCGGCGAGAAGCGCGGCTCGACGTAGATTCCCGGCTCCTCGGTCACGGTTCGGCTCGCTCCGCCGTCCACCGAGATGATGCGCACGGCGCCCAGCTCCGCGTCGCTCCACGTCGTGTAGACGATCTGCCGTCCGTCGGCGGAGAACGACGGGTACAGCTCGAAGTGGTCGTCCTGATCGGTGAGCCGGTGCTGCCGTCCGGACTTCATGTCGCGCACGTACAGGTGCCCCAGCGCCTGGAACAGCGCCTTCGAGCCGTCGGGCGACGTCTGCGCCCAGCGCAGCATCTTGACGTCGACCCTCTCGGGGGCGACGTCGACCGCGAATCGCAAGGTCGAGCGGACCTTCTTCTCGGCGCGAACGTGAACCGGGATGACCGCGGCCTCATGGGTCGCGACGTCCACGCGGCGGATCTTGCCTCCCGCCCAGAACACGATCGACCCGCTGTCCGGCGTCCAGGCGATCGCCGGGGCGTTGCCCTCGCTGCCGTTGGTCTCCTGGAAGTCGCGATCGAGCCGGTCGTAGATCGGCAGCTCGACGCCCGACTGCAGGTCCTTGACGTACAGGGCGCTGGTGAGCCCCGGGATGCGCCTCACGAAGGCCAGATGGCGTCCGTCCGGCGACGGCGTGGGAAGGACGGCGCCGCCCGGTCCCGCCACGAACACGACGGTTTCCCCCGTCTTGCGGTCGAGGCGCTTGATCGCGAAGATCCCGCCGGTCGAGTCCTTGTTGTACTCCCACAGCAAGCCGGGAGTGACGTCCTGGCTGAAGAACACGTATCGCCCGTCCGCGGAGAAGCTCGGCTCGGCCATGGTCTTCTGGTCCTTGGGCCCGTTGGGTCGCTCGGTGAGCTGCAGGCCGCCGCCGCCCCCGACGCTGAACAACCAGATCTCGCCCGCCGGGATGCTGCGGGTCGAGGTGAAGCCCTTCTTCGCCAGGATGTAATCGCCGTCCGGGCTCCACCACGGGTTGTGGACGAGGTTGTCCTTCTCCTCGGTGATGGCTCTCGGGCCGGTGCCGTCGGCCTTCATCACCCACAGATTGTCGGCGCCGCCTCGATCGCTGATGAACGCGATGCGGCCGCCGTCGGGGCTGTACCGAGCCTGGAAGTCCCACGCGATGCCCTCGGCCAGCGGCTTGGCTTCTCCGCCCGCGATCGGGACCGTGTACAGGTCGCCGAGCATGTCGAACAGGATGGTCTTGCCGTCCGGACTGACGTCGACCGAGGACCAGGTTGTCTCGGCGGTGTCGATCTCGACGCTTTCCCATTCTCCGGGCGGGCTCGACACGTCCCACTTCGCCTGTTCCTCTCCGTCGTCGCCCTTCTTGTCCTTGTCCTTCTTCGCGGCCAGCGCCGCCGTGCCGAGGCACGCGACCGCGATCAGCACCGCCGCGAGCGATTTCGCCCCCATCGTTCTCATCCCCCGTACTCCGTGCGGCGGCACCGGCGCGGTGCCTCCCGTGGTTCGTCACCGACCCTTCTTATCGTAACTCCGAAGCGCCGGCTTTCGATGGTTTTTGGGCTGCCCTGGTGGTACCTTCAAGGCCGACTCGCGAGGGAGCCGGCACTTGACGAAGCTCACCATCAAATCGCGGGAGAGGACGCCGCGGGTCTTCGAAGTCGCGCTGACGGGGCGCCTGGACACCGAGACCTGTCGCCAGCTCGAGGCGACCGTCGCACGCCTGCTGGACAGCAAGGCCAAGATGATCGAGCTGAACCTGGCCGAGCTCGACTACATCAGCAGCGTGGGTCTCGGCGTCGTGTTCGACACGATGACCAAGGTCAAGAACACGGACGGTCGGTTCGCCGTAACCAACCTGCAGCCCCACGTCAAGAAGATCTTCGAGATCACGAAGCTCCTCCCCGCCGAGAAGGTCTTCACGAACGTCGCCGAGGCCGATCGATACTTCGACGTCATCCAGCGTCGCGAGAAGGACAAGGATCGCGACCACTAGAGTTCCGCGGCCACGACCGCCTTCTTGACCAGGAAGAGCTTGTTCTTGCCGTTCGACCGCCGATGGTCCAGGTGGTCGACGAACGACTTCACGAGATGGACTCCGAGCCCCCCCACGGATCGCTCCGCCAGCGGGACGTCGAGCTTGGGCGCGGGGACGTTCACGGGATTGAACTCCCGGCCGTCGTCCTCGAACTCGATGTGCAGATCGCGCTCCACGACCTGCAGGCGAATGACGATCTCGTGCTCGTCCGGGTCGTCATGGCCGTGCTCGAGCACGTTGGCGAACAACTCCTCGAGAACCAGGTTGACGGCGTACAGGTCGCGCTCGGCCATCCCGTGCCGCTCCGCGAACTCGCGCAGCCAGCGCTCGAGCCTGGGCAGCTCGTCGATGCGGTTCCGAAGACTGAGAGCCGTCACGCGCCGTCCTCCCGCCTTCGATCGCGGTATCGAGCCGGCGATCGACACGCCGGCCCATCATGATGCTGGCGCGATCGCGTCGCAAGGACGGTCAGGGAGGGGGATCGTCGGGGCCACGATCCCCCCCAGCGGACCTGGGCTCACGCGGGTCCGCGAGCCCTCTGCGCCCCCTGGATCTCGGCTTTCACCTTGTCCAGCTCCGTGAGGGCGGCCTGAGCTTTCGCCTGCGCGTCCATGTAGTTCCCGTCGCTGTAGGCGCGGTCGGCTTCGGCAAGGTAGTCCTCGGTGCTGCGCGCGTCAGCCTCGAGAGCGGCCAAGTCGGCCATCGTGCCCTTCCCCTGCGGTGCGTTGGCCAGCAGGGTCCGGACCTCTTGCAGCGAGGCCCTGGCTTGCTCGATCAGCCCCGAAACTTCGACGCGCACCTTCTCCTTCATGGTCTCGGCGTCCCCGGCCGCCTGCTCCGCCGCGGCCTTGACGTCGGCAGCCAGAGTTCTGGCGTGGTCGTACGATCGGGAGAGAGCGAAGGACTGTTCCTGAGCCTCGATCTCGGCGTCGAGCTGCGCCCGCGCGTCCTCGGCCACGGCCCATGAATCCGGGGCGTAGACCTCCGCCTCGGAGGAGCTCGCGGCTTCCATCGCCTGGTCGGCGGCCGCGATCTCCTCGGTCGGCACCTGCGCGCAGCCCGTGGCGACGACGAGTCCTAGAAAAACCGATGACAAGACTCGAGCAGTTCTGAGCATGAGAACCTCCTCTCATCAAAAGGAACGGTCGTCCACCGAAGCCAGCAAGGAAGGTGCCACGCCGGAAAGGCCGAACGACCGCGCGAATCCGAGGACGATTCTCCGTTGTGCTGCAATTGTTGCCGCTGTCGAGCCTTCGTTTTCCTACGGCTGCAGGATCTCCGCCCGGCCGCGGCCCGTCATGAGCGGTCGGGCCGCCGGGGTGTGTCCCGGCGGCCCGACGCGAGAATCAGAACTGGATGCCGACCGTCAGCAGCCACTCGCGCGGCGTCTGGTAGTTGTCCTCGTTCTGGATCGTGCCGAAGGTCGGGCTCGGCGCCCAGCGGTCGAACGTTCCGTCGCTGACCGTTTCGCCTGTGGTCTGGAACGACGTCAGGGTGTCCTGGTTGGTGACGTTCAGCGCATCGACCTTCACCCAGCCGGTCAGCTCCTTCCACAGCGGGAACTGATACCGCGCGCTGAGGTCCATCCTCCACCAGTCGTTGAAGGTGAAGTCCCCGCGGCCGTCGAACGTGCCGAGGAAGCTGGTGCCCTGGTTCGCGTAGCACCCCGGCGACACGTTCGGGTCCTGGCCGGCCCCGCAGTCCGGGGACGAGCTGCGGACCACGCTGGCGACGTGATCGTAGACCTGACCGCTCTGGAAGGTGAACACCGACCCCACGATCAGGGCGCCGGCCTTGTCGAGGTCGAAGCGGTAGCTGCCCCACACCCGCGCACGGTGCCGGATGTCCTCGTCCAGCGTTCCTTGAGGATAGGCGAGCTCGCCCGAGTATCCGCGCTCGTGGTCACCGATCTGGCTCCCGCTCGACGGGGTGTTCCGGCCCTCGCCCTCGTAGTTGCCGGTGATCTCGCCGAAGGTGTAGTTCCCGCCGACGCCCCAGGTCGCGCTCGGGGTCCAGTTCGCGGCCACCGAGAACGCGTTGTACTCCCGCTGGGCCAGGTTGGTGTTGCCCCAGATGATCGTATCGACCGTCGCGAGCAGCGCGTCGTCGGGATCGAAGATGTCGGTGGCGTTGTTGCACTGGCCGCCGCCGTAGGTGTAGTCGAAGTCGTCGCACACGGCGCCCTGGAAGTCGTCGATCAGGTTCTTGAAATCGCGGTGGATGTAGGCGAACACGACCGTACCCGAATTCCGGGGCAACGCGCGCCGGACCGAGAAGTTGTAGTCCTGTGCGTACGGCGCCTCGAGATCGTCGGCATTGAACACCGAGGGTTGCTGCGGATCCACGACGTCGGTGTACAGGCCCCAGCCGCCGTTGTCGCGCAGCAGGGCGCCGATGTCGTTCGCGTCGCATCCGTCACCCCCCGGATCGATGGGCGTCACGCCGTCGGACAGGGTGCTGCCCACGTTGAGCGCGGGATCGGCGAAGCAGTTGGCGCCGGCGTAGAGCTGCTCCAGTCGCGGGGCGGCCGAGACGCCGGTGATCTCGTTGAACACGTTGTCGTTGAACCGGCTGACGTACTTGCCGTACCACGCCTGGATCTGCCAGTTCTGGTCGACGTTGTACGTGACGCCGACGCGCGGCGCGACGTCGTCGAAGTCGAAGTGCTGCGATTGCAGCGGTCCGCTGCCGTCGTAGTTCTCCCAGCGCGCCCCGGCGTCGAAGCGCCACTTGCCGACCTCCCACGAGTCGTGGGCGTAGAGCGCCAGGTTGTCGATGGTCTGGTCGCCTCCGAGCGGCAGGGCCACCCAGCGGTAGTTGACCTGACACAGGTCGGTGCCGCTCGCGCCGCACGTGTACGTCAAGTAGTTCATCACGTTGAACACGTCCGTGCCGTCCGGACGGGTGCCCCCGTAGGTCCGCGCGCTCCCGAGGTCGAACGAATAGGCCAGGAGATTGAAGCCCGTGGGGGACTGGCGGTTCTCGCCTCCGGTGACGGACTCCACGTACTGCACGCCGTACTCGAGGGTGTGGGTTCCCCAGTTCGCCGTGCTCAGGGACTGGGTCAGGTTGAGGCCCAGGGTCTCGTTGTCGCGGGTCGCGACGTCGGCGAAGTCCCACCACCCGTTGTTGAACACCGCGGACTCGGTGGAATCGAACACCGGATCGAACCCGTCGGGGTCGCCGCCCCCGAGGATCTCGACGCCCTTGTCGGTGTACTGCACGTCCAGGAACAGGTTCGGCGTCAGCACGCCCTGGTAGGTCGCGATGTCGATCGTGCGCGGGTCGCTGCGGTCGCCGGCGGCCAGGACGTTGCCGGGCGGAAGCGGGATGTCGTTCACCGTCGTCTTGCTGAAGTCGAGATGGTTGATCTCGATGACGTGATCGGGGGTGATGGCGCCGCGCAGCTTGAGCTGCCAGCGCTCTTCCGTATCGGTGGTGGAGATCGGAAGACTGGGTTGCGAGATGAGCGTTTGGCTGTCGGTCTCAGTGTCCGGGATGTCCGTGATCCCGCCGAACCACCACAGGTGGTCCTTCAGGATGAAGCCGCCGACGGTGAGCTGGTAGTACTCGTTGAGGTTGTCGGCCTGCGATTCGCCGAACGGCGTCCGGGAGTTCCAGGACTGGTTGCTGAGCGTCGCCCGCAGGGTGCCGTCGTAGGCGTTGCCGCCGGTCTTCGTGACCGCGTTCACGATGCCGCCCTGGAAGCGGCCGTAACGGGCGCTCACGCCCGCGGTCAAGACCTGCACCTCCTCGATGGCGTCCTCCAGGTAGAGCACCGGCGATCTGCCGAAGTACGGGTCCGACACCTCGGAGCCGTCGAGCAGCACGGTCGTGTCGTACGACGGCGCCCCGGAAATGGCGATGTTGTTCGGCGTCGGCCCGAACGTGATGTTCGGGGCGTACTCGGCGACCTTCTCGATCTCGCGGTTCTGGATGGGCAGCTCGTCGACCTGCTTCCGGTAGGCGAAGCTGTCGCCGTAGGAAGTGGTCTCCATCGCGGTGGCGGTGCTGTACACCGTCACCTCCTCGACGATCGCCTCTCCCTTCTTCATCGTGACGTCGAGCGGGACCGTCTCGCCGACGCCGAGCCTGAACGACACCGCCACCGGCTGCATCCCGGGCAGGCTGATCTCCACCGAGTACGGCCCGACGGGCAGGATCGCCGCGAGGAAGGTGCCGTTGTCCGACGTCGTGAGAACGCGCTCACCTTGGAGAGCCGACGAGATGAAGGTGACCCGCGCTCCCGCGACGGGGTTGCCTTCCTCGTCGACGACGGTGCCGGTGACCCGGCCCGTGGTCTGCGCTTGACCGAGCGCCAGAGTTGGAATCAACAAGACACACGTGACCCACAGAATCCGCTTCATACTCCTTGACCTCCTCGACCGTCGCGCACCAGCCCGTGCCGGGCTCGCGTGCGACCGTGTCGTGAAGGTTCCCGGGAACCGTCATGTCAACGAAGCAAGTCCGGGGCCACGGCGCCGGAGCCGGACATGGCGCCCATTCCGGTCATCGATGGTCGCGACACACACGTGCGCGCGATACGGTTCGCCGGAGGACTCCAAGGGATTGGTGCGAGCAGTCTCGCGTTTACACGCGGGTTACAACGGGCTCTCTACAATGCGTTACACGCGGCACGCGTTGCGACGTCATTCGAGCGAGAGAGTCATGGGGCGGCCCAGCTTGCGGCCGGCGACGAGTCGCAGCTCGCGCGTTGCCCCGGAGTCGATCTCGAGCACGGCTCTCGAATCGAAGCCCGACCCGTTGTCGTCCACCACGACGTGCGCCACGATCTCATGCCGTCCCGGTGAGACCGAGAGGGTCGTCTCGAAGGTCTCGCCGGCCTTGCCGAGCATGCGTTTGAAGAAGCGCTTCGTCTTTCCGGTTTGAGTGGTCAGCTCGCGGACGTAGACCTCGGTGCCGTCCACCCTCAACGTCAGCTTGCCGGACTTGATGCTGCTCTTGCCGAGGATCTTCAGGAACGCGGTCTCGCTCGCCTCCGCCTCGGGAAACGCCGCGCCGGGCCCGATCACGATGCCGGGGGCCAGAAAAGCGGGCGAGGGGTCGAACTGGAGAGAGGCGGGCTCGAGCGAGGGGGGCTCCGGCTCGGCCGGCAGCGCGGCGGCCGGGGCCGGCGCATCCACGGGATCCGGCAAGTCCGTCGCGACGTCGCGGTCCGGGATCGGCTCCTCGAGCGCGGCTTCGATCGCGCGTGGCGGCGCTTGCGCACGCGCCGTCCCGGCGGCGCGGTCCGAGGGAGCGGCGACCCGGCCGCGCGACGGGAGCCAGATCCCGATCGCGAACAGCGGCACGATCGTGCCGGCCAGCAGCCACATCCTGCGCCTTCCATGACTTTCCCGCAGCCGGATGGAGACTCGGCCCGAGCCCAAGGCGCCGCCTGCGCGAGCCCGTGCGCCGCCTCGAGGGAGCGTCGCGGGCGACGACAGTGGAATCGTTTGCAGCACTTCGTGACCCGGAAGAGCGTCGGCGTCGGACGAGGCGCCGGTGGACTCGTCGACGCGGCGCGAGCCTTCCATGACGAGGTACATCGGGTCGTGGTCGAGCGACCTCGTTTCGGGACGAACGTCGGGCTCGATCAGGAACTCGCCGGCGCGCCATCCGACCATGTCGTAGAACGCCAGCTCGCCGGACAATTGGCGGGTCCGGGCGTGCTTGACCATCCCGTCCTCGACCCAGATGTGTCCCCACCGGCCCTGAGACGTCAGCGTCACGCGCGCGGTCTTCCGGCCGAGGGCCAGACTCTGCATGATCTCCGGCAGCGCGAGGCTCGCCAGGTTTCCGAGGGTTCCTCGGCTGGCGCGCCCCCGACGGCGATGGGTATCGGTCATGTCGTCTTCCCGGACGGATCCCGTGGACCTTCCCGCCGGAACGACCGTCCGCCCGCCCTCGCGACGGACGCTCGTGAATATTGCGGGTGAAGCTCATGTACCCGCTCCGGAAGGGCGTGCCAATGGTAAAGAACGTAATCGGCTCGACCGAGCGGCAGACAACGACGAGTATCCGGAATAGCCCGCCGCCGCGGGCGTCGTGTACGATGGCGAGCAGCGATGTCGCAGGTCCCGGAGGTCTCGAAGTGGTGGGCCCGCGGGCTGCTGTTCGAGAACTGCAGTTGCCAGGCGGTGTGCCCCGGGCACGTGCACTTCGACCAGGCGTGCACCGAGCAACGCTGCGTCGGTTACTGGGCGATGCGGTTCGACGCGGGCGAGTTCGAGGACGTCGCGCTCGGAGGGCTGGCCGCCGTGATCGCGTACGATGCGCCGCAACACATGATCGAGGGCGGCTGGACCGAGGTGCTGATCGTCGACGAGCGGGCCTCTAGCGCACAACGCGCGGGGGTCGAGGCGATCCTGACCGGCCGCGTGGGCGGACCCTGGCAGGTGCTGGAGCGCTTCGTCGGCAATCGTCTTCCGACCCGCTACCTGCCGATTCGGATCGAAGACGGCGGAACGAAGAAGAGGGTGACCGTCGCCGGCTTGCTCGAATCCACCATCGAGGCCATTCGGGGTCGCGACCGCTCGAAGCCGGTCACGCTCGAGAACATGTTCAATCAGATCCATGCGCCGTCGCAGGTGATCGCCAAGGGCGCGACCCGCTACGACGACGGAGAAATCGTCGTGAGCACCGAGGGGACCCACGGCCTGTACTCCTCGTTCGACTGGCGGGCATGAGGTGAAGCCGGCCGCTGTAGAAAGGATTCCATGATCACTCTCTGCATCGGCAACAAAAACTACTCTTCGTGGTCGTTGCGCGCGTGGCTGGCCCTGCGGTTCACGGGGGCCCCGTTTCGCGAGGAGGTCTTCGACCTCGGCGCTCCGGGCATCCGGGAAGTCATCCGCAAGCGCTCCCCGACCGGCCGCGTCCCCGCCCTGGAGGACGGGGAGGTTCGCGTATGGGACTCGCTCGCGATCGGCGAGTACCTCGCCGAGAAGTTCCCCGAGGCCGGTCTGTGGCCGGCCGACTCCTCCGCTCGCGCGACGGCGCGCTCGGTGGTCGCGGAGATGCACTCCGGCTTCCTCGACCTCAGACGGCACATGCCGATGAACGTCAGGCGCTCGAGCCCGGGAAAGGGCCGAGGCCCAGGCGTCGAGGCCGACATCGAGCGCATCCGGTCGTCGTGGCGCCACTGCCGCGAACGGTTCGGCGCGGGCGGAGACTTCCTGTTCGGAGCCTGCTCGCTGGCCGATTGCTTCTACGCCCCGGTGGTGACCCGCTTCGTGACCTACGCGGTCGAGCTCGACCCGCCGTGCGGGGCGTATCGCGACTCGATGCTGGCGCTGCCCGCGATGCGGGAGTGGCGCTCGGCGGCCGAGCGCGAGACGGCGACGGACCCGGACTATGATCTGTAGTTGCGGTCACGAGGACCGCGCGGCGATCCGCGCGAGACGCCGCGGCGCGATCGCGGGCGTCCTCGCCGCGGCGCTCGTGCTCCTGTCGCTCGCAGGACCGGCGTGGCCCAAAGAGCCCAGCCGTTCCCTGACCGTGCTGCACACCAACGATCTCCACGCGCGGCTGCTGCCCGACTCGCACGACCGGGGCGGGTTCGCACGACTCGCGGGCGCGATCCGGCGCGAGTCGGCGTCGGCCGACGGCGTGCTGGTGCTCGATGCCGGCGATCTCGTGCAGGGCACGCCGGTGTCGTCCGTGTTCCGGGGCGTTCCGATCTACGAGGTCGCGAACCTCGTCGGCCTTCACGTCTCGACCCTCGGCAACCACGAGTTCGACTACGGCTGGAAGACGATCCTCGAGTTCCGCGAGGCGGCATCCTTCGCGATCGTCTCCGCCAACGTCGTCGATGCCGGCGACGAGCTGCTGGCCGACGCGCCGTTCGTCGTTCGCGATGTGAACGGCCTGCGGGTCGCGGTCGTCGGGCTCCTCACGACCGATCTTCCGAACCTCGTCCTCCGGAGCAACATCGGGCCGTGGCGGGTCGAGCCGGTGGTCGAGACCCTGCGGCGGATCGTTCCGAAGATCCTCCCCCAGGCCGATCTCGTCGTGGCTCTCGGACACCTGACGGAAGACGAAGAGGACGCGATCCTCGCCGAGGTCCCCGAGGTGGCGGTCGTCGTCTCGGGCCACCGCCACAACGGCCTCGCGCAGCCGAAGCGCGCGGGCGAGCGCCTGCTCGTCCGGGTCCGGTCCGGCGGGCGGGAGCTGGGGAGACTCGACCTCGACGTCGACCCGGCGCGCAAGGCCGTGATCGCGTCGCGGTGGAGGGTCGTTCCCATCGACGCCACCACCCCCGAGTCGAAGGAGGTCGCCGCGCGGGTCGCGTACTGGGAGGCGAAGGTTCGGGACGTCGCGGACGTGAACGTCGGCCGGTCGGAGCGCGAGCTGTCACGGCGCGAGGTCGAAGATCTCGTCGAGCGCGTCATGATCGAGCACACCGGCGCGGACCTGGCGTACGTCGCGAGCGGCGAGATCCGCGACGTCCTGCCCGCCGGCCCTTTGCTGGCGCGGCACGTGTGGAGCGTGATGCCGTTCGAGGATCGCGTCGTGGTCGTCGAGCTGAAGGGCAGCGACCTGCCCGACGCGCTCGTCGAGGGGCGCAGCATCGACCGCGATCGACTCTACACCGTGGCCGTGACCGACTTCACGGCCTCGCTCGGGCGGGAACTTCGCTCGAAGGCGCCGGTTCGTGCCGACCCGTCCCCGCTCCTCCGCGACCTGATCATCGCCTGGATCCGCGAGCGGGAGGTCGTGGAGTGAGATCGGCGAAGTCCGGGACCGCGACGGGCGGCGGCCGCGGAATGTGCGTACAATCCCGTGCCCGTGCCCGTGCCCGTGCCCGGGGGGTCCGCACGCGGGGGAGGAGTCGAATGGAACCGCGACATCACGCCGCCGAGGCTTGCCCGTCGGTCGGCGTGCGGTCCGTGCTCGCCGCGATCCTGTCCGTCGCCGTGGCCGGCACGCTCGCTTTCGGAGCGGAGCCGTCGCCCCGCGAAGCCGCCTATCACGAGGCCCTGCTCCAGACGTACATCCATGGCGTCGACGACGAGCTGGCGCGGGAAGTCCTCGGACCGGATGCCGTTCCCGCGCTGCGAGCGCTGCTGTTCGAGCCCGGGTTCGAGAGGCGGGACAACGTCGTGGCGTTCCTGGCCCACCTCGACGACGGCGACGCCACCGCGGATCTCGTGCGGTTCCTGAATTCGCCTCCCGCGGGCTGGAGCACTCCCGAGGAGGACCGCGCGCTCCTCCTCGCCCCGGTCGCGCTGGGGCACATCGCGCGGCGCGGCGATCGCGCGGCGCTGCAGGCGCTGCTCGAGATGACCGCGGACGGAGGCGACGGAGGCCCGCTGTCCCGCGCGGCCGCATCCGGCAACGATCCCGATTCGCTGCGCGCGGACCTCGAGGAGATGGCGCTGCGCGGCCTGGCGTTCTCGGGGGATCGGGCGGCACGCGACCGGCTGGACGACATCCGTCGAGGCACGGTGTTCCCGGGCGCGGTCGAGCGCGACCTGTCCCGCGCCGCGGCGATCGCCCTCGCCCTGTTCGACGAGCTCCACGCCCCGAGCGGCGCGAGCTCGGATGCGCCGGAGCCCGGCGCCTCCGCGGCCTCCCCGGCGGCGACTCCCGCCGCCGAGGTTCCGCCCGGAGACGACGTGCCGGCGACGGACGACTTCGATCCGGAACTCGACGTCCACGACAGCGCGCTGAGCTACAGGAACCACGCGCAGGTTCCGAGCCCGATGACCGACACCCGGCTCGACGCGGTCCTGGCCGAGAGCAACCGGCGGGCGGGGCGCGCCGACTACACCGGAGACGTCGCGTGCTGCATCACGGTGTCGCGGCTCGGTCCCGGCGGGACGTTCGGCACCGCGGGAGACGGACTGGATTTCATCGACGATTCGGTCGAGCTGACCGCGGTGCTCGGGAACGGCGTCTCCCGCGTGAAGGTCGTGCGCGCGATCAACTACTGCGGCGGTCCGGGCACGAACATCGTCGGGTGCGCCTGGACCCCCGGTCACGGCATGGCGGTCGTGCGGTTGAGCAGCGTCGGCAACGAGGCCATCCTGTGGATCCACGAGTACGGTCACAACACCGGGCTCGGCCACTCCGGCAGCTCCGACCACCTGATGTTCGGCTCGATCAACGGGGGCAACCGCGGCCTGACCGCGACGCAGTGCGACCGCTTCCACGCCCCGAGCGGCTCGGCCGCCGCGATCCTCAGCGTCACCGGCGCCTGCACCGACGTCGACCTCGACGAGGTCCAGGACGGGATCGACAACTGTCCCGCGGATGCCAACACCTCCCAGGTCGACTCGGACGGCGACGGGTCCGGCGATCCGTGCGACCGGTGTCCCGGCCTCGACGACCAGGGCATCGGCGACCTCGACGGCGACGGGCGCGGCGATCCGTGCGACAACTGCGTCGACGTGTTCAACGACGACCAGAGCGACCAGGACGGTGACGGGGCAGGGGATGCGTGCGATCCCTGTCCCGCCTTCCCGGGTCCCGACGCCGACGACGACGCCGACGGGGCCTTGAACTGCGCCGACAATTGCCTCTCCACGTGGAACGACGACCAGTCCGACACGGATGGGGACGGGATCGGCGACGCGTGCGACGCGTTCCCGACCGATTCCGACAACGACGGCGTCGATGTGGCCACGGACAACTGCGCGGCGATCTTCAACCCGGTGCAGGCGGACGTCGACGGCGACGGTCTCGGGGACCTGTGCGACAACTGCCCCGCCGCCGGCAACGTCGCTCAGCAGGACGTCGACGGCGACGGCGCGGGAGACGCCTGCGACTGCCAGCCCGCCGACCCCAACGACCTGCAGCCGGCGAAGGTGACCGCCTTGACCGCCGAGAAGCCGGCGGCGGGAACGATCCGCCTGTCGTGGTCCGCGGTCGCCGGAGCCGATGGCTACTCGGTGACGCGAGGAGCGCTGTCCGCGCTCGGGCCGGGTGCCTACGGCGACTGTGCCGTCGAGGGGCTGCAAGGGACCGTGCTTGACGATCCCGACCTGCCCGCGTCCGGTGACGGTTTCTTCTATCTCCCGCAGAGCCAGAGCTTCGACTGCGGTCTCGGCGGTCTCGGCTTCACGTCGTCGGAGGCCCCGAGACAGAACTTCGATCCCCAAGCGTGCCTCGGACTGCCGATCTCCGATTCCGTCGCGGGCTCGGAGACCTCCGTCGACGGCACGGCCACCGGAGACCTCACGGCGACGTTGACATCGGATGACGCGGTCGAAGCGATCACCGAGGAGATCAGCTCCGGGAATCCCTCCAGCCGGTTCAGTTTCCTGGAGCACCGCTGGTCGGTGATCGTCGCCGCGGGCAGCCGGATCGAGCTCCACGTCGAGGCCCACCGGACCGCGAGCCTGGACGGCGACGACTTCGTGTTCCAGTACTCGACCGACGGAGGCTCGGTCTGGACGCCGATCCCGATTGCCGTGCCGCTCGCGGACGAGGACCTCGATCGAGAGGCTTCGCTTCCGGCGACGCTCTCCGGATCCGTGTTGTTTCGGGTCGTGGACACCGATCGGACCGCCGGCAACCAGGCTCAGGACACGGTGTCGATCGACGAGCTGTTCGTCCGCTCCATCCCCTGATCCTCGATTTTCTGCTGCATCCGAGCAGCGCGCGTGTCCGGGAAAACGACACCGGGCCTCCGGTATTCCCGTGGGTCCGTATTGTCGGGCTTTCCACGCCGAAGGCGGCGTTGCACGAGGCGCGCCTGCGTCGTATTCCTAGAGTAGGCGAGCGAAAGGACGGTGCCATGTCCACATCGCGCACCACACTCGCGCTCCGAGGGAAAGCGAACCGGGGTGCGTCGGCGACCGCGTGGGCTCTGCCCCTGGTCTTGGCGGTGCTCCCCGCATTCGCGGGCGATCGACCCCACCCCGACGACGTCTTCATGACCCCGCACAACTGGCTCGCGCCGGTCAGCCTCGATCTGTCCGGCGGAATCGGCCTCGACCGCGAGCAGCACCCTCTCGATCGCTCGCGGTTCGTGAACTCCTACTGGCTTCCCAAGATCAACACCCATCTGAGCCAGACCGGAGCGGGTGGGCTCGCGACCTATCCCGGCAGGCCGCTGTCCGACGAGATCTACTACGAGGACCTGTCGGACCGGGCGTTCGACAAGATGCACCGTGCGACCAGCCGTGCCCTGAAGGACTACCTGCTGGAAGAGACCGGAATCTCCGATCTGCTCGACGGCCTCGGGGGCGCGGTCGAGCGCACCAAGCTCGGGAAGATCTCGCAATCGACGCTCGGAATCGACCTCGGAATCTCGCACCTCGCGCCGGAAGTGGCTTTCAGGCCCAAGCTGGCGGAGGGTCTCCTGCGGGTGAGCGTGCGCATGACGGGCTCGGTCGGATTCCAGTACCGCACCGCGCGCCTGGGGAAGGGGAGCCGGCTCGGGGCCAAGCTCGACCCCCTGGACGACAAGTACACCCTGAACTATCTGTTCGAGTTTTGATGGGTCAGGCCCCTTCTCCCCCATGAGAGGGGTCCGACCCCTTTCCGAGCTGGTAGATCACGCCGTCGGCGAACCTGAAGGTCCTTCGCACCGGAACCTCGCGCGGAGGACGGGCGAACCACTCCACCACCGCGGGCGGGTACATGGCCTCCTTGCCCGCGACGTCGAACAGCACCAGCCAGCCCACATCGTGCCGCCGGACGATGCTCTCGAGATCGACCTCGTACTCGAAGTCCTCGCGAGACGGGATGCCGATCACGCGCAGGTCGGTGCGATCGACGACGAGCAACTGACCGTAGTTGCACAGCACCGTGCCGTTCTCGAAGACGAGGTCGACCGCGCGACCGTAGGTTTCGGTGCCGGTCGGAAAGGGCGGCGGGACACGGAACGCGAGCATCTCGACGGCTCCCCAGGTGACGACGATCCCCGCCAAAGCGCTCGCCGCGAGCTTCGGCACCCAACCTCGCCGCACCCACACGAAGCGGTGGATCGCGACCGCCCCGAGCAGGAACGTGGAGAGCCAGGCGGGAGCGAGGTAGCGTGAGCCCAGCCGATCCAGCGGATGGAACGCCTGGCCCGTGCGCGCCACGATCAGCAGCACGAGGTAACCGGCGATGCACGACAGCAGGAAGGCGCCCTGCCGCGACCACGGTCGGGACGCCGGCCCCGACGGCGCGACTCGGACTCCGGCCACGAGCGCCGTAATCACCGCCAGCACGATCCACGGGCCGAGCCACACTGCGAGGGCCCCGAGGGCCTCGGCCACCGCGGCGGCCGGCACGATCTGGCTCGGGGGGCGGACCGGGAGCGTCACAGGTGCGGCGGAGCGCGCCGCCGTGAGCCATGCGGCGACCGGCCCGAGAGCGACGAGACCGAGGAAGGCGGAGTATCCCGCGGCTCCGGCAACGCCCACGGCCCCGCGCGGGCCGCGGACGGCAGCAGCGACGCAGGCGCCCGCGAAGGCCAGCGGGAAGAACGCCCCGAGATAGCGCGTGGCGCACACCGCGGCGGCCGCCAGCGGCAGCCCAAGCCACTTGACCCACGGGTGGCGAGCGTCATCGAGAGCCACGACACCGGCCAGGATCCCGACCGCGAGGAGCGCCACGAACGGCAGCTCCGACAACACCATGCCCGCGAACGACGCCAGACGCGGGGTGCACATGAGGACCAACGACGCACCGAGTGCGTAGGCGGGCGAGCCCGTCAATCGCGCCACGACCGCGATGGCGCACAGCTGCGTAACGACCAAGCAACTGAAAAGAAGCAACTTGGCGGCGACGATGGGGTCGCCCACAACGAGCTGCCAGCCGGCCAGAGCGAGACTCATCCCCGGAGGCGCGAAATTGGGTGGCCCCGGCAGGCGATCGAAGTTCCCCAGGAAATTGAAGCTCGAGACCGCCCGGCCTTCCCGCGCGAGGTGGCTCGCGACGGACAGGTACGGGCCCGAGTCGATGACCAGGTAGCTCGAGTTGCGTCCGGCGAGACCGAACAGGGCCGCCGAGCACGATGTCGCGAGGACCAGCGCCACCAGGCGGATTCGTGGCTCCGAGGCTTGTGGGCGTGTCGTCCCGGTCTCCACCGGACAAGTCTACACAGGCCGACCAGGCGACCAGACCGGCCAGTGAGGACCTGTCGGGCAACTCCCTAGTTTTGCGTAATTTGAACCTGACAAATCCCAAACGGCTCGTTGACCCCCGCCGGTCAACGACGTATAGAAAGAACGGCCCGGGGGGCCAATATCTCAAAGTACCGGGCGGAAGTCCGTCCAAGGCGATCGTTTCTCCGTCGAGGATTCCAGGAGTGCATCGATGAACTTGATCGGCCTGAGCCACGGCAGTCCGAGAGCACGAAAGCTGCTGAGCTGCGCGACCCTGATCGCGCTCGCGGCGACCCAAGTGTTGCCGTTTGGAGTGGGGAACGCTTCCGCCGCAACGTCCTCTTCCTCCGAGGAGGAATCGAGCGCCACGCTGGTGACGGCGGGACAAGGTCCTGCATCCGGTGCGGGACCGACCTGCGCAACCCGTCCGCCGGTGACCTCGCAGGATCTTCCGACTGCGAGGCTCTTCGGCCTCGAAACGACACGGGAAGAGCTTCTGACCCAACCCGTTCGTATCCGGGTGCCGGGTCGGGACTCCCACGGGACCCTGGGTCGCGACGATCGAGACGTTTCCACGGCGGGACGCTGGCTGCCGGGCTACAAGCCGAACACGCTCGAGGCGTGGCGCGAGTTCGAAGCGTGGAAGAACGAGCACCGGCGGACCCGGCTCGCGGCCCAAGTTGCCGTACCCACGACACCCGCGGGTTCGGTGGCGGGTAACGGCTCCAATGCCGACCCGCAGCTCACGGAGGCCAGCGACGACGCCCCGGTCGCGATCCTCCACGAAGAGCAGTACTACGCGTCCCCCATCGACCTGAGGGACCTCGAGGACGATACGGAGACGGCGGTCGCTGGACGGCGCGAGCACGAGCGCGTCGAGGCCGCCGACCCGATCACGGGGATCCCGTGGGACGAGTACAACCGGCTCAAGGAAGAGGCGTTGTACGGCCCCGAGACACCCAACGCCCAGGTGGCGCAGCCCAACATGACCGACGCTCCGAGCCCGCTGGGTGTGAACTTCAACGCCATCAACGCGACCGGCTCCGTTCCGCCGGACCCGATCATGACCGCGGGACCGGGCCACCTGGTCGGTCTCGTCAACACGACCGTCCGCATGTGGAACAAGACCGGCACGCCGCTGTTCTCCCAGACGCTCGGCGGGTTCTTCACGGGCATTCCCAACTGCGGCGATCCGTTCGACGTGTTCGTGGACTACGACGAGGAAAACGACCGCTTCGTGATGGGCGGGATGACCCTGTCCGGAAGCAACAGCTTCATCTGCATCGCGGCGAGCCAGACGGGCGATCCGACGACGACCTGGAACCGCTACTCCTTTCGTTCCGACGTCATTCTGACCACGGCGTCCGGCGACTACCCGCACATGGGGATCGGCCTCGACGCCGTCTACATCGGCATGAACATGTTCGACGACACCTCGGGTCTGTTCGACAGCGCGCGCATGTTCGCCGTCGACAAGGCCGCGATGTACAGCGGTGCCGCCATCCAGGTGGCCGAGTTCGGCGTCGTGGGCTACCGCACCGCGCAGCCCGCGAAGATCCGAGGCTTCAACACCGGCCAGTGGCCCGCGCCGGGGACCCCGCACCACATCCTCATGCAGCAGCTCGGTACCGGGTCGACTCGGATCTACCGCTGGGTCAATCCGTTCGCGCCCACGAACCCGACCCTGTACGGCACCGTCGCGACGACCTACCTCGGCGTTCCGCCGAATGCGCCGGAGGACGGCGACGCCGGAGGCAGTCCCAACCTCAACGACACCTCGGCGGGACCGTTCCTCGACGCCGAGTACCGCGCCGGCACCCTGTGGTCGACGCGCACCGTGTTCTGCAATCTCGGCGGGGGTGCCTCCGAAGCCTGCATCGACTGGGTCAAGATCGACGTCAGCGGTGGGAGCCCCGCGCTCCTCGATCAGCAGGCCGGCGGCGCGTTCGGCACCGCCAACGAGTTCCGGTACTACCCGGACCTCGCGGTGGACAAGAACGGCAACATGGCCATCGGCTACACCAAGTCCAGCTTCGTCGACTTCACCGAGTTGTGGATCACCGGCCGGGAGTCGGGCGACGCCGCGGGCACGCTGCAGGCCGAGAACCAGCTCGTGGCCGGCACCGGGAACTACACCGACAGCGCCGGTTGCGGTGGAGCGTGCGATCGCTGGGGCGACTACAGCGGGATGGCCGCCGACCCCGACGGCTGCACCTTCTGGTACATCGGCGAGTACTCGAACGGAGGCGTCGCCAACTGGAGGACCCAGATCGGGAACTACAAGTTCGCGAGCTGCAGCGTCAGCTCGTCCGTCGGGGTCGACAAGGGCACCTACGACTGCTCCGACTCGATGAGGGTCTCGGTCAACGACGCGACGCCGATCACGGCCGCGGCGGTTTCCGCCCAGACCGTGGTCGCGGGAGCTGCGGGGGATTCGGAGACCATTCCCGCGGCCAAGTGGATCGGGACGAACTGCACCGGCACTTCGTGCAGCACCTGGACCGCGACGCTGCCGGTCAGCGGTAGCCCCGGATCGGACAACGACGGCACCCTGAACATCAGCAACGGCGAAAGCGTGTCGATCGACTACGACGACCAGCACGTCGGACACGAGGACCAGAGCCGTTCGGCCGCGGTGAGTTGTCAGCCGCGCTTCGAGGACGGCGGCTTTCTGATCTTCGGAGGTTGCGAGGCGGGAACGGGGACCGAGCAGTATCGGCCGTACATCGACGCCGGTGAGTACGTGCAGTACGTTTTCGGCATCTACAACCCGCCGTCGGGCCCGGCGCTCACGGACGTCGAGGTCACGCTGAGCATCGACGGTCCCTTGGCGGGCAGCGTCACGATCTTCAACCCCACGGTCTACATCGGACCCATGTCCCCCGACCAGCTCACGGGCGCGGTGTTCGACGTTCACCTCGCCTCGTCGGCTTCGGCCTCCGGCCTGTCGTCGAACGATTTCGACCTCACCATCACCTCGGCGGCCGACGGATACGACGTGCCCCAGGTGCTGACCCAGACGCAGCTCCTGCAGACCGACGACAACATCGTCAACGAGAGCCAGTGCTTCAACATGGAGGCGGCGCAGGGTTTCCAGACCGCGCGGTACGTCGAGAGCTACGTGTGCCAGAGCGCGCCGTGCACCGGCCAGACGATCAACTCGATTCAGGCCCCGTGGACGCGAGGCATCGGCTGCCTCAGCGAGACCCGGTCCGACTACCCGGAAATGACGTGCGACGTGAACGGCACGTTCGCCTACACGCCCAACAACTCCGCGGCGGCGTGCGGGACGTTCGCGCAGGGCAACACCACGTTCACGAGCGACGTGCTCTACACGCCGAGGATCACGCCGGCTCACACCGGCAACGCGGGCAACGGCCAGCCGTGGTTCTTCAACTGGCTGTTCGCCGAGTGGTTCTACGACTCGGTGATGTTCACCGGCCCGGACATCACCGTTGGGACGATCCACTTCTGGAGCGACAACTACGCCGGGCCCGACGTGCCTCCCACCAACGACGTCGACAACTTCCAGTACTTCTCGGGCGGCTTCGTCGCGCTCAACAACCAGGAATGGGACAGCGCCACGCCGTGGGACCCGGACGCGGTTCCCGCCAACTACGACGGCATCAACCTGGACGGCATCACCGGCGAGGCGGTGACCGGGCTGCGGTGGCGCTGGGCGATCTGGGAGCGTGACGTCGACGCGTTCGGCGGGGTCAGCCCCACGACCACCGTGGCCACCGCCGGCGCGGCGTACGACGACATGAACCTGAACTACGACCAGTACCACGCCACGGCGCAAGCCACGACGTGCTCCGCGACCGCGGCCCTGGGAACGGTCGCGTTCGACCAGTTCACCTACACCGAGTGCCCCGGGGGCGTTCTCGACATGAGCGTCTTCGACGGCAACGGAGCGAACCCCGTGACCGTGACGGTCGTCTCGAGCGGCACCGGCGACAGCGAGACGTTCACGATCTCCGGATCCTCGCCGCGCTGGGTCGACCAGCTCCCGTACTCGACGGACGGCGGGGGCGATCCGGACGACGGCGTGCTGTTCGTCACCCCGGACGACATCCTCGACGCGACCTACACGGACAACAGTCCCGCCGATGAGGCGACCGCTTTCGCGTTCGTGGAGTGTCCGGAGCAGGACGTGGTCGTTCAGGCCGTCGCCAGCATCACCGACACGGCGAACGGCGGCGACAACGACGACATCCCCGACACCAACGAGATCGTCGATTTCACGATCACGATCCGCAACGACGGCGACACCGCCCTCAACAACGTGCAGGCCAGGATCTGGACGAGCGATTCGGACATCGACTGCATCACCAAGGACACGGCGAGCTTCGGCACGATCGCGGGTACCGGCGGAACCGCGACCAACCTGGGGTCGGATCCGTACACCTTCAAGGTGTCGAACAGCGCGCAGTGCAGCAACCCGTCCACGCCTCCGACGGCGAGGTTCAACGTCTTCATCACTGCGGACACCATCGACGGCTCCGCGACGCCCCAGTTCGTGACCTTCAACCTCGACCTCAACGATCTGGGCAGCCAGGTCGTCCTCACCCAGAACTTCGACGGCGCCGAGCCGGCGGGCTGGGTCCACGCGGTGGGCCCCGGCGACGAAGACGGGCTGACCGGCGACCCCGGCGCCAGCGGGGAGATTTGCGCGCCGTACGTCGACGAGTGGTTCTGGAGGAACACCGGCGGCAATACCACCGGCGGCTTCTTCTGCTGGACCAACCCCGCCAGCAACTTCCCCGCCGGCACCTACAGCGCCTCCTCGGCCGGCATGCTCGACGCGGTCCTCGACAGCCCGGTGATCGACATTCCCGCGGGCGGGACCGGGGCCACGGTGCAGTTCGACCACGAGTACAAGTTCGCCAACAGCGGCGGACTGAGGGCGGACGGCGCGGTCGTGTACTACAACGTCAACGGCGGTCCGTGGAACAAGATCACGGCATTGCCTTACGACGGCCCGGTGATCTTCAACACGTACTGCAACCCGCTGTGCAACGGCGGCAACGACCTGCTCGACGCGGTTCCCCCGAGCCAGCAGGACTGCTTCCACGAGACGGTCAACGACGGCGAGAACATCTTCAACGTCCTCGGGACCGGCGCCCAGACCTGGGAGACGGTCTCCGCGAACATCACCGGTCTGTCTCCCGGCGACGACCTCCGCATCCGGTGGCGCGTCGGCGCCATGGACAGCGCCACCTTCGGTCTGAACATCACCGGCGGATACGGGCTCGACAACGTGAGCGTCGAGGCCAATCAGTTCGGGTGTGACGCCGCGGTGCGCCCCGACGCGGGGTGCGGCGTGGTGTTCCACGATGCCGGCAACCTGACCGAGGTATGCGGCGACGGTGACGCGGTCATCGAGTCCAACGAGCAGTGGGACGTGGACGTCACGCTGCAGAAGCTCGGCGACGGCAGCGCCGTGGCCACGATCGCCGATCTCGAGGTCAACCTCGGCTCGGCGAACACCGCAACGATCACGGGCAGCCCGCAGAACTTCGGCACGATCCCGCAGCGCGGCGGAACGGCCACGGCCACCTACCAGTTCGAGGTCGAGGCCGGCCCGGTGTGCATCGACGACATCACCTTCGACGTCACGAACATCTCGGACAACGCCGAGGCCTACCCGGACGAGATCGCGGCGTTCGGGATCCCCGTGGGTGCGGTATCGATCGGCGAGACCGGGTTCCAGCAAACCAACCCGGCTTCCGCGTCGAGCACCACCGCCTCCGCGCCGCTCACCCCCGCGTTCGCCCAGGGCGCGACGGTCGGCAGCGCGACCGCGAGCTATTCGTTCGGCTGGACGGGCGGCGTTTTGGGCACCCAGGTGGCCTCGCAAACGACCAATCCCCTGAACGTCAACAACACGACCCTGACGTCCACCCTCACTCCCGCTCTGACCATCGCGACCGGAGACGCGACCTCCGCGACGGTCGACTGGGCGAGCTTGACTCACGGTAGCAACGTCACCAACTGCACGACGGTGGTCCTGCGCACGCCCAACCTGACCAACGTCACGCTGAAGGCCGACGGCGTTGCCCCCGCGCTTCCGTACGACGTGCTCGCGACCTACAACGGGCCGAACGGCGGACCGGGGACGTACACGATCGTCCTCACGGAGGACGGCGGTGGCTGCAGCGGACCGGCCGTTCTCACCGACACCACGTTGACCGTCAGCGACGCGGTCGCGGGGAGCTGGACGAGCAACGCGCGCGTCTCGCTCGTCAAGGGCGCCAACTCGACGGTCCTCAAGGACTTCGCGCAGGCGGACGCCAACCCGTACGACGTCACCTCGTTCTACAACGCCCAGGGGGCAGGCACCTACGAGATCCGCGTCGAGGAGAACGCCGGCGGGGTCGCCTCGGTCGACTCGGCGGCGCTGGCGGTGCAGTCGTTCTCGTGCGTGGGCACGTGCGCCGCGGGCGCGGCGCCGCCGCCGGTCGGCGACGGTCTCACGGGTAACATGATGTTGGCCGCGAAAGGCGCGGGTCCCGACGACGTCAACATCACCTTCGATGCCGCGACCTGCTCCGACGATCACGCGGTCGTGCTGCGGGGCAACTTCGGCGACTTCACCGCCTACCAGGGTGCGGTTGCCACGGGTTGCGACGCGGGCGGCACGGGAACCGCCGCCTTCACCCAGTCCGGCTCGTACTGGTTCAACGTCGTGTGGGTCAACGCCGCCGATACCGCCGGGCATCCGGGCTTGGCGACCTCCGGGCCGCGGACCTGGACGGCCGCCGGGTTCTGCGCCGTGACTTCGGACGACGCGTCGGATCAGGTATGTAACTGATCCGCGACTTCGATCCCTGACCGCGAGCGGCGGGCCCTGGGGCAATCTCGGGGCCCGCCGTTTCTTTTTTTGGCGGCACCGACGTTGGGTCGCGCGCATCCCACCTGCCGTTCGACAGCCTGGCGCACTTGCGGCACGGCGTTCACAATAGTGGAGCGACACCGTCGGTTTCCGGCACGGATTCCGCGGTACATTCGTGGGCGCCATGGGCCGAGCTCGAAAAGCCATCAGCCTGACGGCCATCTGCGTGGTCCTCGCGGCTTGTTCCTCGGCCCCGGGAGATCGCGAGCCGACCCGCGAGACCTACAGCGGCATGTACACCCTCACCGCGCGACCCGGTCTCGACCCGCTGGTCATCAACCAGATCCACGAGTGGACCCTCCACGTCGAGACCCCCGACGGACGCCCGGTGGAGAACGCCAGGATCATGGTCGAAGGCGACATGCCGGAGCACCAGCACGGCCTCCCGACGAATCCCGAGGTGACCCGCAACCTCGGCGACGGCGACTATCTCGTTGAGGGCATGAAGTTCAACATGCCGGGAGCGTGGGAGCTGACCTTCACCGTAACGGCCGACGCCGGAAGCGACGCCGCGACCTTCGAGCTGGTGCTGGAGTGAGACCGCGAGCCGCGGTGGCGGTATCCGCGGCCGCCGTCGCGGTCGCGGCTTCGGGCTACGGCCTGTGGTCCTTCATGCGTGGGCCCGAGCCGCACGCGTGGAGTCCCGAGCAACGCAGGACCCTCGAGTCGTTGTGGATCGGCAGCCTCCCTCCGCTGCCGCCCGACCCGTCGAACGCGGTGGGCGACGATCCGCGGGCCGTCGCCCTCGGACACCGCCTCTATTTCGACACCGCTTTCAGCCGCAACGGCGAGGTGTCGTGCGCCACGTGCCACCAGCCGGAGAAGCTGTTCACGGACGGGCTGCCGCTGGCCAAGGCCATCGGCACGACCAAGCGCCACACGCCGACCGTCGTGGGAACGGCCTACAGCCCGTGGTTGTTCTGGGACGGCCGCAAGGACAGCCAGTGGTCCCAGACGCTCGCGCCCATGGAGGATCCGGTCGAGCACGGGGGGACGCGCGCCCAGTACGCGCATCTCATCGCACGGCGCTACGCCGAGCCGTACCTGGAGCTGTTCGGGCCGCTTCCCGATCTATCCCGCGTCCCGGCACACGCCGGCCCCAACGGGACCGAGGAGGAGCGCGCGGCGTGGAGCGCGATGTCACCCGAGGACCGCGACGCCGTCAACCGCGTCTACGCCAACCTGGGCAAGGCGATCGCAGCCTACGAGCGGCGCATCAACCCGGGGCCTTCGAGGTTCGACGATTACGTCGCGGCGCTGCTCGGCGGAGACTCCCCGAGGGCCGCCTCCATCCTGAGCCTGGATGAAGCTTCGGGCCTGCGCCTGTTCATCGGCGACGCCCAATGCACCAACTGCCACAACGGCCCGCTCCTGACCAATCACGGCTTCCACAACGTCGGTCTTCCGGAGCCGCCGGGGACCGCGTTCGACTCCGGCCGAATCAGCGGCGTCAAGCAGGTCGTCGCGGACGAATTCAACTGCGAGTCGAGCTATAGCGACGCTCCGGAGGGGCTGTGCGAGGAGCTGCGATTCGCCAAGGGTCAGGGTTTCGAGATCCTGGGGGCGTTCAAGGTGCCGTCGCTGCGCAACGTCGCCGAGACGGCTCCCTACACGCACCTCGGGACCACCCCGACCCTGCGCGGCGTTCTCGAGCACTACAACAAGGCGCCCACCCCGTTCATGGGCCACTCGGACCTGGTTCCCCTGGATCTCTCCGAGGACGAGTTTCGCCGGCTCGAGAGCTTCCTGCGCGCCCTGAGCGGTCCTCTCGATGCCCCACCTGAGCTGCTTGGGCCGCCGAGCTGAGCGACGCTTGTAGCGTGGATGGCTCTGCGATAGCCTGGCCGGCGTGACCGTCCAATGAAGACCACTGGGGGAGTCGATGAGACACAACAAGGTCGGTGTTTTCGCCGCCGCTGTCCTGTTCTCGATGCTGGCCGTCGGAGCCGAGGCCGCCGTGTTGCGGGTGGTCGTCGTCGAAACCTCGGACGCGGGGGCTTACGCTCAGGAGATCGAGAAAGGCAGGGCGCTGCTCGAGCGCGCCGGCTCGGTCGCGCAGGTCCGTGTGTGGCGCGGACGGTTCGCCGGCCCCGAAGCCGGGAAGGTGATCGTCTCGGTCGAGTTCCCCGACATGCTGGCGTTCGCGAACGACGACAAGAAGATGGCCGCGGACGCGGAGTACCAGGCGTGGCTCCGGGGTCTCGACAAGTTGAGGACCGTGGTCTCCGACAGCCTCTACGAGGAGCTGAAGCCCTAGGGCGCGTGCTCTGCAGGTCGATGCTCCGGAGGTCGCCCCGCTGGTCGCGGAGGTCGCCGCCGCGGGCGGGACCGCCAGCGGCGCGTATCGCGAGCCTGTCCGGCCGGCCGATCCTGCTCGCTTCGCTTCCGCTCGAGTCGGTCGAGCCGACTCCGTTCCAGCGTGACCTCTCACCAACTCACACCAGGCGCCTCGCGCAGAAGATCGAGGAGAGCGGTTCGTTTCTCGACCCCCTGATCGTCGTCCGGGGCGGTGACGGCAGGCTGTGGACGCCCTGATGGAGATCGCCGCGGCGCCGACGAGGATGGCGGGGGCGGCGCGGAAGTTCGACGTCGAGTCGGTGAGTCTCGGGGAACCGGCGGTCGTGGCGGCGGGGGTGGGGGACGGAGGCGAGTGAAACCCGGTTACACTCTCTCGCGCAAGAGCCCCGGGACGGGCGACCACCGTCCGGGGCGGGCCGGGTTCGAGGAGAAACGAACGTCCATTCGGGCGTGGAGGTATCCCCATGGTGAGAACGCCCTCGACGATGCTCGACTTGGGCACCCCGGCCCCCGACTTCAGTTTGCCGGACGTCGTCTCCGGCCGGACGATCTCGCTCGCGAGCTTCAAGGACGACAAGGCCGCTCTCGTGATGTTCATCTGCCGCCACTGCCCCTTCGTGAAGCACGTCCAGCACGAGCTGGCGCGCCTCGGAACCGACTACCGCGGCCGGGGAGTCGGTATCGTGGCGATCAGCTCGAACGATGCGGCGAGCTATCCGGACGATGCTCCGGAGCGCCTGAAGGAGATGGCCGACGAGCTCGGCTTCACCTTCCCCGTGTGCTTCGACGGGACCCAGGAGGTCGCGAAGGCGTACACCGCGGCCTGCACGCCCGACTTCTTCCTCTTCGATCCGGCGAGGGTGCTGGTCTATCGCGGGCAGCTCGACGACAGCCGCCCGGACAGCGGCAAGCCCGTCACCGGGCGCGACCTGCGTGCGGCCATCGACGCGGTCCTCTCCGGGCGGCCGGTCGCCGCGGACCAGCGGCCGAGCATCGGCTGCAACATCAAGTGGAAGGCGGGGAACGAGCCGCGCTACTTCGGGACCCGCAGCTAGCGCAAACGAAGCTCCGACGTGCTCCTCTCGCTCCGAGGGGCGTGGATCGTGGTATCGTCCGCTCAAACAGAGTCGGGAGACAGGTCATGCGTTGGGTGGGGCGCCGCGGAAGCGTCAACGTCGAGGACCGGCGTGGCCGGATGCCCAGGATGCCGGGGCGGATGCCCGCGCTCGGGTGCGGCGGGTTGATCCTGGTCGTCGTTCTTGCATGGATCACCGGCGCCGATCCGCTCCAGATCCTGGGGCTGTTGGACGTGTCCCAGGTCGGTGTTCCGCAGGACGCCTCCTACGGTCCGTCGGGCCCGCCGGCGGACGAGCTGGGGCAGTTCGCCTCCGTCGTCCTCGAGGACACCGAGGCGACCTGGGGGAGGATCTTCGCCGCCTCGCAGTCACGTTACGAGGAGCCCACCCTGGTGCTGTTCGCGCAGGCGACCGAATCCGCGTGCGGCTTCGCGTCCTCGGCCTCCGGCCCGTTCTACTGCCCGCTGGACGGCAAGGTCTATCTCGACCTCTCGTTCTTCGACGAGCTCGACCGCCGGTTCGGCGCCGCCGGCGACTTCGCGGCGGCGTACGTCATCGCCCACGAGGTCGGCCATCACGTGCAGAACCTGCTCGGGCTCTCGGATCGCGTCCGCGCGGCCCAGGCGCGCGCGTCGTCCGAGGCGGAAGCGAACGAGTACTCGGTGCGGCTCGAGCTGCAGGCCGACTGTCTCGCCGGCGTCTGGGGTTACCACGCCAACCGGGAGAGCGCCCTCATCGAGCCGGGCGACTTCGAGGAAGGCCTGCGCGCCGCCGCGGCGATCGGGGACGATCGTCTCCAGCGCGGGTCGCAGGGATACGTCCAACCGGAGTCGTTCACGCACGGCTCCTCGGCGCAACGTGCGGCGTGGCTGCGCCGCGGCCTGGAGTCGGGCGAGGTCGCCGCTTGCGATACGTTCAACTAGGAGGCCTTCGAGAACGGCCACGGGAGGAGAGTCGAGATGAGCCAAGTCGCCAAGGTCACGGAGATCATCGCGTCCTCGAAGAGGGGTTTCGACGACGCCGTGGAGAGCGGGATCGCGCGCGCGAGCAAGACCTTGAAGGGGATCCGCGGCGCGTGGGTCGACAACATGAAGGTCGTGGTCGAGAAGGGCAAGATCGTCGAGTACCGCGTCAACATGCGCGTGACGTTCGTGCTCGAAGACTGACCGCCGTGGCCGCGGGAGCGGTCGCGCTGGGTGATGGTCCTTCTCGCAGATGCCGCGGCCGACGCGGGAATCGGTAGTTTCTTGCCCTGCCGGAGCCGGTTTTCCCGATCCCCGCGAACGATGCGGTGTTTCTGGGGTCTTTTCCCGCTGGCATCGTCGTTGCTCCTTCCCAGCCTCGAAACGGGAAACCGAAAGAGCTACGGAAAGGAGGACGAGCATGAAGACCCAGCGAGCCCTGTCGTTGTCGAGTTGTGCTCTGTGCGTAGGACTCCTCATGGCCCTGTCCGGGCTGCCGGCCCACGCGGACATCGATGCTGACGTGCGGGCGGGTGGCTACACGGACGCCGAGGGGGCGATGATCGGCGGCGGAGCGCTCATGAATCTCGAGCCTTCGCGCCAATGGTACTTCAACCCCAACGTCGAGGTCGTGTTTCCGGACGACTCCGATCTCGTGACGGTCAACGGCGACTTCCACTACGACTTCCCCGCCAACCGGGTCGCCTACTGGGTCGGCGCCGGTCCGGCCATCCGCTTCGAGGATCCGGACTTCGGCGATGACGACACGGACCTCGGCGCGAACCTGCTCGCCGGATTCGGGGCACGTCAAGGCGAAGTCCGCCCGTTCGGTCAGGTCAAGGTGCTGTTCGCGGATGACCCGGAAGCGGCGCTGATGGTCGGCGTCCGCTTCTGAGCCCAACCCGCTCCCGCCTCAAAACCGCCGCGCCAAGGGGGATCACCGCTCGGTCGATCCCCTTGGCGCGGCGGGCTCCAGTCGGAACCGGCTTTCCTGCACCGTGACCAGGTTGGGGCCGGCAGGTGGCGGCCTCGCTCACCCGGAGGAAGCACCCGCGTTCTACGAGATCTTCTTGACGTACAGCTCCTCGGCGATCTCGCGGTCGAGGGCCAGGGTCGTCTCGCCGATGCCGATCACGATCGCCGGTCGCTTCTGGCGCAGTCGAATCGTGGCGCCGGGGATGACGCCGAGGTCCGACAGCCGCACGAGCCGCTCGGCGTCCCGGGGCACGATGTAGGCGATCCGCCCCAGGTCCCCGACCGCCAGCCGGTCGAGGGGCTGGACCAGGGGCGCGACGGCGTTCGAGAACGAGCGGCAGCACGGTCCCGCGGGAATCGACTTGCCGTGCGGGCAGTTCTTCGGGTGGCCCAGGAACGCGCACACCGAGTCGGTGACGTCGGGGCTCAGGACGTGCTCCATGACGCACGCGGTGCGGTTGACGGTGCGGTCGTCCTTGATGTCGAGCACGGCGGAGAACAGGAGCTCGGCCAGGCGGTGCCGGCGGACGACGCTCTCGGCGAGCCGGCGCCCCTCGCCCGTGAGCGCCGCGCGGTGCGGCTCCACCGCGGCGAGCCCGCGAGCGGCGAGCCGCTTCAGGGTCGCGTCGAGATCCGCGACGCGCACGGCGCTTCGCAGGTCGGCGAGCGCGGTGCGACCCTCTTCCTCCAGATTCCACAGCGCGGCCGCGACGTGCTCGATCTCGTGGTCCGCGAAATCGGGGTGATGGTCCTGCTTCATCGTCGCTCGGGCCTCGCCCGCCGCGTGACGAGCCGCCTCGCCCAATCCACGAGGCGCGACGAGCGGGGAAACGCGTAGCTGCAGTTCGGGCAGGTCACGAGACTGCATCCCGCGTTGACCGGACAGGACGGGCAGGCTTGCATCCCGTGGGTGAAGTGGGAGCCACACAGGGGGCACTGGAAGGCCGTGGCGCTCCCGGCGGATCCCTCGAGGCGCGTGAACGGAACCTCCTCGGGCGCGATCGTCGCGGGGTCGTCCGCGCTCATTGCAACGCCACCGGAATGGTCCGGAGAACCCAGTTCAGGAGCGCCCCGATCGTGATCGCGAACAACGTGACGAACGACAGGATCGCGGTCCCGGTCCGCCAACCGCGCTCCTTGACCGTCATGAAGAAGTGCGCCACGCACGGGATGAACAGGGTCATCGTCACGGCCGCGACCACGATCTGCACCGGGTCCAGGGCGCCCGCTTCCGTCATGCTGTACAGCCCGGCGGCGCCGAAGTCCCGCCGCAGGAATCCGACGATGAAGGCCTGCGCGGTCTCCTTCGGCAGCCCGAGCAAGGTCGTCAGAACCGGCTCCACGAGCCTCTCGAGGGACGACAGCAGGTGCAGGCGGTCCGCCGCGAACAGGATCAGCGTCCCGAGGACGAACAGCGGCACGGCCTCCTTGAGGTACCACTCGATTCGCCCCGCGGTCTTGACCACGATGTTCGAGAGCCGCGGGACGCGCAGCGGCGGGAGCTCGAGGACGAAGTCGCTCCCGCGCCCCGGCAGGATGCGGGCGGCCAACGCGCCCACGAGCACGATCACGCCGATCAGCACTCCCACCCAGATGCCCATCGCGACCATCGACAGCGAGCCGAGGATCGTCGCGATCACCGCGAGCTGCGCCGAGCACGGCACGCCGACGGCCAGCAGGATGATGACGATCAGCCGCTCCTTGCGGGTCTGGAGCACGCGGGTGGTCAGGGTCGCCATCGTCCCGCACCCCAGTCCGAGGATCATCGGGAGCACCGCCTTGCCGTTCAGCCCGATCTTCTTGAAGGCGCGGTTCATGAGCACCGCCAGACGCGGCAGATAGCCCGAGTCCTCCAGCACGCTGAACGCGATGAAGAACGTGCCCACGATGGGGAGGATCAAGGCGAGCGCGTAGGTCAGGGCCATGGTGATCAGCCCGTACTCTCCGACGAACAGGTCCCGTGCCCACAGCCACGGCACGAAGCGATCGAACAGCGAAGTCGCGACCGGATTGATCCAGCCGTTGAACAGTCCGTTCTCGAGCCAATCGACCAGGACTCCGGCGCCGAGCACGCCGACGAACTGGTAGACCAGGTACAGCGCCGCGGCGAGAAACGGAATCCCCCACAGGGGGTGGATCGTCACGCGATCGAGCCATTCGCCGAGCGGATGCCGCCGGTCCTGCTCCCGCCGCGAGACGACGCGCCCGGCGATGTCGCGCGCCAGGCGGTAGCGCGCCTGGTTGACGACGTAGCGCAGCGGCTCGCGGAAGTCCCGGCGCAGCTCCTGGCGTACGTCCTCGATCGCGGCGCGCGCGGCCGCCGGAACGCGCTCCCTGATCCACCCCGCGAGGGTCTCGTCTCCGGACAGCACCATCAGCGCCAGGGCGCGGGCCGAGACGTGGGACCGGGGAACGAGGGGAGCGATGCGCTCGATGGCGTGCTCGACGTGCGCGGGGTAGCGCACGTGGATGGTTCCGGTCCTGGGGGCCGTCAGCGCCGACCGGAGCTGCGGCACGCCCTTGCGCTGGATGGCCACCGTGGGAACGACGTCCACGCCGAGCTCGGCTGCCAGCGCAGCGTGGTCGATGCCGATGCCGCGCTGCTTCGCCTCGTCCATCATGTTCAGGCACAGCACGTAGGGGAGCTGCATCTCGCTGAGCTGCAGGGCGAGCGCGATCGTGCGGTCGAGGTCCTTGGCGTCGCCCACCGCGACGACCGCCTCCGCGGGACGGGACATCAGGAGATCGCGGGTCACGCGCTCGTCCTCGGACATCGGGTTGAACGAGTGCGCCCCGGGGGTGTCGATGACCGCGACCTTGTTGCCGTCGAGCACCGTCGCGCCCGTCGCGATCTCCACGGTGGTCCCGGGGTAATTGGAAACCGTGACGTAGCTTCCCGTCAGCGCTCCGAACAGCGCGCTCTTGCCGACGTTCGGTTGTCCCACGAGCACGATCCCCGAGCGCGGCTCGTCCGGTGCCTGCGGTCGTTCGACGGGCAGGGTCGTTGCGGCTTCGCTCACGATCCGGCTCCCGTCGCCCGGCGCTCGGCGGCGTCCGACCTGCAGCGCTCGCAGGTTCCATAGATCTGGAGCGTGTGGCTCACGGGCCGGAAGCGATGCTGGCGGCAGACCTCGTCCTGCAGCCGCTCGATCTCGTCCTGGACGAACTCCAGGATCTCGCCGCACCGCACGCACACCAGGTGCTCGTGGTGGGCGCGATCGAAGGCGGGCTCGTAGAACGCCCGCCCGTCGTCCAGCGGGTGCCTGCGGACCAGCCCCGCTTCGACCAGCCGGCCGAGCGTGCGGTAGACCGTCGCGCGCGAGACGCGGCTCCCCGAGCGCCGCAAGGACGCCAGGAGCTCCTCGGCGTCGAAGTGGCCGAAGTTCCGGACCGCGTGCTCGAGGATCGCGCGGCGCTCGGCCGTGACCCGCAGGCCGCGTTCTCTGAGCCCCCGCTCGAACCGCCGGAGAAGGCTCGGCATGGATCCGGTGCCCTTTCTTGAGACTCGGTCTCAGCTCACCTCCAAAGTAGCCAAAAGGGGGAGACTTCGCTAATCGTGACCGTGGCCCGATCCCGTTCCGGATCGATGACCGGCAGAAGGGCGCGGGGCCCATCGGGGGCCCGCCGCAGGCTGATAGACTGCCGCGATGGTCGCTCCCGACCTGGACGCAGCACTCCTCCGGATCTTCGGCCACTCCGGCTTCCGTGCGGGGCAGCGCGAGGCCGCCGAGGCGATTCTGGGCGCCCGCGACCTCGTGGCGGTCATGCCCACGGGTGCCGGCAAGTCCCTGTGCTACCAGCTTCCCGCCATGCTGATCCCGGGCACCACGGTCGTGGTCTCACCCCTGATCGCGCTGATGAAGGATCAGGTGGACGGGCTCCGGCAACGTGGGCTGGCGGCGGAGGCGATCCACTCCGGTCTGTCCCGCGACCGCCGAGCGGCCGTCGAATCGGAGCTCGCGGCCGGGGCGCTGCGCCTGCTCTACGTGGCCCCCGAGCGGCTCGCGGGCTCCTCGTTCACCCGGGTTCTGGAGCGCGCGGGGGTGGCGCGTCTGATCGTGGATGAGGCGCACTGCATCAGCCAGTGGGGTCACGACTTCCGTCCCGACTACCGCCGTCTCGGAGGATTGCGAGCTCGTCTCGGGGTCCCGGCAGCCGCCTTCACCGCCACCGCCACGCCCGACGTCCGGCGCGACATCATCGAGCAGCTCGGGATGCGCTCGGCGCTGGAGCTGATCACCGGGTTTGACCGACCCAATCTCACGCTCACCGTCGAGCATTGCCGCACTCGGCACGACAAGCAGGAGGCCCTCGGCCGCGTCATCGACGACGTCGGCGCCCCCGGCATCGTCTACGCGGCGACGCGCAAGAGCGCGGAGCAATGGGCCGGCGTGCTGTCCGCGCGCGGACTGCGCGCCGCGTGCTACCACGCCGGCCTGACCGACGACGATCGGGTCCGTGTCCAGGACGGGTTCCTGTCCGGAGAGATCGAGGCGATCTCTGCGACCAACGCCTTCGGCATGGGGGTGGACAAGCCCGACATCCGTTTCGTCGTCCACGCCGACGTGCCCGGGAGCGTCGAGTCCTATTACCAGGAGGCGGGCCGTGCCGGCCGCGACGGTGCCCCGGCGCGCTGCACGTTGCTGTTCTCTTCCGCCGACATCCGCACTCAGGAGTTCTTCCTCGAAGGTGGGAACCCCTCCCCGGCGTTGATCCGCGAGGTGTGGCGGCTGCTCGGGGAGAGCCACGAGGGCGAGATCGAGTCCCGTGTCGGCGGCGATCCGGCACGACGCATGGCGGCGAACACCGCGGCTCGGCTCCTGCGGCAGGCCGCGCAGGAGAGCGGCGTCCCGCTCGGCCAAGGGGAGACCCCGCTCGACCTCGCGCTCAGGCCGCGCAAGCTCCGGCGCGATCGCGACCGCCTGCAGGCGATGGTCCAGTACTCGCTCGCGCGCGGCTGTCGAACCGCCTTCATCTACGACTACTTCGCCGCCGGGGCCGCGGGCGGGGCGATGCCGCGGTGCGGGACGTGCGACATGTGCCTCGGGTTGCGACGCGGGCGGCCGCGCGCGCTCGACGACCAGGAGTGCGAGCGGGTACGCATCGCTCTGTCCGCCGTCGCTCGCCTGTCGCGCCGCTTCGGCATCGAGCGGATCGCCCAGGTTCTGGTGGGCAGCCGCTCGCGCGAGATCCTCACGCGCCGTCTCGACCGGCTGCCGACGTACGGCAAGCTGTCGGCGCTCTCGCTCGACGAAGCCAGGACCGTGCTCGAGGTTCTTGCCGACGCCGGACTGATCGAGCGCCGGAGCCTCGACGGGGGGCCTCCGGGCGCGTTCGTCCTGGGGATCACGAGCACGGGCGTCGCGGTCATGAAGGGGGCGGAGCGCCCCGACCTGGCCCTGCCGGCTCGCGAGCCGCCGACTCCGACATCGAGAGCCGGATCATCTCCCGATCCCGATCTGCTGGAGCGACTGAGGCAATGGCGTCGTCGCGAAGCCGCCCGGCGCGAGGTCCCCGCGTTCGTGATCTTCCACGACCGGACCCTGCAGGCCCTCGCCGCCAGGAAGCCGCGTGACCGGAACGAGCTGGCTGGCATCGAGGGCATCGGTCCGAAGAAGCTCGCCGATTTCGGCGACGACCTGCTGTCGATTCTGCGGTAGGCGCCGAGCCGGCGAGAGCCGGAACGATGGGTCGCCTCGCCTCAGCCCAGCGCCTCCCGCACCGCCAGGTCGAGGGCCAACGCGGCGCGCAGCCTCTCGAGCGCCTCGGGCGTCAGGTGCCAGTGGGCCTCCACCTTCCGGACTCCCGTGGGCAGGACACCGAGGGTGCCCTCGGCGACCAGCGGCGAGACGTGCACGACCGCGCGCTCGCCCGCGTCCCGCACCGCGGCGCGAGCCTGGAAGGGGCCCACGATGCGCACTCGGGTCACGATCTCCGCCCGCACCGCGAGCTGCCGGAGCAAGCGCGTGAACGGCGCGGCAAAGGCAACATCGCGGACCACCATGATCACCGGTCCGTTCCTGGCGTGCTCCAGGACCTTCTGGGGGAAGTCGGGATCGAGGGACACCCGGTAGACCGGGAGGTCCAAGGCGGCGACCGCCTCGGCGACCTCGGCGCGGTGGCAGTCGGTGGTCACGATGCCCGAGGCTCCTTCCAGGGCACGGCGCGGCTCCCGTTGCAGGTCCCGAAGGAGCACCGGACGAGCCGCGATCCCCAGGCCGAGGATCAAGTCCCGCGAGATGATCTCCACCTGTTCGCGATTGCACTCCACCACGGCGACCCGCAGCTCCCGGAGGCCGTCCCCGAGGTGGTTGTGGAGGAAGTTGGTGAACACTTCCGGAGGAATCCCGAGGCTGTGCGCCTCCGCCCGGCAGCGGTTGACCGCCGACAGCAGATCTGCGGTGCTCTGGGAGCCGTCGCCCTCCGCCGACTGCGCGACGAAGGTCCCGCTCCCCGGCCGGACATCGAGGAGACCCTCGTTCGCCAGCAGCCGATAGGCGCGGTGGACGGTCTTGCGGTTGATGCCCGTGACGTCCGACAAGCGCCGCACCGAGAGGACGCGGTCGCCCGGCCGGAGCTTCCCGAGATGGAGAGCGGTCAGCAAGCGGGCGCGGACCTGATCGGTCCCACTGCCGACCCGCCGCGAGGATACGGACGGCGCCATGGGTTCATCCCTCCCGTGCTGCCCGACACCCTAACATACCGCGAGACGGCGTCGGCGGCCGCCGAACAAGGGCCGCCGTCGACACCGGGTCCGGATCGGGAACACTTTCTCGAGACGCGATAAGGGTGTCCCCCGGCCGCGACGGGCGTGTGACGTATAAGGAGGTCACGGTCGGAATGGCAACGCGACCCTGCGGTTCGTGCCCCCGAGCCGAGAGCGCCGCCGCGGGAAAGGAAGTCACGCCAACCACCCTCCTGCCGACGCCCGGGGTTTTGCCCCTCTTACTCCCCGGGCGTCGGCGCTTTTTTCCACTGCCGCCCGGCGCTCCGTCGCCCGTTGCCTCGGTGGAGCCGGCCTACGCTCACCGAGCCTCGACGGTGACCGCGACCGCATGCTCCTGCCGTTCGCGGAGGAACACGGCCTCGACACTCCGACCCGGCTCGAGCGTTTTCAGGATCTCCGAGAACGCGCGCAGATCGGTGATCGTGGTGTCGTCGATGCGGATCAGGACGTCGCCGGAGCGCAACCCCGCCCGTTCGGCGGGGGAGCCGGGCAACACGGAGGCGATCTCGACGCCGGGACCGCGGTAGCCGAACTCGGGCACGGTCCCGAACAGCACCTGGCGCCCGCCGGAGGCGTCCGGCGGCGGCGCGGCGCTCGTCGTCCCGGCGATCGTGACCGTCAGCGGCTCCTCGCGCTCGGCCAGGTAGGCCACGGCCTCCTTCACGAACGTCGCGATCCGGACGAGTCCCGCGGTATCGACCTTGTCGGCGGTGTCGCCGGGGCGGTGGTAGTCGGCGTGGGCGTCGGTGAAGATCTGCACCGCGGGTACGCCGCGCTCGATGAAGCTCATCTGATCCGAGGCCTCGACCGACTCGGGGACGCTGCGGCTGCCGACGCCCGTGAGGTAGCTGACGCCGCGGAAGACGTGCGGCCACTCCTCGGCGGTTCCCGTGCCGAGCACCGAGATCTCGCGCCTGCCGAGGCGTCCCACCGTATCGAGGTTGATCACCGCCCGCACGCCGTCGAGCGCGAACGGTCCGGGCCGCTGCACGAAGTGTCGTGATCCCAGGCGTCCCGCTTCTTCGCCGGTGAACGCGGCGAAGACCAGCGTGCGGGACGGAGGATCGCCCTCCGCGAAGCTCCTCGCCAGCTCCAGCAGGACCGCGACGCCGCTCGCGTTGTCGTCGGCGCCGGGGTGGACGCGTCCCTCGTTACCGGCGTAGGCCTCCGGCCAGCCGCGGCCGAGGTGATCGTAGTGCGCCGACAGCACGACCGTCTGCCCGTCCCAGTCGGAGCGCGATCCGGGGATGTACCCGATGACGTTCGCGATCTCGACCGGCTTGCCACCCGGTCCCTCCTGGGTTTCGAATCTCTGGTAGTACCCGCCTTCGTCGCCGCCGGGGGACAGGCCCGCCGCGCGGAACCTCTCGACGATGTACGCGGCCGCCTCATCGAGCCCGGCCGTTCCGAGACCGCGACCCTCGAGCGCCTCCGAGGACAGATAGCGGACGTGCTCGGCGAGCGCGCTTTGGGAGTGGACCGGCGGCAGCTCGGCCAGCGCCGCGCGCGGCGGGAGCGGAGCGATCTCGAGAGCCCGGGCGCGCTCCGCGTCCGGCCGCAAGTCCACGACCAGCGGAGAGTCGGTCGGCGGCCACTGGCCCTTGGCGACGTTGTCGGGGGCTTGTCCCTCGAACGCGAGATAGGAGTATTTGCCGTAGTGCGGGAGCTTGCGGCCCATGCCCTCGAAGGCGGCGCCCGGATCGACGACCAGCCAACCCACCACCCGCTCGACGTTCTCGGGGTGTCGCCTGATGACCACGAACGAGTGGTTCTCGACCGGTAGCTCCTGCCCGGCGAGGTCGATCCGCGATTCGGCGACCCGCAGACCGTCGACCCGGCCGCCGCCGAACAACCGATCGACCTGCCGATTCCGCAGCCCCAGGATCCAGATCGAACGGTCGACCGGGAGAGCGTCGATCTCGGTGTCCAGCACGGCAGCGATGGAGTGGCTCGCGCTGCGCCACGAGTCGAGCAGCCGCCGGTAGTGCTCCACGAGCGCGGGATCGGACGACGGCAGCACGGCGAGGATCGCCGGCGCGCCGAACAACTGGCCGATGGAAGGCGGCGTCTCGCGCGGGTCCAGCAGGCGGAACAGATCGAAGCTCGGATCGACCCGCAGGCTCGAGGGCCGCGCCGGCGCCCGCACGGTCAGCTCGACCGATGCTCCCTGCATCGCGATCGTCTCCGAGACCGGACCCTCCGCCGTGTCCACGATCACCGGCACCCGGATCGCGTACGGCGCGCCCGTCTGGACCTGACGGAGCGAGCCGCGCACGGTCCAGCCGTCGCCCTCCGGGCGCACCGTCTCGACGGCGACCGCGAGCGAGGGCGCGCCGGTGCGCTCGAGCCACTGCCCGAAGAACGGGTCGAGATCGACGCCGCCCGTGGACTCGAAGGCGGCTTGCAGGTCGGCGAACGTCGCCCGGCGGCCGCGCTGCCCGCGATAGAACCGCGCCAGCGCATCGCGGAACGTCGCGTCGCCGAGTTGCATCCGCAGCATGTGGAAACCCATCAGCGACTTCCCGTAGCCCACGGCCTCGGTCGCGGCGCTGTGACGCGAACGGAACTCCCGGAGCGGAAAGTCCCTGCCCTCGTTCACGTAGCTGCGGTACTTCTGGAGCGTGTCGCGCCGGTACCCCTCCCCGTTGCCGCGTTGCTCCTCCAGGAGATGGTCGGCCATGTAGGCCGTCAGCCCCTCGCACCAGTTCCCGGCGGCGTAGTCCACGAAGACCGAATTGCCCCACCAGTTGTGCAGGATCTCGTGCGGGTAGGAAGAAGTCAGGATGAAGGGGAACCGGATCACGGCCGGGCCGAGCAGCGTGAACGACGGCATCCCGTAGCCCGTCTCCCAGAAGTTCTCGATCAGGGCGAACTTGGCGTACGGGTACGGCCCGATCAAGGAGCGGTACATCTCGAGGTACTGCGAGGTCGCCGCCAGGTATTTCGACGCCAGGTCGCCGTCCGGCTCCCGCAGGTAGACCCACGCGTCGGCCGCGCCGGCGGCGTCGCGATAGACGACGAGCGGCCCCCCCGCGAGGTGGATCTCGTCGACCGGTCCCTCCGAGGTCCAGCGCGCCCTGCCGTCGTCGTCCCGGGAGGTGCCGCGTCCCTCGCTGACGACGTGCCATCCCGCGGGCTGCACGACCTCCATGGCGAACGCGAGCAGATCCTCGCCGAACTGCGGATACCAGAAACCGTCACCCCCCAAGTAGACACCCTCGGGGCTCACGATCCCCGCGGTCTCGCGGAACCCCCGGGTGTACTCCTCCGCGCTGTCCGACAGGCCGAAGTCGACGGCGCCCTCGTACGACAGGACCACGGTGCGGTTCTCGGGCACGGACCCCAATCGATAGCGCGCGACCCCGCCCGCCGGCGTGCGCTCGAGCGTGACACCGTTGATCGCGATCGACGCGCCGCGCTCGATCTCGCCGACCTTCTCGAGGGTCGGGTCGCTGGAGGTGACGCGAAGCGTGGCGCCGAGCAGGAACTCGACGCCGTCGCGTCGTCCTTCGACCAAGGTCGCCGGGAGCACGATCGTATCCCGGACCTCGATCCGGTGGGTCTCGGGATCGAGAGCGATCTCGAGATCGTGCTCCACACCGTCGAAGGCCCGGGTCCCCGGGCCGAGGGCGAGCACGAGCGTGGCGACCACGACGCGAAGCAGCGACACGGTGACTCCGGATCTGTCGAGGGCTCGCAGCGATTATAATTCGAGTGCATGCCATCCGAGTCGCGCCGCCGGTGGCGCATCCTCGCTCTCCTCGCGCTCGCCGAGGTTCTGGGAATGTCGGTGTGGTTCGCCGCGAGCGCGCTCTCGCCCGAGCTGGGCGAGGTGTGGAATCTCGACGCATCCCAGGCCGGTTGGCTGACCACCGCGGTGCAGGTCGGTTTCGTCGCGGGCACCGCCGCCGCCGCGCTTCTCAACCTGGCCGACGTCGTTCCCGCTCGCGCCTACTTTGCCGCGGCGTCGATCATGGCGGGCGCGGCGAACGCCGCGCTGGTCCTGGCGCCGGGGTATCGCACGGCACTCGTCGTACGGTTCGCGACCGGGTTCTTCCTGGCGGGCGTCTACCCACCCGCGATGAAGATGATCGCGACGTGGTTCCGGTCGGCGAGAGGTCTCGCCATCGGCACACTGATCGGCGCGCTTACCGTGGGCAAGGCCCTGCCGTACCTGATCCGGGCCGTCGAGGGCGCGGAGGTTCGGGACGTCCTGCTCGCCGCCTCCGCCAACGCCGTGGTCGCGGCGCTCATCGTCGTGGTCGGCTACCGCGACGGGCCCTTCCCCTTCGAGCGCCGCCCATTCTCCTTGAGGCTGTCGGGGGCGATCCTGCGCCACCGCCCGACGCGCCTGGCGATCTTCGGGTATCTCGGCCACATGTGGGAGCTGTACGCGATGTGGACCTGGATCCCCGCGTTCGTCGCGGCGAGCATGGTGGAGCGCCGGAGCGTCTCCGGCGTCGCGGTCGGCCCGGCGGCGTGGTTCGAGGACGTCGTCGCGTTCGGGGCGATCGCGGCGGGCGGGCTGGGTTGCGTGTGGGCGGGATGGACGGCCGACCGCATCGGGCGCGAGCGTGTCGTGAACCTGGCCATGGCGATGAGCGGCGCGTGCTCCCTGACCATCGGCCTGTTCTTCGGGGCGAGCCCGTGGCTCCTGGCAGCCATCGCGTGGACGTGGGGGTTCTTCGTCGTCGCCGATTCGGCGCAGTTCAGCACCCTCGTGACCGAGGTCGCCCCGCAGCACGCCGTCGGAACGGCGCTGACCCTGCAGACGTCGCTGGGATTCCTGCTCACCATCGTCACGATCCAGCTCGTTCCCGAGATCGTCCAGTCCTCGGGCAGTTGGCGCTGGGCCTTTCCGGTGCTGGCGCTGGGCCCGGCAGCCGGCATCGCGGCGATCGCGAGGTTCGGAAAGGCCCGTGGCGCGATCAGCTCGCGGATCCCGCGATGAGACCGGCGACGAACGCGACGACGACCGCAAGGAACATGACGGCGAGGTTGACCCGGCCGAGCGCGATGCCGTAGCGCAGCAGGCAGATCGAGATCGCCGCGTAGGCGATCGCGCCGAACAGGTAGAGGATCCCGAACACCACGCCCTGGACCGGGCCGAAATCGTCCGCGCCGGCGATTCCGCCGATCACCATGACGACCAGCGCCAGCACGAGCATGATTCCGGAGGCCAGGAGACCCAGGGAGTTAATATGCAAATTAGTCTTGTATACATAGTCATTTTTGGTTTAGTTACAATCTTTACCATTGAATACCACATAGGTCATCGTACTTTCAGCACGTTCGATGGTTCCGGGGGCGGAACGAGGAGACACCCGATGCTTCCCGAACTGAACGTAATGCCGAACAAGGTCCGCATGGCCGGCCCGCTGGCCGGGGCCCTGGGCGTCGCGCTCGCTTTCCTGGCGACGGCCGCGGCCCCGACGCGTGCAACCCAGGAGGACCTCCGGGCCCGAGTCGAGCGGGCGTCCCTGGCGACCTACATCCACGGCATGACCGACGAGATCGCGATGGCCGAGGTCGGCCCCGAGGGGCTCGAATCGCTGCGTGCGCTGCTGCGCGATCCCGGCTTTTCGCGGCGCGACAACGTGGTGGCCTTCATCGCCCATCTCGGCGGCGCGGCGGAGCGCGAGGCGCTGCTCGATTATCTTTCCGATCCGGCCGGGTCCCCGGCCGTGCCATCCGAGGACCGCGCCCTCCTTCTCGCCCCGCAGTCGCTCGGTCGCATCGCGTCCTCCGGCGATGCGGGCGCCCTCGACGCCCTGCTTGCCATGACCGCCGCCGGCTCCGAGGGCGGGCTTCTGGCTCGCGCGGCGCGGGTCGCTCCGAACCCCGACGCCATGCGCGACGATCTTCTCGAGATGAGCATGATCGGCCTCGCCCACAGCGGATCGCCCGCCGCGCGGGTGCGACTGAGGGAGATCGCCGAGGGCAGCGTGCGCCCGACCTCGCGAGGCCGGGCCCTCGGTGCGCCGGCGCGCGGTGCCGTGGCGCTGTTCGACGAGCTCCACGGCAAAGCCCGGCGCGCCTCGGGCGGCGCCGGCGGGGCCGTGGAAGCGAGCATCGGCCTGGGCGTTCTCGATTCCCAGGGAACGGTCCACGACGCCGGTCTGACCTACGCGAATCACGTCGCGGTCACGAATCCCATGACCGACGCGAGGCTCGACGAGATCCTCGACCTCGCGTCCCTTCGAGCCGGTTCCGGGGACTTCGCCGGAGACGTCGCGTGCTGCACGCGGGTGTCGCGCTCGGGCGCGGCGCGGTCGTTCGGTTCGACGGGCGACGGGCTGGATGTGATCGACAACGGCACGGAGCTCAACGCGGTGCTCAACCACTCGATCGCGCGCGTCAAAGTCGTCCGGGCGATCAATTACTGCGGCGGCGCCGGGACCAACATCATCGGATGTGCCTGGGTGGGCGGAAACGGCGGCACGCTCGTGCGGATGAGCGGTGCGGGCTCCGAGGCCGTGCTGTGGATCCACGAGTACGGCCACAACACCGGCCTGTCGCACGCCGCGGACAGCCGCTACCTGATGTACGGCGTCGACTACGGCACGAACAACGGGCTCACGCAGTCCGAGTGCAACACCTACCACAGCCCCAGCGGCGGATCCGGGATGACGACGCAGAACATCGGCACCTGCTCGGACCACGACGGCGACGTCGTCCAGGACGGCGCGGACAACTGCCCCGGCGCGGCCAACTACGACCAGACCGACGCCGACGCGGACGGCATCGGGGACGCATGCGACTCCGGCGGGGAGCCGCTGTGCGGCAACGGCACGCGCGAGTCGGGCGAGGAATGCGACGCCTTCGACCTCGGCGGAGCGACCTGCGCGAGCCTGGGCCACGATGCCGGCACCCTCGGCTGCAACCTCGACTGCTCGTTCGACGAGTCGGGATGCACGTCATGCGGCGACGGCTTCCGTGACCCCGGCGAGGCATGCGACGGGTCGGATCTGGGTGGCCAGACCTGCCAGGATCTGGGCTACGACGGCGGCAACCTGACGTGCAACGCGTCGTGCGCCATCGACGCATCGAGCTGCACGTGCAACGACCTCGACGGCGACGGCGTCACGACGTGTGCCGGCGACTGCAACGACGGCAACGCCGCGGTCTACCCCGGAGCGCCCGAGGTGTGCTCGGACGGTATCGACCAGGACTGCAACGGCCGCGACAAGACGAAGGGCTGCGGCGGCGGTGGCGGTGGTGGCGGAACCACCGAGAGCTGCCGGAACGGCATCGACGACGACGGCGACGGCCTGGCGGACTGCGCCGATCCCGACTGCGCCACGAAGAAGTTCTGCCGGTAGGCTCCGATCCAGGTCACCCACGGTCCGCCGGAGACTCGGCGGGCCGTGGGTCACCACATCCCCCCTAGCCAGCTCTCGATGGGCAGGCCCACTCTCCGCGCCGCGAAGACCAGCACCGAGGGGAAGGGCTCGGCCATGCGCGCGTTCGCCAGACTCGAGGCGAGGGTGACGATAGCCGCCGCGAGGGCCACGCCGAGCCACGCCGCCGAACGCAGCCGGTCGATTCCCACGGCGGCGAGCAGGCACACCGCCGGCATGCCCGGTCCGAGATAACGGAGCTGCATCCCATGGCCCGAGAGCCCGAGGAGGGTCATGGCGAGGAGCGTGGCGACGGCCCACGTGCACGGGATCCACACGCGCGGCGATTCTCGCAGCGCGGGCATCGCGGCCAGCGCGAAACCGGCCACCGGTGCCACGCACAACGAGCCGCTGACGTAGAAATGCCACGGCCGGTCGGCCATCATCCGGACGTAGGAGTAGGTCTCCATGAGCCACGCCGTCGGCTTCGTGACCGGGAGCCACGCGCCGTAGCCCGCGCGAAACGCGAGCAGCCACGGAACGAGCAGCGCGGCGCCGCCGGCCGCGAACGCCAGCACGTGGCGCCATGACGGCCGTCGATCCGAGAGGAAGAACGCGACGCCGGCCACCGGCGCCAGGAGGATCGCGGGGTACTTGGTCACGGTGGCCAGACCGAGCATCGCGCCGGCGGCGGCGAACGCCCGCGTGCGGCCCGAGCGCAGCGCCGTCGCGACGGCGAGCATCGCGAGCACGGTGTTCAGCTCGAGCATGCCGTCGATCCACACGTGGCTCCCCGCGAGCCACGACACCGGGTCGATCGCGACGAGGGTCCCCGCCAGCAACCCGACGCGCGGTCCGAACCACGTGCGGCCCAGCAGTGCGAGCGCCAGGACGGTCGCCATGTGCATCGCGATCGAGAGCAACGGTCCTCCCCACGAGCCGAGAGCGACGCGCGACAGCGTCAGGAGCAGCGGGTAGGCGGGAGGGTGGATGAAGACCGGGTGGTCGTAGATCGCGGGATCGAAGACGCGACGCCCGGGACGCAAGGGGTCGACCGTCAGCTCGACGCGGTCGAGGCGCGCGAGGTCCCGCACGGCGCGCTCGCGCTCGGGAGTCGGCGGGTCGCCGTAGATTCGTGCCCAGGTGTCGGCGAGGAAGCGCCGCGCGGAGGCTCCCTCGAGCGCTCCCTGGACGGAGTACCGCAGCGGCTCGGCGCGCAGGCGCTCCGCCAGGAAGGTCAGGACTGTCTCGTCCCCTTCGTGGTGGGGCGCGCGCAACGCCGGAAGCTGCAGCACGAGCACGAAGGCCATCGCGACCGCGATCCCGACCCGAAAGCCGGTCTCGGTCACGACCATCGTCGGCGGGCTCACTCGACTCACGGCGGGGCTCCGTCCCAAGCATAGCACCGGCGCTCCGGTCGCAGAACGTAGAACCCCTTTGCACCGAACGGCTTAGCCGGACGACGGCCCCTCTCTTGACCGCGGCGGGGTCGAGCCTAGATTTGAGCGTCGTGGGAGTTTCGACTCCGGGGGTGCGCGTGGTCCTGCAACCGAGGGGCCGGGGATGAGCGAAGCGACATCCCAAGCGGGAGTCCGGCAGGCGTTGTACGACCTGCAGCGTTATCTCTCCGACCAGCTCGCCCCGATGATGGTCACGGACGCCGTCGAGCTTCTCGTGCAGTGCCCGCCGCAGATCGTCGCCAAGGAGATCCACGGCTGGGTCGACGCCCAGTTCCGGGGGCCGAACGCCGAGCTGACCGTCTCCGACTGCATCTACCACGCCATGAAGAAGCTCCATATGATGATGGAGTTCGATCTGATCGCGAAGGAGATGCTCGAGGGTTACCTGCAGAGCCTGGTGTCGATCGTCGTCGAGTTCGTTCCCGAATCGGATCGCGAGCTGCTTCGCGACAGCCTGGGGCGCCTCGGCGAGGGCGAGAGCGCGACGGCTTCGCCGGTCTCCGTCCTGCATCGCCACGGAGGTCGCGAGAAGCCGGCGGGCGCGGGCTCGGGCGCCGCGGGGGGATCCGTCGACATCGCCCGCGGGATGCGCCAGTTCTCGGTCTTGATCGAGCGCCTGACGCGAAACGCCTCGACGGGAGCGGGCTCGACCGGACCGGTCAAGGTCAACGAGGACATCGCCCGGCACGCGTTGGCCACGGCCGCCGTCGGCGCGCGCAACGATGCCGAGTTCCAGAGCCGCGTGCAACAGCTCACCACCGTGGGGATCGACGGGAGCATGGAGCGGATCCTCCGGGCTCTCGGACGCGGACTTCCCGAATGGGCCATGCCGGTGCCGGGAGGCGCGGAGGGTGCGGCGGCTTCGCTACCTCCGAGCTTGTCCGCCGCCGCCTTGCACAAGATCCTCGCCATGGCGGAGGATCCCGAGGAAGGCGCGCAACGCTTCAACGAGATGATGAACGCCGCCATCGAGCAGTTCAACGAGGGCCGGCTGGTCCAGGCGGCGACGATGCTCGATCTCGCGGACCGAATCGCGTCCGAGAAGAAGCTCGACGCGGAGATCGTCAAGAACATGCGCGGGCGCGCGCACGAGTCCCTGGCCCCCGAGCAGCTCCGCAAGTTCGCGGAGCGCCCGGAGAAGCACCCCGTGCTGCGCAAGGTGCTCGGGTTCTTCACCGCGCTGACTCCCGAAGGGCTCCTCAGCGGGCTGTACAACGAGCAGCGGCGAGATCGCCGCAAGCTGCTCCTGGCGCTGCTCGAGGTCCACGGCGCCCCGGCCCGGAAGCTGGCCTTCGAGCGGGTGGAAACGGCCGGAAGCGACGGCATGGCCGATCCCGAGGGCTACCTCCTCCGGAACCTCGTCTTTCTGCTGCGCCGCATTCCGCGACCGGCGGACGCTCCCCTCGACGCCGAGATCAACCTCCTGGCGGCGCTGTCCGCGCTCGACCGGCCCCCGCTGGTGATCAAGGAGGCCCTCGCGGCGCTGGGCAGCATCGACCATCCCAGGGCCGAGCGCACGCTCATGGTGCGTCTCGTGGAGCTCGAGAAGGGCGCCGCCGGGGAGCACCCGACGGCGATGACCAGCGGCGAGGTCGTGGCGCTCATCGATCGCGCGGTCTCCGCCCTGACCCAGCTCCGCACGACCAACGCCTACCGCACGGTCGTGACCCATGCTCTGAAGCGCGAGCCGCGGCTCGGAGACACGATGGGCCGCCTCGACGAGCTGGCCGATCACGACCTGTCCTCCGACAAGGAGCTGGTGGCCAGGATCGTGAAGATCTTGGAGCAGGAGCTTCCCACGAAGGTCCTCGGCTTCATCGTCAAGAAGAACGAGTCGGGCGTCGTTCACCTGATTCGTGGACTGTCCGGCACGCCGAGCCCGGTCGTGCGGCAGGCCCTCGAGGACATCGTCGATCGCTTCCCCGGGCGCGAGATCGCCGAGGCCGCGACGAAGGCGTTGGCCGGCTTCGGAGTCGCGGCGCGCCGCGGCGCCGAGCCGCCCTCCAAGACCATGACCGGAGACGTCGAGCTGTTCGGACTCCCGAACCTCTTCCAGACTCTGGCCGATTCCCAGGTCACCGGCGTGCTGACCCTCGCCGATCCCGAGGGCGACGCGGCCGGCGTGCTGTCGTTCGCCTCCGGGAAGATCACCGGTTGCCAGGTGCGCGCGCTGCGCGGCGAGTCGGCGCTCTACCAGTTGTTCGAGAAGCCGGTGGTCGGGACCTTCACCTTCACGACTCAAGCATCGAGCTCGCCCGGCCCCGAGCAGGAATTGGCGCCCATGGAAGTGCTGCCGGTGATCCTGGAGGCGATGCGCCGCCACGACGAGTTCAACCAGGCCCGCGCACTCGTGCCGGACGATCTCGCCCTCCGGGCGGGGGACGCGAAGCCGCAGCCGCTGGCCGACGAGCACGACATCGAGCTGACGCGCGCGGTGTGGTCGAAGGCCTCCGCCGGCGTCACCCCGGAGACGTGCGAGTCGCTGCTGCAGGTCGACTCGTACCGCATTCGCCGGCTGTACGCGCACTGGCTCGAGAATCGAGCGCTCCAGCCCCGCTGAGCCCACTTCGGGCCCCGTCCACCGCCCTTTCCGCGCCACGTCGATTGAGGATGGTTTCGGTCCGCCATCCTGGTGACGGCCGCGCCCGGTTGTCGTCACTATACCAGTGGACGCTGAGGACGGAACCCGCACCCGAGGCGAAGGGGACGATGTCGCAGACGGAAGAGAATACCGACCGGGTCGAGGCCGCGAGCGCCGAGGCGCAGCCCACTCCCGAGATCAAGGTGAAGGTCTCGTGGTGCAAGGGTTGTGGTCTGTGCGTCGAGTACTGCAACCGGGACGTCCTGGTCATGGAAGGCGTCCTGCCGAAGGTCGTTGCCGCCGAGAAGTGCACCAGTTGCCTGCAGTGCGAGATGATCTGTCCCGACTTCGCCATCGAAGTGCGGGAGGGTCGGGTCGTGCGGGTCGAACGGGACGGAGGCTCGGAATCATGAGCGTCGAGACCGCGAGCGGCGTCCGTGTGATCACGGGAAACGAAGCCTGCGCCGAGGGCGCCCTGGCGGCCGGCTTGCGGTTCTTCGCCGGCTACCCGATCACGCCGTCGTCGGAGATCGCGGAGGATCTCGCGCTCGCCCTCCCGCGGATCGGCGGCTTCTTCATCCAGATGGAGGACGAGATTGCCGCCATGGGCGCCATCATCGGCGCCTCCCTGGCCGGCACGAAGGTCATGACGGCCACGAGCGGCCCTGGATTCTCCCTCAAGCAGGAGAACATCGGTTTCGCGTGCATGGCGGAGGTGCCGTGCGTCGTGGTCAACGTCCAGCGGGGCGGTCCCAGCACGGGTCTTCCCACCATGCCGGCGCAGGGCGACGTCATGCAGGCGCGCTGGGGCACCCACGGCGATCACGACATCATCGCGCTCGCGCCGTTCTCGGTGAGCGAGACGTTCGAGCTCACGGTGCGCGCATTCAATCTGGCCGAGAGATACCGCACCCCGGTGATCCTGATGCTCGACGAGATCGTCGGCCACACCACCGAGAAGGTCCGCTTGCCCGAGTCGGTCGAGATCGTGAACCGCGCCGCCCCCGACGCCGCCCCGGACCGCTACCTGCCCTACCGCCACACCGCGGACGGTGTGCCGCCCATGGCGAGCTTCGGCACCGGAGGATACCGGTTCCATGTCACCGGTCTGGCCCACGACGAGACCGGCTTCCCGACCAACGACCCGGTCGAGATCGACCGGCTCGTGCGGCGCCTGAACGACAAGATCGCGAGGCACCGCGACGACATCGTCGAGGTCGAGCGCACGCGCTGCGACGACGCGGAGATCGCGGTCTTCGCCTACGGCTCGACGGCCCGGTCCGCCCGGCAGGCGGTGGTCGAGGCGCGCGAGATGGGAGTCCCGGTGGGGCTGATCCGCCCGCGCACGCTGTGGCCGTTCCCCGGTCCCGAGGTCCGCGACCTCGGCCGGCGAGTGAAGGCCATCCTCGTTCCCGAGATGAACCTCGGACAGATGGCGCACGAGGTCGAGTGGGCGGTCCAGGGGGGCTGCCGGACCGTGCCCCTCGGTCGGGTCGACGGCCAGCCCATTCGTCCGGGCGAGATCCTGGAGCTGATCCGCAAGGAAATCCGCGACTAGGGAGACCCGCGATGCCGCTGCCGAGGACCGACTACGACCAGTACCTGAGGCTCGACAAGTTCCCTCACATCTGGTGCCCCGGATGCGGGGACGGAATCGTGCTGAAGGCGATGCTGCGCGCCATCGACCGCATCGGGCTGACGCGCGACGAGGTCTGCATGGTGTCGGGAATCGGCTGCTCGAGCCGCACGCCCGGATACGTGGACTTCAACACCCTGCACACGACCCACGGCCGCGCCCTCACCTTCGCCACGGGAGTCAAGATGGTCCGGCCGGACCTGACGGTCATCGTCGTGACCGGGGACGGCGACGCCACCGCGATCGGCGGCAACCACTTCATCCACGCCGCCCGCCGCAACATCGACATCACCGTCGTGCTGTACAACAACTGGATCTACGGCATGACGGGCGGCCAGGTCTCGCCGTCCACGCCCGCGGGCAAGCGCGCGTCCACCGCGCCGTACGGCTCGATGGAGCCGAACTTCGACATCGTCGCGCTGGCCGCCGGCGCGGGTGCCTCGTTCGTCGCGCGGGAGACCGTGGCCAAGCCGGTGCTGCTCGATCGGGTGATCGAGCGCGCGATCCGGAAGAAGGGCTTCTCGCTCGTCGAGGTGATGACGCCCTGTCCCACGGCCTACGGGCGGCGCAACAAGGCGGGCGACGCCGTGGCCATGACGAACGATCTCAAGGAGCGCTCGGTGCCCGCGGCACGGCTCGTCAAGCTGTCGCAGGAGGACAAGGAGCAGGCGATCGGCACCGGAGTGTTCGTCGACGTCGAGAAGCCCGAATACACGGAGCAGTACGCCAGGCTGGTCGAGAGCTTGCAGCACGCCGGCCGGGCATGACGGAGGGTCACGGCATGCGGGCTCGATACGAGATTCGTCTCAGCGGAGAGGGAGGCCAGGGGCTCGTCCTGGCCGGGAAGATCCTGGCCGAGGCCGCGGCCATCTACGACGACCGCAACGCCACCCAGAGCCAGTCCTACGGCCCCGAGGCGCGCGGCGGGGCGAGCAAGTCCGAGGTCATCATCGCGGACGGCGACATCGACTTTCCCAAGGCCGAGAATCTCGACATGCTCTTGGCACTCACGCAGGAGGCCCTCGACAAGTACCACGCCGATCTGCGCGCGGGAGGACTGCTGGTCGTCGACACCGACGCGATCTCCCGCCTGCCGCAGGGCGATTGGCGGGTCGTGAGCGTCCCGCTGTCGCGGCTGGCCCGGGAGAAGCTCGGGAAGCCGGTCGTGGCCAACATCATCGCGCTCGGCGTGATCGTGCAGCTTTCGAAGGTCGTCACCGAGCAGGCAGCCGAGCTAGCCATCCTGGCCCGCGTCCCCCGGGGCACGGAGGATCTCAACCGCCGGGCGTTTCGACTCGGTCTCGAGATCGCGCGCGAGGAGGCCGCCACCGGATCGGTGCTCCCCGCCGCGCCCTCAGTCGCCCGAACCTAGATCTCGGTACTCGAGGCGCTGCATCAGATCGGTCTCGTCCTGCTCGTGCTCCTTCAGACGATCGAGCAGCTCGACCAGCCGCCGGCGGAGGTGCGGGTTCTCGAGCTCGGCGCCCTCCGAGTAGCGCATGGCGCTCGACATCACCGCCCGGACCTCGTCCAGCATCCCCCGATGCTCCGCGGTCAGCAGATCGACCTTGCGAGTCGCTCCGGGAGAGATGCGCGTCAAGGTCTCGAACAGTCCATCCCGCTCTTCGTGACGGAAGTGCACGACCAGCTTGTCGTGCAGATCCACGAGGCGTCTCGCGAGCTGCGCGGCCCAGTCGTGGTGCCCCGCCTCGCCGGCGCCGGGCCGCGACCGGTCCAGGAACCCACGGAGCTCCGCGCTCATCGTCTTGAACTCGCGGTGCTCCCGATTGACCTGCTCGAAAGTCGATGTCGCGGTTTCGATGTCCGACATGGAAAACCTCCTCGCCGGCAGCGGCATGGGCCAGCCGTTCCTGTCGTTCATTATTGACTCGCCGCGCGCCGATCGCGAGGGCGGAGCCGGCCTCGATCGGAGACCGCTCCGATCCGAATTGTCGGCATCCCGCGCGTAGGGGTCCGGCGACGGGATCTCGGTGCCGATTCGATGCTCGACGGCCAGCGACGAGCCGCATCATCTCGCGAGAACGTAGTCGTCTCTTGGCCGAGCCCCCGGGTGCGTAATGGTCCTCGAGCCTATGTATGGGGATCCACGCTTCTAATCGCTATCGAGATCGTGAACGATCTCGCTCACCATCGCGGCAAGGGGCGCCAGCTTGTCCTCGACCACGTCCCAAACGACGTCGGCGTCCACCCCGAAGTACTGGTGGATCAGAATGTCTCGAAGTCCCGCGATCTTCCGCCATTCGACGTCAGTTCCGGGGCGCTTCAACTCGGCCGGGAGTTGCTTGGCCGCCTCCTCGATGATCTCGAGGTTTCGGATGACCGCGTCCTGCCGCAGCCTGTCTTGGTGGAACCCGCCGCGATCGAGCCCCTGCGTGTAAGTGCGGATACTCTCGATCGCGTCCAAGATGTCCCGGAGGTACACCCTGGGTTCACGCGACATCCCGTACCTCGCGCAGGATCCGGTCGCGCAGGAGCGGCTTCAGCGCACGCCGCAAGACGAGGTCCACTCTTCGGCGGAGCAGATCCTCGAGGTAGAACTTGAGATCCATGTAAGCGTCGAACGACGGTCGCTCGAAGTCGACCAACACGTCCACGTCGCTCGCAGCCGAGGCCTCGCCTCGTGCCCACGAGCCGAACAACCCGATGCTCGTGACGCCGAATCGTTCCCGGAGCATCGGGAGGTTCGGCCGAATGGCGTACAGGATCTCTTCGCCTTGTTCCATCCGTCGTTCTCGTCGCGTCGGGCCCAGCGTATTCCGGCTCGTCCGCCCCGTCAACCGCGGTACCTGCTTCACTTCCTGTTCGACTGCGTCTTCAGTCGCAGCGCTGGGACAGGTCCTGCGTCAGCGAGCACGTCGGGTCGAACGTGTCCTCGGGGCGCTCCGCACCCGAGCTCCTCAGCCCGTAGGAACCCTCGACGTCGGAGGCATCGTGGCCGACGACGAGGAAGAAGAACGAGCCGGGGCCGGGATTGAAGGTCGAATACGAGCCGCTCGCCCCGATGTCGCACACCTGGCCGCTGTACCCGTAGCTGCTCACGGCGGACAGCGGCCCGTAGACGATCGTGTGCTGAGGCGACCCGCACGCGGGCTGGTACGACAGCGTCATCACGCCGGGCGTCACGTCGCTCACCCGCAGGTCGAGGGCCTCTCCGGGAGTGGCGCTAGCGGGCGGAGCGAAGTCGACGACGAGCAGCGGCCGGTCGCCGGTCTGGGTGTTCTCCCTGCTCCCGAATCGGCGCGCCGTGGTATCGACCGCCTCGTTGCCGATCAGGATCCAGCCGAAGTCCGTGGCGGGATTGTCGAGCCAACCCTGGACGTCCGCGACGAGGCCCGCTCCGGACCAACCATAGGCGTTTCCCTGGTCGCCGACGAGCGTCGTGGCGCTGGCGACCGCCTCAAAATCGCCGCCCGCGCTGGCCCACGTGGCCGTGTCGTAGAACCGGTGGGTCCAGGTCGCGTCGCCCGCCTCGGCCGGCCTGCCCACGCCGGGGCCGTTGCTGACGGGCCCGTCGCAGTCGGACGAGCCTTCGCCCCAGTCCGCCAGGAGGCGATGAAGGCTCATGTTCCGGCTGTTGAGATCGATCGTCTGAAGGAGACTGAGGTTCAGCGTGACGGAGACGATGGTCGACCCCGCCGGGATCGAGTCGGCGAGGCTGAATCGCATCACCGCGCGGCGCGGGTCGATGGGGAACGCCCTATTCCCGGCGATCAACGACTCGCCGCTGCCGCAACTCAGCGAGCCGTCGTCCTCGTAGATCGTGTTGTCCGCGGTGGGCTCGATCGCGACCTGCGCGGCCCAAGCGCCCAGCGCGGAGAGCAGGACCGTCGCCGCGAGGAACGGGACCCGGTGGACGCAGCGACGCCACGCCGAACGCTTTCTCACCGGATTCAGCAAGGTTTCCCCCCCAGCCGGCCGGAGCCGACGGCAAGAAGGTACCGACAACGACGCGGGAGTCAAGGTCTCGATCCTGCCCAGATTCCGCATGGTGCCCCAGGGCACTACGAGAGCATGATCGTGTGAGCGACGCCCCTGGTGCGCGCCGCGCGCTGGACGGCGCTCACACCTTGCGTCGATCCCGACGGGCGCGAAGGGCCGCTCGGACATCCCACTGGCCGCACGGTTCCACGGCGCGATCCACATCGAGGACTTCCAGCTCGTCCGGCGCTACGCATGCCGCGCGTCGCGCTGCTGCTCGCCGACGAAGTCGGAACGGGAACGAGACTGGGAAGTGGGGCTGGGACCTTGCATCCGATCTCCGAAACTTGCAAAATATCGCAAGTTCTGGAGACTGACTGCTATGAAGCCGGAGCGTTTCCTGGCGACTCACTGGCTGTTCACCCGCGCCGAGTTGGTGGAGCATCTCCGGCCTGGCAGCCGCTCCACCGCAACCGTTGACTCTCACCTGGCGCGCTGGCGACGCGAGGGGCGCATCGCCAGGGTCAAGCAAGGTCTGTTCCTGCGTCTCGATCCACCCGGCGAACCAAGAACGTACGCTCCCGACTTCCATGCCCTCGCTTCGCGGATGGCCCCGGACGCCGCGCTGGCCCATCACACGGCCCTCGAGATCCTGGGACACGCCCAGAGCCTCTTCGAACGGCTCACGTTCGTCACTTGGACCAAGACGAAGCCGATGACGTACGAGGGTCGCCGGTTCGTGCCGGTGCGCCCCCGTGCATCACTCCTGGCCGCCGACGGGGGTGAGCGATGGATCGAGCGGACTGAGCGCTCGGGCGTGGAGGTCCGCGTCACGAACCTCGAGCGGACGGTGGCGGACGTCCTGGACCGGCCCGGTCTCTCGGGTGGCACGGACGAGGTGTGGCGCTCGCTCTCATCCATCCCGGCCCTCGATCTCAGGTTGCTAGAGGGATACGTCGTGGCCCTCCGGAGCCGAACGCTGGCTGCGAAGGTCGGTTTCTTCCTCGAATCGCGCCGGGAGGAGTTGGTCGTGACGGAGTCCCTTCTCGATCGGCTCCGCGCGCTGGCGCCCAGCGGACCGGTGTACCTGGACCGCCGGCGCGGCGGCAGGCTCGTCTCTCGCTGGGGGCTCGTGGTACCCACGGAGTTCGTTCCCGGGACGCAGGGGGAACCAGTTTGATCGGCGCTCGGGGAATCGCAGGGCTCGCCGCGGAGTCTGGATTCCGTGGCGAGGCCGTCGAGAGGGTACTCCGCCTGCTCGGCATACTTGAGCGCCTGGACCGCCACGAGGTCACCCGAGGCACCTGGGTGCTCAAGGGAGGCACGGCCCTCAACCTGTTTCACCTTGATGTGCCCAGGCTCTCGGGACATCGACCTCAACTATTTCGGCGCCGAGGATCTTGCAACCATGCAGCAGGCCCGGCCCGTCTTCGAACGCGCGCTCGCCGCTTGCTGCGAGCGGGAGGGCTGCGCCGTTCGGCGTGCGCCGACGGAGCATGCGGGGGGAAGTTCCGCCTCCGCTTTCCGAGTGTCTTCGGTGGAACGCAGAATCTCGAGGTCGATGTGAGCTAGGTGGCCCGGGTGCCGCTGTGGGGCACGGAGCGCCGCCAGACACGGTTTCCCTCCGGGTCGGACCTCCAGGTTCCCTCGCTGACCTTGGACGAGCTGGCGGCGGGCAAGTTCGCGGCCCTCATGCAGCGGTCGGTTGTCCGTGACGCGCACGATGCCGCCAATCTACTCCGGCTCGCACCGGATCTTCCTCGGCGCGCGCGCTTCAGGATCGCGTTCGTCTGCCAGGTCGCCTCATCGCGAACCGACATCCGGCAGTCCCGGCCCCCGATCACCCGGCTCGACCCGCGAGCGGTCGAGCGCGAACTCCGACCCCTGCTGCGCCCCGATCAGGGCGCCCGGCCAGCCGACCCGGGCCAGCTTACGGAGTGGATCGATGAGACGGTCACCTCATCCGTCGGGTCGATACTCGCCTGGTCGGCCGGTGAGCGTCGTTTCCTGGATCGTGTGCTCGATGACGGTGAGATCGAGGCCGACGCGCTGACCGACGATCCCACCGCCCAGGAGCGGATTCGCAAACAGCGCATGCTGCTCTGGAAGGTGCGCCACGTCCGAGAGCACCGCGGGAGGGAATGACCCATGCCCCCAACCCCCACGTGAGGCCGTTCTCGCCGTAGACGACGGCGCGATCCGGAGCGTCACCGACTCGCGGGACCAGGTGCCGGGCCGGTGCGTGTACATGCAGTGGCGCGCAGGCGCTCCGGCTCACCCCGAGCGCGCGTCGACCCCCGAGGGTACTGCCTTGCGCGGCGCGCCGATCGCTCGCTTCATCGCCACGCGGCCGAAGGCGCGTGCGGCCAGCCGCAAGGCCGGGCCCGGGCGGACGCGCGGGTAGATACGCTCGAACTCCCTCAGCGCGGGCGCGGGCAGCATCCGCCCCACGTGATCGATGTGGGATCGCACGCCCACCATCTCGCCGATGACGAGGATGTTCCGCGCATGCTTCTCGAGGCTGCGAGAAGGGCCCGCGTGCGCGTGCTCCACGGTGCGCCCGAACTGTTCCATCAGGCGGCGCTCACCGGAGAAGCGCAGGCCCATGATGCGGTACGCCCGAGCCATGTAGTCGAGGTGCGACTGACGCTCGCGCTCGTCGAAGCCATCGACCTGCTTCTCGACGTTCTCCGTCAAGCTGAAGCCAAAGTACGTCATCATCCACAGCGGGATGCCGATCTTGCGGTGGCGGCCCATGATTCCTCGCAACATCTTCCGCACCGCGGGCGACGACACGCCTCCCGTCGGCTCTGGGCCGCTGTCGGTGACGTCGCGAACAAACAGGTCGGTGCGGTAGAAGGAGTCGGCCATCGAGCGGAAGGATCGGAAGCGCGGCGGGAAGGCTCGATCGTGTGTCTCGATGAAATCCGCCAGGAGAAAGAAGTTGAGATAGGCGCCGATGCCGGGGCGATAGCCGCATGCGAACCACATGCGGCTCGTGACGTCGAGCTCATCGGCGAACCGCGGCCCGAGATCGGGGTCGGCAGCGTCATCCTCGGGTGGGTCCATCCGCTCCCAGAGGGCGAGGACGACGGGGTCGGGGAGAGACACGCCCGTGCCCCTCACGCGAGCACCTCACGGCGCGGGTGCAGCCGCTGCTGCGGACGCACGGTCATGGGCCACCTTGGCGAAGGGGTAGATCTTACTTCAATCTTCGAGGGGTGGACCGGTGTGCCGGAGCGGGGTAGCGCATCAGTCCAGCACCCGATTCGCGGCTGGCCCGAGCTCACCGCTCCATGCCCGTTTTCGGCCCGAAGATCTTGGGCGTCGGCATCCTGGAGCGGATCTCCTCCAGGATCTCGACCGTCACCGCCGCGATCCCGTTCTTCCGGCAGTACGACTCGACGGAGCGGGTGACCATGCCGCGCACGAACGCCGGAATGCACTTCATGCGCTCGCGCGCCGCGTCCTCCCAGGCGATCGTCGCGGTGGCGTCGCCGCCGTAGACGACGGGCGCGATCCGGAGCGTCACCGACTCGTGGGACCAGGTGCCGGGCTGGTGCGTGCACAGCGGATCCTCGGCCATGAAGTCCCCGGTAACCCCGTACGCCCGGGCGCGGCAGCCGCCGCACGTCGGGTTGAACTCGCATTCCCCGCAGCGGCCCCCGAGCGTTGCGCGCTCGCGGATCTTCGAGAACAGCGCCGAGCCGTTCCACACCTCGGTCAAGGTCGTCGAGCGCAGGTTGCCCGCGAAGACGGGGAGGTAGGGGCACGGCGTCACGTCGCCGTTCGGTCGGATTCCCATGTAGTGCGTTCCCGCCGGGCAGCCTCCCGCTCCTCCCGCGTACGTCCTCAGGAACGGTGACTCGGGATCGACGTCGAACAGCGTCTTGATGTAGTGCGGGGCGCACTTGGCGTTGGCCAGCATCTTCCCCGCGTACTTCGTCTGGATGGCGTGGAGATCTCCGAGGACGGCGTCGTACTGCCCGGGGCTCATGTCGGAAACGAACTCCCCACGCCCGGTGGGAACCAGGAAGTACAGGTTCCAGACCTTGGCGTGCAACCGCTCGTAGGCGAAGTCCGCGATGGCGCGCAGCTCGGCGACGTTGTGCGCGCCGACGGTGGTCTGGACGATGAACGGCAATCCGGCTTCGCCCAGGACCCTGGCCCCCTCGACCGTGTTCTCCCATGCCCCGCGCACTCTCCGGAACGCATCGTGGCGCTCCGGGGTCAGAGCGTCGAGCGACAGTGCCAGCCCGCGCACGCCTTCGGCGCGCAGGATCTCGGCCAGGTTTTTCGAGACCTTGACCCCGTTGGTGCCGACGACGACCCACAGCTCCCTACGGGCCGCGTAGCGCACGATCTCCAGGATGTCGCGGCGCAGCAGCGGCTCGCCGCCGGTCAAGATCACCAGGCTCTCGGGGGCGAAGTCGACGATCTGGTCGATGACCGCGCGGCACTGCGCGGTCGTCAGCTCGCCGCGGTCCGCGAACGCCTCGGAGAGCACCCTGGGCTTGCCGCCGGCGTCGAGGTAGCAGTGCTCGCAGGCGAGATTGCAGCGGTAGGTCAGGTTCCACGAGATGACGTACGGGCGCTCGAACGCGATGGCGCTCATCGGTCGGTCTCTACTCGCAAACCGGCTGGCCGGCGGCGCAAGCCCAGACGTTGGCCAGGATCGCCAGATCGTCGCCGTCCACGCAGCCGTCCGCTCTGAGGTCGATGGCGAACCACCACTCGAGCTGCGGATCCGTGCTGCACAGGGCGAAAGCCCGCCCCAGCCAGGCCAGCTCCAATCCGTCCACGTCACCGTCTCCCGTCACGTCGAAGTCGGCGCACTGGACGTTGTCCCGGCTTCCGTCGCAGTCGTTGTCCGCGAGGTCGCAGATCTCCGGGGCGCCGGGGAAGACGCGCCGGTCGGCGTCGTCGCAATCGCCCTGCGCCGAGGTGAACCCGTCGCCGTCCGCGTCGAGAACTCCGCAGCCCGCGACGCAGGCGAATTGCGCCGTGTAGGTCGTGCTCGTCGGCGGCGTCGTCAAGACGTGCTCCCGGGTCCCGCCGTTCGACCACGAGACGAACTCGAAGGTCCGTCCCCCGACGGTTTGCGGCGAGGGCGCGCCGAGCGTCCTGGAAAACCCCACGACGGAATCGCGCGAGAACGGCGCCACGGCCGCCGCGCGATCGAGCTCGAGCTTGAGGCCGGCCCCGGCGGGTTGCGCAACCAAGCCGATCGTCGCGACGTTGGGGAAGACGTCGACGAACGCGTTCGCCGCCAATTGCCCCGCGGCGCCGAGCGGCGCGCCCGAATCCGTCACCCGGAGGTGGATCCTGAAGAACACGTCGGTGTCGTCCTCTCCCGAAGCGGGGACGGTGAACTGTCCCGCCGAGATCCCGGTCAACGGTCCCAGGAGCGGGTGCTCGTGCTGGCCGTGGTGGAACGCGACCGTCCACGAGAACGCCTCGGGAGGGAGCGCGCCGTCTTCCGGATCGCCGGCGCTCCCGCCGAAGGAGATCGTGGATCCCGCGTCGTAGGTTGTTCCGGGGGCCGGGGCGTCGATGGAGGCGTTCGGGGCGACGTTCCCCACCACGATGCGGACGGGTGGCGCGCCGTCCGTCGAGTTCGCCTGCTGCTGCCGATCATCGACCGTCAGCACGACGTCGAAGACTCCACCCACGGCGTAGCTGTGAGCGGGGTCGGACTCGGTGCGAGCCGGACCGTCGCCCAGGTCCCACAGGTAGTCGAGCGGATCCCCGTCAGGGTCGCTGGACGCAGAGCCCGTGAACTGAACCGCGAGCGGGGCCAGGCCCGACTGTGGCTCGGCCGTGGAGAGAGCGCGCGGCTGGCCGTTCGACCCGCCGGCGTGACACACCTCCCTCACGCCGTCGCCTCCGATGGAGACCCAGGTCAGGCAGCCCTCCGGCGAGACCACCATGTCCACGACCCGCGTCGCGTCGGGGATGAACATCTCCACGTCCACCAATCGCCCATCGGACGTGATGCGCCCACGCCGGATCCAACTCCGGCCCCAGTCGCCGAAGAAATAGGCGCCCTCGTACTCCTCGGGGAAGGCGTCGCCGCGGTACACCGGGCCGCCAGTGATCGAATTGCCGAACACGGGCGGCGTCTCGTTGTCATGGCCATAGACGAAGATGGGCAGGGTGACGGTGCCCACCGGGGGAGCGGGATCGCAGGTCCGAAACGGTGCTCGTCCTTCCAGGCACGGGTAGCCGTAGTCCGCTCCCGGCACGCCGACGTAGACCGCCTCCCACGTCGCTTCGCCGACGTTGGCGATGATCGGGGTGCCGGTCTCGGTATCGATCGAGAACCGGAACGGGTTGCGCAGTCCCCACGCCCAGATCTCGGGGCGCACTCCGGCCTGGCCGACGAACGGATTGTCCTCGGGAACGGAGCCGTCGCCGCGGATCCGCAACAGCTTGCCCCGCAGATCGCCGAGGTCGCGCGACAGCGGGTTCGACGCGGAGTCGGTGTTGTTGTCGCCCATGGAGACGAACAGCGTGCCGTCCGGGGCGAACCGCAGCGTACCCCCGTTGTGATTGGTGGCGGACGTGAGGGTGGGACCGTCGAGCACGACCCGTTCCCCGGAGAGGCCTCCGCCGCTCTCGATGAAACGGGAGACGCGGTTCCTCGCGCCCGCCGCCTGACCCGGGAGACTGCAGGGTCCCGAACCGGAGATCGCGCGCGTGTAGTACAGGTAGACGTGGCGGCTCGTTCCGCCCGGCTCCAGGAAGTCGGGCGAGAACGCGATGCCGAGCAAGCCGCGCTCGCCCTGGCTGTCGACGCAGTCCAGGGACAGCGCGGTCGTGACCTCGCCGCTGCCCGCGTCCCTGCGGCGCACGCGTGTCTGCCCCTCGGCGCTCCCCGAGCCCTTCTCGAGCACCCACAGGTGGCCGGTGCCCGGCTCGTAGGCGACGGCGGTCGGGGCGGAGGCCCCGGTGGTGGCGGCGCCGCTCACGACCCGCGTCTCGACGAATCCCGGGGGAGGCGTGCCCGCCACGGCGTCGTCGCCGAAGGTGAGCGCGAGACCGGTCGCCCAGACCCACACTCGCGACCGGCGTCCGACTCCCGGGCGCTGCTCCATCGACCCTCCCGAAGCCGTCACATTCCGAAGAAGTCCTTGGCCTTGTCCAGGACTTCCTCGTCCACTCGCGCGAAACCGTTGTCCTTCGCGAACTTCTCGATCCCGACGCGCGCCATCGGACGCACGAACTCCGGCACCCGGTCGAGCCTGAGGAGCGCTGCCGCGGTCCACGGGACGGTTCCCGGCGATGGGTCGGCCCGCATCTCCTGGACCATCTCCCCGAACGGGCACTTCGACAGATCGGCCGATGCGGCCTCGCCCGAGCCCGCCGGCCCGATCCTCACGCCGAGGGACGACACGAGCTGGGTCTCGTACGGGTTCGTGAGCATCGCGATGCGATGCGAGCACCTCGGGCACGAGTAGACGACGGACAGCGACCCCCTCTCGGGGGGCGCGGTGCTCACGAGCTTCATGGGCTCGTCGCACGCGACGCACAGGAACTTCATCGGGTGCCCTTCACGGCATTCTCGACCGCGGCGGCCACGTCCGCCAGGGCCCGCACGACCGGGAGACTCGATCCCGGGGGAAGGGGCTCGCCTCGATCGCACACCCGCGCCAGCGCGGGATCGAACGGCACGACTCCGAGGCATGGGACGCCGAGGTCGACCGCGCCGGCCTCGGGGTACAGCGCCTTGATCTCGCCGCAGCCATCGCAGTAATACCCCTTCATGTTCTCGACGTACCCCAGGAGCCGGTTCGGCGTCTTGCGGAGCGCGGCGACCGATCGTGCCACGACCCCGCGAGACAGGTCGGACGGCACCGTGACCAGGACGAACGCGACGCCCTCGCCGAGGAACTCCGCGTACTGCAGGGTCCTCTCCGCGCCGGGAGGAAGATCGATCAAGAGGTAGTCTCGCCGTCCCCATTCGACCTTCTCCAGTAGATCGGCGAGCAGCGCGAATTCCCGGGCGGCACGCCACACGTGGGACTCGCCGCTCGACACGCTCTCGAAGTCCACGGCGTCGGACTCCGGCACGAAGCTCCCCAGGGAGACGACCCCGACCCCGGAGGCGCTTCGCGGCACGGCCATGCCGCCGGCTCCGGGCACGAGCGTCACGTCCCGCAGCCCGCTCAGGCGCGCCTGGGTCGGGCCGTTGAGGTCGGCGTCGAGGACCGCCACCTCGCGACCCGTTGCGCGCAGGGCCAGGGCGATGTGCGTGGTGAGCGTGCTCTTGCCGACACCGCCCTTGCCGGAGCCGATCGCGACGCTGTGGCGGATGCCCGCGAGGTTGCGCGCGATGCGCGCGCGCTGCTCCGCGACCTGACCGGCGATGTCCGAGCCGCCGTCCCCGACGATGTCGAAGTAGCTCTTCACGAAACGGCTTCCGTGGCGTAGCCGATGTATCGCGCCGTTCTTCGAAATCCCCAGGATTCCAGCACGCCGTACTCGACCTCGTCCGAGGAAATTCGCGGAACGACGACGGGAGACGGCTCCCGCCCACACAGGTGAGCCACCAGGATACCCAAAACGGCGCGGGCCCGCTCCCCGCGGGCGCTTCCGAGCGCGACCAGCTCCCGCACTCCGGGTTCCGGCCGCCGGACGAGGACCCACGCCTCGATGCGCTCGTCGGAGGCCACGGCCAACCCCTCGAGCTGCGTGCGGAGGTTGGCGACCGTCTGGAGGCTGCGTTCCCACGAGCGCCGGATTCCGCCGTCCCACGCCCCGTCCTCGACCAGCTCGTCCAGGGTCACGGGCATCGCCGGCGCGGTGACGTCCGGGGACCGCCTTGATGCGTCCCATCGAAAGTCGGCGAACGTCCCCTCCGGGCGATAACCGCAGCTCTCGAAGAACCGCAGCGCGTCCGGCCAGGTCTCGGGGATTTCGGCGAGCAATCGCGGCGGCCCCAGGATGGCGAGCTTGCGCCCGAGCGACTCGAGGAGGTGGCGTCCGTGTCCCTGGCGGCGGTGCTGCGGGTGCACGCCGATGCGATGGATCAGCGTCCCATGATCGCGCTTGGTCGCCAGCAACACGCCGATGGGCTCGCTGCCCGCGACCGCGATCATGCAGCTGCTGGCCCACAGGTCGAGCTCGCGGACGTCGCGCTTGAAGTCCTCGACCGTCATCGGCGCCACGCCTTCGACGTGGCTCGCGTAACAGCGGTTGTAGGCCGCGACGAGCAGTGCGACGTCGTCGGTGCGGCAGAACCGATAGCCGGACACGGGCACAGGATACGCCCTTCCACGGTCGTCACTGGCACTCGCGCAACGATCGGCGTATCGTCTGGAGCCATGCGCGCTCCCGGGATGCTGAAGAGCCTCGCCGCCGGTGCCATCGCACTCGGCCTCGTCGTTCCGGCTCAGGGCAAGGACAAGGGCAAGACGAGCCTGTCGGGCATGGCCGCACAGATCAAGGTCGGCACCTCGCGGGAGAAGGTCGTCGCCACTCTCGGTCCGGCCACCTGGGCGGTGCTCGCGGCCGACGGCGGTCCGATGTCGATCAAGGACCTTCCCGGGGTCGCCCTTCAGCTCCAATGGAAGGCCGGCGCGAGCTGCTTCCCCGTCACCGTGATCTTCGACGCCGACATGACGGTGTCGGGTGTCGATGCGGGGAACTGCGTCGAGCAGAAACTGGATCCGGGCTGGTTGCCCGGCGCCGAATACTCGTGCTCCAAAGAGGACCGTGCGGCGCTGTGCCGGCCGTGACGCGAGCCTCCGGCAGCTCCGACATCGTCGTGTTTCCGCCCGACTTGCTCGAGGGCCGCGGGCCTGCCGCGGTCGATGACGTCAACGCCGGGGCAATGGCGCCTTTTTGGGCTCGAGACCAACTTCGTCCCCATTTTCGCGCGCCTTGGCCGTAAACTCTCCGGCGAACCGCAGGGGGGTACGATTCCATGAAACGATCCGTTGCCGGTGTCGTCCGTCCGATCCTCGTCCTTGTACTCGTCACGCCGTCGGTCTCGCCGCAGAGCCAGGCCTTCGAGGCCCGGACCGACGAGGCGCGGCTCCAGCAGCAGGAGTTCTTCAAGGACGATCTGTACATCAGCAGCTCGAACGTCGCGATCGACCTGACGGAGCTTCGACAGAGGGCCGGTGCTCCGGCGCTGGAGCGCTTCCTCGAAGAGTACGGATCCGATTTCAGCTTCTTCATGGACCCGAGGTCCGGCACGCTGACCGCGGTCATCGGTCACGTGCCGCTGATCCCGGGCTCCGGCGCGGGCAACGGCCTGAAGATCGACGACCTGTCGGCCGAGCTCGGGCGCGCGGTCGTGGCGGTCGACGCCCCGGTCGTGGGTGACCTGGTCCGCAGGTTCGTCGTCGGGAACGCCGACGTGATCGGTGTCGATGCCGGCCAGCTCGGACCGGTCCGGGCCGTCCAGGTCGCGGAGCACCTGTGGCACATCTCCATTCCCCAGGAGGTCGACGGCATTCCCGTCCGTCACGGCCACCTGGTGGCGACGATCAGCCATGGCAACCTCGTGCTGCTGGGCACCGAGACGTGGGGCAACGTCGTTCTCGATACGCAACCGACGATCACGGACAAGCAAGCACTCGCCATCGGTTTCGCCCACGCCGGGGGCAAGGACGCGGTGGACGAGATGTGGCGGGAGCCCGGTCTCGAGATCATCCCGTTCGCGCCGAAGCAGCACCAGTCCGATCACGGGTTCTCCGGGCCGGTGGGGCAGGGTTACGGCCATCGTCTGGTGTGGGCCTTCGGGTTCAAGCGCCCGCCGGGGCTCGAAGCGTGGGAGGCCCTGGTGGACGCCCATTCGGGAGAGCTGATCGCCTTCCAGGACAAGAACCTGTACGCCGAGGAGCAGATCGTCGGAGGGGTCTATCCGCTCAGCAACATCGAGATCTGTCCGAACAACGAGACCTGCGGCACGATGCAGACCGGCTACCCGATGCCGTTCGCCGACACGGGGCTTCCGGCGCCCGATGATTTCACGAACAGCGCAGGGCTGTACGAGTACGCGGGCGGCACGGTCACGACCACCCTGACGGGTCGGTTCGTCGATATCTCCGACACCTGCGGTGCGGTCAGCGAAAGCTCCACCACGGGCGCGCTCGACCTCGGCGGAGTCACCGGCGATCACGACTGCGTTTCTTCCGGAGCCTCGCCGGGCGACACGGCGTCATCCAGGTCGTGCTTCTACGAGCTCAACAAGCTCATCGAGATGGCCAAGGGCTGGCTGCCGGCCAATACCTGGCTGCAGGGCCAGCTCGATGCCAACGTCAACATCAACAACACGTGCAACGCGGTCTACAGCGGGGGCACCGTCAACTTCTACAAGAGCGGCGGCGGCTGCCGCAACACCGGGGAGATCGCGGCGGTCTTCGACCACGAATGGGGCCACGGTCTCGACGACAACGACTCGGGCGGCTTCTTGAGCACCTCATCGGAAACCTACGCCGACATCGCGGCCATCTACCGGCTCCAGGCCTCGTGCGTCGGTCACGGCTTCTGGCACACCCAGGACAAGGGTTGCGGCCAGACCTCGGACGGTACCGGGTACAACGGCAACGAGTCGAGGTCGGGCACGCACTGCGACGTCGACTGCTCGGGGGTCCGGGATGCGGACTGGGCGCGCCATGCGGACGCCACTCCGGACACCCCGCAGAACTTCAGCTGCCTGCACTGCATGACGGCCTCGGGCGGTCCTTGCGGCGGGCAAGTGCACTGCGACGCCGCCCCGGCCCGGCAGGCGGCGTGGGACTTCGTCGCCCGCGACCTGCAGGCCCCGCCGTTCAACTACGACGAGAACAGGGCGTTCATCGTCGGAAACAAGCTGTTCTACCAGGGGAGCGGCGCCATCGGGTCGTGGCACACCTGCTCGTGCCCGAGCACGTCCGGCGGCTGCGGCGCGACCAACGGCTACATGCAGTGGCTCGCCGCCGACGACGACAACGGCAACATCAACGACGGCACGCCTCACATGACCGCCCTCCACGCCGCGTTCAACCGGCACAACATCGCGTGCGCCACCCCGGCGCCGGTCGACAGCGGGTGCGCCGGCGCTCCCACCACCGCGCCGACCTTGTCGCTGTCGATCGGCAGCAACGAGCTGGCGCTCGACTGGACCGCGGTGCCGGACGCGGTCGCGTACCGCGTGTTCCGGACCGAGGGCCACGCCGGCTGCGACTTCGGCAAGACGCTGATCGCCACCGTCCCCGGGCTTTCGTACGTCGATCCCGACGTCGCCAACGGACGGCCGTACAGCTACGTCGTCCAGGCCGTGGGGTCGAGCCCTGCGTGCTTCGGACCCATCAGCGTGTGCCAGACGGCGGCGCCGCAGCCGTGCGCGGGGTCGATCCGCCTCGACCGCGGGATCTACAACTGCGGCGGCACGCTGGACATCGTCGTGGTCGATTCCGATCTGATCGGCGCCGGCATGCACGGCGTCACCGCGGTCTCGCAATCCGAGCCGGGAGGGGAGACCGTCACGCTCGTCGAGTCCCCGCCCGCTTCGGGACGGTTGGTGGGGACCTTCTCGGTCACGGCCGCTCCGGCGACGGCCGCCGATGGGGCGCTCTCGGTCTCCGACGGCGACACCATCGACGTGCAGTACCTGGACGCGTCGTATTGCGGTGCGCCCAACGTTGCCGTCGCGGACGACGCTTCCGTCGACTGCGCCGCCCCCGTCATCTCCAACGTGCAGGTCGGCGCGATCACCGGAGACGAGGCGACGGTCTCGTGGAGCACCACCGAGCCTTCCGACAGCGTCGTGACCTATGGAACGGTGCCGCCGCTCTCGAACAGCGAGGCGACCCCCGGGCTCACGACCTCCCACGGCATCCACCTCGAGGGGCTCACCGAGTGTACGGTCTACCGCTTCACGGTGATGTCGACCGACAGCGCCTCGAACACCGCCGTCGACGACAATCAGGGGAGCCTGCACCAGTTCGCGACCGGCGTGAACAACGAGCCCGAGTTCAACAGCACCGACACGCCTCGCCCGATCGCCGACAACACGACGTTCACCAGCCCGGTCACGGTCGCCGAGGACGAGACCGTCCTGGACGTCGACGTGCGCGTGAACATCACCCACACCTACGACGGTGACCTGGACCTGTTCCTGATCGGTCCCAACGGAACGCGGGTCGAGCTGAGCACCGACAACGGCGGCACGGGGGAGAACTTCACCGCCACGATCTTCGACGACGAGGCGGCGACCGCGATCACCGCCGGAGCCGCTCCGTTCACGGGACGCTTCCGGCCGGAGGGCTCGCTCGCCACGCTCGACGGTCTCCAGGCCCCCGGGACGTGGACGCTCGAGGTCACGGACGACGCCGGCTCCGACATCGGCACGCTATTGGACTGGACCTTGATCCTGACGTTCGAGGCGCAGCAGTGCGGTCCCGTGGCGGCGGTGCAGTCGCATCAGCTCGAAGTCGATGCCTGCTCGACAGGAAACGCGGGGCTCGGCAACGGTCGCTGGGAAGTGGGCGAGCAGGTCGAGTTCAGCGTCAGCGTCAAGAACGAGGGAACCGATCCGGTGACCGGCGCGGTCGCGCACGTCACTCCCGTAACGCCCGGCATCGTGATGCTGGACGGCACGGCGACGGTGGGCAACCTGGCTCCGGGAGCGTCGGCAAACACGCAAGCTCCGCACGTCATCGCCCAGCTCCAGAACACGCTGCTGTGCGGCCAGACGGTCGAGTTCCAGGTCGACGTGGTCGCCGACCAGGGGAGCTGGCCCGCGACCTTCCAGCAGATGATCGGCGAGGTCGTCGCGGAGCGCAGCGGGATCGTGCTGAACGAGGGCTTCGCGTCCGGGGCCGTGCCTCCCGCGGGATGGACCGTGATCGACGGCTCCATGGACGGGAGCCCCGACGGCTTCACGTGGTTCGCCGACACCCCGGCCGATCCGTCCGGCTGCGCCAGCCCCGACCCCGCGTCGCCGATCGCCGGAACCTGGGCCGCGGCCGACTCCTCGTGCACCGGCGGCGGCGATCGCATGGACGAGCAGCTCATCACTCCCCCGCTGGACCTGACGACCGATCCCATCGTCACGCTGGAGTTCGATCACTGGTTCGCCGCTGAAGCGGTCGAGGTCGCCGACGTCGACGTGCGGTCGTCTCTGACCGGCGGCCAGTGGGTCAACGTGGCCCGGTTCACCGGCGTGTCGACCGCGAACCCGCAGCACCAGGTCGTCGACATCTCGGCCCAGGCCGGGAACGCCCCGGACGTGGAGATCCGCTGGCACTACTACGAGGCGCAGAACGAGGCGTACTGGTACCTCGACAACGTCGTGGTGCACTTCTTCGCCCCGGAGATCTGTCTCAACGAAGCATGCGCCGCGCCCAGCGCGCCCCCGCCGCCGGTTCCGGACGGCTCCGGAAGCGGCTCCGCGATGCTGGCGAGCCGGCTGACGGAAGACGGCACCGAGATCTCGGTCGAATGGGACGCGCAGTGCGCGCCCGCGAGCGCCAAGATCGTCTACGGGCCCCTCGACCAGGTATCTGCCTACGGGATCTCGGGATCGGTATGCGACATCGCGAGCCCCCAGACCTGGAGCGCGGTTCCCGCGGGCGACCTGTGGTTCGTCCTCGTCGCCGGAGACGGCCTGGGCGTCGAAAGCTCATGGGGTCTCGCCACCGAAGGCGAGCGCAACGGGTTGGTCCCGAGCGACACGTGCGGCGACACGTACAAGGAGATCACCGGCGCCTGCCCCTGACCCAACGTGGTGCGCGGGTTGTTGCTGATTCGATCGGCGCGAGCAGCTCGGGCCGCCCTCGCCTCAGCGCTTCCCGAAGTTGAACACGACGCCGAGCGATCCTCCGCTTGCGTCGCCGGTGTTCCTCCCGTCGAGGGTGGTGAACCACGCTCCCACCAACCCGAAGCTGGGCGTGATCCGCCCGTAGACCTTCAGCCCGGTGCGGTCGGATTCCTCGTTGTTGCTCGGGAAGGTGAAACCCGGATCGCCGATATCGGTCCCGCCGTCGGCGTCGAGCATGGCATAGAACCCGTTGAAGGTGACGGGGCCGACCGTGTAGCCGAGCTCGGCGTACAGCGGGTAGCCGTCGGGTGCGTCGTCCCCGCGAATGTCGTACCCGACCTGTCCCGAGAAATAGAAGCTGCCACGCTGGATCTGGTAGACGAGCCGCGTCAGGAAGTCGGTCGTTCCATCGCCGATGTCGACCGGAGCGTTGGCCTCGTAATCCGACATCGGAGTGCTGAAGCCGACGCCGCCGATGAGTGTCCCCCAGCCTTGACTGCCGGGCTGACCGGCGAGCCGGAACTCGCCCATCGCGGCAAAGTCCTGCATGCCGGACTCGGACAGATTGGCGGTTCCGTCTCCCTCGGCGTCCACGTATGGGATATTGGCCCACACGGTGATGTTCTTGGTGATGCCGTAGGCGAGCCACATCGTGGCGCTGTCGGTGCTGACCTCGCCGAGGCCGGGGTCCGAGACCTTCGTGTCGCCGACCCAGAACTGGTCATAGCTCTCGGAGGTGTAGGTCAACGCGACGTCGAACTCACCCTTGTCTCTCAAGAAGCCATTGATGTTGTTGGCGCTCGCGGGCAGCGCCGCGACGACAGCCAGGGCAATACACACAACACCGCGAAGCATCATGACGCGCACGACAACCCCCTCCGTCCGGTCGTTTGAATGAAAACACCCCTCGCGAGGCACGTACCGTCCCGCCTCGGTTCGGGTGATCGAAGCAAGACCCGCACCAAGCAGGTCGGCACCCCCGTTGCCTGTCGAGACGGGAAAGGGCGCGAATGACCGCAAAACACGCCGCGCCGCCTCATCCCACTCGACGCGGCAGGCAGACTAACCCATAGGACCTATGAAGACAACCCCGGCGGCTCGTAGCGCCTATGAAGCAGGCAAGCACCGGGGCGCGCGTCGCCGACCCGCCTGATACATAAAAGTTGCGCGAATCCCGACATTCTCTCCGGCGATCCCGCGCCGACCGGCTCCTCGGGTTCTGGCCCGTCTCTTGCCTATTGTCGGCTGCAACCACCGGGCGCGGACGAGACGACCGGCCGAGAAGAGGGACGCGGCGGCAGGAGCGCCGGGGGACGCTCATCGCCACACCTCATTGGAATGGTGGGATGCGGGCTGGACCCGCGGAAGGAGATCGAGGATGACAACGGGAAGCGCAACTCGTCGCGGCTCACGGCTCGCGATCGTCTGCATGGCCATGCTGCTGGCATTGCCGCCGGCCGCTCCGGCCCTTGCAGCGGCTCCGGAGGGCGTGCCGCCCTACGCCTACGGCGTGGCACGCCCCGTCGAAGCGTTCGACGCCGGCGTCGCCACAGCGTGGTTCGGGCTGTTCGAGGCCCGCGTTCGTGCGGAGAGGCTTCCCCCGCCCGTCGCCGCGCGCATCTACGGCCTGGCCGGGGTCACGCTCTACGAGACCCTCGTGCCGGGTATGGCCGGGCACCGGAGCCTGGTCGGCCAGCTGAACGACCTCGATGCCGTGCCGCCTCCCGGCCACGCCAAGCTGCACTGGCCGTCGGCGGCCAACGCCGCCCTGGCGGATGTCGCCCGCAGCCTGTTCGCCGGCAGGACCCCCGAGACCCTGGCCGCGATCGACGAGCTCGAGGCGTCGATCGCCCACTCCCTGCGGCGGCAGGCGACTCCGTCCTTCCGTAACCGGGGCGTGCTGCGCGGCCGTAACGTGGCCGCCGCGATCGCGGCGTGGGCGGCGACCGACGGCAGCGCGAACGCCTGCACGTTCACGCCGCCCGTGGGGCCGGGCATGTGGGTACCGACGCTTCCGGCCTTCGCCCCGCCCCTTCTCCCGTGCTGGGGGCAGGTACGACCCTTCGCGGTCGATTCCGGGGCAGCATGCCCGCCGGGGCCGCCTCCGGCCTACTCCGAGGATCCCGCCTCCGCCTTCTACGCCGAGGGGTTCGAGGTGTGGGAGACGGGCGAGAACCTGACCGCGGAGCAGGCGACCATCGCCGGCTTCTGGTCGGACGATCCCGGCCTCACGTCGACGCCCCCGGGACACTGGGTCGCCATCACGAGCCAGCTCCTCGGCGAGGACGCTGCGGGTCTCGACTTGGCCGCGGAGGCCTACGCCCGCGTCGGCATCGCCGTCCACGACGCGTTCATCGCTTGCTGGTACACGAAGTACGAGTACAACCTCTTGAGGCCCATCACCTACATCCAGGACGTGATCGATGCCGACTGGCTGCCGGAGCGCAACACGCCGCCGTTTGCCGAGTACACCTCGGGACACTCGGTGCAGTCGGGCGCGGCCGCGACGGTGCTCACCGACCTGTTCGGAGAGCGGGCGTTCGTGGACCACACCAAGGCGGGCCTCGGCTTCGCGCCCAGGCCCTTCGCTTCCTTCGACGCCGCGGCGGAGGAGGCGGCAGCGTCGCGCCTCTACGGCGGTATCCACTTCAGGTCGGCCATCGATCTGGGGGTGGAGCAGGGTCGCTGCCTCGGAGACACGATCCTCGAATCCGTGCAATTCAAACAGTAGCCTAGGCTGCCGGCCCCTGCCCGGGTCCGTCGTCCGTCGGGACGGCAACGCGGGCAGGGCCAGCGGCTCGGGGGTCGGACGCCTCGCGACGGTGCGCTAGACTGGTGCACCACGCGTGGCAAGCACACCCGACTCGCCTCGTCCCGCACCCTCCGGACCGATCGTCCTGTTCGATGGAGTCTGCAACTTCTGCGAGGGGAGCGTCCGGTTCATCCTTCCTCGAGACCCCGGGGGCGCCTTCCGGTTCGCCGCGCTGCAGAGCGATGCCGGTCGAGCGCTCGCCCTCCGGTATGGTCACGATCCGGACCGCCTCGACACTCTGATCCTGGTCGACGGCGACCGGATGTTCACGAAGAGCGATGCCGCCCTCAGGATCGCGAGCCGACTCAAGCTCCCGTGGCGCCTCGCCAGGATCTTCCTGATCGTCCCCCGCCCGGTTCGGGACGCGGTCTACGACCTCATCGCCCGCAACCGCTACAGGCTCTTCGGGAAGAAGAGCGAGTGTCTGGTCCCCGAGCCCGGGATCAGGGGACGATTCCTAGACTGACGCCCATCACGCCTCAATCGTCGATCTCGACCTCGAAGCTCGGATCGAAGTCGTCGTCGTCGACGTCGTGGATGTCGTCGCCCATGCCGAACAGGAACCTCGGCCGGATCAGGATCCGGAGGGTCGTGGTCTCGCCGTCGACGACCTCGAACGGCTCGACGCGAACGACGCGCGTCCAGCCCCCGCCGGGAGGCGTGATCCTGATCTCGGTGTCGTCGATCGCGGTCAGGGTCAGCGACGACACGACGATCACCAACTGGTCGTAGGTGTCCGGCGGCAGGCTCCCGACCCCGAGATCGACCTGCCCGCCGTTCTCGATCAGCGCCAGGAGATCGACGGTGCGCGGAAGGTCGATCGAGACGTTCTCGAGGCGCTGCGCGGTCGCGCTCCGCGCCTCGAGGTCCGAGACCACGATCTCGATCCCCTTGATACGGCGATCGCCGTGGTCGACCGTCGCGCTCGTGTCGGTCTGGGCGGCAGCCGCGCCCGACCCGGAGAGCACGACTCGAACCTGGCCGCCGCGTTTTCCGGTGACGTCGGCGTCGGAGCAGGCGGCCGCGGAGGCCGCCCCTGCGAGGACCGCCAACGCGAGCAGCGTGTTTCTGGCGCGCATGTGTTCCTCCCTGGTCCCCCTCCCGGATCGTTGCATCTCATGCTTTACGTCGTTCCCGTGCGGGGCGCAAGTCTCGGGTATCAACGGACGACCCGTCCGTCACGTCCGGCCGCCCACGAGACCCCGCGGGTCCGAACGCGACCCGGGACGGCTCCTATCCCCAGAAGAACGGATCGGGCTCTTGCGTGCGCGACGTTTCGGTGACGCACGTCTCCGAGTCGCGTTCCGACCGGGGAAGCCCGCCTCTCCCCGCCCGAGCCTGCACCTGAAGCGAGTCCATCTCCCGGCCCAGGGTTCGGCCGAGCGCTGCGAGGACCGAGTCGAGATCTCCCTCGGCGACCCTCGCCGTCAGATAGTCGACGACCCTCCGGGCCGATGCTTCCACGTCACCTGTCCCCACGGATTCTGTCGGGTCGGTCAAGGCTGCCAGGCGAACCAGGAAGTCCTCGGCACGGGAGAATCTCGCCGCTGTTGACTTCGGCGACATGAATCGACGCTCCCAACCCGTCGTTATTCTAGATCAAGAGGAGAGCGATGAAAAGCACCTTCCGACTCCGTCATGCGGGTGCGTCGCACCATGACCGCGTTGTCGACGCCGCATCGGAGTCCCACGCGCAGGGCCACTCATCGGAGTCGCGCTTGCCGCAGGATCTCCGAGAGCTTCGGCCGTGCACCCGTCAGCATGATCCCGACGCGGAACAGGCGCGCGGAGAGGCGGATCGTGAACCAGATCCCCGCGATCAGGACGACCAGGGATCCCGCGACCTCCCACCACGCGATCCCGCTCGGGTCCACCGTGAGCCGCAGGACGACCACCGTCGGAGAGGCGAACGGTATCCAGGTCAGGATCCGCGCGGCCGCGCCGTGGGGCGCGTGCAGCAGTTGCTCCAGCAGGATCATGGGCACCGCCGCGAGCAGCGCCCAGGCCATGCCCCACTGCGCCGCCTCGGTCTGGTTCGAGCCCAGGGAGCCGGTTCCGAGCATCAGGCTTCCGAAGAACAGGTAGGCCAGGGGGAAGAACAGCACCACCGCCGCCATCCCGAGCCAGGGAGGCTCGACCCCCATGGCGGAAAGCGCGCCGGTGAACCCGACTCCGGCGATCGCCGCCATCCCGACCCACACCCCCATCTGGAGCGCGCCGGCCACGCCCTGCCCGACCAGCTTGCCGATCAGGATCTCGTCGGGGTTGGCCGAGGACAGCAGCACCTCGACGACCTTGTTCTCCTTCTCGATGGCGGTGGTCTGGATCAGCCCTCCCGCGCTCATCAGGATCGACATCACGAGCAGCACCGCGAAGCCGATCGGGACCAGTACGCGCACCGCCCGGGCGGCGCCCTCGGTGCGCTTGACTTCGCCGGTCTTGGTGATCAGCCAGTCGCGGCTCTCGGAGATCGGCTCCGAGACCCGGGCGGCGAGGTCGTCCGCGACCTTGCCGCGCACGAGCCGTTCGACGAGCAGCCGGTCGAGCGCGCGCCGGGTCTCGCTGCCGCCGAGCGTGCGCGTCTCAGGGGAGTACGACTCGACCACGCCGGTCGCGACGTAGTCCGCCGCCAGGCGGTAGTAGCCGCGGATCGCACCGTCCGCGAGGGCTGCGCGCGCCCGCTCCTCGGTGGAGAAGGGTCGGAAGACGAAGTTGCGGAACCAGGCGATCTGCCGGTCCAGCGCCTCGGCCTGTCCCGCGGCTTCCACGGCGCTGCGAATCTCGGGCGGGATCTCGATCGGGCGGACCGCGACCTCGTCGTCGAGACCCAGCACCCCGGCCTCGTCCACGACGCCGTACACCGCGACCTGCCTGGCCTGCCTCGTCTCGAGGTAGATCGGGATCGAGACGACGCCGGCGTAGAGCCCGACGAACACCGGCATGCCGAAGGTCGTGATGAGCCAGCTCTTGCTCCGCACCGTGCAGAGCATCTCGAACGCGGCGACCGCCCGGACCTTGCGCCAGCGCGTCACGAGGCCGCCTCCTGCACGACGCGAACGAAGATGTCCTCCATGGGAGCCAGGACGCGCTCGAAGCGCTCCAGGCGTGCGCCCGCGCGCACGAGCGCGGCCAGGATGTCCCGCGGCTCCGTCCCGTCTTCGAGCAGGAGCCTCCACGTGGAGTCGCCCTCGTACTCCACCTTCTGGATCCCCGTCACCGGCGGCAGGTCGCCCTCGGCGACGACCCGGACCTCGGGCAGCGAGTAGCGCTTGCGGACCTCACCGACCTCGCCGTAGACCTTGAGGCTCCCGCGGTGGATCAGCGCCACGCGGTCGCACAGCTGCTCGACCTGGCTCATCTGGTGCGTGGACAGGATCGTGGTCTTGCCTCGCCCCCTGCGCTCCAGGATCAGCTCCTCCACGAGCCGCACGTTGATCGGGTCGAGTCCCGAGAACGGCTCGTCCAGGATGCACAGGTCGGGGTCTGAAAGGAGCGTCGCGGCGATCTGCACCTTCTGGCTCATGCCCTTGCTCAGCCGCTCGACGCGCCACGACGCCACCTCCTCGAGGCCCATCCGCTCGAGCCACTCCCGGCCCCGCCGCCGCGCCTCGGCTCGATCGAGCCCGCGGAGCGTTCCGAAGTAGGTGAGGATCCTCAGGACGGGCTGCTTGGTGTACAGCCCGCGCTCCTCGGGGAGATACCCCATGCGGTCGAGGTGCTCGCGCCGATGCGGCTCGCCGAACAAGGTGATGCTCCCCGAGTCGGCGCGGATGATGTCCATGAGGATACGGATGAGCGTGGTCTTTCCGGCGCCGTTGGGGCCCAGAAACCCGAAGACCTCTCCCGCGCGAACCTCGAACGAGACGCCGCGCAAGGCGACCGTCTCGCCGTAGCTCTTGCGCAGCTCGTTGAAAACGAGGACCGTCACGGGACTACCGGCAGGCGAGGGGGGTCACGCGGAACGCACGAGCGCCGGAATCGCGCTGCGTGCCCGGGGTGAGCGGCCCTGCGTCGCGCGCAGGATCCTGCTTCGCGCGGTGCCGGGCCGTCCGGCCGACCGCCGAACGGTCCGGCACGCAGGGATCATGGAATCGGACCGCCGATGGGCACGCAGTTCTTCGCGTGGCGGCAGTTGGCGATGCACTGGTTCGAATAGATCTTGCCCTTGTCGCACTGCACGGGCGCGTAGATCAACGGACAGATACAGCCCGCCGCTTCGGCCTCCGTGAAGATCGACAGCACCCCCAGGGCCATCGCCAGAATCGCGGCGGCGGCAAAAAACAGCCTCATCGACCTCGACACTTTTCGCATCGCGGTTACCTCCTTGCCGGCGCGGCATGGAGACGCCCGTTGCTCCTCCGAGCCGCGCTCGTGTGTTGGGTCGGCGATTCTAACATCCTTGCTTGAAGCATCGACGCGCTGCGAGTCGGACCGCTCCGGCGGTCGACCCTCGTCGCGAGGGGACGGCTCCGGACACTTTTACCGCCCGCCGGAACCGATCCGCGCGCAGCGCCGGGGCGGGCTTTCAAAAGCGCTCGCTCGCGCGACCTTTTCGCGACTGGTATGCGGCTTGCTGTCGGAGAGCCGAAAAGGCGACCGGATGGGAACCCGTGTCACGGGAATGGAGGTGTGTTCCATGCGCAAGCTCCAGAAGTGGACGGCCGTGCTGGCTGTGCTGCTCGGTACCGCGGGATGCGCCGCGGGCCCCGAGAACAAGCTGGCGCGGATTCGCGACGCCGCGCAGAAGGCCGATGCGGTCGAGGCTCGTGTCTACGCTCCCGAGGCTTGGGCCGACGCCCACGACCTCAGCACCCGGCTCGACGCCGAATTGCGAGCGCAAGAAGGAGCCACCGTGTGGTTTCGCGATTACGGCAAGGCCGAGAGGCTCGCGGCCCGGACCCTCGAGGCCATGAGGGGTGCCACGGAGGATGCAAGGGCGGGCAAGGAACGCGCGCGAGCGAAGGCTCTGTCGTTGATCGCCGAGGCCGAGACCAAGTTGCACGAAGTGCGCGACTTGCTGAACAGGGTCCCTCACAGCGAGGGTGCCGAGCCCAACCTCTCGATGCTGAGCTCGGACGCGAACGATGTGGAAACCACGCTGACCGACGTCCAGCGCGCCTTCGCTTCGGGGGATTACGCCAGCGCGCGGACCGGAGCCGAGACGCTCCTCGTCAGCCTCGAGACCCTCGAGGCCGAGGTCGAGGCCGCAGGAGACGACCCGCCGGGCTCGAGGGTGAGCTGAGTCACACGGGCGTCGTCGAACGCAGGAGGAGAACATGCCCGGCGCGGTGTCGTTCGAGCAGGAAGCGAGGGCGAAACGCGACGACGCGCTCGCCGCCGCCTTGAGGCGGGAAGGTCTCGAGCTCGTCGCGACCGTGACCCTCGAAGAGATCGAGCACCGAATCCTCGACGCGCGCCACGTCCGCGACAGCGGGGACGCTCGGCCGCACGACGGAGGCCGGGAAGGACATCCGGATGCAGGCCCATCGTCACTCTGCCCAGGCAGCGAGTCTCCGCGAGGAGGCGCAAGGGACCTGGCTTGACAGGATTAACCCCAGGGGTTAATATGCCTCGGATGCCGGATCCCGGGTGGAGATCGACTTCGCGGACAAGAAACTGCGCAAACGCTGCGAAGTCGAAAAGGAGGCCGTCCGGGCCTGGGGTCAGGTCGGCGCGCGAAAGGTGTTCCAGAGACTCGCGGAGCTGGAGGCGGCCGAGTCGCTTGCAGTCGTACTGCGCCTGCCCGCGGCACGCTGCCACGCATTGAAGGGCGACCGCGCCGGCCAGTTTCGCGGTGGACCTCGAACACCCTCGGCGGCTCGTCTTCGAGCCTGCGGGCGACCCCACGGGATACACGGAGGGCGGGCTCGTCAAGGCGGAACGAGTGACCGCCGTCCGCATCCTCGAGGTGGTGGATTATCATGGCTGAGACCCGAACACCCTATCGGCCCGACGTCGCCGTTCCTCCGGGCGAGACGCTCCTCGAGACGCTCGTGGCTCTCGGAATGACTCAAGCCGATCTCGCTCGCCGCATCGAGCGCCCGCTCAAGACGATCAACGAGATCGTTCAGGGAAAAGCGTCGATCACTCCCGACACAGCCGTCCAGTTGGAGCGCGCCTTGGGCGTCCCGGCCGCGTTCTGGAACAACCTCGAGAAGAACTACCAAGAGGGAAAAGCCCGACTCCGCGCAAAGAGTCAGGCCGAGATGCAAGTCCGGGAGGTCGCTCGTCTGCCATACGGCGACATGGCGAAGCGCGGCTGGGTACCGCGCGAGAGAAGGCCAGTCGCTCGCGTCGAGCACGCTCTTGGCTTCTTCGGCGTGTCGTCGCTCGCCGTCGTTCCCGTCATCGAGGGGGCGGCGTTCCGCAAGCAGCACAGGAAGCCCGCAGACCCCTGGGCCCTGGCTGCATGGCTGCGACGGGGGGAGATCGAGGCGAGGGACCGAGCCGCCGCCGGTTACTCCCAGGGCGCAATCCGGGAGCAACTTCCGTCGCTGCGCTCCTTGACGTTGGAACCTCCTGGGGTCTGGAGCAGGCGGCTCGTTGAACGATGTGCTGAGGCGGGGGTGGTCGTGGTCTTCGTTCCCCACCTGCCGCACACGTACGTCCATGGGGCGACCCGTTGGCTCGGAGGGAGCCGACCGGTCATCCAGATGTCGATCCGCGGCCGCTACGAGGACATCTTCTGGTTCAGCTTCTTCCACGAGCTCGGCCACATCCTTCTGCACGGGAAGCGCGAGACGTTTCTCGACGGCGAGGGCACGAAGCGGACGGCGAAGGAGTCCGAGGCAGACGCGTTCGCGGCGGGCACGCTGGTTCCCGAGCCCGAGTATGCCTCGTGGGCGACGCGAGAGCGCTTTGCGGAGGCAGCCGTCCGAGAGTTCGCGCGGCGGATCGACACCGCCCCCGGCATCGTCGTCGGCCGTCTCCAGCACGATGGGAGGATCCCCCGCTCTCATCTGAATGGACTGAGGCGGCGGCTGACGTGGCGCCGGGAATCCGCGTGACTTCTTGACTTCGTCAGGGTTGGACGCCGCGGTCCGGTGGCTCCGGCGCCCGGCGCCACTCCCTCCTCAGCAGGCCGAGGATCACGGTATCTTGAATCTCGCCGCCGACGTGGTAACGGTCGCGCAGATGGCCCTCGCGACGGAAGCCCTGTCGCTCGAGGAGACGCACAGAGCGCTCGTTCCTCGGATCGGTGTCGGCCTCGAGACGGTGCAGCGCGAGCGTCCCGAAAGCGAACTCGATCAGCGTCGCCACGGCTTCACCGGCGATGCCTCGGCCCCAGTGGCGGCGCCCCAAGGCAAACCCGACTTCCGCACGACGATGCGCAGGATTCAGGTGATACAGCGTGCACGTTCCGACGACGGTCGGCTCCGGCGGCAGCGCGATTCCCCACTGGAACAGGCTGCGCTCGTGGAATCCCCGGTGGATGCTGCGCAGCAGTTCGGACGCCTCCGCGAGCGTCGAGAGGGGAGGCGAGCTCCAGTAGCGCATGACCTCGACGTCGGAGAAGATGTCGAACAGCACCGGCACGTCGCCTTGATCGAGCCAGCGCAGGGCGAGGCGCCCGCCCCCGAGGGTCGGCAGCCGCTCGCCCCAGTCGTACGCGGTCGCGGGTTCGGTCATCCTGGCACTGACCCGGATCATCGCCAAGATGTCTCGCAACGTCAAGTCAACGTCAAGCCTTGATCGTTCTCGAAACCCACTCGGACAGGCTCCTGGACAGGCGCCCTTTCCGAGCCGATATTCGGGCTCGGACGCGGATCCACCGGGACTCGGCCGCGCGTCGAGGAGGCGACCATGAGAACGAGGCTGCGTGCGATGTGCTCGACCCTGTTGTTGATCGGAGCCGTCGCGTGCTCCACGGGGGACGACGATTCCGCCGCCCGGTGGGCGGAAGCGCGGGTCACGATCGACGGCAAGGGCTACGACCTCGCGGACGTGCGCATGAACGTCGAGTTCGGGGAGGACGGCTACTACAACATCGAAGCGCAGCCTTCTCCCGACCCGGGCGAGGACTGCGTTCCGGGTCTGTCCAGCGGGATGTTCCTGTACGGGGCGCTTCCGCCGCGGGCGCACAGCCTGGAAGATCTGTCGGGGGAGAAGCTGACCGTGGAGTTCAGCGGGGACGGCGACGACGCGAACCTGTGCTTCCCGGGCATGAACGGTCTCCTGGGGGCGGAAGAGGCGTGGGTCACGATCGACTCGATCGAGGACGATCGCGTACGATTCTCGATGTCGGGCAGCTTCCAGTTGTTCGATGAAGAGGGCGAGGCGTCCGACATGGTCGCTTCGGCCAGCGGCACGGCTCAGCTGACCGTCTACTGATCATCGCCGTGCCGCTGAACCGCGGGGTGCCCTGACCGACTCCGACTCCGCGAAGCGATCTCAGCGCGCGGAGGGATCGAGGGGCACGAGCAGTAACGGCAGGTAGGTGCTCTTGGAGACGCGGGGTGCGACGCTCCCCGACCAGAACGCGTGCATGCCCCTCTTGCCGTGCGTTCCCAGGACGATGACGTCCGAACGCGACCGCCGCGCGGTGCTCACGATCGTGGACGCGGGATCGCCGCGCCGGGTCTCGGCGCGCGCCGGAACCCCGGCGGCGCGAAGTCGCCGGACGTGGTCCTCGAGGTAGGCTTCGATATCGCGCTCCGACAGGTCGAGGAGCTCACTCGTGGCACCGGGCAGCAGTCGGGCCGTGGTCGCGGGAACCCCGCTCAGGGTGGCGGGGGTGGGAACGACCCCGAGCAGGCTCAGCTCCGCGGAGCACGCTCGAGCCAGGGCCTTCGCGACCGCCAGCCCGCCCTCGTGCTCGGCGCTCCCGTCGAGGGGCACCAGCACCCGCGCGCAGCGAAAGTCGTGAGCCGGATCGGAAGCGGGCGGATGGACCACCATCACCGGGGCCACGGCCCCGTGGACCACCTGCTGGGCGATCCCGCCGTAGATCCACCCTCGGACCCCGCCCCATCCGTGAGCGCACAGCACGATCAGGTCGGTGGCCAGCGCACGGGCGGATTCGGCGATCGCGACGGCCACGTCGCTCGCCGGGCTGTCGTCCACGTGACAGGCGACACGGGCGGTCCCGGGGCCGGCCCGCGCCGTCAGCTGCTCCAGGTAGGTCCGCGCTTCGCTCGCGCTCGCCAGATGGCGCTCTCCGTGGATGTCCTTCGGCGGATGGCTCTCGACGACGTGCAGGAGCGTGACGCGAGCGCCGAGCCGCTCCGCGAGGTAGGCGACCGCGGGCATCACCGCCTCCGCGAGCCGCGATCCGTCGAGCGGGACCAGAATGTGCCGGAACACGACGTCATCCTCCCAGGAACAGATCGTAGAGCAGGTAGAGGTTCAGCGTGACGATCAGGATCCCGATCGCGACGATCGCGATGCTGGTGTGGCGCCTGTTCACCAGCTCCCCCATCACGTCGCGCCGGCAGGTGAACAGGATCAGCGGGCCGATCGCGAACGGCAGGCCGAAGCTCAGCACGACCTGGCTGATCACCAGGGTGCGCGTCGGGTCGAGACCGATCATGATGACGATCAGCGAGGGAGTCATGGTCACCAGCCGTCGAACCCAGATGGGAATGCGCCGGTGGAGGAATCCCTGCATGATCACCTGTCCGGACATCGTCCCCACGGTGGAGGAGGACAGCCCCGAGGACAACAGCGCCACGGCGAACACCCAGCCCGCGGCCTTCCCCAGCAGCGGCTGGAGCGTGCGATGGGCCTCCTCGATGGTGGCCACGCCGGTCAGCCCTTCCCGGAAGAACGTGGAGGCCGCCATGATCAGCATGGCCGCGTTCACCAGGCTGGCGATGCTCATGGCGATGACGACGTCGGCGATCTGGAAGCGAAACAACCGCCGCAGCTTGTCCGGGTCCGCGACCCGGACGCGGTGCTGGGTCAGGGCCGAGTGCAGGAAGATGGCGTGGGGCATCACGGTCGCGCCGAGGATACCGGTTGCGAGCAGGATGCTCTCGGAGCCGGCGAAGCGCGGAGTCACCGCGTGGAACAGCACGTCGCCCCAGTCAGGACGATCCAGCCACGTCTCGATGACGTAGCACACGGCGATGATCCCGACCATGAACGAGATCACGACCTCGAGCGGCCGGAAGCCGTAGCGCTCGAGCCACAGGATCGCGAACGTGACGACGGCGGTCAGCAGACCCGCGATCCACAGCGGCATTCCGAACAGGAGATTGAAGCCCAGGGCGGCGCCGAGGAACTCCGCGAGGTCGGTGGCCATCGCCACCAGCTCCATGAGCACCCACATGACCAGGACCACCGGGCGTGGAAATCGGTTGCGGCAGTGCTCGGCGAGGTTCAAACCCGTCGCGATGCCGAGCTTGGCCGACAGGACCTGGATGAGCATGGCCATCAGATTGCTGGCGACGATCACCCACAGCAGCGTGTAGCCGAACTTCGCTCCGCCCTGGATGTTGGTCGCGAAGTTGCCCGGGTCGACGTAAGCGACGCTGGCGATGAACGCGGGTCCGAGAAAGGGCAGGAGGCGGGCGAGTCGACCGCGGCGTCCGCGGCCCGACAGGATCTCGGCGGCGGCCGCCGCGGTGTCTCGCGGTGGCTCGACCTCGGCGGGGTCCCGGTCCCGCGTTGTCGAATTCGGGTCCGGAGGTGACGTCATCGGGACCCCTGGCACATCCGAGAGCAGGATGCATCATGGTAGTCGCCGCGACGGATGGCCTGCCTGTGGGAAATGAGAGCACGATGGTCTGAAACACCGGGCCTCGCCGCGAGCACGTCGATCCGCGCCGTCGCGATTCGATCGATCTACGACCGGCCGGTCCGGACCCCACGAACCGCGCCGGTCAGCGCGCGAAAACCGCCGTTGGCGGCGACGAACAACCGGTCCCGCCTTTTCTCCAGGCGAGCCAGCGTGGACGGTGCCGGTGCCGGGGCCACGGCGCACACGAACGGCGCTCCCGCCGGGTCGTCGGTGGCGCGCCACACGGCCCCGATCTCGGCCGCGTACTCCGCGGGTCGACGCAGATAGAGATCGACCAGGTCCGGGTGACGGCGCCTGAGCCGTGGCACCTGGACCCAGCGGTCGTAGGGCGTGGGCTTGTCGGGAAGGTCGGTCCGCGGTCGCGTCAAGAGGCACAGGACGTGGGTGCAGCCTTCGCCCAGGGCCGACTTGAAGGGAACCGGCTCCGAGAGCAACGCATCGACCAGCGGGTCTCCGTCGATGCTCACCGGGGGCCCCGCGACGAGCGGCACCGTCGCGCTCGCCCGGAGCGAGTCGAACAGATGCGTCCGGTCGCGGTACGGACCCAGCGTGACGGTCCGACGCTTGGTCAGGGAGAAGGCGACGACTTTCAGGGGGACCTCGGACCGCAGGATCCTCTCCCAATCGAGGAGTTTCTCCCGCTTGACGATCTCTTCCAGCAGGTACTCGAGCGACAGCATCGGTCTGCGGGTGAAGTAACGGACCGGGTTGATGAACCTGCGGTCGTTGAGGTTCTCGTAGTAGATGCTCATGCCGTGAGCCGCTTGCCCCGCGACGAAATACGCCCCGTTCATGGCGCCGGCCGATGCGCCGTAGACCACGTCGAAGCATGGAAGCAGACCGAGGCTCTCGAGCGCCGCGGTCATGCCGGCCGACACGACGCCGCGCATGCCCCCGCCCTCGATGGCGAGCCCGATCTTGTAGGGATCCGTTCGAGAGCCGGGCCGGCTGCGGCCATCGGCGCGCTCGAGCAGCAGCGACAGAACGGGGTGCACGTCGGCGCCGGCTAGTCTAGCGAGCGCGCGTTCGCGTGCCGGTGCCCCTCGCGGTGGCCGGCCCGTTCCCGACGCGCGGCCGGCGCAGCGTCACCGCTCGCCGTCCCAGTAGTCCACCGCGTCCTTCACGCGAGAGATGTGCCGGATGGAGTCCACCGACGGCGGCCGCCCGCCGTGCGTGCCCGCCGTCACGGAGAGCTTCCCGGAATCCGGATACTCGACCACCTCGGGAAGCTCCATCGTGCTCACCGCCAGGTAGCGCAGGGGAGCGCCGGAGTTGTTGACGATCTGGTGAGCGGAGGCCCGGCCCGGCGGAAGGGAGATGAAATCGCCCCGGCGGATCTTGTGGACGGCGCCGTCGATCCGGACGGAGCCCTCGCCCTCCAGGACGAAGAACAGCTCCTCGTTCGCGCGATGGGCGTGGTAGGGGAAGGCCTTCTTGCCGGGAGGGATGACGGTGACGTTGAACCCGAGCTTCCTGGAATCGAGCTCGGTTCCCACCGCTGCGATCTCGCATTCGAAGCCGTCGCCGTGGGATCGCTTGTGCAGCGCGACGTCTTCGAGGTTCACGATCCGTGACTTCATCGTTGCCTCCAAGGGGCTCGCCTCATTATTATTGGCGTTGCCGGCGTTCCGGGCCGCTTCCGCGAGGGACTCGATCCCCGGCTCGCGTGGCCCGCATCACGGATACCGCCGCGAACTTCCGGTGTCAACCCATTCCGACGTGACGATCGACGGATGAGCGTTGCGCCGCGGAGCGGACGCCGAGCTGCGCCTCGACCCAGTCGTAGAGCTGGTCGACGCGACGCCGGTGCGCTTCGAAGGTGTGATTCGCCTCGACGAAGGCCCTCCCCGCCCGACCGATCCGCTCGCGAAGCGCGGGGTCGCCCGCCAGCCGCAGGAGGGCCTCGGCGAAGGCCTCGGGCTCGGCCTTGGCGAGGACGGCGACGTCGCGCGTCAGGATCTGCGAGTGCGTCGGCAGGTCGGTGGCCACCACCGGCCGGCCCGAGTGCAGATAGGAGAACACCTTCATCGGAGTGTTGATGCCGGCGATGCGGGGCGCTGCGAGGATGTCCGCATCCGCGAGATGGCCTGCGAGCTCCTCGAGGGGCCGGGACCCCAGCAGGTGGACCCGGCCGTCGAGACCGAGCCTGGAGACCATGCGGCGGTACTTCGAGACGTGCTTGGGGACGCCCCCGATGACGACGAGGTCGAGGGTGTCCGTGGCGCGGGCCACGATTGCGAACGCACGCAGCAGGAGGTCCACGCCTTGATAGGGCTCCAGGTTGCCGGAGTACAGGACGATCGCGCGATCGGTCCCGACTTCTCGCGCCAGTTTGCCGCTGCGCGGTGCCTCCGGCTCCTCGAGCTGCGAGATGTCGTGGAGCGTCACGACCTTGCGCGCCCCGAGCGCGTTGCAGCGATCGCGCAGTGCGTTGCACACCGGCGCCGCGGCCAGGGCGTGTCGGATCGCCAGCCCCTCCATGGCGTCGAGCAGCCCGGCGCCGGGCCGCAGCGCGGGATGGGACTCCACCATCTGTTGGGCCAGCGAGGAATCGAGGTCGTAAACGTACGGGATCCCGAACACGATCCTGAAGACGAGGGCCATGAAGGCCGTCTCCTCGATCGCGTGCAGCACCTGGTAGCGGCGGCGACGGATCAGCGACCACGCCTTCGAGAACATGAGCACGTCGCACACGAGCTTCTTGAGGCTGAACCCCGGACGGACGTTCCGCGTCAGCGGCAGCGCGGCGATGCGAACCACGGAGACGTTCGGGTAGCGGCGGTCCTCTCCCTCGGCGTAGGTCAAGAGATCGACCTCCGTATCCGGGCGCGCGCTCAGCGCCCGCAGGAGGTTGTCGAGGTCGATCGGAGAGCCCCGGACCTGGAAGTAGGGATGCGGGGCCAGCACCAGGATGCGCATCGCCGCCCTCAGACGGCCCGCACGGCACTCGACCCGACGGTTCGCTTCGGCTCGAACACCGCGCGGCCGGTCATGTGGTCCGGGGCCCGCTCGCCCACGAGGGCGAGGATGGTCGGGGCCACGTCGATCAGCTCGATCCGCTCGGCGGCGGCGCGAAACTCCGGGTCGGCGAGCACCAGGAACCCGTCGTCGGCCGGATGGCCGGGCAGGTAGCCGTGATAGCCGCGATGCCGGGGGTTCCACATGCGGTGGCGCATGGTCGGCTCCGACAGCGCCATGAACAGGTTCGCGAGCGGATGCGTGAAGTCGTTGGGATGGAAGACGTGGCCGTGGTGCGCATAGAGGAACAGCTCGCCGTAGCGGTCGTCGTCGAAACAGATGTCGTACTCGTGGAGCTGCCGGTAGGTGAGCAGCGTCGTGTTCTGGATGGACCGCAGGATCCCGGTGATCCCGGCGCGCGCGCGTTCGTTCCGGAACCAGAAGCGCGCGATCGCCGCCTCGAGGTAGTAAGCGTAATCCTCCGCCGGCACGCCCGACGCGCGGAGTGCGCGCGCGAGATCGATGTAGTGGTGGACGGGCTCCTGGCCGTGGTCCGACATCAGCATGAACCTCGCGCCCTGCTCGCGGCACTGCCTCTCCACCCTCTCGACCTGGCGATCGACCTCGGCCAGCATGGTCCGCATCGCCTCCGGCCGATCCAGGTTCCAATGCGTGAACAGATCGAACGCATAGGCTTCGACAATGCTGAGGGTCTTTCCGCGTACGGGCATCTCGGCGGCGGCGGCCGCCAGCCGTTCGAAGCTCTTGGTGAACCGATAAGAGCAGCGATCGCCGAGCACGCTGAAGATCGACGGCACGCCTCCGATCGTCTTCTGCTCCTTGTCGCTGCGGCCCGTGTACTTGAAGCGGTGGACTTCGAACAGCCTCCGGCGACGCCGCGGGACGCCGGGTATGTCGTAGGACGAGTCGAGCGCGTGACGGAAACACTGCCACGTCGTCGTCACGATGTCGGGCAAGCGGTCCAGCATGCGGTCGGTCGCCGTGTCCCGAACGTCGCGCCTGAGCGTCACCTGCCACATGCCGTGCCGGCGAGGGTAGACGCCGGAGTACAGGGTCGACGGCAGCTCGTTGCTCGGAAGCGGGTGAATGGCGACCGAGGGGCAGGTCTCGAACAGGCGGCAGATGTTCGGGGAGTCGTGGTGCGAAAGCCGGCGGCGATCGAGACCGGTGACGAACAGGACGCAGAGCGGGCGTATCACGAGCGCCTCCTGCATACAACTCAACAGAATACCCCACAATCGAGACGCCGGAGCGGCACCCCGGATCCCGGCAGTGTCCCAACTCAGGACACTATCGGATCGCGGACCGCAGAAGCGCGGGGAACCCGTCGTTACCCCAGGATCGACCGCTCGGTCGGGAATCGTCGGGGAGGGGCCGACGCCGTCGGCTGCCGTCTCCACCAGGCTCACGGGATGCGACGCGGCTCGATCCTGGCGCGCAGTTCGGCGAGCAGGGGGTCCCCCGTCGACGCCATCAGCGCCAGTGTCTTGCGGCGCATGCCGGCGAGCACCTCCGCGTGGGCGTCGTCGCTCGCGAGATTGCGGAGGGCGCTCGGGTCGTGCTCGAGGTCGTACAGCTCCTCCGGGACTCGATGCCGGAAGAGCTCGACGCGCGCCGCCACGTGCGGATCGCGGCGGGCAGCGGCGACCATCGCCCTGTACGTGGCTCCGCCCATGGACTCGTTGAGCAGGACGCGCTTGCCGTCCGCCCAGGCGTTGAAGATGTAGCCGAAGCGCCGGTCCTGCAGGCAGCGCATCGGGTACTCCCGCCCGGCCGAGGTGCTGGTGAAGACCGTGTAGACCTCGTCCCGCCCCTCCTGAGTTCCGCCGCGCAGCACAGGGAGGAACGATCGGCCGTCCAGCCCATCGACCGGCGGCAGAGCCGCGGCATCGAGAATCGTCGGCATGAAGTCGATTCCGGACACGAAGTGCTTCGCGTCCACGGTTCCCGGCGCCACCCTGCCGGGCCAGCGCGCGATCCAGGGGACGTTCGTGCTGTGCAGATAGCAGTTGGTCTTGGCGAACGGGAACGACATCCCGTGATCGCTCATGAAGACGACGAGGGTCGTTTCTCTCAGGCCCGACTCGTCCAGGGCGCTCAGAATCTCGCCGACGGTCTCGTCGCAGCGATGGACGGAGGCGTGATACCGCGCGATCTCCGCCCGCACCCGTGGCAGGTCCGGCAGGAATCCGGGGACCTCGACCTCGTCCGGACGGAATCGTCTCTTCGGAGCGGGGTAGGACCCCCGGCCCATGAGCGTCCAACGCCGGTCCCGCCAGCTTCCCGCGAACGGGCGATGCGGATCGTGGGAGTTGGCGACGAGCGAGAACGGACGGCGCTCCGCGGTCGCACGCTCGAAGAACCTCTTCGATGCCTCGCGGTAGCGGGCGGGATCGCGCCCCTCTCCCAGGTCACCGCCCTCGACCACGTAGTCCCAGCGGAACTTCTCCCGCGGCGCGAGGTGCTTGACCTTGCCCAGGATGCCGTTCAGCCAGCCCCCGCGGCCGAGGTGCTCCTGCAGCGTCGGCACGTTCGCGGCGATCGGCTCGTAGCCCAGGGCGCCGTTGCGGTGGGGATAGAGGCCGGTCATCCACACCTGCCGGCTCGGCTGGCACGCCGCGGTGGTGACGTGCCCGCGCTCGAATCGCATGCCCTCGGCGGCGAGACGATCGATGTTCGGTGTCGCCTCCGAGGTTCGGTTGCCGTAGCACCCGCACGAGCCGGCCGTCAGGTCGTCGGCGGTGATCAGCAGCAGATTCATCGTTCACCAGCGTCCGGTCGGCGGGCGTCTCGGGGCGATTCGCGTCAGAACAGCGTGTAGATGAACGGCGCGAGAGCGCTGCCCTCCGCGAAGATCATCAACGCGCCGAGAAGCAGCAGCACGAGGATGATCGGCACGAGCCACCACTTCTTGCGCTGCCTCAAGAACTCAACGAACTCCCTGGCTACGGCGCAACGGGTCATGGCAGCTCTTCGGTGGCGCGCCCCGCGCGAGCGCGCCGCGACGCGAGTCGCCGGATCGTGTCGCTCTCGGCCACGGCGGCGGCGATCCCATCGTAACCCACGACGTTGGGGTGTCCGTCCCAGTTCATCTGATAGGGGTTCTCGCCGCGGGCCAGGGCGTCCCGCAGCGCTCCGAGAGTGTCGATCCAGGGGACGCCCGCCACGTCGAGCGCGGCGCGAGCTTCGGCCCACATGCGCTCCTCGGATTCGACGAGGCGGTCGTATGCCTCGGGCGTCGGCGTGGCGCTCGCGCGCACTCGCTCGGCGTAGACGAGCTCCTTGGTCGGTATCAGGACCACCGCCACCTCCGCGCTGCCGGCGCAGCGGTCCCGCATGCGACGGAAGCCGTCCACCGTGGCCCGCAGGGCCTCCTCGATCCGGGGGTCGCTCACGTCCACCACCGGCCACCGCGCCGCGGGCGTCAGCACGGTGCCGACTTCGCCGTCACGAAAGGGGAACAGCAGGTCGCGATCGATGTCGCGGGCTCGGCGAACGTAGCGATCCCAATCCGTTTCGAGCTTGTCCGACTGCAGCCCGCGCAGCGTGTGCCGCGTGGCCTGAACCAGCGCGTAGAGCTTGAGCCTCTCGGCCGTCGCGACGATCCCGCCGCGCGGGACCTCGGATCCGGATACGCCCCTGGCGCGCTGGGTTCGCAGCCAGCCGTCGGCGGGATCGGGTCGGTTCGCCTCCGCCTGCTCGATCGCGGACAGCACGGCGGGGTCGAGGGAGCGCAACTCCGCGGCGAGTCCGTCGCGGTAAAGCGATTGGTACGCGTCGGCGAGGTCGTTCCCGGCATAGAACCCGACGAGGACGAGATCGGGCGTCAAGCCCAACGCCTCGTCGGTCAGGAGCCAGTACTGCGCTCCGCCGTACCCGGGATGCGCCATGTTGTAGGTCCGGTAGCCGGTGCGTGCCTCGAGACGCTGGGGCCACGCGTGGTCCCGGGCCACGCCCGAACCCCGAGTCTGCGAGTCGCCGATGGCGACGATGACCGCAGCGTCGGGACGCTCCGCATTGCGCCAGCCCTCGGAATCGTGGTCCGCGCGCCGGGGATTGGGACGGCTTCCGAGAACGGGATCCGGGATGGGGGCCACCTCGCTCCCCGCGAGAAGATCGGAGACGCGATCGTTGCTCAGCGCCGCCACGCGCAGCACGACCTCGATCAGCACCAGGGCGCAAAGGACGGTCACCGCGGCGAACAGCGCGCGCTTCCATCGCGGCACGGAGGCAACGCTCCGAGGGTCACGCCGGATCACCGCCGAGGCCGCCGGCCCAGACCGAGGAACAGTCTCGTTCCGCGCCGCGCGGAGCGCGATCCCGGCGCCGCCTCGCCGAGCCCGTGATCCGCGAGGATCCTCCGGACGTCATCGACGGTGACGGCGTCGAGGTCGAGCGTTCGGCCGATGGGTCCCAGGGAGTCCTCGTCCTTGGACGTCGACTCGAGATCGCCTTGGGAGCCGTCCAGGGCGCCGAGCGCGGCGAGCCAGGTCCAGCGGTCGTCGGCCTCGAGCGCCCTCTTCACCATGCGCTTCAGGTTGACCGTCTTGTGCTGTCCGGCCCGGGCTCGCCACTGGATCCAGAGGTACTTCTTGTAACCGTCGAGGTCGGTGCCCCGCTTCTGGACCCCCGCATCGATGTCGCACTCCAGCGCCGCGAACCCCATCTCCAGGGCGATCTGCTTCTGCGCGGAGGAGACGTGCGGTGAATCGGGCCACCCGACCTCTTTCAGGTGCGGAGTGTGGAACAGCTTGATGCCGCCCCTTCCCCAGTTCTCTTTCGCCTCGCAGTACACCCGTGCGTTGAGCTTGAAGGCGCGCGGTCGAGCGGCACGCAGCTCTCGAAACCGGTCGACCAGCCGCTGTGCCACACCGGGGCGAAGGATGACGTCGTCATCGACGACGATGCTGTAGGGCGTCTCGCACTGAAGCGTCGGAAGGTGGGCGGCCCGGAGGGGCCTCACGTTCCGTATGACCACGATCGGTCGCGGGATGCCCTGGGCGTGGAAGCTCTCGAGCGACTCCGCGGCGTGCGTCCGATCGGTGGTCGGAAAGTACCCCGTCAGCTCGTGCACCTCGATCTCCCGCGCGATCCGCGCCCACCCGTGGCCGGGGCGCCAGGAGATTCTAGCGCAGCGCCCACCGCCGCGGAGGCGTGCCGTGGGCGGGCGCGTGTCATGGCACAATGGCGCCCATGAAGGGATGGGAACGCGCAAAGGACCTCGCCGATCGCACGCCCGAATCGCGCAATCGCTACGTGGACCTCCTGCGCGCGGTGTCGATCGCCGCGGTCGTCGTGGGGCACTGGCTGATCGCGGCGCCGTGGATGGACCACGGGCGGATCCGGCTGGACCACATGCTCGGCCTGGCGCCGTGGACGCAGTGGCTGACGTGGGTGTTCCAGGTCATGCCGGTGTTCTTCATCGTCGGCGGCTACTCGAACGCCGTGTCGTGGGAGTCGGCCCGGAGCTCCGGGCGCGACTACGGGACGTGGGTCGGGTCCCGCCTGCGCCGGTTGATCGCGCCCGTCGTCCCGTTGCTGCTGCTGTGGGCCGTGGCCGGGATGGTAGCGCACGGCTTCGACATCCCCGCGCCGGTGGTGCGCATCGCCTCCCAGGCCGCGCTGGTCCCGGTGTGGTTTCTCGCGGTGTACGTGCTCGTCGTCCTGGTGGCGCCGCTGACGCACGCGGCCTGGCGCCGATTCGGCATGGCCTCGTTCTGGGTGCTGGTGGCGTGCGCGATCGGGATCGACGCCGGTCGATTCGCGGCGGGGCTCGTCGGCCCGGCGTGGGCGAACTACCTCGTGGTGTGGATGGCGGTGCACCACATCGGCTACATGTGGCGCGACGGCCGCCTCGGCGGGGTCCGAAAGAGCCTGCCGTTCATGCTCGGGGGAATCGTCGCGCTGCTCGCGCTCGTGCGCCTCGCGGGCTACCCGCTGAGCATGGTCGGCGTCCCGGGTGACGAGGTGTCGAACACCCTGCCGCCTTCCCTGGCCATGCTCGCCCTCGGCGCGGCGCAGGGCGGACTGCTGCTGGCGTTCGAGGCTCCGGCGCGCCGGTGGCTGCGGCGCACGCGGCCGTGGGCCGCGACGATCCTGGTCAACGGGATGATCATGTCGATCTACCTGTGGCACCTCACCGCGATGGTGCTGCTGATCGGCGTTCTGCGTCTGCTCGGAGGCCTCGGGCTGGGACTGGCTCCGGGATCGTCGGCGTGGTGGGCGAGCCGTCCCCTGTGGATGGTCGTGCTGGCCGTGATACTGCTCGGCTTTCTCGCGGTCTTCGGTCGCTTCGAGAGGCTGCGCGAGCGGGAAGTTCCGGAGCGGATGGCGGCGTGGCGCGCGATCACGGGCGCGACGCTGGTCTGCCTCGCGCTGGCCCTGGCGGCGCTCGACGGCATCGGGGGCGGGAGCTTCCTCGGCGTTCGACTGTGGGTCGTCATGGTGGCGCTCGCCGGCGCCGCGCTGGTGGGCGCCGCTCCGCGAATCCAACGGAGGGCGGCCTAGAAAGCTCCGTCCTCAGGCCCGCCGACCCGCGGCGGCGGCGAAAACGGGGTTCGAGGCGATCACGAACTCGACCTTCTTGGTCGCGCCCTTCACCACGAACACGCGAGCGTTGTTCGCGTTCGGGTCGGCCGGGATGAGAAAGAACCCGGGCTTGTCGGACGCGTAGCCCATCGTGAACCCCGCGAGGACCTCGCCGTCGGCGAACGTGACCACCAGCCGGCGCCCCTGTCCCGTCGCGCGCGCGAAGCTGTTGTCGTCGACTCGTTTCGAGTCGCCCGCCCACGTCTTGACGAAGAACAAGGCCTTGAGGGCTCCGACCGGCACGTCGAGCGGCCTCGAGGACTCGTCGCCGTCGAGAAAGAGATGGAACCGCGACTTGTGCGGCGCGAAGTCCTGTGTCGTGCCCTTGAGCACGCGCCCATCCTGGAAATGCGCCACGACCCGCCGTCCGTCCTCTGCGCGCGCGACCATGTTTCGTTCCTCCGCTCCCCCCAACGGAAGCGGTCCATCGGAAAGGTCACGGGAGAAGATAGGCGTGGGGAGCGCCCCGGGCCACGACGAAACGCCGGAAATCTCGGAAAACGTCGAACGAATCTACTCGGTCGGCGACGGTTCCGCGGTCGCCACGGTCTCGACGAACTGCCCCGACTGCAGGTGGCGCACGCTCGCGTCCGCGGCGGGCCACAGTCGGATGTCGTCGAATTCGACCGGGACGGCGCGCGCGTAGCCGAGGTCCGCGCCGTCGCTCAGGTGGAAGAGCAGGTGCGGCTCGGTGCTGTGGCCGCTGTTGCCGACGGCCCCGATCGTCCGGCCGCGCTTCACCGTGTCGCCCACCTTGACCCCGACGCTCCCGTTCTTCAGGTGCAGGTAGCTGGAGAACTCCCCGTTGGCGTGCGACAGGATCACGTGATTGCCCATCGCGGCGCCGAAGCCCTTGGCCAGCAGCTTGTTCTGCATCTCCAGCGCGCGCGCGAAGTGCTGCCGGTCGGTCTCGCCGGGCTGCCGCAGGCTGGAATCGAGGTCCGGCATGCCGTCGCTCGCGGCGACCACCTTGCCGTCGGCCGAAGCCACGACCGACTCGCCGTAGGCGTAGTACTGCGAGAGCTTCGATCCGTCGTCGCGGTGCGACAGCCCGCCGTCCCCGATCCGCACGAGGTCGACCGCGAATTCCTGGTTCGACGCCCAGCGGTGATGGCCGTGGAGCGAGGGCGCCGCCGCAACGAGCCAGCGGCCACGGACCGGAAGGCCGTACTCGTTCTTCGATTTGTGGCGGACGACGCGCACGGCTCCGCTGCCCGAGACGAAGGTGTCTCCTTCTCCGCGACCCACGGCCGAGACGCGC
>Ga0302046_10000048_pt1 | contig 115991 bp, 105 predicted proteins | sample RVTome_11_FD_200261 | JGI IMG/M metagenome (GOLD analysis project Ga0302046, IMG submission 200261) | Soil microbial communities from uranium-contaminated site in the Upper Colorado River Basin, Wyoming, United States - RVT147D111 (version 2) ... | reverse complement strand
GATTCGGCCAGCTCGCCTGGAGCCAGGACTACGTCCACCGCGACGGCCAGCTCCTCGCCACCGCCCGCGTCAACGGCTCCGGCGAGACCAGACACCACTTCCACCTCAACCACCTCGGCACACCGCTGCTGATCACCACACCCCAGGGTGGCACCGAGGCGCTCCACTCCTACTTCCCCTTCGGCGAAGAAGCTCAATCCCAACGCCGACTCCGAACCGATGAAGTACACCGGGCACGAACGGGACCTCAACCAGGGCGGGCAGATCGATGACCTCGACTACATGCATGCCCGGTACTGCTCGCCGTTGATGGGAAGGTTTCTCAGCGTGGATCCGGCAGGAGGGGATCAACGGAGGCCGCAGAGCTTTAATCGCTATAGCTATGCATGGGGGAACCCGCTGAAATGGATCGACCCTACGGGAGCCACGGTTAGTCTGGCGAATCTTTCTGAAGAGCAGAGGGCAATACTGCTACAGGGGCTCAATGAGTTCACGGGGAACACTTACGGCATTGACGAGAGCCTTGAGCTAGTCCTGTTGGAGGTTGGAGCCGAATCCTCCCCTACAGCCACTGAGTTTCTGAACACCGTGATCGAATCCCCGATAGAGTTCGCTGTGCAAAGCGGAGACAGGAATCGCTGGGTACGGGATACTAAAGACGTTGAGCTCGACTTTAGTCGCACAATAGAATATGGCAGGGTTGACCCAAGAACGTTCAACTTAGGGTCGGGCCTCGTTCATGAACTCTTTCATGCGGTGACAGGCTTGGTAGAGACACCCGACGGAACTCGTAACACACCGGTCCGACATGACTTCACCTGGACGGGGCCTACCGTTGATTTTGTTAACGATATTAGGCGTGAACGTGGATTACCAACGCGGGCAGCGTACATGGTCCAGAGGGTGGGCAGGTCGGGGGAGAAGATCTTCTTTGACAACGTTAATCCCAGAAGGCCTCAGAAGCGTTACCCCGTGAAGCGTTGGAATCCATGAGGATGCTCGGAAGGAGGTTCAGCTTGGACATGCGTCGAAGACCTGAAGCCAGAGGGATGCAGGGCGCTGCGTTGTTCATCGCTGCGGTATTGGCATCATGTGGAGTCGTAACGCCCATGCCGGGGCGGTCCGTAGTTCTTCCCCCTGAACAAGCCGAATATCTCTTACACCCCTGCTCGCGCGCCGCGCCTTCATCTGTTGATGGGACGTGGCCCGTGACATCAGAAGTGATCGAGAAGCTTGAGGCAAACCTAAGTAAGCTGACACGAGTCAGGGCCAAGGAGTGCTGCATCCTAAAGGCACGGGTCCAAGATCCCGCAGTTTATTACCGACAGTACATTGGGATTATTGTGGATGGAAGGAAGCTGGTGTACGTAAACGCCTTCAGATCCCTTGCCGATCACGAACAATGGCAAACTCGGGCGGTCGATGTCTGTGACGGAGGTGAGGATTACTGGGGGGTCGTTTATGACCCGGAAATGGAGGAATTCTCTCAGCTCGCGGTCAACGGTGTTTCGTAACGAGAACGTCTCTCTCGAACATCCTCCGCTTGTTCCAGTTCGGCTGTCTGTTCCCTCCGGGGGGACTTCGGCCGACTTACGCGGCGTTCGTCGAGCTCGGTCACACAGGTGGGGTAGTGACGGACCACGGGCGTGCGTCAGCAGGCCGGTAGCTGTGGTGAAGCCGCTACCGTGACCTCCTCGGCGGGCACGCGCGACAGGCCGGCGTCCAGTCGGCGCGGTTCCTGAGAGGTGGCTGGCCATCCCGCGCGCTCAAGTGGCCGCGTGCGCCCGCCAGATTGCCCCGACCTCGGCGAGTACACCTGCGATGCGGTTCCAACTCAGGCCCGTTTGGTCCACCAAACGCTCGCTGGCGCTCGCATTTGGCGGCGCCGAAGGGAGTCGGGCAGCCGCTCTGCCCCTTCGGGGCGTCGCGGCTGGGCGATTCCCTCCCGAGCTGGCGACTCGCCCCCCGAGCTGGCGACTCCCCCCCGAGCTGGCGACACTCCCCGAGCTGGCCAGGGTGACTCCGCCTGAGCTGCCGAGGGCTATGGTTCGACGCGCCTGAGTACCTCGCGAATGAGTTCGGGTGAGATTCTGAAGTCGGAACGGAGCAGCCGCTCGAAGACCTCCCGGGCTGAAGGAGTCAGGCCGCGAGAGTGAGCCATGCCGATGACCGCGGCGGTTCCGGCGAGGCCGACGCCAGCGGCTCGGGCTTCGCGGCGGGCGAGGCGGTCGTCGATCAGCGCCAGGCACGGACCGTCGTGGGCGCGGGCCGCGAGGATCGTGGTCCATTCACCTGCGCCGAGGTGGGGAGGCCGCGCCGGTCCCTCTGGATCGTGGTCTCTGGCCACCAGCCACCCCTCGGCGATCGCGGCTGCGATTCTCGGTTCGGGCCCTCCTGTGCCGGCCAGTTCCCGGTAGACCGAGCGCGTCATCTCGACGGTACGGAACAGGGAGCGGAGCCATCCCAGACCATCGACCCGCACGAGACCGATCAGCGGGCTGACGTCGGTCAGGACGAGGCGAGCCACTCTTCGAGCGTCTCGAGGTCCGAAGCCGCCTCGGCTTGGTCGCCCTGAACGACCGGGATGCCCAGCCGGGAGAGGTGGGCCGCCAGCTCGGACACCGCGACGCCTGCGACCCGTGCGGCCCGGCCCATCGATAGCGTCCCGGCCTTGAACAGGGCCGTCGCGAGCGCGAGCCGCAGGTCGGCGTCCTCCGGAGCCTGGCCGGGATCGAGATGGAGGATGACGGCCTCGGGGGAGTCACCCTTGAGGACGAGGACCGGGCCTTTGGTGGCGCTACGAAGCGCCTCGGTCGGGTTGTTCTTGAGCTGCCGGACGTTGACGCAGTACATGGGAACCTCGCGTAGGAACATAACGCGGGGTCACCCGGCAGTCAAACTCCTGACGGCCCGGGAACCAGACGACGACGTTGTCCGGCGAGTGCGCCGGGCCGGGGTCGAGGATCTCTCAGGAGGCCCCCCCGTAGGTGCCGAAGCTCCACAGGTTGCCCTCGGGGTCGCGGACGGTGAAGCCGCGCGATCCGTAGTCCTCGTCCTTCAGGCCGCGGACGACCTCGGCTCCGGCGGCGGTGGCGCGCTCGAAGAGGGCGTCGGGGTCGTCGCAGACCACGTACACCGAGTCGTTTCCGGGGCTCCGCCGCCCGAACGGCGAGTCGTCCTTCTCGTGGCTCCCGAACATCACGCCGCCGCCGAGCGGCCAGCGCATCTCGGCGTGCTCGATGATCGAGGGGTCGCTCTGGCGAGCGTGGGTCGCGACCTCTTCGAAGCCGAAGGCGTCGCGCAGGAAGGTGATCGCGGCGCGGGCGTCGCGATAGGTGAGGCACGGCCAGACGGTGGGTGGTTGTGGTTTGCTCATGGCGTGATCCTCAGCGATCCGGATCGTCCGCGTCTTGGAAGAATGGAAGCTCGTCGGCGAGCCACTCGGTCGGGGTGCAGCCGGCGAGCTGGGCGAAGTCCCGGTTGAGGTGGGCCTGGTCGAAGTAGCCGCAGGCGAGGGCGATCTCGGAGAGGGGGAGCCGCAGCGGCTGCGACTGGAGCAGCCCGCGCGCCCGCTCGAACCGCAGGATGCGCGCGGCGAGCTTGGGACCGGTGCCGAACTCGTCGCGGAACCGGCGCGTCAGGTGCTGGCGGCTCCAGCCGACCTCCGCCGCGAGCTCGCCGACCGACACCCCGCCGCCGGCGGCCACCAGCGTCCGCCAGCAGTGCCGCAGGGGAGAGCTGACCCCTCGTTCGCGGGCAAGGCGCGAGAGCACGAGGTCGCAGGTCCCGAAACGCCGCTTCCAGGGCAGCGGGTCCTGGAGTCGCTCCCACAGCTCGAGCCCGGCCCGACCCACCGCGTCCGACAGCTCGATCGAGAGGTCCCACAGCTCCGCCGCCGGCCGGCCGGTCAGCGCCCTGCTACCGAGCGGAGTCAGCTCGATCGCCACGCCCTCCTGGTAGCCGTCGTGGGCGATCAGGGCGGGGGCGGCCTGGAGGCCGCCCAGCACGCAGCGGTAGCTCTGCGGCGCCTGCCGCGGATCGGTCTGGGCCGCGACGTCGATGTCCACGCCGATGCTCACCGCCAGCGTCATGTGCCGCGACGGCAGACCGCGGTGGAGCCCCGGCGCGAAGCCCGCCAGCCGATAGCCGATGTAGCGGTCGACGTAAGGCCGCAGCGGCTCGGCGGGCAGCGCCTGGACGTATTCGACGGTCGGCTCGGTCATGGACGGATCTCCGAAAGCGATTGTAAGCGCTCCCGATGAAGGGTCGGCTGCGGGTGCCGGAAGTCCGTCGATCGACGATCCGCTCGACCGTTACGGTTTCTCCTTGTCGTGGGTCGAGTCGTCGGTGAAGATGCCCTCGATCGCTTGCCCGAAGAGGCGGGCGATCTTGAAGGCCAGCGGGAGGCTCGGGTCGTACTTGCCGGTCTCGATGGCGTTGACGGTCTGGCGCGAGACGTCGAGCTCCGCGGCCAGGCGGGCCTGCGTCCAGTCGCGCTCGGCGCGCAGGACCTTGAGGCGGTTCTTCACTTGTAGCGCCTCTGGCCGAGCACGACTCCGAGCGAAAAGCAGACCGCCATGACGATGACGTAGTCGCCGGGGTCGATGGCCGGAGCGCCGAGGCGCTCGAAGAGCGGGTACCCGCAGAGGGCGAGCCACCCGGCGCCGAATCCGAGCGCCAGGGCCTGGAGCTGGATGCCGCGCTGCAGCTCGTCGGCCTTGCGCAGGTAGTCGGCGTAGGCGAGCAACGCCACCACCATGAGCGCGGAGGGCAGCGCCGCGACGATCCACGAGATCGGCCCGGTGGGCAGCAGCTCCTTCCGGATCGCCCAGGTGGCGGCGACGAAGACCACGGCCCAGACCGCCAGCGCCACCAGCATCCGCACCGTGTTGCGCCGGTCTCGCGGCGTCGTGTCGCCGCACCGGTCCCATAGCGTCCGCTTCGCCTCGTCGTCGGTCATGTCGTCTCTCCTTCCCATTCAGACAAGTGTGCTTGACACGCCGGAGTGTACGGCCTCCTTGGCCGTTTGTCAAGCATACTTGTCTCGCTGACGAGAAAGGAGGTGGAGACCTGCGGAGGACCCGCGCTCGGGAGCGGCGGCGGACGGCAGGCGCCGCCTTAGAACGTGTAGTTCACCGACGCCAGCACGCCGACGAACACCAGCGTGTTCTCGAGCAGCGCCTCGTCGGCGTCACCCGCCTCCGGCCGGCGGGCCCCCGGGCCGGGGTAATCTACGCGCCGTGCCGCGCCGCCCGCTCGCTCCGCTCGCCGCCTTGCTGCTGGCGCTCTCCGCCGCACCGGCGCGCGCCCAGGTGGAGCTGCTGCCGGAGCCCGAGGAGCCGCCGGTGGAGGAGCGCGCCGGCGAGGACCCGGCCGCCGACCCCTCGACCGAGGACCCGGAGGCCGCCGCGCCGGAGCCGCCGTGGAGCGGCTCGCTCGGGCTCTCCTTCCTCGCCACCGGCGGCAACTCGGAGAGCGAGACCTTCGGCGCCGACTTCGAGGCCACCCGCCGGCCCGAGCCGTGGGGGGTGGACCTGGTCGCCGCGGTCCACAACGCCGAGACCGACGGCGAGACGACCGCCGAGCGCAGCTTCGGCGCCCTGCGCCTCAAGCGCGCCCAGTCCGAGCGCTGGGAGCTGTTCGGGGGCGTTTCGGGGGAGCGCGACGTGTTCGCCGACGTCGACCTGCGGTTGGTAGCCGAGGCGGGCGTCATCTACAAGGCGCTGCTCGGCCCGCCGCACGCGCTCGGCCTCGACCTCGGCCTGACCTGGACCGACGAGGACCGGGTCGATCCCGAACCGGACACCGAGTCGTTCGGCGCCGTCGCCGGCATCGACTGCGAGTGGCGGATCGGCCCGAACGCCACCTTCTCGCAGCGGCTGATCTATCACCCGAACTTCGACCGCTCGACCGACTGGCGGGCGGTGTCGCTGACCGCGCTGTCGGCGGCGATCAACCGGCGGCTGTCGGTCAAGCTCGGCTACGAGCACCACTACCGCAACGAGCCGATCGGCGACAACGACGACGTCGACACCGTGACCAAGATGTCGCTGGTCTGGCGGTTCTGAGGCGCCCGAGCACTGCCCGAAACGAATGGACCCCCTCGTCCCTAAGGGGATGGTCCACGCGGACGCTCAACCGACGGCCGCGGGCCTGTGCGCCGGCGAGGACCACGGCGACCCGATCGCCCGCGGCTACGTCACCGTCGACGTCGTCGACGAGTGCAGCGGCATCCGTCTCGAGGTCTGGACGCCGGCCGACTCGCTCTACCCCTACTTCTCGAACGCCGGCGGCACGCGCATCGGGATCGTCTCCAACGTTGGGTGACGACGGTGATGAGCGCCGAGGGGCGCTACAGCCTGGGGATGGCGGCCGCCGCGGTCAACGAACGGTGCGGCGTGGCTCCCTGAGCGGCGGGGTGGGCGTCAGAGCGGCCGGCCCTCGCAGTCCGGGAGGGCTGGAGACCTCGTTCACGCCTCGGCGGCGCCCTGGATCCGCGTTTCGCGCCTCTGCCAGCGCTCGCGGCCCTTGGCCCGTTCCTCGTCGCGGTCCTTCGGCGGGGCGCCGGTGTCGAGCCCTTCGACCAGCCGCCGGGTGGCGGTGGCGACCTCGTCGACGGCGCGGTCGAAGGTCGCCCGGTTGGCCTTCGAGGGCGCGTTCATGCCGCTGATCTTGCGGACGTACTGGAGCGCCGCGTCGCGGATCTCCTCGGCGGTCGCCGGCGGCTCGAAGTTGAACAGGGGGCGGATGTTGCGGCACATGGCGAGACCTCCTCGGGAGGGTGCGGCGGCCTTCGCGAGACCCGGGAGCCCGCCGGTCGCCCGGCGGATCTCTCCACGGGCGAGTCTAGCCGACGGCGGCGGTGGCCGTCGGGCTCGGAGACACGCTCTCACGTTTCGTGATATGAAGCACAGGCGATACTGGAGTCATTCGCGATCGTCCGGGGGCCGCCGATCGCGCCACGTGGAGTCTCAAGAAACGCCATGGCGGATACCCCCTTGCGATCGACGCTCTGGAGAGGGTGCCGGCAGCGCCGGACGCTCGCCCTCCTGGCGGCGCTTGCGCTCCTCGCGCCGGCGGTCGCGGCGGAGGAGGGCGATCCTCCACCGCGCTTCACTTTCGGCGTCTTCGGGACGCTCGGGCTCGTCTACTCGACCGAGGACCGGGCGGACTTCATCGTCAACCCGGTCCGGCCGGACGGCCCCGGCCGGTCGAAGTCGGTGAGCCCCGACCCGGACAGCCTGATCGCCGGCCAGGTCACGTTCCAAGCCACGCCGAAGCTGACGGCGGTGGTGCAGGTGGTGGCGGAGCAGACCGCCGACGACGACTACGACCCCAACCTGGAGTGGGCCAACCTGCGCTACGAGTTCACGCCGGACTTCAGCGTCCGGGCCGGCCGGCTAGCGCTGCCGGCGTTCCTGGTTTCGGAGCACCGGAAGGTCTCCTACGCAACGCCTTGGATCCGCCCGCCGATCGAGCTGTACAGCATCGTCCCGGTCACCTCGCTCGACGGCGTCGAGGCCACCTTCCGCCGGCACTCCGGCGACTGGACGCGCACCTTCGACGCCAGCTTCGGCCGCTCGGAGGCCGAGTTCCCGGGCGGGGCCGGGTCCGCCGTGGCGAAGGACGCCTGGAACGTCAACGCGACCTTCGAGCGCGGTGGCTTCACGGGCCGCGTCGCGGCCGCCACCGCGAAGCTCGACGTCGACGCCTTCGAGCCGCTCTTCAACGCCTTCCGGCTCTTCGGTCCGGAGGGCGAGTCGATCGCGGAGCGCTTCGAAGTCGACGAGACGCCCTTCGTGTTCGCGACGGCGGGCGTCGAGTACGATCCCGGCCGTTGGTTCGCCATCGCCGAGGTCGGCTGGCTCGACACCGACTCGGTGCTCGGCGAGAGCCTCGCCGGATACGTCACCGGCGGCGTCCGGTTGGGGTCGGTCGCGCCCTACGCCACCTACTCCCGCCGGGAGGTGCTGAGCGAGTCGTCGGTGCGCGGGCTGTCGCTCGCCGGCCTGCCGCCCGACCTGATCCCGGTGGCGGCCGGGCTCAACGCCGGCCTCAACGGGATCCTGCGGGGGACGCCGGTGCAGCAGAACCTCGCCGTCGGGGGCCGCTGGGACTTCACGACCGGCATGGCGTTGAAGCTGCAGGTCGACTTCGTCGACGTACTGGAGGGATCGGCGGGCACCTTCTCCAACCAGACGCCGGGTTCGGAGCCGATCGACGACGCTCGGCTCGTGAGCCTCGCCGCGGTCTTCGTGTTCTGATGGACGCCCCGGCCTTCTCCGCGAGCCGCCGAAGTCGGATTCCGCTCGCGCTCGCCGCGGCGGTGATCCTGCTGTCGAGCCTGCGTGCCGGCGTCGGCATCGCCGCGACGGCGGACGACCACTCAGTCGTGGTCGTGGTCTCCGCCGACAGCCCGGTGACCGAGATGCCGCGGCTCCATCTGGCGGACCTCTACCTCGGTCGGACCACCCGCTTCCCCGACGGCGAGTCAGCCCGGCCGATCGACCAGGAGGCGGGCTCGCCGAGCCGCACCGCGTTCTACGACACCTACCTCGGCCGCTCGCAGGCGGAGATCAAGGCCCACTGGTCGAAGATCATCTTCACCGGCCGCGGACGGCCTCCGAAGGCGGTGGCGAACGACGAGGAGGTCAAGGAGCTGGTCGCCGGCGATCCGAGCGCCGTCGGCTACGTCGAACGGCGGCTGGTCGACGACAGCGTGCGGGTCGTGGAGGTGGAGTGACGGGATGACGAGCTCGAATCCCGGCGAGAACCTACCGACTTCGGCCGAGAGCGACGCGGAGACGCCGGCCCCGCGGCACCACCGCCGGCTCCACCGCCTCACGGAGGCGCCGGTGCTCTTCCCGGTGGTCGCGGTGATCGCGCTCGGCGCGCTGTGGCTGGTGACCCTGAACCTCGTCCGGGTGGAGCGCGAGGCCGCCAGGCGGACCGCGCAGGCCAGCAGCGAGGAGCTCCTGGAGACCTACGAGGCGCAGGTCGTGCGGGTGCTGCGCGAGATCGACCAGACACTCCGGTCCCTCCAGTACGCCTACCAGCTCCGGGCAGACACGCGGGCGGCGTTCGAGGACCTGGAGGCGCGCGACCTCCTGCCGCCCGACCTCGTCTTCACCGTCAGCGTCACCGACGCCGGCGGAGAGGTGGTGGCCAGCAACTCCTCGTCGGCGCCCGTCCGCGTGGACCCCGAGTTCGTCGCGTGGGTGCGTGGCGGCGAGGATTTGACGGAGGGGCGGCCGGTCGAAGCCCGCGGCGAGACGCGCCTGCGGTTCGGGCGGCCGCTCGCCGCCGCCGACGGCACGTTCGGGGGCATCGCCGTGGTCGAGGTCGACGCGGCATTCTTCGTCAGCGGCTACGAGGCGGCGAAGCTGGGCGAGCGGGGCGTGCTCGCGGTGCTCGGCCGCGACGGCGTCTTCCGCGTCCGGCGCACCGGCGACCGGGTCGCCACCGGCGGGCGCGGCGACTACGACGCCGTCGTCACCGAGCAGGGATTCGGCGATCCCGAGGCGGTCCTGTCCGCCAACGCCTGGGACGGAGTGCGGCGGTACACGAGCGCCCGGCAGCTCTACGACTTCCCGCTGGCGGTGGTCGTCGGACTCGCTGAGGACGAGCAGCTCGGGCCGGCCGAGGAGCGGACGGACACCTACCTGCTGCGCGCCGCCATCGGCAGCCTGGCGCTGATCCTGGTCCTGGCGGCGCTCGGCCGGATGTCCTGGAAGCTCGAGACGTTGCGCCGGCGCGAGAGCGAGGAACGGGCGGCGCACGCCCGCCGCGTCGAGCACCTCGCCTACCACGACAGCCTCACCGGGCTGCCCAACCGCTCCTACTTCAACAAGCTCCTCGGCGACCGCGTCCGGACGGCGGCGCGCTACTGGCGGAACTTCGCGCTGCTCTTCCTCGACCTCGACCGCTTCAAGCAGATCAACGACACCCTCGGCCACGAGGCCGGCGACGACCTGCTGCGCGAGGTGGCCCAGAGGCTCGAGGGCGTGCTGCGCACCAGCGACACGGTGGCCCGGATGGGCGGCGACGAGTTCGTGGTCCTGCTCCCGGAGGTGGAGTCGGAGGACGCCGTGGGGACGGTCGCGCGCAAGGTGCTGTCGATCCTCAAGGAGCCTTTCGTCCTGCTCGGTGAGAAGTTCACCGTCACCGGGAGCATCGGCATCAGCCTCTTCCCCCGCGACGGGGTGGACGAGCAGACGCTGATGAAGAAGGCCGACATCGCCATGTACGAGGCCAAGCAGGCCGGCAAGAACAGCTTCCGGTTCTTCTCCGAGGAGATGAGCACCGCCTCCCAGGAGTGGCTCAACCTCGAGAGCAGCCTGCGGCGGGCGCTCCAGGACCAGGAGTTCGAGCTGCACTACCAGGCGCGCCGCAACCTCGACACCGACCGGGTCACCGGCGTCGAGGCCCTGCTGCGCTGGAACCACCCGGAGCTGGGCACGGTGCTGCCGTCGAAGTTCCTGCCGGTCGCGGAGGAGACCGGCCTCATCCTGCCGATCGGCAAGTGGGTGCTGAGGACCGCCTGCCGGCAGAACGTGGCGTGGCAGCGGGAGGGTCTGCCGCCGCTCGGCATGGCCGTCAACCTCAGCGCCCGTCAGTTCTTCGAGCCGAGCCTGCAGGACGACGTCGCCGCGGCGCTCGAGGAGAGCGGCATGCCGCCGCCGCTGCTCGAGCTCGAGATCTGCGAGAGCGTGCTGACGCGCGACATCGACAAGTCGGTGTCGATCCTCGAACGGCTCAAGGAGCTCGGCGTCCGGATCACCGTCGACAACTTCGGCACCGGCTACTCGTCGCTCTCGGTCCTCCGCCGGCTGCCCCTGGACACGATCAAGATCGACCGCTTGTTCCTGCGCGACGACGGCGACACCGCCACCCGCGAGGTCACCGACGCGATCGTCGCGATGGGCCGCACCCTCAGCTCCTCGGTGGTTGTCCACGGCGTCGAGACCAGGGAGCAGGCCGACTTCCTCCGCCGCCACGCCTACCACCAGGTCCAGGGCTTCTTCTTCAACCGTCCGGTCGCCGCCGCCGAGTTCGCCGAGGTCCTGCGGGGGCGGGCGCCGGTGGCGGCGGCCGGCGGCGGGTGAGCGAAGCCTGCGATCCGGCCCTTACGCCACCGGCTGCGCGAAGTAGACGGTGACTCCGCTCGGGTCGCGGAGGCCGAACTCTCGCTGGCCGTAGAGCGCAGTGTGGAGGTCACTAGCCGACGGCGAGGAGGGCGGCCAGCCGCGCGCGCGCCTCCGGCTCCAGGCGCTCCGCCGCCGCCAGCACCGCCGTGCGACGCCCGGTCTCGAACTGCCGCCAGGCGCGGCGCAGATCGGCGGGGCGGTCCAGGTGAAGGACCTGCAGGAGCTGAGAAGCCTGCCGCAGGTCCTTGCGGGCTTTCGCCTGGAACGCCACCGGGCGCTCGGCCGACAGCCAGAGCTTGTGGAGGAGGAAGCGCGCCGGATCGGGGACGTTGACGAGCACGCCGCTGCCCTCCAGGAGGACCGCCGGCTGGGTGGCCGCGAGCAGGAACCCGAGAAACGGCACCGGCTGTGCCGCCGCCTTGAGATGGGGCAGCGTCACCGGCGCGGTTTCCCCGCCGCGCTGCGGGGTGAGGAGGTCGACGCGCAGATCGCGGCCGCGCAGGCTGAACGAGGTGCTCGCCTGGCGGGGGTCGAGCGTGGGGACGGCGAAGAAGCGCGCGTCGGCGTGGCGCAGGACGGCCTCGATGTCCGCCGGCACGGCGGCGGGATCGAGGGCGACCGCGATGCCTCGCTCCTGGGCGACGTCGATGTCCTCGGTGCGCGCCGAGGCGGCCTCGAAGCGCACGCCGAGGAGGTTGCCGTAGGCGCTGAAGGCCTGGGTCCCTACGAGGACGCCGCCGAGCCGGAAGACCCCGGCCTCGGCGAGGAGCCGCAGCACCCGCGCCACCGGCGCGCGTTCGCGGAAGGCGCCGCCGGCGGCGAGCATGGCGACGATCTCCGCCCGCCGCGCCGCGTCCGGTGCCTGCTCACGGCGCTGCTCCGCCACCCGCTCCATCCAGCGCCGGAGAGCCGGCGTGTCGCGTCCCAGGTAGTACTGCCGCGTGCGCCCGGCCTCGCTGCGCTGCAGATACCAGTACCTGGCGCCGCGGACCTCCTTGGACACGAAGCTGCCCGGCGCCGGCAGCCGCCCCGCCACCGCCTCCGCCTCGGCCTGGAGCGTCTGCTCGAGCAGCTCGGCGTAGAGGGTGTGGACGGACTCGGGGAGGCGGTCGATCGGCACGGGTCGTCCTCTGCGGATGTTATACGCAGCTTATCAGGATCGTGCGTATAACGGCGACGAACGCAAGTCCGACACCGGTCGTCGGATGACCGGCCGGTCGCCCGATCAGATGACCCGCCGGGGAGCGGCGGTCGCGGCGTCGCCGGTGTTGGGCGTCCCGGTTCGCTCGATCAGGAGGAGGTGCGCCTCCTCCTCCGCTACGGGGCAGTGCTCGACGCCCCGGGGTACCACGAACAGCTCGCCCGGCCCGAGGGTGACGTCCCGATCCCGCATCCGGATGGTGATCCGCCCCTCGAGCACGAGGAAGAAGTCGTCGGTTTCGTCGTGCTCGTGCCACACGAACTCGCCCTTGACCTTGACCACCATCAGGTCGTGGCCGTTGAACTGGCCGACGGTCCTCGGCTGCCAGTGGTCCGCGAAGGTGGCGAGCTTCTCGGCGAGGTTGACGGCGTTCATGGGCGATCGCTCCACCGGTGTAGGACATCGTGTAGGATAGCACCCAGTCGCGAGAAGGAGCCCGCGCGTGAAGATCTCCGTCTACATCCCCAAGGACCTCGAGGGGCCGTTGCGGGAGGAGGCGGCCGAGGCCGGTGACTCGCCGCCGCTGTTCCTGCAGTCCCTCGTCCGCGAACGGCTCGAGCGCCCCAAGAGGACCTTCTCCGAGGAGTTCGCCGCCCTCGCCGGGAGCTGGGAGGACGACCGGTCGGCGGCGGAGATCGTCCGTGACATCGAAGCGAGCCGGACAAGCGCAGCCCGCTCCACGCTGCGGTAGCGTCCCGCGCCCTGGCTGACGGGACGATGTTCCTCCTCGACACCGACACCTGCATCCACTACCTCAACGGGAGCGACGCGGGCCTCACCCGGCGCGTCCTCGCCGCGGGGCCGGAGCAGCTCGCGGTCAGCGCGCTCACGGCCGGCGAGCTCCACTTCGGCGCCGCGCGGTCGTCCCGCCCCGATGCGAACCGCGAACGGCTGGCGACCTTCCTCCGCGAGCTGACCGTCGTCCCCTTCGATGCTCAGTGCGGAAGCCACTTCGGGAGGATCAAGGCCGCGCTCTTCGGCCGCGGGCGCCCGATCCCCGATTTCGACGTCGGAATCGCCGCCACAGCGGCGGCCACCGGCCGCACCCTGGTGAGCGGCGATCGTCACATGGGCGAGATCCCGGGCCTTCCGCTTCAGAACTGGCTGACCGGCGGTCAAGAGTGATCGCTCGCACCGGCCGGAACCAGGCAAGACGCCGGCCGCCGCGTCAGTCGCCCGCCTCGACGAGCGCCGCGAGCTTGTCGGCACCAGCTCCACGAAGCGACCGTGGTAGGTGTCGGTGTGCGCGGTCGTCTTGCCGGTCCCGGTCGGCTGTTCGTACGTGAGCGAGGTCCGAAACGAGCCGCCTTCGCGGGCGTCGAACGCATGTACGTGGCTGGTCATGCCGGTCGGCACCATCCACGTCGCGACCGCGCGGGCATCGAGGAGGGCGCGGTAGACGCTCGCGCGGGGGGCTTTGACGCGGCGGCTGATGCGGGTGGAGCTCATGCCCCGGACTTCTTCCGCCTTCGCGAATCTCGATCAAAGCTCGGCCGTGATCGGCTTCTGTACGGGAGGCTGGACAGCACGAGGACACTTTCAAGTCGGCCGTGGTGCCGACAGCTCGTCCTCGTACCGGTCCTCGAACGTGCGAAGGTACTCCCATAACCGATGGAGTTTCCTCTCCAGCTTCCGATCCTTGGTGTGGTTGGCCTCAGCCGCCACGAATCCCATCAACTCCTCGATGTCCGAGAGCGTGTAGCCCACGACGACCTTCTTGCCGGCGACCGGGGCCAGCCCCAGCCGCTCGGTGAGCTCCGGATCAGCGAATGTTTGATCGAGTATCAAGGTACGTTGTTCGAGGGTGAGTTCCACCGGAAGCCTTTCGGCTTCACCGACCTTCTTTCGTTCAACCATGGCTGTCCTCAAATGCCGACCGGGCGGTCTCCTCCGCAAGTCGCTGAAGGCGCGGATCGGCGTACCGGTGGCCTCGGAGCCAGTTCACCAGATCGTCGTAGCTCATGTCCGCGATCGCCGCGCTGAGCTTGTCCCGAGCCTGGCGCATGCTCCGAACCGAATCGAAGGTCTTCGCAGTCTGTTCACTCATCGCCTGGAACCTCCCGTGGAGTTCGGATCGCGGGCCGAATCCGCCCGGCGCCCAACCACGCCGTCCGGTAGATCGCAGGGCGATATCGCGGTGGCGGTACTCGCTTGCCGGTCTCGCGGGCCGCAACGAGCCAGGCGGCCTTGGCCTTCTCGACCTCGGCGAGGGCTTCCTCCGCGGTGGCGCCGAAGGCGGAGCACACGCGCAGGTCCGGGACGTCGGCGATGTAGCCGCCGTCGTCGCGGCTGTAGAAGATGTTGATGTAGTAGTCGGTCACGCCCGGCCTCATCTCATCTGTCTCAGCTTCCTTCTGCATTGAACCGGCCTTGTCTTCAAGCGAGGCTGTGCGATGGCCGCTCCTGGGTCTCCGCGCCTCGTGCCTGGACTTTCCGAACAACCTCTCGACTTCGCTCCTTGAAGTATCGCAGCAGCTCATCCGGCTCGAGTTGCTTCGTTTCCTCGTACATCTGGTCTCTGCTGACGGGTGAGAGCCACCGCATCAAACGCCTTGTTCTTCATGCGGCCTCCACGGTCGCCAGGGCCGGGACGAACAGCCCAGCAAGGCGTTCACGCGCCGTGATCGGGATCAAGCGGTTCGCCGTGGCCTCACGACGTCCCACACGGCCTCGGGATGCTTCGCGACGACCTGGAGCAGGATGCGCGCCGGTCCGGCCGGCGTGCGCCGGCCCTGCTCCCAGTTCTGCAGGGTATCGACGCTGATGCCGAGCAAGGCCGCGAACTCGGCCTGCGAGAGATCGTAGGCCTCTCGAATCCGGCTGACCTCCGGAACCTCCACCTCAAAGCTCCTCGACGGTGCAGTCTTGCCCTTGAGGATCGCGCCGCCCTCGCGGACGCTTTCGACCAACTCTGCGAACAGCTCGTCCTTCATGGATACTCGACCTCCACGATCCTCCGCAGGATCCTCAACTGCTCGGGCGTGAGATCTTCGCGCTCAGACTTCGAGTAGATCAGCAACATCAGGATGCGATCCAGCCCCGCCGACCGGTAGTAGATCATTCTCACGCCACCGCGTTTGCCACGCGCTCCAACGGACCAGCGAACCTTCCGCAGCCCACCCGTGCCCCGGATGACGGCCCCGGCATCCGGCTGGCCGGCCAGGTGGAGCTGAAGGAGCCGGTACTCTTCGTCTCGCAGGAGCGCCTGCACTTGGCGCGTGAAGACTGATGTCTCGACGATGAGCATCGGCCGCGAGAGACTATACGCCAAGGGCGTACCCTGGTCAAGCTCGCCGGGCGGGTTTCGCGTTTCGGGCGATTCGGGTCCGCGCGCCGGCAGGCGAGGCTACGAAGCATGAAGCCCGGTACTACTTCAAGGTCGTTTCCGACCAACCCTAAGGAAGTCGCCGCGGCGATCGCCCGGGCGCCCGAGCGGGTCGATGATCCGGAATGCCCTTACGATCCCAATGACCCGACGGCGGTGGCGGAATTCTGGAAGCGCGGCAGCGCGCGTCGACCTGGCCAGCGAGGACCCGGAAGGAAGCCCAAGAAGGTCCTCCTCTCCGTTCGCTACAGCCCGGAGGTCGTGGAGTACTTCCAATCCACCGGCAAGGGCTGGCCAGACGAGGATGGACGAGGCGCTGAAGGAGTGGGTGGACGCTCGCCGAGCGTAGCGACCGACCGCGGTGACCGCGCGGTTAATTGGGTTGACCCCGCATCTGCGGGGCATTGCAAGGCGAAGATGGTTGTATGAGCATTGCGGAGGTCACGCCCAAATCAGAAGGGAATGTCATCGTCTTCGGTTGATTCTTCAGATGGCGCCTCGGCTTGTTCTTTCTTGGTGAATCTCGGTGGAAGTGTCTCTGGATCTTCGGTTTGGGCTCTCAATGTACGAATGACCGCGACAGTTTCGGGCGCGGTTAGGATGTTCTTTATTGCATCGCGGAACTCCTCCTCGCTATCGCATTGAATTTCGCGGCCCTCCTCGGCTAGGTTGAAGTATATAAACACGGGATAAAGAGAGCGTGGATGATGCCGAACCTGAAAGAGGTCAAAAGTGTAGTCGCCAAGTCCTGGAACTTGGAGCTGAAAAACATGGGCAACATCAGCCGTCTCTTCATCGTCGCTACTGTATCCTCCATAACCTGTGGGACTAATACGAGTGTTGTCTACGTTGCCGAGAATCGATCTCCCCGACAGTTCACCTAGGTACTTGGCCTGCTCCTTCAGAATCAAGGAAGGAGCTACGAGCTTTTTCTTGAAGAGATCATCCGGCCAGAGGCTGTCGCTTTGCATACTGATCTCCTATCGAGATCTGAAGTTCTAACTGGAACACAAGTGGCAAGTGATCGGAATACGTCGCCTTGTCGGGTCGACCGCGCTTGATCAGGTTTATACCCCGCACAGCTGTAAGAACGCGAAGCGACTTGTCTTGGAATTCATCAATAAGATCGGGCCTGACCAGGACTTGATCAAATGTGTTCCAGAATAGGTTAACATGGCGAGCGCTGCGATAGAAATATGATCCAGGTGGCCCCGGGCTCTGATCCCCAAGCCTGCTCCACATAGGATTATAAAAAAATGGAAACTCCACTCCGTTTATCACCCGGCTGCCCTCCGATGCTATCGCTTTTGTCATGACGCCATGGAGGCCGTTTGCCACGACCGCCCCATAGTCGAATGGATTCAAGTTGAAGTCACCCACAGCGACCGTCCTCTGATGCCCGACTCTTCGTTCTGAGTCACGGATTCTGGAGGCGAATTGGACGCACTCGGCGCTTATACTATTCACATCATTGTGAAGGTGGCTCGGCAAGTGAGCAACCGCGATCAGGATTCCTCTCCTGGCCGGGAAAACCAACTCAGCGACAATGAACCGCGCACCTTCAGCGACCGGACGCCAGAACGCTCTGCTGTGACGAACAAATGCCACGATCTTCCGACATAGGCTGAAGGTTGGTATCTCAAATGGTACTTCTGGCATCTCCCGCGCAAGGGCCATTCTTATGCGCTCGACATCGAGGCCAGCCTCGGCCAGAAGAATGATGTCGATTCTCGAATCCTTAGCTATGGCGGCGACTAAGGCCCCGAGGTCGTTTTTAGCTAGATTCCAGAAGAGTACGCTGGTCATGCGTCGTACCTGGTTGATATCCTGGTTCAGGCGGAGCGTTTCTCGGCGGTGGGCGACAAAGGACGAGGCCGATCTCTTTTGGAGCGAAGACTATCACCGCGGTCGCGGGCTAGGACGGAGAACGATTGAACGAGTCGGCGTTCGCTGTAGGTAACCTCCTCGGGAACTTCGCCGCGCAACCGGGGCAGCAGAAGTAGTGGCGTTGGCCGGCGTGGTCGACGGTCGGCGTGGTCGCGGTGACCGCGACCTCCATGCCACACACTGGATCGATGGCAAGTGTGGTCTCAGAGTCGGCGATGATCGCAGTTCCAACGGCGTCTGTGGTCTTGGCGGCCGGCTCAGCGGTTCCTTGCATGTCCTCTGGCGCACGCCTCACGCGTACGATCTCCGCTACGATGCTCAGCGCGATCTCGTCGCCCCGCCGAGCGCCGATGTCGAGGCCGGCGGGGGAGCGCAGGCGGTGCAGCTCGGCGGCGAGGCCCTCGGTTGCCACGTGATGCGCCACCTCCGCCGCCCGCTTCCTGCTCGCCACAAGCGCCACGTACGACGCCGGCGTCCGCAACGCCGCGGCCACCGCCGGCTCGTCGAAGTGCCCGTGAGTCGCCACGACCACCGCCGTCCAAGGCGTAGCCCACTCCTCAATCGCGGCCAGATCCGCCCGCACCTCATCCGCCTCCCCCATCGCCTCCCCCCCACCCTCCCCGACCACCGCCAGCACGCGCCAGCTCATCGCCTTGCCCAACCGTGCCAGCGCCTGCGCCACCGGCAAGTCTCCGACCACCAGCAACCGCGGCTGGGGGTGCTGGGGCTCGATATAGACGTCCAGGGTGCCGCCGGAGAAGCAGGTCATGGGGAGCTCCTCGTAACCCTCGGGGGCGGGGTGGGTGCCGGGGTCTGGGGTGAGGCGGACGAGGCGGGGGAGGCCGTCGGCGATGGCGGCGAGGGCGGCCTTGACGACGGTCGGCTGGGCGCAGCTCCCGCCGATCCAGCCGTGGAGGACGCCGTCGGCGGTGACGATGGCGCGGTCGCCGGGGCGGGCCGAGGTCGGTCGCTCGGCGCGCACGACCGCCGCGGTGGCGAAGGGGCGGCCCTCGCTCACCAGCTCGTGGGCGAGGGCGAAGTAGTGATCGAACACGTCAGTCGGTCACGCCGGCGTCCCGCAGCAGCTTCCACACCTTCGGCGGCGTGATCGGGATGTCGACGTGGCGGACGCCGAGATGCCACAGCGCGTCGACCACGGCGTTGGCGATCGCCGGCGGGGCGCCGACGGTCGGGGACTCGCCGACGCCCTTGGCGCCCAGCGGGTGGTGCGGCGAGGGCGTCACGGTCTTGCCCACCTCCCACTTCGGCGACTCGACCGCGGTCGGCAGCAGGTAGTCGGCAAAGGTGCCGGTGAGGTTCTGGCCGTTCTCGTCGTAGACGATCTCCTCGTAGAGCGCCGGCGCCAGGCCCATGGTCAGGCCGCCGTGGATCTGGCCCTCGACGATCAGGGGGTTGATGATGTTGCCGCAGTCGTCGACCGCCACGAAGCGCCGCACCTCGACCTCGCCGGTGCCCTTGTCGATGTCGACGACGCAGATGTAGCTGCCGAACGGGAAGGTCAGGTTCGGCGGGTCGTAGTAGTCGACCGCCTCGAGGCCGGCCTCCATCCCCTGCGGATGGTTGGTGTAGGCGGCGAAGGCGATCTCCTGGATGGTCTTGGCCTGGTCGGGCGAGCCCTTGACCTGGAAGCGGTCGACGTTCCACTCGAGGTCGTCTTCGCCGACTTCGAGCAGGTGCGCGGCGATCTTCTTGGCCTTGGCCCTGATCTTGCGCGCCGCGATCGCGCCCGCAGCGCCCGCCGTCGGGGTGGAGCGGCTGGCGTAGGTGCCCAGGCCGTAGGGCGCGGTGTCGGTGTCGCCCTCTTCGACCTGGACGTCGGCGGCCGGGATCCCCAGCTCCTCGGCGATGATCTGCGCGTAGGTGGTCTCGTGGCCCTGGCCCTGGCTCTTGGTGCCGAAGCGGGCGAGCGCCTTGCCGGTCGGGTGGATGCGGATCTCCGCCGAGTCGAACATCTTGATGCCGAGGATGTCGTAGTCCTTGGACGGCCCGGCGCCGACCACCTCGGTGAAGCTCGAGATGCCGATCCCCATCAGCTCGCCGCGCTCGCGCTTGGCCGCCTGCTCCTTGCGCAGCTCGTCGTAGCCGATCAGCTTCATCGCCTTGCGAAGCGCGGCCTCGTAGTTGCCGCTGTCGTACTCCCAGCCGGTCGGCGACTTGTAGGGGAACTGGTCGGGGCGGATGAAGTTCTGGAGCCGGTACTCGGCGGGATCGACCTTCAGCTCGTGGGCCATGATGTCGGTCATCCGCTCGATCATGTGCACGGCCTCGGTGACCCGGAAGCTGCACCGGTAGGCGACGCCGCCCGGCGGCTTGTTGGTGTAGACGCCGTCGACCGCGATGTGGGCCGCCTTCATGTCGTAGGAGCCGGTGCCGATCGAGTACAGCCCGGCCGGGAACTTCGACGGGTTCGCCGCGGCGTCGGCGGCGCCGCAGTCGGAGACCGTCTCGACCTTCAAGCCGGTGATCTTGCCGTTTTTGTCCGCGGCCAGCTTGGCCTTGATGTGGTAGTCGCGGGCGAAGCTGTCGGCCTGGAGGTTCTCGCTGCGGTCCTCGATCCACTTGACCGGCTTGCCGGTGACCAGGCTCGCGACCGCGGTCAGCACGTACCCCGGGTAGATCGGCACCTTGCCGCCGAAGCCGCCGCCGATGTCGGGCGAGATGATCTGGATCTTGTGCTCGGGGAGCCCCGAGACCAGCGCGAACACCGTGCGGTGGGCGTGTGGCGCCTGCGAGGTCATGTAGATCTGCATGTGCTCGCGCGCCGGGTCGTAGTTGGCGACCATGCCGCAGGTCTCGATCGAGGCGACGTGGATGCGCGGCAGGTAGATGTTCTCCTCGACGACGTGGGCAGCCTCGGCGAACACCTTGTCGGTGGCCGCCTCGTCGCCCGCCTCCCAGTGCCAGATGTGGTTGGTCTTCTGCTCCTTGTCGTCGCGGATGATCGTCTCGTCCTTCATCGCCTCGAAGGGATCGACCACCACCGGCAGCGGCTCGTACTCGACCTGGACCTTCTCGATCGCGTCGGCGGCGAGGTAGCGGCTGGTCGCCACCACCGCGCACACTTCCTGGGCGTAGTAGACGACCTTCTCGATCGGCAGCACCATCTGGGTGTCCGACATCAGCGTCGGCATCCAGTGGAGGTTGCCGGCCTTCTTGAGGTCCTCGGCGGTGATCACCGCGAGCACGCCCGGGATCGCCAGCGCCTCGGAGGCGTCGATCGACACCACCTTGGCGTGGGCGTAGGGGCTGCGCACGATGTCGAGGTAGAGCATGCCGGGGAGCTTGACGTCGTCGACGTAGTGCCCCTTGCCGCGGATGAAGCGCGGGTCCTCCTTGCGCTTCATCCGGTGGCCCATGCCGCACACCTTCTCGGGGGTGGTCACCCGCACCTCGTCGGTGGTCGCGACCTGCGCCGAACTGCCCTTCGGGGCCGGGGACTTCGATTCGTGGCGGTCTGCGACGTGGGTCATGCCGTCACCTCCTCGGGCTTCGCCGCGTGTTCCTCCGGCGGGGGCTCGACCGTGCCTTCGCGGATCTTGGCGGCCGCGTACTGGACCGCCTCGACGATCTTGTTGTAGCCGGTGCAGCGGCAGAGGTTGCCCGAGATGCCGGCCCGGATCTCCTCCTCGCTCGGGTCGGGGTTCTTCGCCAGCAGGTGCTTGGCGCTCATGATCATCCCCGGGGTGCAGTAGCCGCACTGGAGGCCGTGCTTCTCCCAGAAGCCCTCCTGGAGCGGGTGGAGCGCGCCGCCGGCGGCGAGCGCCTCGATGGTCTCGACGCCTGCGCCATCGGCCTGGACCGCGAACAGCGTGCAGCTCTTGACCGCGACGCCGTCGAGCAGCACGGTGCAGGCGCCGCAGCTCGTCGTGTCGCAGCCGATGTGGGTGCCGGTCAAGTCGAGGTCCTCGCGCAGGAAGTGCACGAGCAGCGTGCGGGCGTCGACCTCGCGGGTGGTCGCCTCGCCGTTGAGGTTGACGGTGATCGAGTGCCGGCTCATGCCGCACCTCCCCGGGCGCGCTCGGCGGCTTTCCGGAGCGCCCGCTTGGTCAGGACTCGGGTGACGTCGCGCTTGTAGTCGACGCCGCCGCGCAGGTCGGTCGAGGGATCGCACTGGGCGGCGGCGGCCTTGCCGGCCGCTTCGAGCACCTGGTCGGTCAGCTCCTTGCCTGCGACCGCGGCCTCGGCGCCGGTCGCCCGCATCGGCACCGGGTTGACGTTGGTCAGGCCGATGCGCGCCTCTCTGCAGGTCTTGCCGTCCATCACGAGCTGGACCGCGACCGCGGAGATCGCGTAGTCGCCGACCTTGCGCTCGAGCTTGAGGTAGGCGCCGCCGGCGCCCTTGCCGGGCGCGGGGATGCGGATCTCGATCAGGACCTCGTCGGCGGCGAGCGCGCTCTCGAAAAATTCGGTGAAGAAGTCGTCGATCGCGATCGTCCGCCGCCCGGCGGAGCCCTGGGCGATCAGCTCGGCGCCGTAGGCGAGCATCGCCGCCGGGTGGTCGTTGGCGGGGTCGGCGTGGGCGAGGTTGCCGCCGACCGTGCCGCGGTTGCGCACGAGCGGGTCGGCGACCACCGCCGAGGTGTCGGCGAGCAGCGGGTAGCGTGTCCGCACCAGGCCGGAGTCCTCGATCGCCACCTCGCGGGTGAGCGCCCCGATCACCAGGTGGCCGCCGTCCTCGCGCAGGGCGTCGAGGCCGGGGATGCGGTTGAGGTCGATCAGGGTCTCCGGCTGGGCGAGCCGGAAGCGCATCGCCGGGATCAGGCTGTGGCCGCCGGCCAGGAGCTTGGCACCGGCCCCGTGGCGCGCAAGCAGGCCGATGGCTTCCTCTACAGTGGTCGGCGCATGGTAGTCGAAGCTACCTGGGATCATCCAATCCTCCTCTCTCCCACACTGGACTGCTGTCGGGGGCTGTTGCTGGGTTCCGCAAGCATGGCGGCCGGTTCTCCGGCCGGAAAGGAGGATGCAACAAGGGACTGGCGCCGTTCGGGGCGCCGGGAAGGCAGGGTCGCCAGCCGGCGGGCGAGCTGCTCGAGGCTGGCGAGGTCGTGCACCGGCAGGAAGTCGTCGACGAACGGCAGCGCCGCAGCCATGCCGGCGACCAGCGGCCGGTAGCCGGCGTGGCCGAGCAGCGGGTTGAGCCAGATCAGCCGGTGGCAGCGGTGCTGGAGGAAGCGCATCTCGCGCGCCAGCAGCGCCGCGTCGCCGCGCTCCCAGCCATCGCTGATCATCACTACCACCGCGCCGCGGTGGAGCACCCGCCGGCTCCAGCGCCGGTTGAAGGCGGCCAGGCTGTCGCCGATCCGGGTGCCGCCCGACCAGTCGATCACCCGCCGCGCCGCCGCCTCGAGCGCGCGGTCGGGGTTGCGCAGCTTGAGCGACGGGGTGAGCCGGGTCAGCCGGGTGCCGAAGGCGAAGCACTCGACCCCGGCGCGGCCGCGGGCGACGACCCAGAGGAACTGCAGCACCACCCGCGAGTAGCGCTCCATCGAGCCGCTGACGTCCGCGAGCAGCACCAGCGGGCGCGGCTTGACCTTGCGGCGCCGGTGGTGGAGCCGGAGCGGGGTCCCGCCGTGGCGGGCGGCGTCGCGCAGGACCGCGCGCAGGTCGAGCCGGCGGCCGGCGGGGTCGGAGACCAGGCGCCGGGTGCGGCGCTCCCCGACCCGCCAGCGCAGGGCGAGCAGGGCGCGGCGGACCGCGGCCAGCTCGTCGTCGGTCATCGCCGAGAAGTCCTTGCTGCGGAGGATCTCCTCGGCGCTCCAGGTCTGCCGGCGGTCGACGACGTCGACCTCGGGATCGTCGCGGTGGGCGGCGTGGCCGAGGAAGCTCGCCCCGGCCGCCGGGCGCGGCCGCTGCGCCGGCGGCCGCGGCGGGCGGATCGCGTGCGGCGCTCGGCCGCCGCTCGCGCCGAGGCTCCAGAAGCGGTCGAACAGGACGTCGAACAGCGGCAGGTCGGCGGCGCGGGTGACCAGCAGCGAGCGAGCGGCGTGGAAGACCTGCTCGCGCCGGCCGACGTCAATCAGCTCGAGCGCCTGGAAGTAGGCGAGGGTCTGGCCGACCACCGCCGGGATGCCGGCGCCGCGCAGCATGCGGATGAAGCGAAGCTGGTTGCGCGCGAACGCCGAGCCGCCGTCGCGCGCGAGCGCCGCACCAGCCTCTCCCCTCGCTCCCGCGGCCTCCGCGGCGACCCGCTCGCCCATCCTCGTCCTCCGCGCCTCCTCAGCCTCCGCCCCCGGCGGCCTCGCGCAGCAGCTCCCGGGTGAGCGGGCCGCGCAGCCGGTCGACGTCGTCCTGGTACTTGACCAGCAGTCCGAGCGTCGCCTCGACCGTCTCCACGCCGAGGTCGGCGGCCTCGAGGTGGCCGAGCGCGGTTGCCCAGTCGAGGGTCTCCGCCACCCCCGGCGCCTTGTACAGCTCCTGCGCCCGCAGCGACTGGACGAAGCGCACCACCTGGCCGGCCAGCCGCTCCTCGATCCCCGGCACCTTGAGCCGGACGATCTCCAGCTCGCGCTCGGCCGACGGGTAGTCGATCCAGTGGTAGACGCAGCGGCGCTTGAGCGCGTCGTGGACCTCGCGGGTGCGGTTGGAGGTGATCACGGTCACCGGCCGGTGGCGCGCGGCGACCGTCCCCAGCTCGGGGATGGTGACCTGGAAGTCGCTCAGGAGTTCCAGCAGGAAGCTCTCGAACTCCTCGTCGGCGCGATCGATCTCGTCGATCAGCAGCACCGGCGCCCGCTCGAGGCCCGGGTCGACCGCCTGGAGCAGCGGCCGCTTGAGCAGGAACTCCTCGGTGAAGATCCCCTCGGTGCCGCGCTCGTGGCCGTCGGTGCCGGCCGCCCCATCGGCCGCCCGCGCCTGGATCTCGAGGAGCTGCCGCGGGTAGTTCCACTCGTAGACCGACTGGTGGACGTCGAGCCCCTCGTAGCACTGGAGCCGGATCAGCCGGGTGTCGAGCGCTCGCGCCAGGACCTTCGCGATCTCGGTCTTGCCCACCCCCGGCTCACCCTCGAGAAACAGCGCCCGCCCCATCTTGAGGGCGAGGAAGACGCACGTGGCGAGGCCGGCGTCGGCGATGTAGTCGTGCCGAGCGAGGGTGGCGGCGGTGTCGTCGATCGAGTCCAGCACTACCACTTAGCGTAGCAGCTTCGGAGGCGGTGTCGGAGGTCTCGGTGGGCGGGCGCGCGGACCGCGGACCCGCGGGCGGTGCCGCTATCCGGCCGCCGGCAGGTCCTCGGGCCGGTCGAGGTCGGCGAGCGCCGCCGCCGGCCAGCGGAGCACCGCCGCGGTGTCTCGGTGGCGCTTGACGACCGAGCGCGGGCAGCGGTCGTCGGGCAGGGCGAGCAGCTCGGGGAACAACGCGCGGTCGAAGAGGGTCGGCGGCGCGAGCACGCCGCCGTAGTCGGAGAGCACGAGCAGCGGCTTGCGGGCGGGATTGGCGGCGTGGGCGGCGGTCAGCCCGGCGAGCATCCCGGCGGTCACCCGCGGCATGTCGGCGAGGATCATCACGGCCGCCGGCGCCTCCTCCGGCAGCGCCGCCACGCCGGCGCGTAGCGACGTCGTCATCCCACCCCGGTAGTGCGGGTTGTCGACGATCCGGCAGCCGAGCCGGTCGAGCGCCTTCCGAACCCGCCCGGCCTGGTGCCCGACCACGACCACGACCGGCTCGAGCCCCGCCTCGAGCGCCGTCCGCACCACCCGCCGCACCAGCGGCTTGCCGCCGACCTCGAGCAGCAGCTTGTTGCGCCCGCCCATGCGCGACGACGTGCCGGCGGCGAGGACGATGGCGGCGGTGACAGGCTTGCGCACCTCTTGCATTGCCGGTCCTACGGATGAAGCTCGATCAGGACGTGCGGGACCCGCTCGAAGTGTGAGTCGGTGGTCAGGATCGGCAGTCCATGCTGCATCGCGCTGGCGGCGATCCAGACGTCGTTCGTCGGGATGGGAGTGCCTGCCCGCCGGAGGAATGACGCGATCTCGGCATAGCGGTCGGCGGTCTCCTCGCCGATGATCTCCACGCGGACCCGGGGCGAGCCGAGGAAGTCGTCCAACCCGCGCTCGTTCTCGCTGCGAAACGTGCTGCGCCGGAAGCCGTCGCGGAGCTCGCCGAGCACCACCGGCGTCATGACGATCCCATCGGCCTCGCGGACCTTACCCTCGACTTCCCGGTGGCCGTGCATGAATGCGGAGTATCCCGAGGTGTCGAGCAGCAGCCTGGTCATTCCCAGAGCTCCGGGTCGATTCGGCGCTGCTCCGCCAGGGCGCGATCGAACTCGGCCTTCTGCTCGTCGCTCCACGATCCCGCGAGGTGGTCGAGGTCGCGGTGGACCCTCTTTCCTCGGTTCCCGCTCCGCACCCCGGCGCCCTTCTCGAGGAGGCGGATGACCGTCCGGTTAAGGCTGAGACCGGACTCCGCAGCCTCGTCCTCGATCAGCTTCTCGAGCTCGGGCGGGACGTTCCGTAGCGTGATCGCTCGCAAGGCCGTCTCCTACGATGCCTCATGCTCTGCATCGCCTTGATGCAATCCTAGATGCACGCGCCGGGACGGTCAAGCTACACAGGTCGACTCCGGCAGGTTCGCCGGCCTACTCCGCCGGCTTCGTGAGCTGGTCGACCTTCGCCTGGGCGGCTCCGCGGATCGCCTCCTCGCGGGGATCGTCCTGCGCCGGGTCGGCGGGCAGGCGCGCCAGGGCCTCGCGGGCGGTGCTCAGCGCGTCGTCGCGGCGGCCGGCGGCGAGGTAGGCGTCGGCGAGGCTGTCGTAGACGTTCGCGGAGTCGGGGTAGAGCTCGACGTTCAGCTCGAACAGCTCGATCGCCGCGGCGGGCTCGTCGTCCTGGAGCTGCTGGTAGCCGAGCAGGTTGACCACCCCCTCCGGCGGCCGCGGCGCGCTCGTCCCCTCGGCCTTGGCGGCGTGGCGGGCGCGCGCGGCGGCGACGCCGCCGGGCCGGAGCAGGCTGTCCCGGATCTCGGCCGAGGGGCCGGGCCTTGGCGCGGCGGCGGGGCTGCCGGCGGCTGGGCGCTCGACCGGCCTCGCGATCAAGTGCTCCTCGAACCAGCCGGCGATCGCCGGCTCGAGGTCGGCGTGGACGCGGAAGATCTCGGTGCCGTGCCCTCCGTCCGCGTACTCGGCGAAGCGGTTGGCCGGGTTGGCCGAAAAGCCCTGCACCCAGCGCGTCCACACGACCTCGCCGTGGTCGTCCCGCGCCGCGGCGGCGAACACCGGCAGCCAGGGATTGTCGGCGAGGAAGTCCTCGCCCTCGGCGTTGGTGTCGCCGGCGAGCAGGACGAGCGTCCGCACCTCGGGGTGCCGGCTCGCGAGCTGGACCGCCTGGTGGACGCCGCAGCTCCCGCCGGCGGCGCCGAAGGTCGGGCTCCTCGCGCCGGTCCGCGCACGCAGCGCCGCGAACGCCACGTCGACGTCGCCCGGCCACTTCTCCCGCTCCCGCCGCCTCGCCTCGGGGTCGTCCGATCGCTCGCCGCCGCTCTCGCCGTAACCGCGGTAGTCGAGGGCGAGGGCGTGGATGCCCTTCGCGGCGAGGAGCCGCCCCAGCCCGGTCCACGCCGTGCGGTCGCTGTTGCACATGTGGAGCAGGAGCACGCCGGGGCCCGGCTTGCCCGGCGACCAGTAGGTCGCGCGCAGGACGACGCCGTCGGACGCGCGGACGTCGAGGTCCTCGCCGCGGCCCGGCTCGGCGGCGGGCGCGGCGGCGGCGAGGGTCAACAACAGGGCGAGCGGCAGCGACAGCGAGAGGGCGGACGCGGATCGGCGCATGGGGACCTCCTCGGTTCGAGACGGGCTCCGGTCCTGGTACGGCAAGCCGGCCGCGCGGGTTGCGCGCAACTCTACCGGCCGCGGCCGGCCCCACGACCGGTTGCGGCCCCGCCGCGCTGAGCTCTCTCCGAGCGCCAAGACCACTACGGCTTCAGGCACTGCATCCCCGGGCTCTGGTGGTGCGGCACGTGGCCGGTGAAGGTCACGACCGGGTCGGCGACGTTGCCGCAGGCGTCGGCGGCGGTGACCGACAGCGAGTAGGTGCGGCCGTCGGGGTCGGTGCCAGCGCGCTCGGAGCGCATCGACAGGGTGTCCGTGCCCGCGTCGTAGGCGCAGTCGTTCACCGTGTTGCCGTCGCCGTTCTCGCCCGGGTGCTCCGGGCACGGGGCGTTGTCGCACTGGTCGGCGGCGCAGGCGATGTCGGCCGCGAACGGCGCCGGGTCGCAGGCGTCGACGATCACGACCGCCGCGGTCACGTTCTCGACGTGGACGAACTTGTGGTTCGGCGGCCACAGGCAGACCGCGTTGTCGGGGCCGGGGATGACCACCGGCGGCGTGGTGTCGATCGTCTGCACCGTCTGGACGCACTGGGACTGGTTGCCCGAGCCGTCGGTCGCGGTCCAGGTGCGGGTGATCGTCACCGTGCCGCCGCAGCCGGGGACGCTGACGTCGGCGAAGACGATCGAGTCGACCGAGCAGTTGTCGGCCGCGGTGGCGAAGCCGGTCGCCGCCGGCGAGGTGTCGGCCGGGCACTCGAAGACCGCGTCGGGCGGGCAGGCGATCGCCGCCGGGGTGACGTCGACGACGGTGACGGTCGCCGTGCAGGTGTCGGAGAGGTCGCCGTCGTCGGTCGCCGTCAGCTCGACCACCGTGTCGCCGAGCAGGAACGGCCCGGCGGGCGAGATCTCGAGCGTGATCGGGTCGCCGTCGGGGTCGAACGAGCCGCCGTCGACGTCGGCCGCGGTGGCGTGGCCGAGGCAGGCGGCGTCGGCGTTGACGGTGACGTCGGTGCACACCGCGACCGGCGGCTGGTTGAAGACGAACTCGACCGATCCGGCGTCGCGCGCCGCGCCCTGCGGCCGGGTCACGCCGCGCTGGTCGGTGGCCGGCGCGGTCAGCATGGTCACGGCGTCGACCGCCGGGCTGGTCTCGGCCGGCTCGTGGGTCGGGGTCGGGCCGTCGTTGTCGGTGAGCGGGCCGAGCTGCGGGTCGGCGGTCGAGACCACCGAGCCGGAGAAGCCGCTCTCGGACTCGATCAGGTTGTCGTCGCCGATCGCCGAGGCCGAGCCGCCGGCGTTCGTGGTGCTGACGAGGTCGTTGCCGCCGGTCGAGTCGGCGACGATCGAGCCCTCGACGGTCGCCGAGGCGGTGCCGCCGTCGCCGAGGTTGTAGACCGCGCCGCCGCCGTTGCCGGTGAAGGTGGCGGCGAGCACGTCGAGCGTTCCGCTGCGGTTGAAGATCGCGCCGCCCAGCCCCTGGCCGGCGCCGCCGTTGCCGCGGCCGCCGGCGCCGCCGGCCGCCGAGTTGCCGGAGAACGTCGAGTTGACCACGGTGACCGTGCCGCCGTGGTTGAACACCGCGCCGCCCATCCCGGCGCCGCCGCCCCCGCCGCCGCCGGGCGCCTGGATGCTGCCGCTCGAGGTGCCATTGCCGCCGGCGCCGGCGCCGAAGCCGCCGTCGCCGCCGGTGCCCGCGGCTTGGCCGGTCTGACCGCCGCCGCCGCCCCCGCCGCCGCCGCCGAAGCCGCCGGCGCCGCCGTCGAACGCCGGGTTGTTGGCGTTGCCGCCGCCGCCGCCGGCGCCGCCGCCGAAGCCGCCCGGAAAGCCCGCCGAGCCGCCGCCGGGCCCGTCCTCGCCGTTGCCGCCGGCGCCGCCCCCGCCTGCACCGCCGGCGCCGCCGGTATCGAACGCGCAGCAGCCGCCGGTCGGATCGCCGCCGTCGCCGGCCGTGCCGCCGCCGCCGCTGCCGCCGCGCGGGAAGGTGTCGAAGATGTTCGACTGCGGGCCGCCCATGCCGCCGGCCGCCTGGTTGCCGGCGAGCGTCGACTCGACGATCTCGAGCGTCCCCTGGTTGAGCACCGCGCCGCCGAGTCCGGCGCCGCCGCCGCCGGTGCCGCCGCGGTGGGTGGCGCCGCCGTCGAAGCCGATCGCGCTCCCGCCCTCGAGGGTGATCCGCTCCAGCCGCAGCGTGCCGGCGCCGCCGACGTAGAAGAGGCGCAGCCGCGCCACCGCCCCGTCGCGCGCGACGGTCAGAAACGGCGCGCCGCCGCCGTCGATCGTCACGTCGGAGGCGATCGCCAGCGCCGAGGGGCCGAAGCTGGTGTCGGCCGCGGTCGCCAGCTCGATCGTCGCGCCCGCGAGCGAGCCGTCGAAGACGATCGTGTCGGCGCCGCTGCCGGTGTCGCCGAGGTCGGTGGCGCCGTCGGCGTTGGCGGCCTCGACCGCCTCGCGCAGGCTCACCAGCCCGTCGCCGCCCGGCGTGTCGTCGGCGGCGGAGTTGACGGTGAGCGTGGCCGCCTCGCCCGCCGCGGCGGCGACGAGCAGGCACAGGGACGCGAAGACGACCGGGATGGATCGGCGTGACGGCATTGGTTGGCGTGACACGGGAAGCTCCCTCCTTGGCCCACGGCGGGACAGCCGGCGCGCGGAATGCGGCGGCCGCGTGGGAAGGAAAACGGCTCGTTCGGCGAGTCCGTGAATACCTACGCTCAGCCTAGCACGAGGTTGCTGGCGTCGGCGCGCTAAAACTCCCTGCCCGTATACAGCGACGCCACCGACTCGTACCCGTTGTAGAGCACCGTCGGCCGCTTCTCCTGGGTGCCGATGTCGGTCTCGGTCGCCTGGCTCCAGCGCGGGTGGGGCTTGCCGGGATCGACGTTGGAGTAGAAGCCGTACTCCTTCGGCTGCAGGTCGTTCCAGAAGGTGCCCGGCTGGCGGTCGGTCAGCTCGATGCGCACGATCGACTTCGGCCCCTTGTAGCCGTACTTCCAGGGGATCGCCAGACGGACCGGGGCGCCGTGCTGCATCGGCAGCGCGTGGCCGTAGCTTCCGAGCACCACGAACGCCAGCTCGTGGCGCGCCTCGTCGAGGCGCAGCCCCTCGAAGTAGGGCCACGGGTACCAGTCCTGCTCGCGCTGGCCGACCATGTTCCCCTTGTCGAGGATCGAGACGAAGCGCACGTGGGTCGCCGAGCCGAGCGGCTCGAGGTGGTCGATCAGCGCGCGCAGGGGGAAGCCGGTCCACGGCACCTGCATCGCCCACGCCTCGACGCAGCGGAAGCGGTAGAGGCGCTCCTCGAGCGGCGCGATCTTGAAGACATCGTCGAGGCTCAGGGTGCGCGGCTTCTTGACCATGCCCACGACCTCGATCGTCCACGGCTCGGGCAGCGGGTAGCGGCGGGCGAGCTCCCAGACGCCGCCCTTGTCGGTGGTGAACTCGTAGAAGTTGTTGTGGCCCGCGGCGGTCTCCTCGGCGGTCAAGTCCCGGCCGCGGAGGTCGTAGGCGTCGCTGCGCTTCGCCGGGAAGAGATCGGCGAAGCGCTCGCCGAGCGCCGGGTCGAGCTTGCCGCGCTCGGGGGAGGCACCCTCGGCTGCGGCGCCGCGCCCCGTCTCGGCGCAACCGGCCGACCACGGCAGCGCGACGCTCAGCGCCCCGAGCCCGAGCGAGGTGACGACCTGGCGGCGGTTGAGGTAGGCCGACTCCGGGGTGGCCAGGCGCTCGGGGATCTCCCATGGGCGGGGGACGTGGATCGAGGGCATCGGGGCTCCTTTCATTCGCTCGGCGCCGTCTCCTCGGCCGGGATTACGGCGGCGGCGGCGCGGCCGGATTCGGTTCCGCGCGGCCGGCGGTCAGTAGTACTCTGCGCACGAGAGGAAGTAGCCGCAGGCCGGGTCCGGACAGCGGAGCTTGCAGCCGCGCTCGCTCAGCTCCCGGCCGCAGTTCGGGCAGGTGCGCATCGCCCGCTCGGGATCGGCGGTCGGGGCGGGGCCGGCCGCGGGTGCTTGACCGGCGGCGGGCGGCTTCGGCGTCGGCTCGGGCGGGTGCGGTCGCATGCTCATCCTGCTCGCGAGGCTATCAGGCCGCCGCTATACTCGGGCCGCCGCCGCGACCCGCCTCACGAACCCGCACCCATGGTCCAGAGCACGCTCGTCGCCGCCCCGGACGGCGACCGCCGGCTCGCCGAGCTGGCGGCGCCGCTGCGGCTCGACGAGCTGGTGCCCGGCGGCGGCCCGTGGGAGGTCGAGCTGGGGTTCGGCAAGGGGCGGTACCTGCTGCGCCGTGCCCAGGAGGACCCGGCGCGACGCTTCCTCGGCGTCGAGATGGCGTCGAAGTACTTCCGGCTCGCGGTCGACCGCGCGGGCAAGCGCGGCCTGCGCAACCTGCTGGCCATCCGCGGCGAGGCGCTCTACCTGGCCGCCGCGGTGCTGCCGGCCGGCTTCGCCACTGCGCTGCACGTGTACTTCCCCGACCCCTGGCCCAAGAGCCGCCACCACAAGCGGCGGCTGTTCGACGCCGAGTCGATCGACCTCGTCCTCGGCCTGCTCGAGCCCGGCGGCCGGCTCTTCTTCGCCACCGACTTCCTCGACTACGGCGCCGAGGTCGAGGCCGTCCTCGCCGGCCACCCCCGGCTCGCGCTGCGCCGGCACGACGGGCCCTGGCCCGAGGGACCGCGCACCAACTACGAGGCCAAGTACGAACGGGAGGGGAGGCCGATCCTGCGGCTGGAGGCGACTCTGCGCCCCGTGCCCGAGCCGGGTGCGGGCGAGCCGGCGGTCGGCCTCCACCCGGCGGCCGAGCCGGCAGTGGTGGCGGCGTGCTGGGTGGAGGACTAGCAAGCCGCGGCTCGAGCTCGCTGCTAGCCGCCCGAGACGTCCGGCTCCTCCTGCTCGCCAAGCGCCCGGACGAGGTCGGTGGCGGCCTGGTTGAGCGAGCGTTCGCCGCTGAGGTAAGCGGGCCAGGTGCTCTCGACCGCTTCGCGGAAGCGGCCCCAGGGTCCCTGCCACAGGTCGTGGGCGTCGAAGTAGATCGTGTAGCCCGGCTCGCCGGCCGCCTCCAGCACGCCGCGCACCGCCTGCCCCGTGGTGTGGAAGAGAACGACGTGCCAGAGGTCGCCCAGCTCCTCCTGGTCCACGCCCAGTTCGCGCGCGGCCTCGGCGAGCGCCCGCTGGATCGGGTCCTGCGGCCGCATCAGGGTGTGCGAGCCCTCGTGGAAGACGACCTCCAGCGCCTCGCCGTCCTCGATCGCGCTCGACGCGAGGATGTGAGCGGGCTCGGTCCACGTATTGGCGCCGGTATGGGGCGCCGTGGCGACGGCGTCGACCCGGATCGGCAGGCTGTGCCAGGACGTGCCGTAGAGCTGCTCCAGGCGCTTGCCGATCGCCTCCCCGTGGAGTGCGAGACGCCGGGTCAGAGCCTCGATCCACCGGCGGTTCTCGGCATCCTGTGCCGGCCAATTGCAGGCTCGATACGCGGGTGCTGCGGCCATCCGGAAGCCCTCGGCGATCCCGGCGTAGGTGTGGGCCCGCTCGTCCAGCTCGTCGTCGAAGCCGGCGAGGTCGAAGCGGAGCAGGAACTGCTGGCGGCCCATCCAGCCGGCCGGCGAGACGATCTCGGCGTAGTAGTCGACCGCCAGGTTCCAGCCCGCGCGCGCCGACCCGGGCAGCTCGGCGAAACAGGATTCCGCCTTCGACCCGGAGCCGAACAGCTCGGGCTGGTCCCGTTTGCGGGCGGCGCCGGCGACCACCAGCGCGTCGTTGAGGTTGGTCGCGAAGTCGCTGTGGAAGGCGAAATGGGGCGTCGTCGCCACCAGCGTCGGGTCGCCGCCTTCCGCGAGGACCGCACCCGGGGCCAGGAGCAGCACCCCCAGTGCGAACACGATCTGCCTGCCATCGAGGCCGTGCATCGTCGTTCGCCCTCCTGTCCGTTCGCCGCGCCGTCCGTCCGGCGCAGCGTCGCCCTGTTCCGAGCGGTACTTTCAATGGCTCTTACGAGACCGGCGTGCGGAGCGTACCAACCGGCCGTGCTCGTCGGGCGGTCCTCAGTCTCCGCCCGCCGCCGGCGTCTCGAGTCCGGTCAGGAACTCGATCAGCAGCCGGTTCAGCTCCGCGGGCCGGTCGAGCATCAGCCAATGGCCGACCCCCTCCATCCGCTCGTACCGCCAGGTCCCCTCGACCTTCTCGTGGGAGTCCCTGACGTTGGACTCGGCCAGGTAGGCGTCGCCGTCCGCCGAGACACCGAGCACCGGCACCCGCACCGGCGGCAGGTCGGGCAGGGCGAGGAGCGATTCCGCCGGCGCGTTGGCGCGGTACCAGTTGAGCGCGGCGGTCAGGGCGCCGGGCCGGGAGAGGTCGGCGACGTAGCGCTCGACGTCGCCGCGGCCGCGCAGCAGCATGCGCAGCCCGCTCCAGTCGTCGCGCCGCAGCCACTCCTCGGCCACGCCCTCGTTGTGGAAGAAGAACAGGTACCAGGCCTTCTCGAACTGTTCGATCGTGCGCTGCCCCGAGGTGCCCGGGCAGCCGACCGTCAGCGCGGTCAGGCTCGCGGCCCGCTCCGGGTGCAGGGAGGCCAGCAGCCAGGCGACCACCGCGCCCCAGTCGTGCCCGACGACGTGGGCGCGCTCGACGCCGAGCGCGTCGAGGATGCCGAGGATGTCGCCGATCGCCAGCGGCAGGGCGTAGGAGTCGACGCCGGCCGGCTTCGGTGCGTCGCCGAAGCCACGCAGATCGGGCGCGATGACCCGGAACCCGGCCGCGGCGAGCGTCGGGACCTGGTGCCGCCACAGGTGGCGCGAGTCGGGGAAGCCGTGCAGGAGCAGGACCGCGGGGCCCTCCCCGTGGTCGACCACCGGGAAGTCGTACTCCCCGACCCGCACGGTCCGGGTCACGGTCGTCCCTCGCGGCGGAGCGGTCCGATCCTCCGCCGCGAGGCCGAGTCCTCGATCAGCGTCTCGAGCCGCCGCGCGCGGGTCTCCGCCCGCTTCGCGCTGACCACCCAGAAGGTGGCGGTCTTGCGGTAGCCCGGCGGCTGCGACTGGAAGAAGCTCCACGCCTCCGTGTCGGCACGGAAGCGGGCCTCGGCCTCGGGGCTCAGGCGGGCGGCGTCTCTCTGCTCGTAGGAGTAGGTTCCGGAGTTCTCCGGGTCCCGCTCCTCGAGAGCGCGCAGCCCGGCCGGCCGCATCCGCCCGCTCTCGATCAGCTCTCGGGTCTTCTCGAGGTTGACCTTGCTCCAGGTGCTGCCCGGCTTGCGGGGCGTGAAGCGGATGCTGTAGCTCTCGTCGTCAACTCTCCTGCGCACGCCGTCGATCCAGCCGAAGCAGAGCGCTTCGGCGACCGACTCCGGCCAGGTGACGCTCGGGCGGCCGGAGTCCTTCTTGTAGAAGCCGACGAGCAGCACCGACTCGGAGCGGTGGTGGCGCTCGAGCCAGCGGCGGAAGTCGGCCGGGGTGGCGAAGAAGGTGGGCTCCGGCTCCGTCGCTCGCGGTTGCCGCGTCATGCGCCGGCCTCCGGCACCACCAGGTCGGCGGTGATCTCGCCGACCGTCCGTGCCCCCGCCAGCGCCATCGCCAGGTCCAGCTCGGCGCGCAGCATGGCGAGCACCCGCGCCACGCCGTCGGCGCCGCCGAGCGCCAGCCCCCAGAGCACCGGCCGGCCGATCAGCACCGCGCGCGCTCCGAGGGCGATCGCCTTGACGACGTCGGTGCCGCGGCGAACGCCGCCGTCGAGCAGCAGCTCCGGCGCCGGGCCGTGGCGGCGGGCGAGGACTTCGGCGATCGCGGGCAGGGCGTCGAGGGTGGCGATCGAGGTGTCGAGCTGGCGGCCGCCGTGGTTGGAGACGACGATCCCGGCGGCGCCGTGCTCGGCGGCCCGTGCGGCGTCGTCGGCGCGGACGATCCCCTTGACCAGGACCGGCAACCGGGTCATGGCGGCGAGGCGGTCGAGGTCGTCCCAGGTCAGGTTCGGGTCCATCAGGTCGTTGACGTAGCCGGCGAGCCCCGAGCCGCCCTCGGCCGCCGGCAGGGCGCCGTAGCCCTCGGCGAGGAGGTTCGCCACGGCGAGCCCGTCGGGGAGGTGGAAGCGGTTGCGCACGTCGCGCTCGCGGCGGCCGAGGAGCGGGGCGTCGACGGTCAGCACCAGCGCCCGGCAGCCCGCCGCCTCGACCCGCTCGACCAGCGCCCGCGTGGCGCCGCGGTCGCGGTAGACGTAGAGCTGGAACCAGACCGGCTCGGCGGCGGCCGCGAGCACCTCCTCGACCGGGGTGTTCGACAGCGTCGAGAGCACTATCACCGTGCCGGCGGCGCCGGCGCCGCGGGCGGTGGCGGCCTCGCCGTCGGGATGCGCGAGGCGGTGGAAGGCGGTCGGCGCCACCAGCACCGGCATCGAGACCGGCTGGCCGAGCACGGAGGTGGCGAGGTCGCGCTCGCCGACTCCGGCGAGCACCCGGTAGGCGATCCGCCGGCGGTCGAAGGCGGCGCGGTTGTCGCGCAGGGTGATTTCGTCGGCGGCGCCGCTGGCGTAGTAGTCGTACACCATCCGCGGCAGCACGCGGCGCGCCGGCTCTTCGAGCTCGAGCAGGCTGACGGCTTCGTCGAGCGGGTTCATCGCGGCGATCGGGACGACGGGACGGCCCATGCTATCCCGGCGCCAGCGGCCGCGCGCTCTGCTATCGTCGCCTCCCACCGCGACGGCGCCGCTCCGATGCTCGACCAGCTCCGCTACCTGCTGCCGTTCTTCCGCCGCTACCGGCGCAAGCTGGGGTGGGGGATCACCGCGATCTTCCTGTCGGTGGCGATTGGGATGGCGTCGCCGCTGCTGGTCGGCTGGGCGGTCGACGCGCTGCGGGCCGAGCTGACGGCGTGGGCGCTGGCGTTCTACGGCGGGTTGCTGGTCGCGATCGCGGCGGTGCGCGGGCTGTTCACGTACCTGCAGCGGATGATCCTGGTGACGATGAGCCGGGACATCGAGTTCGATCTCAGAAACGACTACTTCGCCAAGCTCGAGGAGCAGCCGCCGGCGTTCTTCCACGAGCACGCCACCGGCGACCTGATGGCGCGCGCCACCAACGACCTCTCGGCGGTGCGCATGCTCTGCGGGCCGGCGATCATGTACTCGAGCAACACGGTGTTCACGGCCGCCGGCGCGCTGGCGTTCATGGCCGCGATCCACTGGCCGCTGACGCTGCTGTCGCTGGCGACCATGCCGCTGGTGGCGCTCGCCACCCACCGCTTCGGCAAGCGCATCCACTCGCTGTTCGAGCGCGTCCAGGAAAGCTTCTCCGACCTCTCGACCCGCGTCCAGGAGAACCTCTCCGGCGTGCGTGTGGTCCGCGCCTACGCCCAGGAGGGGGCCGAGGTGCTCGCCTTCCGCCGCCTCAACGACGACTACGTCGAGCGCAACCGGGCGCTGATCCGCTGGACCGCCGCTTTCCACCCGACGCTCCAGGCGCTGGTCGGGATCGGCTTCGTCGCAGTGCTCTGGTACGGCGGCCTGTTGGTCACCCGCGGCGGCATCACGGTCGGCCAGTTCGTCACTTTCAACCTCTTCCTGACCAAGCTGATCTGGCCGATGATCGCGATCGGCTGGGTGATCAACCTCGCCCAGCGCGGCGCCGCGTCGATGGGGCGGATCCGCCGCGTGCTCGAGACCGAGCCGGCGATCCGCGACCAGCCGCCGCTGGTCGAGCCCGGCGAGCTCGAGGGCGGGGTCGCCTTCCGCGGCCTCGACTTCGCCTACGACGGTGGCCCGCCGGTGCTCCACGGGATCGACTTGACCGCGCCCGCCGGCGCCACCGTGGCGCTGGTCGGCCGTACCGGCGCCGGCAAGTCGACGCTGCTGTCGCTGATCCCGCGCCTGATCGACCCGCCCGAGGGGACCCTCTTCGTCGACGGCTACGACGCCCGCCGGCTGCCGCTCGCCCGCCTGCGCGCCGCCTGCGGCACGGTGCCCCAGGAGACCTTCCTGTTCTCGACCACGGTCGCCGAGAACATCGCGCTCGGCCGCCCCGAGGCGAGCCGCGAGGAGATCGCCGAGGCGGCCCGGCTGGCCGGCCTCGGCGAGGACGTCGCGGCGTTCCCGGACGGGCTCGACACCCTGGTCGGCGAGCGCGGCATCACGCTCTCGGGCGGCCAGAAGCAGCGGGTGGCTCTGGCGCGCGCGCTGCTGCGCTCGCCGCGCATCCTGCTGCTCGACGACTGCCTGTCGGCGGTCGACACCCACACCGAGGAGGAGATCCTTGCCAACCTCCGCCGGGTGTTCGAGGGGCGGACGGTGTTCCTGGTCTCGCACCGGATTTCGACCGTCCAAGGCGCCGACCAGATCGTGGTGCTCGAGGACGGCCGCATCGCCGAGCGCGGCAGCCACCAGGAGCTGCTCGCCCGCGGCGGCCTCTACGCCGACCTCTATCGCCGCCAGCAGCTCGAGGAGGAGCTGGCGGCGGTCTGATCGACGACTGCGCGCGCGGGCGGCGGTCGCGGCAAGCGACCCGCGGGGGCCGACTCGGAACGGGCGCGACTTCGGATCTTCGGACGAGCAGGGAGCGGCGATGAACGGCGAGCGCGGCAGGATCGTGATCACCGGCGGCACCGGCCTGATCGGCGGCCGGCTGGCGGGCGAGATGGCGGCGGCCGGCCACGACGTGGTGGTGCTGACCCGCAGCCCGGAGTGCGCCGGGCTGCCGCCCGGAGTGCGCGCCGCCGGCTGGGATGCCGAGACCGCCGCGGGTTGGGGGCCGCTCGCCGACGGCGCGCTCGGCATCGTCCACCTCGCCGGCGAGCCGATCGCCGGCCGCTGGACCGCGGCTAGGAAACGCCGCATCCGCGACAGCCGGGTGCGCTCGAGCCGCGCCGTGCTGGCGGCGATCGAGGCCGCCCGCGACAAGCCGTCGTGGCTGATCCAGGCCTCCGGGATCAGCTACTACGGCGACCGCGGCGCCGAGCCGGTGACCGAGCAGACCGGACCCGGCGAGGGCTTCCTCGTCGAGGTCGCGATCGAGTGGGAGGCGGCGACCGCGCCGGCCGAGGCGCTGGGCGTGCGGCGGGCCGTGCTGCGCACCGCGCCGGTGCTCGCCGTCGAGGACGGCCTGCTGCCCCGCATGCTGCCGCCGTTCAAGCTCTGCCTCGGCGGCCCGCTCGGCTCGGGCGAGCAGTTCATGCCCTGGATCCACCTCGCCGACCAGGTCGCGGCGATCCGCTTCCTCGCCGGCAACGACGCCGCCCGCGGCCCGTTCAACCTGGTCGCTCCCGAGCCGGTGACCAACGACGAGTTCACCCGCACCCTCGGCCGCGTGCTCGGCCGTCCGACGGTGTTCCGGGTGCCGCGCTTCGCCCTCCGCGTGGTGCTCGGCGAGATGGCGGATACGGTGCTCGAGAGCCAGCGCGCGGTGCCGGAGAAGGTCGAGGCGCTCGGCTTCCGCTTCCGGTTCCCGAGGCTGGAACCGGCGTTGCGGGATCTGTTGAGTTGAGGGTCCGGCCGTCGTCACTGCGAGTCGCGGAACTCCTCGATCAGTTGCGCGGTCAGCTCGGGATCGTGGGTGTCCCTCCGCTCGGGGCCTGCAATGCGGCTACGGCCGAAACCGGAGCCACCATAGAAAGCCGCTCAGAAGCAAGGCAACCACTCCCCCAACCCGGAAGTGCCAAGCGCGCTCCAGAGAGGCGCGCTGCATGGCGCGCAGCCCGACCTGTGGAGCCAGAAAGCGTCCCAGCCCCTTGAGGATCTGCGCCCACCCGATCAGGGTGAGCAGCAGGGCCGGACCGTGCCACACATTGTGAAACGCGACGATGATGGCGCCGAAGTTCAAAAGGAGGAAGCCTTCGAGGAAAACCCCCGGAGTTCCCCGAGCGGCCAGATCCTGGTAGAACGCGACCCAGGCTTTGGGTTGACCGAGATGCGAAAGGCCGATCACGAGGAAGGAGATCGCCGCGAAGACCTGAGTGGCTTGCTGCATCAATCAATCCGGTCGCTGAACGCTCCAAGGTGCTGGGGCTCCATGCCGGTGTGTGCAACACTGTCTATTACTTAGCGAAGGCTAATGAATCCCTGGGTCCGTGTCAACCGTACCCATGCAGCTCTCCCTCGGCGCCGCGTTGCTGTCGCGGTAGCACGGCGTCTACGCGACAGGGCGACGCGTCGTGGCCCGGCCGCGCGAGGCCGCAGGCTGTCGGCCCTTCTCGTGTCAGCGGCTCCTACTCGATCGCCTCGACCGAAAACCGGAACCGCTCGGCAAACCGGCGCAGCAGCCGCAGGACCGGGCGGCCGGCGAGGAGCAGCAGTGCCGCGTTGCCGATCGAGCGGCCGAGGTCCCACCAGAGCGAGGTCGCGAGGTAGAAGGCTCCGTAGCGGGCCGCCGCGGCGCGCAGGCCGAGGCCCGGCTCCCAGGTGACGCCGGCGGCGCCCGCGGCGTCGGCGGTCAGGAAGGGCCAGAACCAGAGGTTGACCACCGCGCCGTAGGCGAGGCCGGCGAAGGCGCCCCAGGCGGCGAGCGTCGCCAGCTCGAGCCGCGGCCGGCGGCCGAGGTCGGGCAGCCAGCCGCTCGCCAGCCCGACCCAGCCGGCGGCGAGCATCTGGAACGGCAGCCAGGGGCCCAGGCCGCTCGCGAGCACGGCGGAGACCAGCATGGTCAGCGCTCCGAGCAGGAACCCGAACGCCGAACCGAGCGCGTAGCCGCAGAGGATCGGCAGCAGGAAGGTGGCGGAGAAGCCGGCCGGTCCGGGCACCAGCCGCAGCACCGCGTTGAGCGCCAGGAGCACGCCGAGCGCGGCGACCGTTCGGGCGTCGGCGCGCCGGGTCTCGAGTGCCGCGACCACGGTCACCGCGCACAGCGCTCCGAGCAGCAGGAAAACCAGCGCCGCGTCCTCGGCGCGAGCGGCGGCGCGGGCGGCGTCGGCGGCGCGGGCGGCGGCGGTGGCGGCGGGTTCGAGGAAGGGCCGCGCCAGCGCCCACACGCCGAGCGCGCCCGAGAGGGCGAGGATCAGGGCGAGCAGCGGCCGGCGGCCGGTCTCAGTCACGGCTGGTCCCCTCCGCGGTGCCCGTGATCCCGAGCGCGGCGAGCGCGGCGTCGACCGTCAGCACCCCGGGCATGCCGAGCAGGCGCGAGATCTCGGGCTCGAACGGGGTGCCCGGGAGCACTTCCGCGGGAGGGCCGTCGGCGGTCACCCGGCCGGTGTCGATCAGGACGGCGCGTGAGGCGCAGTCGGCGACCAGCTCGGCATGGTGGGTCGCGACCACCACCGCGGCGCCGCCCGCTGCCAGCTCGCGCAGCAGGCGCGCGAGGCCGGCCTTGGTCGGGGCGTCGAGGCCGCGGGTCGGCTCGTCGAGCAGCAGCGCCGGTGGCTCGGCGGCGAGGATGGCGGCGATCGCCGCCCGCTGCCGCTCGCCGCCCGAGAGGTCGCGCGGGTCGGCGCCGGCGAGGTCAGCGATGCCGAGCCGCTCGAGAAGCTCCGCGGGATCGCCCTCCGGGAGGCCGTGGGCTCGGCGGGTGAAGCGCACCTCGTCGGCGACCCGGTCCGCGAACAGCAGCCGCCCCGGGTTCTGCGGCACCAGGCCGACCCCGCGCGCGATCTCGTGCACCGGCCGGCCGGCGAGCGGCCGGCCGAGCGCCTCGACCTCCCCGGCGTCGGGCCGCACCAGCCCGACCAGCGCCTTGAGCAGGGTGCTCTTGCCCGAGCCGTTGGCGCCGAGCAGCGCCACCACCTCGCCGCGGCGGACCGTGAGATCGGCGCCGGCGAGCGCCTCGGCGCCGCTCGCGGGATAGCGGTAGCGGAGGCCACGGGCGAGGAGGACCGGCTCGCCGGGGGCCGGAAGGGAGGCGGACTCCCGGCGCCCGGCTTTCGGCGCGCGATCGATATCCGCGCCGGGGCGGCCGCCGCGATGGCCACCGGGGTCGGGCTGGCCATGTGAGACGTCCGCGCCCTGCAGTCCGACCCGCTCGCGCCACCGCGGATCCTCCGCCAGCCGCCGCCGCGCCTCGTCGAGGGTCAGCGGTGGCGGGTCCCAGCCGAGCGCGCGGCCGAGGCGGGTGACCGGGGGCGCCAGGTCGCTGTCCGCGAGCACCGCCGCCGGCGCCCCGACCCGCGGCGGCGCGCCGGACGCGGGCAGCAGGCAGGCGCGGTCGGCGCGCTCGATCACCCGGCCGAGACGGTGTTCGGCGACCACCAGGGTCAGGCCCTCGGTGCGGTGGAGACCGTCGAGCAGGTCGAGCAGCGCCGCGACGCCGCCGGGATCGAGCTGCGAGGTCGGCTCGTCGAGCGCCACCAGCGGCGGCCGGAGCGCGAGCGCGGCGGCGAGTGCCACCCGCTGCCGCTCGCCGCCCGAGAGGGTGTCGACCCGGCGCCGGGCGAGCGCGGCGGCGCCCAGCCGCTCGAGCGTCTCGCCGACCCGGCGGCCGATCTCCGCCGGCGGCAGGCCGTGGTTTTCGAGCGCGAAGGCGACCTCGTCCTCGACCCGCTGGGCGATGACTTGCGCCTCGGGGTCCTGGAACACCATTCCGACCGCCGCCGCCATCCCCGCCGGCGCCGCCGCCACCGGGTCGAGGCCGGCTACCCGCAGCCGCCCGGCGAGCGTGCCGCCGTGGAAGTGCGGCACCAGCCCGTCGAGGCAGCGCAGGAGCGTGCTCTTGCCCGACCCCGAGGGCCCGGCGACGAGCAGCCGCTCGCCGGCCGCGAGCGCGAGATCGATCCCGGCGAGCGCCGGCCGCGCGGCACCCGGGTAGGTGTAGCGGAGGCCGGAGATCTCGATCACCGGGCGGTCTCGCCGTCTTCGATCCAGGCCGCCGCCGCCGGCACCGCGAGCAGCGCCAGCGCGATGGCCAGCCAGAGCGAGAGCCCCGGCGCCTCGAGCCGCGGGTAGGGGTAGAAGACCAGCTCGCCGCGCCGCCAAGTCCAGGCGGCGGCGAAGGCGGCCAGGGCCACCGCCGAAGCTGCGGCGACGAGGGTGTCGCGCCGCCTCCAACGCTCGGGGCGGTAGCGGGTGGCGCGCACGCTCCGGCCGACCGCGGCGAGCGCGCTCACGACCATGAGGACGCCGACCGCGATCGCCGCCGCGCCGAGCCGGCCGGCGAGCGGCGAGCCCGGCCAGGCCGAGCGGCCGTAGGCGCCGGCGACCGCGAGCGCCAGGCCGCCGGCGATCGCGGCTTCGAGCGCCCGTGAGGCGAAGATCCGCCGGCCGCCTCGCCCGGACGTCGCCCCCGCCGCCCCGAACCCCCGCGCTTCCATCGCCTCGGCGAGGTCGATGCTGCGTTCGAGCCCGCCGGCGACCAGCGCCACGAACAGCGGCACCAGGTCGCGCAGGCCGCGGAAGCGGTGGCCGCGCAGCGCCATCGCCTCGCGGATCTCACGCTGGGCGGCGAGGGTCTGGGGCACGAAGGTCAGCGCGATCGAGAGGGCCACCGCCGAGCGGTGGAGGAAGCGCGGGGTCGCGCGCACCAGCCGGTAGGGATCGACCGCGGCGCTGAAGGTGGCGAGGACGAGCAGCACCGCGGCCAGCGCCAGGCCGCGGGTGGCGCCGTAGACCAGGCTCTCGAGCGTCACCGGCCCGCCGAGGACGAGCGGCCCGAGCCGCCAGGCCGGCAGGGTGGCGACGACGGTCTCGCCGGCCGAGCTGGCGAGCGGCTGGAGCAGCACGGTGAACGCGACCAGGATCAGCCCCAGGCGGAGGAACGCGCCCCAGCCCGTCGCCGCGGCGCGCCGCGACCAGACGCCGTAGCTCACCGCCGCGGCCGCCGCCACCAGCATCAGGTGCCACGGGTTGCCGGAGACGAGCGCGGGCGCGAGCGCCGCGACGAGCCAAAGCCCGGCCGCCCGGGTATGCAGGGGCGAGGTCAAAAGCGCAGCGCCACGCCCCCGGCCAGCGTCCGCCCCGGTGCCGGGAAGTCGGCCACCTCCTCGTACTCCTCGTCGAGGGCGTTGTCGACCCGGACGTAGGGCTCGAGCCAGGGCCGTGCCGCCCACGACGCGGCGAGGTCGAGGACCCGGTGTTCCGGGAGCACGATCCCGCCGAGGTCGGGCCGCTCGCCGACGTGGCGGCCGGCGGCGCTCAGCGTCCACGGCGCGGGCGCCCAGGAGACGACCAGGCTCGCGCTCTCCTCGGGCCGGCGGACCAGCGGCTCGCCGGTGTCGAGGTTCTCGGCCTCCATCCAGGTCGCCTCGAGCCGGCCGTGGAAGCGCCCGGCGGCGAACCCGGTCGACGCCTCGACGCCGCGGCTCTCGGCGCGGCCGACGTTGGCGGCCTGGAACGTCGGCGGGTTGAAGACGATCAGGTTCTCGAAGTCGGTGTCGAAGCCGGTGATGCTCCACGACCAGCGACCGTCGCCGCCCTCGATCCCCAGCTCGCGGCTGGCGGTGGTCTCGGGCCGGAGGTCGGGGTTGCCGAAGAACGGCAGGAAGAGGTCGGAGAGTGTCGGGGCGCGGAACGCCTCGCCGTAGCTCGCGCGCAGGCGGAGCGCCGGTCCAAGCGCCGCCACCGCGCCGAGGCGGGCGCTGGTCTCGCCGCCGAAGCGGTCGCTGTCGTCGTGGCGCAGGCCGGCCTCGACGGTCCAGCGGGCGCGCTGCCAGTGCGCCTGGGCGAAGGCGGCGCGGGTGGTCTGGGTGACGTCGTCGAGGCTCGAGAACGCCGACGCGGTCGACGCCTCCTGCTCCTGCCAGTCGCCGCCGCCGGCGATCCAGAAGCCGCCGCCCCCCGCGCCGCCGGTGCCGGAGCCGCCCGCCCCGAGGCCGCCGGGGCGCCAGGTGACGACCGCGCGGCCGAGCAGGGTCTCGGCCTCGGTCGCGCTGGCGGCGAACGGGTCGTCGGGGTCCTCGGCCTCGAGGTCGCTCGCCACGCGGCCGGCGTGGCCCTCGACCTCCCACTCCGCGCGGTCGATGCGGAACGGCGCCGCCAGCTCGCGGCTCTCGCGCCGGTTGACGTGGTGCGGGGTGGGGACGCCGCCGAAGCCGAGCGGCACGCCGACCTCGGAGTCGTTGCCGCGGGCGAGCAGGCCCAGGGAGACGCCGGGCCGCGGCTCCCAGCTCAGCCGGGCGGTCGCCTCGTCGCCGTCGAAGAAGTCGTTGTCGAGCACGCCGTCACCGCGGCGGACGTGGCCGGTGACGTCGAGGTGCAGCTGCGAATCCGGGGCGCCGGCGCCGAAGCCGGCGGCGAGGGCGGCGCGCCGGTAGGCGTCCTCGCCGGCCTCGAGCTGCAGCGAGCCGCCGCGCCGGCGGCCGGTCAGCACCTGCACGACGCCGCCGGCGGCGTCGCCGCCGTAGAGCGCCGAGAACGGCCCGCGCACCACCTCCACCCGCTCGACGCCTTCGGTGGGCAGGAACGCCCAGTCGTAACCGCCGAACATCGGGTCGTTGAGGCGCAGCCCGTTCCACAGCACCAGGGTCTGGGTCGAGGCGGCGCCGCGCACGAACAGCGAGGTCACCTTGCCCGGCGAGCCCGAGCGGACGAGCGCCAGACCGGGCACCGTGCGCAGGAGATCAGCGACCTCGGTCGCGCGCCGGGTCTCGATCTCCTCGGCGCCGATCACGGTCACCGAGGCGGGGACCTCCTCGGCCTCCTCCTCGTCGAGGGTGGCGGTGACGACCACGCCCTCGGCGTAGGTCGCGACCGGGGCGGGTGCGCGAGATGGGCGGTTCGCCTCGGACGGTTCGGACGCTGCCGGAGCTTCGCGAATCGCCTGGGACAATTCGGATGCGGCGTGGACGGCGGGCGGAGTGGAATCGGTCGAAAGCTGGGCGAGGGCCGGGCTCGCCACCCCGACGAGGCCGGCCAGAACGAGAGCAAGACGCATGGTCTCCTCCTTCTCGGGTCGCGGCGCGGCCCGGCGGGTGCGGGAGACCTCCGGGGAGGAGACGGCGTGTGGTCGGCGGGAACGCGACCCGGCCACCCTCTCCCCGAGGGTCGGCCCGCGGGCCGCAGCGCGCTCGGCCGATGGACGGCGGGCGGGCGGCGGCGGGCCGGGGTGCGCCGGCGGGGTGGCAGGTCTCCTGGCTCCCGGATCGACTTACTCCCGGGCCTTCCCACGCGGGCGACCGCACGCCGCGGATTCGGCGTCGCGATCAGCTCCCGCGCAGTGGCGTCTCCGGTTTCATCCCCGGATACAGTGGCGGGGGCCGCGCCGGCTTCGCACCGGCTTCCCTCTTCCGACCCGCTTCACGGCGGGCCAACCACCTCGCGGTCTTGCGGTCAAAGAACGGAACGGTCAGGGGCCGAGGCCCGGGCGGGACTCTAGCACGGGGAGCCCGCGACCTCGCCGAGTCCGCGAACGCGATGGGGCTGGCTCGCGGCGCCTGATCGCCATACAGTTCGGGGCCGATGTCCCCGCTCCTCCTCTATCCCGCGCTCTTCGCCGCCGGGCTGGTCGCCGGTGCGCTCAACGTCGTCGCGGGGGGCGGGACCTTCCTCACGCTGCCGCTGCTGATCTTCGCCGGGCTGCCGCCGACCGTGGCCAACGGCACCAACCGGGTGGGGATCCTGATCCAGAACGTCGGTGCGGTGTGGAGCTTCGACCGCCACCGGGTGCTCGAGCGGAGCCTGGTGCCGTGGACGGCGCTGCCGTCCGTGGTCGGTGCGGTGCTCGGGAGTTGGGCCGCGCTGGTGGTCGGGGACGAGACCTTCCAGCGCGCGCTGGCGCTGCTGATGGTGGTGATCTCGCTGTGGACGCTATGGGACCCGATCGGACGGCGGGCACGCCGGGCCGCGCGCGGCGGAACCGAGCCGGCCCCTGCTTCCCAGCTCGACCGCCGCCACAAGTGGCTGCTCTCGGCCGCCTTCTTCGCGGTCGGTGTCTACGGCGGCTTCGTCCAGGCGGGCGTCGGCTTCCTGATCCTCGCCGCCACCACCCTCGCCGGCCTCGACCTGGTGCGCGGCAACGCCCTCAAGGTGCTGGTCGTGCTCGCCTACATCCCGCTCTCGCTGGCGATCTTCGCCTGGCAGGGCAAGGTGGCCTGGGGCCTCGGCCTGGTGCTCGCCGCCGGTCACCTCGCCGGCGCCTTCCTCGGCGTCCACCTGACCGTGCTCAAGGGCCACCGCTGGGTGCAGCGGGTGGTGACGATCGCGGTAATCGCCTTCGCGGTCAAGCTCTGGCTGGATCTGTAGCTTTAGCGCCCCGCTCTCGCCCGCGCGGCCTCCCACGGCTTGCGGAATCGAATCCCAGGTGTCAGGCGCCTCGGGTTGACGACCGCATGAAAGTATGCAGGATGGATGGTACCTATTCACGCGAACCCCTGTCCGCCGAGCGTGGAACAGCAACGGACCGGGGAGTATCGTTCCGGGAGGATCTGGCCGTGGATCGGCGAAGTGCCACCTTGAAGCAAGCGGCCCGGCAGGGGGTCCGGCTGGTCTCGCTGGGCGGGGACTCTCTCGTCGAGGCCGAGTCCGTGCGCAACAGCGATTCCGAGCGGTGAGGCCGCTCCGGGGGGTCGCGCTCGCGGGCGCGCTCGCGGCCGCGGCGTGGCTCCCGGCGTGCGGTCGTGACAGGGCGGATGGATCGCTGCCCGAAGGGGGCGGAAGGCCTCACGCGGCTCGAGGTCCGTGGTTCCCGGTGGACGCCCGCGAAGACCGTCGCACGGCGGATCAGACCCTCTATCACCAGGGGCCTCGGCAGCCCCCTGCCATCGTGCGCCGAGCCCCCGTGATCCTCCCTCTCGAGCCGGACCGGGTTCCCACCCGGCCCTTGCTCGTGCAAGCCGTGATCAGCGACACCGGGCGCGTCGCCCAGGCTCGTATCCTGCGCGATCCAATGCTGCCGGGCGTCGGAGACGAGTTGCTTCAGCGGCGAGCGGCTGCCGCGCTCCGCGTCTTCCGCTTCGAGCCCGCGCGCCTCGACGGCCGGCCGGTGGCGGTCTATTTCAACCTTTCGGTCGAGATGCGGGGCGAGCCCCGGGACGAGTGATCGACGTTCCCGGCGGGCGTCTGCCGAGCCCGGATCGAGCCACCGCCGCGACAACCCTCTTGGGAAGGGCCGTCACGGGTAATACCCGCTGATCGTCTGCACCTTCACCCCCGGCCGGGCAGCCTTCAGGTCGACCTCGCGGAACTCGCGAGCGTCGGAGGTGTTGGTCGACTGGTAGGCGATCAGGTACTGGCTGCGCAGCTCGCGCTCGATCGAGCGGTAGATCTCCTCGAGGTCGGCGGCGTCGCCGACGAAGAAGCTCCGGCCGCCGGTCTCCTCCGCGAGGGCGGTCAGCTTGCGGCGGGCCTCGATCTCGCGCAGGCCGAGGCCGATGGTGTAGACGGTGACGCCGGCGCGGCGCGCGTACTCGAGGGTCTCCTCGAAGCTGAAGCGCGAGGCCTCGTCCTTGCCGTCGGAGAGCACCAGCACCGCCCGCTGGCCCTTGAGCCCGGCGAAGTAGTAGAGGCCGAAGATCAGGCTGTCGTAGAGCGCGGTCTCGCCCTCGGCGGTCAGCCCGGCGAGGCCGCCGCCCAGGCTCTGCAGGTTGTTGGTCAGCTTGACCGCGAGGTGCGGGAACTTGTTGAAGGTGATCAGCGCCGCGTGGTCGCGCGGTGTGATCGCCTGGCTGAAGAAGGTCAGCGCCGCCCGCTGCGCCGCCTCGAGGCTCCCCTGCATCGAGCCCGAGTTGTCGATCAGCACCCCGGCGTGGATCGGCAGGTCGCGCACCAGCTCGAAACGGGCGATCGACTGCTCGACGCCGTCCTCGAAGACCCGGAAGTCGCCCTGGCCGAGGCCCTCGACCGGCCGGCCGGCGCCGTCGAGCGCGCTGGTGTACAGCTCGACGAACTGGACGTCCATCTCCTCGAGGTTCTCGGGGGCGTTGACGAACACCACGTCCTCGGTGGCGAGACCGTCCGGCAGGTAGGCGACCGCGCGGACGTAGGTCAGCTCCGAGTCCTCGGGCACCACGACCGGCTGCACCCACGGCGGCTGGTACAAGGTCGCCACCGGCTGCTCGTTGAGGAAGAACTCGACCCGCTCGACCGAGCGCCCCTGCGGCACCTCGACCTCGGCGTGGGCACGCAGGCTGCGCTCGTAGCGGGTGCCCCGGCGCGGCTCGACCAGGCGCACCGCGAAGCGGTTGCCGCCGGCGTTGAGCATCTCCTCGTCGCGGGCGACGTCGCGCCCCTCGGGGTCGAAGGCGACCACCCGCAGCATGCGCGGCTCCGGCGCCGGGCCGAGGTCGAGCTCGACGTTGAACGGCGGCCGGTTCTTGGTCATCACCAGCCGCTCGTCGAGATAGAAGGCGACGCGGTCGATCTCGGGGCCGACCGCCACGGTGTCGATGCGCACCAGGCCAGTGTAGATGGTGCCCGGCGGCGGCATGATCCGCACGCTGGTCTCGCCGGCCGCGATCGCGGCGGTGGCCTCGGCGAAGATCCCGGCGACCTCGGGGTCGGTGGTCTCGGCCTCGGCGATCAGCTCCTCGACCGCGGGCACCGAGAGCGGGCGCTCGAGCCGCGTCACCGCGTCGCCGTTGAGGTCCTCGAGCCGCAGGATCAGGGTGTAGTCGCCCGGCCGCAGGTAGCGCTGGAAGGCGAGCGGCACCACGCCGTGGGGCAGGGTCTCGACCGGGAAGCCGAACTTGTAGCGGAAGTTCTCGAACAGCCGGTCGCCGGCGATCACTTCGCCGACGAGCTGGAAGTCGGCCGAGCGGTAGCCGGCGAACTCGCCCACCGTCACCGCCTGGCGCGGCACGGTCAGGAGCCCTTGGACGACGGTGCGGCCGTCGCGGCGGCCGGGGAAGCCGAAGGCCAGCTCGGCGGGCAGCTCGGCGGCGTCCGGCGCGACCTCGGTCGAGAAGGCGGCGAAGGTGGCCAGCCACTCCTCACTGCGTGGCCGCGGCTTGGCCAGCACCCGGTTGAGCTGCTGCTCGTACTTCGGCCCCTCGCGGCGCATCGCCGCCAGCGCGCCGTTCAACTGGTCGCCGTTGATGCAGTTCTTGGCCAGCTCGATCGCCTGGTCGAACCTCAGGTCTTCGGCCGGCCGCCAGATGCGCGCCGGGCCGCTGAGGCGGTTCTTGAGGAAGATCAGGACGAACGGGAAGTCGATCACCTCGCTGCGCTGGTAGGCCCACAGCTCGGCCGGGATGCGGGTCTTCGTGCACAGGACCTGGAAGCCGCCGTGGGGAGGGCCGTGGACGAGCAGCACGCGGGCACGGTCGTCCTCGAAGGTGCCGTAGGTGCCGCGGACCAGCCCGACCATCTCCTCGAAGCGCTCCTTGAGCTCGTTGCGCGCGGTCTCCAGGTAGGGGTCGCGCATGCGCCAGAAGCGGTCGATGAAGGCGTCGCGCTGGTAGTCGCGGGCGAGCTCGAGGAAGGCGCTGCGCTCGTCGCGGGTGATCAGCGGCTCCGCGGCCTCGAGCCAGTCGCGGTGACGTTGCTGGAGGCCGTGCGGGTTCTCGGCGGTGGCGCGCGCCGCGGTGGGCTCGAGGGCGGCGGCTTCGGCGTCGGTGGCTTCGGACCGGGCCGGAGGCGCTTCAGCGCCGGCGGTCGGGGCGGCGCCGGAGCCGGCGGGCGGAGCGGCCTCGGGTGCGGCAGCGAAGGCGGCGTCTGTCGGGCGCGTGGGCGGCGCGGCGTCCGGCGGCGCGGAGGAGGCCTGGGTGCCGCGGGCCGGTGGGCCGGGGGGTGAGACCTCCTGCGGTGCCGCGGCGACCGGCGCGCCGGCGAGCAGCAGCGCGAGCAGGCCGGCCGGCGCCCGCCGCGCTCCACGCTCCTCCCGCGGCGGTCGCCCGGGGCGGCCGGAGGCGGGGCGCGGGATCGTGGTGGGTCGGCTCATCGACGGCTCGCCGAGACTCCTGTGGGGTCGCGTCCTCCGGTAGTTGTACCAGATCCCGAGTCTGGAAGGGAAGTCCGCGAGCGAAACGTCACGCTCGCGCCGGCTCCGGCGCCGGCCGGGCGTCGTCGGCGAGCGCCGGCCGTTCGGCGGCCGCGGCGTCGGCGCCGAGCAGCACCCAGGCGATCCACACCAGGTCGGCGAGCAGGAGATGGACGAGCTGCATCCACACCGGCGCGGCGAGCGCCAGGTTGAGGAAGCCGGCGGCGATCTGGACGGCGATCAGCGCGGTGACGGCGCGGGCGCGCGCGGCGAGCGCGGGGGCGCGGCTGCGGCGGGCGAGCCAGCCGGCGGCGGCGGGGACCAGCAGGGCGGCGGCGGCGGCGAGGATCGGGTGGAGGACGCGCAGGCGGACCAGCAGGTGGGCGGTGGGAGAGAGGTCTTGGGCCAGGCCCTGGCGGAAGGTGTCGGCGGGAAACAGCGTGTCGCCGAGGGCGGCGATCGCGCCGGTGGTGCTCACGACGATCAGGGCGAGGAAGCCGGCGGCGAGCGCCAGGGTCGCCCGCGCGGACAGCCGTGCCGGCGGCGCGGCCGCGCCTTTTCCGGCGCGGTGGGCGGTGAGGGTGAGGGCGGCGAGGAGCAGGAAGGTGTTGATCAGGTGGGCGGCCATGACCAGTGCGCGGGCGAGGGAGGCGTCGTCGGCGACCAGCTCGAAGCGGACGAGGCCGGCGCCGATCAGCGCCTCGACGACCAGGAAGACCAGCGACCAGGCCGCGGCGGGGCGGACCGGGTGACGGCGCGGGAAGAGGCGGAAGGCCCAGACGGCGAGGGCGAGCACGAGCAGGCCGTCGACGCCGCTGGACAGCCGGTGGCCGAACTCGATCATGGTCTCGATCCGGTCCGGGCGCGGGATCACCTCGCCGTTGCAGAGCGGCCAGTGGCTGCCGCAGCCGGCGCCCGAACCGGTGGCGCGGACGAAGGCGCCCCAGGCGATGACCAAGAGGTTGTAGGCGAGGACGCCCCAGGCGAATCTTCTTAGGGGGGCTGTTCCAGCCCCCCTCCCCGCAGGAGCGCGGTCCTGCGGGGGCCCCTCCCCCGAGTCGGCGGCTTCGCCGCCGCGCGCCTGTGGGCGCGTGTCCGTCGCCATCGTCGTAGCTTACTCACCTACGGCCGTTGCGGCATCGCCGCCGACTGGCCGCCGGCGGCCGGCAGGTAGGCGGCCCGGGCGTAGTCCATGACCATGCGGTCGGCGTTGAAGCGCCAGCCGAGGGTGCGCATGGCGCGCTTCATCCGCCGGATCCACTGCCGCGGCAGCCCCTCGGCGTCGCGCTCGTAGTAGAGCGGCACGACCTCGGTTTCGAGCGTCCGGTAGAGCGCCTCGGCGTCGCGCCGGTCCTGGACCCGCGGGTCGGTGTGGATCTCGCCGCGGCCGATGCCGAAGCCGTTGGCGCCGTCGTAGGCCTCCGCCCACCAGCCGTCGAGGATCGAGACCTGGAGCACGCCGTTGAGCACCCCCTTCTGGCCGCTGGTGCCGCACGCCTCGAACGGCCGCCGCGGGGTGTTGAGCCAGGCGTCGACGCCCTGGACGAGCTGGGCGCCGACGTGCATCGAGTAGTTCTCGACGAACACGATCCGGCCGGCGAACCGCGGATCGCGCTCGAGGCGGGCGATCCTCTGCGCCAGCGCCTTGCCGTCGTCGTCACGCGGGTGGGCCTTGCCGGCGAACACCACCTGGAGCGGCCGCCCGGGCGCGGTGACCAGGGCGAGCAGCCGCTCGGGGTCGGTCAGCAGCAGGTCGGCGCGCTTGTAGGTGGCGAAGCGGCGGGCGAAGCCGAGGGTCAGCGCCTCCGGGTCGAGCGGCGCCGCCGGCGGCGCCGGCAGGCCGAGCCGCCGGCGCCGGTGCGCCAGGCGCGCGCGCACGAACGACAGCATCCGCGCCTTGAGCACCTGGTGGACCTCCCACAGCTCGGCGTCGGGGATCCGCTCGACGTCGGCCCACAGCCGGGGATCGGTGATCGAGTCGAACCAGTGGCCGCCCCAGCCGGTGCCGACGTGGCGCTGGATCAGCCGCTCCATGTCGCTGGCGATCCAGGTCCGGGCGTGGACGCCGTTGGTGACGTGGCCGATCGGCACCTCGTGCTCGGCACGCTCCGGGTAGAGGTGGTGCCACATGCGGCGGGCGGTCCGGCCGTGCACCGCCGACACCGCGTTGACGTGCTGGCAGACGTTGAGCGCCAGCACCGTGGGGCTGAAGCGCTCGTCGGGCTCCTCGCCGCCGTTGCGCTCGCGACCCAGATCGAGCAGGCGTTCCACCGGCACGCCGAGCCCAGTGGCCAGCGGCGCCAGGTGCTCGGCGGCGTGGGCGAGGTCGAAGCGGTCGTGCCCGGCCGCCACCGGGGTGTGGGTGGTGAAGACGCTCGCGGCGCCGACCTCGCGCAGCGCCGGCTCGAAGCCAAGCCCCTGGGTCGCCATCAGGTCGCGGGCGCGCTCGAGCAGCGCGAACGCCGAGTGCCCCTCGTTGAGGTGGAGCACCGACGGCTCGACGCCGACCGCCTCGAGCACCCGGTAGCCGCCGACCCCGAGCAGCAGCTCCTGGCGGATGCGGGTGGTCTCGTCGCCGCCGTAGAGGCGGTCGGTGAGCGCGACGTCGTCGGCGTGATTGGCGCCGTCGCGGGCGTCGAGCAGATAGAGGGTCGAGCGGCCGACCGCCACCTGCCATACCTTGAGGCGCACCGCACGCCCGGGCAGCTCGACCTCGACGACGAGCTGGCCGTCCCCGCCGTCCGCTGCCTCGACCGGCGCGATCGGCAGCTCGTGGTCGCGCAGCGGCTCCAGCTCGTCGTGCTGCCAGCCCTCGGCGTCGATGAGCTGGTGCGTGTAGCCCTGGTTGTAGAGGATGCCGACCGCCGCTACCGGCAGCCCGAGGTCGCTCATGCTCTTGATGTGGTCGCCGGCGAGCACCCCGAGGCCGCCCGAGTAGATCGGGATCGACTGGTGGAGCCCGAACTCGGCCGAGAAGTAAGCCACCGGCCGCGCCGAGAGCACGCCGGCGTTCTCGGCGCCCCAGGTCTGTCCCGAACCGAGATACTCGCGCAGTCTGCGGTGGAGCTGGTGGATGCGGGTCTGCATCTCCAGGTCGTCGACCCGCTGCGCCACCTCGGCGCGGTCGAGCCGGGCCAGCAGCGCCACCGGGTTGTGGTAGGCGAGCCGCCAGGCCTTGGGGTCGAGGCTGCGGAACACCGCCCGCACCTCCGAGTGCCACGACCACCAGAGGTTGCGGGCCAGCTCGTGGAGCATGTCGACGACGCCGTCGTGGGCGGTGCCCAGCTCGTGCGCGGCGCCGTCGGTGATCGGATCGGTTCCATCCATCCCAGGACTCCAGACGGTCGAACGCCCCCCGCGCGCCGGCGCTGCCGAACCGCCGCGGGCGCGGCGCGCCGCTGTCAGGGGGCGTGACGGTCGTTGAGGGCGGGAGTCTATACCTCACCCGGCGGCGGGTGCGACCGACCCCGGCGGCGCCCGAAGGCCGCGATTTCGCACTTTCTTCCTCCCGTTTTGATCACATAAATCTATAATCAGAGGTGTATCATGGCGTCCTCAGGGGACGTCCCCGCGCATCTCGCAGGAGGGAGGCCTTCCATGGTTCGTCAAGAGGACCGATCGCCTCCGGCGTCACCGGCATCGACGCGGAAGCCGGAGCGGGTCCAGAAGAAGCCGACCGGGCCGCCGGGCGGCACACTGAAGCCGGAGCGGGTCCAGAAGAAGCCAGCCGAACCGCCGGGCGGCACGCTGAAGCCGGAGCGGGTCCAGAAGCGGCCGGCGCGGTAACCCTCTCCTCACCTGTTCGCCCTTCGTTGACGCCGTTTCGGCCGGGTTGCTATCCTGCCGGCCGAACGCCATCGCGAATACCGATCGCCCGCGTCGCGTAGCTGACCCCGACCATCGCCGCCGCCGCGGCCGGCCGCGGCGGAGCGGGAGAGGAGCCGCCGATGTTCAAGCGCCTGGCCAACCTGCTGCGGGGCTTTCTGAGCCTGTTCATCTCCGGGCTAGAGAAGGCCAACCCGCGCGCGCTGATCGAGGCCGAGAAGGAGAACCTCCGCCAGCAGATCGCGCGCTTCAACGACAGCCTGGCGAGCCACGCCGCGTTCGTCGAACGGCTGCTGCGTCAGGTCAAGAACCTCGAGACCTCGGAGCGCGACCTCGCCGCCAAGGCCGCCGCCAACCTCAAGGTCGGCAACCGCGCCGCCGCCGGCCAGTACGCGCTGCAGCTCAAGACGGTCAAGGAGCAGCTCGAGGAGAACCGGCGCCAGCTCGAGGCCGCCGAGCAGACCTTCGTCAAGCTGACCAAGTCGCGCGACGTCGCGGTGCGCGACGCCCACGCCAAGATCGACTCGCTCAAGCGCCTGCTCACCGAGACCGAGATGCTCGAGGCGCAGGCCGAGCTGCAGGAGATGGCGCAAGGCATGATCACCGAGATCGGCGGCTCGGGCGACACCCTGAACCGGGTCGAGGAGTACCTGACCGAGCGCCGCGACAAGGCGGCCGGGCGGGCGCGGGTGGCGGAGACCGCGATCGACACCTCGAAGGTCGAGCTGGTCGAGGCCGAGCAGGAGGCCCTGGCCGATCACGCCCTGGCCGAGTTCGCCGCCGCCTACGGGCTCGAGATGCCGCCGCTGCCGGCCGCCGAGGCGCCGGCCGCCGAGACCCCGGCCGCGCCGGCGCCGCCGGTCAAGGAGATGGGGCCCGGCGTCAGCGAGGGCTGAGCGCCCCGAGCACCCCTTGCGATCCAAACCTGGGAGGAGCTGACAGATGGCTGACAACGTGGGGCCGACCCGGCTCGGCAAGATCGTCATTGTGCTGTTCATCGTCGCGCTGATCGCCGGCGCGGCCTACTACTTCCGCGACCTGGTGATCCCGTCCGGCCGCCAGCAGGGCGACATCGACCTCGACGCGCTCAAGACCAAGATCGAGGCGCCGGACACCGAGGGCGTCACCACCGTCAACGAGTACGCCTACGTGCCCGCCGAGCGCCTGCCGGCGGTGCAGGGCGTCTCGAACTACCAGTGGGACGCCGAGGAGAAGGTCGTCCAGTTCCCGATCAACGTCTGGATCGGCTGGCTGCCGATCGTCGCCGCCAACGGCGGCTTCGCGCCCAGCGAGGACTCGATCTTCTTCCGCGACCACGGCTTCAAGGTCAACCTCCGGCTGATCGACGACCCGGTGGTGGCGCGCGACGCCTTCGCCGCCGGCGAGAGCCACGTCCTGTGGGGCACGCTCGACATGATGGTGCTGTTCGCGCCCGAGCTGATGAAGGACTCGCGCACCGCGCCGCGCATCGTCCAGCAGATCGACTGGTCGAACGGCGGCGACGGCATCGTCGTCCGCGGCGACGTCCCCTCGGCCCAGGACCTGCGCGGCAAGACGATCGTCTACGCCCAGAACAGCCCGTCCCAGTACTTCGTCAACAACCTGCTGATCAACTCGGGCGTGCAGCCGGGCGAGGTCAACCACCGCTACACCGCGACCGCGTTCGAAGCCGCCGCGGCGTTCGTCGCCGACAAGTCGATCGACGCCTGCGCCTCGTGGGCGCCCGACATCTACAACATCCCCGAGCGGGTCGCCGGCACCCGGATCCTGACCACCACCGCCGAGGCCAACAAGCTGATCGCCGACGTCTGGGCGGTGCGCGCCGACTTCGCCAAGGACCACCCCGAGATCGTGCAGGGCGTGGTCGAGGGGATCTTCAAGGCGATGGAGCAGCTCGGCAAGGACGACACCTTCAAGGCCAGGGCCTTCCAGTGGATGGCCGAGGGCTACGGCATGGCGGTCGACGAGGTGCAGGCGATGGAGGCCGACGCCCACCTCACCAACTTCGCCGAGAACAAGTCGTTCTTCCTCAACGCCAACCAGCCGGCCAACTTCGAGCGCACCTGGAAGAACATCTCGTTCGTCTACCGCGAGCTGGGGCTGATCGACACGCCGCAGCGCTTCGACGAGGTGATGGACTTCTCGCACATCAAGGCGCTGGACGCGGCCGACACGTTCGCCCACCAGAAGGACGAGTACCGCACCGCCTTCGTGCCCACCACCTACAGCAAGGTGCGGGCCGAGGCGCCGATCCTGACCCAGACCATCCGCATCAACTTCTACCCCAACTCCGCGAACCTGCGCGAGCCGCGGCACGACGACATCGACCGGCCGATCGCCAACACCCTCTACGACCCGACGGTCGACGCCACGCTCGAGACGGTCGGCCGGCTGTCCGGGCAGTACGAGCGCGCGGTGATCGCGGTGGTCGGCCACACCGACGCCTCGATGCGCGGCCAGGGGGTGCGCTTCGAGGACGTCAAGCAGCTCTCGCTCGACCGCGCCAACGCGGTCCGCAAGGCGCTGATCGAGCAGTTCGACTTCGACCCGGCGAAGTTCGTGGTCGAGGGCGAGGGGTGGAACGTGCCGGCCGATTCCCAGGACCCGGACAACCACGCGCTCAACCGGCGGGTGGAGATCTCGGTCTACCCGCCGGAGGCCGGCTAGGCTACGGCCCGGATGTTCAAGCGGCGCGGTCAGCCGGACGAGCCTTCGGCCTCGGCGCGTGAGCCGGCGGCGGGCGCCGCCCGGCCGGAGCCCGCCCGGCGTGCGCGCTGGTGGAGCCTGTGGCGCGACCGGGCCTCGCTGGCCGCGCCGTCGCCCGCGCCCGGCGTCGTCGATCCGCCCGACCCGACGCCCGCGGTCGCCGAACCGGTGCGCGTGGCGCCCCGGGGAGCCGCCGGCGCGCCCTCGGAGGCCGCCGCCGGGGCGCTCACGCGCTCGGCCACCCACGCCGCCTGGCTGCGCATCCGCGAGGAGATCCCGGCCTGGATGGCCTGGCTGCTCGGCATCCTGCCGGTGCTGGCGCTGCTCGGCCTGTGGTGGGGGGTGACCGCCGGGGCGACGCCCGAGTCGCGGCTGATCTCGCCGACCATCCTGCCGAGCCCGCTCGAGGTGGTGGGTGAGATCGAGTCGCTCTGGTTCGAGCGCGCCCTCACCCGCAACCTGCTGATCTCGTTCAGTCGCGTGGTCGGCGGCTTCGCGGTGGCGGTGGCGATCGCCTTCCCGCTCGGGCTGGCGATGGGTGCGTTCAGCAAGATCAAGGCGACGTTCAACCCGCTGGCGGTGTTCGGCGCCTACCTGCCGATCCCGGCGCTGGTGCCGCTGACCCTGTCGTTGTTCGGCACCGGCGAGGAGCAGAAGGTGGCGTTCCTCGCGCTGGCCTTCGTCATCTACCTGCTGCCTCTCGTGGTCGCCGCGGTCGACCAGGTCGACCAGGTGTACTTGAAAACCGCGTACACCCTCGGCGCCAACCGCTGGCAGGCGGTGACCCGGGTGCTGCTCGGGGTCGCCTGGCCGGACATCTTCGGCGCGATGCGGCTCGGGTTCGGGATCGGCTGGAGCTACATCATCCTCGCCGAGGTGGTCGACATCGGCAAGGGCGTCGGCGGCATCATCATCAACGCCCAGCGGCAGGGCCCGCGCGAGCACATCTACCTGGTGCTGCTGGTGATCGTCGCGCTCGCCTACCTGACCGACAAGGTATGGGCGTGGGCGGGGCGGCGGCTGTTCCCGTACCGGGTGGAGCAGCGGCGATGACTCCGGGCGAGCGCTTCGCACCGCGGGCGGCCCACGAGGCAGGTGTCCCGGTCGCTCCGGAGGCGCGCGTCCCTGTCGCGCCGGAGGCTCGCGTGCCGCCGGAGGCGGCCCAGCGAGACCATCCGCCCATCGTCGAGTTCGAGGGGGTCGAGAAGACCTTCCACGCCGGCACCCGGCGCGCGTTCACCGCGCTCACCGACGTCAGCTTCCGAATCGACGACCTCCCCGGCTACGGCGAGTTCATCGCCATCGTCGGGCCGTCGGGCTGCGGCAAGTCGACGCTGCTCAACCTGATCCAGGGCTTCCCCGACGTCTACCCGCCGACCCGGGGGTCGGTCAAGGTGCACGGCGTCGAGGTCACCGGGCCCGGCCGCGACCGCGGGATGATCTTCCAGAAGTACAGCTCGTTCCCCAACCGCACCGTGCTCGAGAACGTCACCTTCGGCCTCGAGATCAACCGCAGGGAGCTCAAGCTCTCGCGCTCGGAGATGACCGACCGGGCGATGGCGCTGATCCGCCGGGTCGGCCTCGGCGGCCACGAGCACAAGCACCCGCACCAGCTCTCGGGCGGGCAGCAGCAGCGGGTGGCGATCGCGCGCAGCCTGGTGCTCAAGCCGCGCATCCTGCTGATGGACGAGCCGTTCTCGGCGCTCGACGAGCCGACCCGCTACGAGATGCAGCGGCTGATCACCGAGCTGTGGCACGAGGTCGAGGCGACCGTGTTCATCATCACCCACTCGCTGTCGGAGGCGGTCTACCTCGGCGACCGGGTGTGGGTGATGACCCCGGCGCCGGGGCGGATCGGCGCGGTGTTCGACGACGTCCTCCCGCCGACCCGCGACAACGACCCGATGCTGGTCCAGGAGAGCACCGCGTTCAAGGAAGTGGTGACCGAGGTGGCGCGCGCCTTCCGCCGCCTCGAGCAGCAGGGCGAGGCCGCCGGCGACGGTCACGGCGGGCGCGGGCCGGAGGGCGCCTGATGGCGCCGCCGCGGCTCGGCTTCCTCGACTACGTCAAGGCCGCGTTCCGCCGCAAGGTGCGGCTGCCGGGGCTCGGGCCGATGCCGGTCAACGCGATGGCGCTCGCCGCCTTCGCGGTGCTCGGCATCGCCAACCCGGGCTTCTGGCTGCTCGGCGCCGCGGCCGAGCTGGCCTTTCTGTTCGGGGTGTCGTCGAACCCGCGCTTCCAGAAGCTGGTCGACGGCGAGCGCCTGCTCGACGCCCAGACCGGCTGGGAGGACCGGGTCCACGGCGAGGTCGGCAAGCTGTCGAAGGAGAGCCGCGGGCGCTACCAGAACCTGCTCGCCCAGTGCCGGCGCATCCTCGGCATCTCCGAGACGATCGACGGCACCGGCCTGGGCGGCGTGCGCGGCCTGCGCTCGTCCTCCCTCAACCAGCTCCTGTGGATCTTCCTGCGCCTGCTGCGCTCGCGCGAGATGATCGGCGAGAACCTCCAGGGGGTCAGCCGCAAGGAGATCGCGGCCGAGGCGCAGCGGCTGGAGAGCCGCCTCGCCAACGTAGACCGCGAGAAAGACGGCGCCCTCGCCCGCTCCCTCGAGGGCACGCTCGAGATCCAGAAGCGCCGGCTGGCCAACCTCGAGCGCGCCGAGACCTCCAAGGCGGTGATCGACGCCGAGCTGGCGCGTATCGAGCACCACGTCGAGCTGATCCGCGAGGAATCGGCGGTCTCGGGCAAGCCCGAGGCGCTCTCCGACCGCCTCGACGCGGTGACCGACGCGATGGGCGAGACCACCCGCTGGATGGTCGACAACGCCGAGATCTTCGGCGAGCTGGGCGCCGACGAGGCGGCGACGGTGCCCTCGGATCTGCCGCGGCTGCCGGCGTCGGAGGAGGAGCGTTGAGACGATGAGCATGCCGCCGAGCCGCTCGGGCGCGCCGCCGGCGAGTGCGCCCCCGGCCGCGGCTTCAGCCGCCGCGCCACCCCTGCCGGCCTGGGCCGAGGAGGTCCGCCGCGCCTTCCGCGCCGGCTCGGCGAGCCAGTTCGTGCTCTACGGCGCGGTTCACGACCTGGTGGCGGCGCCGGGCGGCGGCGGCGGGCGCTACCTCTCGCTGCGCCACTTCCTCGCCGAGGTCATGCTGGCGCCGTTCGACGTCGTGCTCGAGTACGATCCCGGCCGCGGCCTGCGCGCGGTCAAGGGCGGCGAGCACTTCCAGGCCTTCCTCAAAGCGTTCGACGCCTTCCGCGGCACCGGCTGGTCGGGCCTGCCCGGCGGCGACGAGGGCCCGCTCGAGCTGGGCAACCTCCTGCCGCGCGACGCGCGGCGCGCCCTCGAGCTGATCGACCGCTTCCTGCGCGCCAGCCAGCACCGGACCATGGTGGCCGAGGGCGAGGCGGCCGGCGGGCGGGGCGGAGCAGAGGGCGGGGCGACCAGGATGGCCGCGCCTCTGCGGGTCGCCGCGGTCGTCGACTACGCCCACTTCGTCGCCCCCCAGGGTGAGCCGCTCCACCTCTCCGACCGCAGCCAGGCGCTGATCCGGCTGATCGACTGGGGCTCCGACCCGACGCTCGCGGCGGCGCCGGTGGCGACCTTCCTGATCACCGAGAACCTCACCGACCTCAACCGCCTGCTGGTCGAAAACCCGTACAGCGCCAAGGTCCAGATCGCGCTCCCCGGGGCCGCCGAGATCCTCGACTACGTGCGTCACCTCACTGCCGGCACCGAGGGATTCGAGCAGGCGAGCGAGGTCACCCGCGAGCAGCTCGCCGGCAAGCTCGTGGGCCTCTCCCGGGTCAACGTCCGCCGGCTGGTGCTGCGCGCGCTCCACGGCGGCGAGCGGATCACCGGCAAGTACCTGACCGGGGTCAAGAAAGAGCTGATCGAAAAAGAGGCCGCCGGGCGGATCGAGTTCATCGAGTCGAGCCGCACCCTCGACGACGTCGCCGGCCACGTCGAGGCCAAGGCGTGGCTGCGCCAGGACGCCGAGCTGCTGCGCCGCGGCCGCCTCCGCGCCATCCCGATGGGGTATCTCCTGTGCGGCCGGATCGGCACCGGCAAGACCTACCTGGTCGAGTGCTGGGCCGGCGAGGTCGGTATCCCGGTGGTCGAGCTCAAGAACTTCCGCGAGCGGTGGGTGGGCGCCACCGAGGGCAACCTCGAGCGGGTGTTCACCATCCTGCGCGCCCTCGGCCAGGTGGTCGTCTTCGTCGACGAGGCCGACCAGATGACCGGCAAGCGCGACTCGGGCACCGGCGACTCGGGCCTCTCCGGCCGCGTCTACGGGATGCTGGCGCGCGAGATGAGCGACACCGACAACCGCGGCAAGATCATCTGGGTGTTCGCCACCAGCCGGCCGGACCTGCTCGAGGTGGACTTGAAGAGGCAGGGCCGGCTCGACGTGCACATCCCCCTCTTTCCGCCGGGGGATTCGGAGAGCCGGAAGGAGCTGTTCGTGGCGATGGCGCGCAAGGTCGGCCTCGACGTCGCCCCCGCCGACCTCCCCGCCCCGCCCGACTCCGACCAGGTCGGCGGCAACGAGATGGAGGGCATCCTCGTCCGTGCCCTGCGCCTCCACGAGACCCAGCCCGACGGCGAGCCCCGCCGCACCCTCCCCGAGATCATCCGCGGCGTGCTCGAGGACTTCCGCCCGAGCGCCTACGTCGAGCGCCTGGAGTTCATGGACCTGCTGGCGATCAAGGAGTGCACCGACAGCAAGTTCCTGCCCGAGCGGTTTCGGGGGCTGTCGCTGGCGGAGGTCAACCGGCGGATCGAGGAGCTGCGGGGGTTGCTGGGGGAGTGAGAGCGGGAACATCCTGCGGCGCCGCGGCGCCAGCAGGTTGGACTGCTCGCCCGGCCGTCAGTAGCGGATTACTTGGATGTCTTGGCACTCATGATGAGCCGCCCGTTGGATCTCCCGATTAATAAGGGTAACAGTGTCAGTGGGATCTTGGTCGTCCGGCCAGTCAACCTCGATCACGACATACGACCCCGGATTCCGGGCAGATCTCCCGCTCGATGATGTTCCGATCCTTCGTCCCGAGCTCGCCTTTCGACAGTCCTGCGACGACCGCCGTGGTACTGCTGCCATCTGGGAAGACGCCGGTTTTCAGCCATCCATTGACGGTGGACACCGAGTAGCCCGACAACGGATGCCAGAGGAGGTCCTTCATGGTACGGCGGTGCGGGTCGATGAACTCGTAACGTAGGAGAATGGTGTAGACCATGCGGCCGGGGAGACGCTCCAGCTGTGTTCGCGTAAGCCGGTTCCAACGCGCATTACGGAACCGGCGCTTGGCCTGCACGCTTCAGTCCGCTACGTTGAAGGCCTAACTCGTGACCCCAACCAAGATCGAACTGGGGCTCAATAAGCAGTAGACCGAAATCGCCACCTGTCCGCGTTTCGCCCTTGAGCCCGTGCCTGTGGAGGCGGGCAATCAGCCCGTCAGTGAGGTGCCACAGATGCGTCGGTGCGCTGCGACCACGAACGGCATACCCGTATTCGAGGTCTGTGCGTACGGCTGCTGCGACACGCCCGTTCTCCGTAGCCTCGCGGAGGCCCTTCCCAGCTTCGACGACAAGCAACGCCGTAACCTCATCTTCCTTCGCATTCGGAAGGTTTAGGCTAATAGACTGCCTCGTGCGAGCCTCTGCATTGCTCATCTCCTCTTCGAGCAACTGGCGTAGCGCGAGAAGCTCAATCATGAGGGGCTCACGGCCCGCCGAGCGCCTTGCGCCGTCGGTTCCACCGCTCTCGGGCCAACTCGTCCTCGCGTTCGCTGACCGGGTCTTTTGGCGCTGGCCAGCCGTGGCGCTGACCGGCCACGGCGATGAGGTCGAGGGCGGCGCGGGTCGAGGGCGGCGCGGATGGGATCCGGAACGAAGCCGTGATCGGCCGCCTCCTCGCGCTGGCGCTCGGCCGCGAGGCGGTGGCCGGCGACCCAGCGTCTCAGGTCGGCTGGATCCATCGCGGTCATGGTGGGCTCAAGATAGCACTTGGCGCCGATGCGCGAGGCACGTTCCGCTCGCGTTCGATCCGGTCAACGATGCTTGCCGTCGTGACTGACGAGAGCCTTCGCGAGCAGATCGTCAACGCCACAGCTGCTCGTCGATCTGCTCGAAATCACGGACCGCCTCGTCGAACTCCCGCGCCTGCTGTTCGTCCCACGAGCCGATGAACCAGTCGAGCGAATCCCCGATCTTCTCCGTGCTCTCGCAGCCCCGGTCGAGGCCCACCGCTCGTCGCAGCAGCCGGACGGCAGCCTGATTCAGCGAGAGTCCCTCGCGCTCGGCGATACTCTCGATCTCCATCGCGAGGTCGTCGTCGTAGCGGATCGTCAGTTGGTGTGCCATCGGATACCTCTCGCAATGCGAGTCATCGTCCAGTCAGTATGACTCATGCCGCGAACCGGGCTATGCCGCCGGCAGACGTTGTCGAGATGGTTGCTTTGCTCGGAGCGGCCCTTGCGCCTGCCGCTTTGCGCCTTGGCGCCACCGGGTTTTGCCCCATCGGTGCCTCGACCGCATGCTACCTTGGGCTCATCATGTCGAGGCTGATCAGCGTGTCCGTCGCACCCATCGCGTGCACCGTTCTGGCCCTCCCCGCCGGCGCGACCGCCGAGATCCAGCTCCTGCGGGTGGGGGGATGGCACGGAGATCAGGTGGGGTCGACGACCCCGGATGGCTGGCACTGCCTGATCCGGACGGCGGTGGCCTTCGAGCTGCGGCCGTGCACGATCGAGGTGACGACGTTCTTCGACACGGTGGTCGGCTCGAACACCGGCAAGAAGGTGTCGGTGCCCGGCCTCGAAGACGTCGTCTTCCTGCTGCGGGGGCTGGAGGGGATCGCGCCGGGACCGGTCCTGGCGGTGTTCGCCGGACACTATCCCTTCGCACGCGGCGCCACCTTGCCGCTCGGCGACGAAATGCAGAGGAGCTTCCTCACCGCCGAACCGGCCGGCCGGGGCTTCGATGTCGTGCTGTCCGAAGCGGGCGTCCGGCAAGTCGTGGCCCGCGGCCTCGGCCTGGACTCCGGAGACGCATCGCCGGCGCTTCTGTGGGCCGGCGACCTCGACCGCGACGGCCGCCTCGACTTCCTGCTCGACGCGACGGACCACAACAACGTGACCAACTGGGTGCTCTTCCTGTCGGGCGGCGCCGCCGAGGGCGAGCTGGTGCGGCGAGCCGCGGTGTTTCGCACCACCGGCTGCTGACGGTGCTATGTACGCGGTCTTCCGCACCACCGGTCGCTCAACGTCGCCGTCGGGCCGGCGCGACCGCGCGAAGAGCACTCGAGCTCCGGTGGCGGGTGCCGGCCGGCCGGTGAGCCGCTCCGATCACGGCGGTAGCGGCTCGAGGTCCTGCCACACACGGGTCAGCCCGACCGCGCGGATCCGCTCGGCCAGGGGGAACGTGGCATCGACCGCGTGGATGACGTCGAGTCGGTCGAGGTCGAGGTCTTCGAGGGCCGTATGCATCGAGCGGGTCGTGCCCGGGGCGCTCGTGCGCTTCATCTCGAAGCCCAGGCGGACGCGGTTGCGGAAGACGACCAGATCGACCTCGGCGCCGGTGTGGGCGGCCCAGAAGAAGCACTCTTCGGGCCTCGCCCCGAGGCGCTCGATGACCACCTGGAGCGCAAAGCCCTCCCACGACGCACCTACCTTGGGGTGGGCGAGCAGGCTCTCGCGGTCGGTCAGGTTGAGCAGCGTGTGCAGCAGGCCGCTGTCGGCGATGAAGACCTTCGAAGTTTTCACCTGCCGCTTGCCGACGTTGGCGTGCCAGGGCGGGAGCTGGCGCACCACGAAGGTCTGGGTCAGCAGATCGAGATAGCGGCGGACCGTGGTGTCGGAGACTCCGAACGAACGGCCGAACTCGGACGCGTTCCAGCGTTCGCCGTGGGCGTGGGCGAGCATCGTCCAGAAGCGACGGACGGTGATCGCCGGCACCTGCGAGCCGAGCTGCGGGAGGTCGCGCTCCAGAAACGTCTGCACGAACTCGCGCCGCCACTCGGCGCTCGCCTCGTCCGAAGGGGCCAGGAAGGAACGGGGGAAACCGCCGCGCAGCCACAGGCGATCGAGCTGGCCCGCTTCGACCTCGTCGACCGTCAATCCCCCCAGGCGGTGGTAGGCGATGCGTCCGGCGAGGGTCTCGGAGCTCTGGCGAAGCAGATCCGGCGACGCACTCCCCAAGACCAGAAAACGCGCCGGCTGGTCCGGCCGGTCGACCAGGACCCTGAGCACCGGGAAGAGGTCGGGCCGGTACTGGACCTCGTCGATCACCACCAGGCCCGTCAACTCGCTCAAGGCGAGCATCGGATCCTCGAGCCGGGCGAGGTCGAGAGGGTTCTCGAGGTCGAAGCGCACCGTGGGACCCTCGGTGTGCACCGCGATCTCCCGCGCGAGGGTGGTCTTCCCCACCTGCCGTGCGCCGATGATGGCGACGACGGGGAAGCGTAGGAGGAGCTGCTCGACGCGAGTGGCATGCCGGCTTCGGGGGATCACGCGGGGGAATTTATCATGAAATCTCGGCGGTCACCGCAGAGATTCCACAGTTAATCGCCCCGACCGCGCTTCGGCATCCACCGGATCGACCGGTGGATCGCCCGCCACTTGCGCTTCTCGGCGAGCTGCGCCGCGACGTCCTGCTTGCGGGCCAGGTAGTCGAGCTCGCGCTGGAGGGTGCGGTAGCTCTCCAGGCGCTCGCCGGCGAGCCGGCCCTCGTCCACCGCCGCCGCCACCGCGCAACCGGGCTCGCCGCCGTGGGTGCAGTCGCGGAAGCGGCAGCCGGCGGCGAGGGCCTCGACGTCGTCGAAGGCGCCGGCGAGGCCCTGTTCGCCTCTCCAAGGAGCCAGCTCGCGGACGCCGGGGTTGTCGATCAGGAGCGCGCCGCCGGGGAGCCGAAACAGCTCGCGGTGGCTGGTGACGTGCCGGCCGCGGCGGTCGCGGGCGCGGACCTCGCGCGTGGCCTGGACCTCCTCGCCGAGCAGGCGGTTGATCAGGGTCGACTTGCCGACGCCGGAGGAGCCGAGCAGCGCCGCCGTCTCGCCCGGGGGCAGGTGCGGTGCGAGCGCGTCGAGGCCGTCGCCGGTGCGGCAGCTCGCCGTCAGCACCGGCACGCCCGGGGCGGCGGCCTCGGTCTCGGCGCGCCGGGCCTCAGGGTCGTCGGCCAGATCCGACTTGTTGAGCAGGACGACCGGCCGCGCACCGCCCTGCCAGCTCATGACCAGGAAGCGCTCGAGGCGGCGCAGGTTGAAGTCGTCGTCGAGGCCCATGACGACGATGACGACGTCGACGTTCGCCGCCACCACCTGCTCGGCAGTCGAGGTCCCGGCGCTCTTGCGCGCCAGCCGGCCGCGGCGGGGGAGGAGCGCTTCGATGCGCGCCGGGCCGCCGGCGGCCGCGGGCGGCAGGAAGGCCGCCCAGTCGCCGACCGCGGGACGCTCGCCCGATCGGCGTAGGCGGCCGGCGGGCACGGCGTCGATCTCGCCGGCCTCGCCGGCCAGGCGGAAGAGGGCGCCGAGGTCGGCGATCACTCGGCCGGGGGCGAGGCCGCCGCGGGCGTGTTGTTCGAACTGCTCGGAAACCGAAGGGGACCAGCCACACTCGTCCAGGCGCATCGGGTTGCGTCTCCGGGCGCCGGCGCGGCGGCCCGCGAGGGCCGGGACGCGAGCCGGGCACCGTACGAGGGATCACACATCGGAAGCCCGCCGGCCCGGTCGGGCCGTGCGCACGCCCTCCTCACCAGCGAAGAGGGATGGGGAACGAGGTAGGCGGTCAGGCAAGCATAGGCTTCGGCGGGAGTCTGCCAGAAGGCCGGGCGGCGGGCAAGTCGTGGCGCTCCCGGAGGAAGCCGCGGTTGCCGGTGCCGAGCCGAGACGGCCGTCCAGCCGCCGGTCCGGGACGGCGAGCGCCTGCGCGCCCGCCGCCCCCGGACCGGCCGAACCGTCAGGGCGCGATCTCGACCTCGACGTTCTCTTCCATCACGTTGCTGCCCGCGGTCGCCTCGACGATGCCGAGGTCGAAGAACGCCACCGTGTTGCCGCGCACGACGTTGCCGGCGCTGTCGGCGCTGAACGCCATCCCCTGGTGGAAGTGCGAGATCACGTTGTCGGAGACCAGGTCGCCGTCGGGCCCGCCGGCGCTGGCGCCGGGGGCGGGGTTGTAGCAGATCGCGAGCTGCCCGTTGGCGCCGCCGGTGATCAGGTTGCCCGAGATCCGGTTGCCGCCGCTCTCCTCGCCGCGCACGAAGACGCCGAGGAAGGTGTCGGTGATCACGTTGCCGGTCACCCGCGCGCCGCGCGTGTCGACCAGCAGGATGCCGATCTCGACGTCCGGCGGGGCGCCCCCGAGGTCCAGGCCGTCGATCTTCAGGTCCTCGATCACCACGTTGGTGGCGTTCTCGACCAGGACTCCGATGCCGACGTTCTGGAGGTGGCCGTTGAGGACGTGGACGTTGTCGCCGCGAACCGCGATGCCGACGCCGCCCAGGCCGCCGGGCCCGAGCACGCTGTGGCCGCCGAGATCGAGCGTGACGTCGTCGGCGGTGATTTCGATACCGGTGATGTCGCCGATGACCCGGTCGTTGGGGAGGACATACGAGCCGGGTCGGCGGATGACGAAGGTCTGGCGGAACGCCTGGGAGTCTGAGGCGACGGCTTCGCCGGCAGCGGTCGACTGGCCGCGTGCGGGCGCGGCGGAGACGATCAGGGTGAGCGCGACGATGCCGGCCAGCGGCAGGGATTGGATTCGCATCGGGATCTCTCCTCCATGGTGTCGTGGATGGTGCGTCGTCGAAGGCGACGGTCGGCGCCGCTGGCGTCTGCAGCCGCCGCGGTCCCGACCGCCTTCGCCCGGCGGGAACACCCGAGTCCCGTCACGGGTTCCCGCAGCCGGGAGGTTCCGGGCCGTACAATCCGGGCCGCTGTGACGAGCGAGAGGGAATCGGCCGCGGAGACGCGGCGCGCCTTCGAGGCCGAGGCGCTGCCCCATCTGCCGCGGGTATACGCCGCGGCGAGGCGCCTGCTTTGGTCGGGAGCAGCGGCCGACGCGGAGGACCTGGTGCAGGAGACCTACTTGCGCGCCTACCGGACCTTCGACAACTTCGAGCGGGGAACCAATGCGCGCGCCTGGTTGTTGACTATCCTGTACTCGATCGACGCGAACCGCCGCCGCCGGAGCCGCCGCGAGCCGGAGGCGTGGCCGGACGGCGACCTGGAGGCGCGAGCAGCGAAGGCGTGCGCCGGGATCGACTGGCAGGCGGCGTCGCTGGCGGCGGCGACCGCCGGTGCCTGGGGCGCCGGCGAGACCGTCACCGCCGCCCTCGAGCGCCTGCCGGCGCCGTTCCGCATGGCGGTGCTGGCGGTCGATCTCGAGGGCCTGAGCTACGAGGAGGCGGCCGCGGCGCTCGACTGCCCGATCGGCACCGTGCGCTCGCGGCTGGCGCGGGCGCGGCGGCGGCTGGCGGCGGAGCTGGCCGGCTACGCGCGCCGGAGCGGCCTCGCCGGAGGCGATGACGATGAGCGGTGACGATCACCACGTCGACGACCGGCTCGACGACTGGCTCGACGGACGGCTCGACGACGCCGGGCGGCGGGAGGTCGAGGACCATCTCGGGGGCTGCGCCGAGTGCCGGGGCCTGCGCGACGCCCTGGTCGCCGCCCGCGCGGCGCTGCGCTCCGCGCTCGCCGACGTCGAGCCGCCTGCGGCCCTGGCGGCGCGGATCGACGCCGCGCTCGACCGCGAGGATCGGCGCCTCCGGGCTGCGGATCGCCAACCGTCCGCCCGTGAACCCGGGACGGTGCCGCCCTCGCCGCCCGGACCGCCGGCGCCCCCACCGCCGGCATCGGAAGCTCCGCCCGCACCGCCGGAACCGCCGACGCGGCAGCGCAGGCCACAGCCGGCCCGCGTGCTGCTGCCGCTCGCGGCAGCCCTGGCGCTGGCGGTGATCGGCCTCTGGCTGCTCGCCGGGCCGCGGCCGGACGCCGGGGACGCCGTCGAGGCGGCGTTCGAGCAGTACGCCTCGCTCGCGGAGTCGGCGGCGCTGCCGTCGGAGCTCGCGGTCGTGGACGCCGGCGAGCTGGAGCGCCGCTGGCGGCGGGCGGATCTCGACTTCCCGGCCCGGGTGCTCGACCTCTCGGCGATGGGGATCGCGCTCGCCGGCGGCGACGTCACCCGGCTCGCCGGCGCGCCGGCGGCGCGCGCCCTCTACCGCGGCGACGGGATCCTCGTCGCCTGCTGGATGTTCCGGGGCGAGGAGGAGGCGCTGTCGCCGCCGGCCGCGATGCGCGCCCACGGCGGCTTCGAGTTCCGGGTCTACCGCCGCGGCGCGGCGACGCTGGTCGTCTGGCGCGAGGGGGCGGTGCTCTGCGCGCTCGCCGGCTCCGGCGATCCCGAGCGGGTGGTCGCTCTCGCGTTCGCCAAGGCGATGGCGCCCGGCGCAGCCGGCTCCGGCGGCCCCGGCGGGGGCCGAGGCGCAGGCTGATATAGTCAATCATCTATGAGCCGCCACAGCGCGTGGATCGCCCTGCTCGCGTCGGTCGCCGGCGCCGGCGCCGCGCTCGCCCAGCCGGTGAGCGTGGCGGTCGACCCCGCGCTCGACCGCCGGCCGATCGACCCGCGGATCTACGGCGTCAACTTCGGCGACCTCTCGCTCCACGAGGACCTGCACTTCCCGGTGCGCCGGCGGGGCGGCAACGCGACCACCAGCTACAACTGGCAGATCGACGTCCACAACACCGCCTCGGACTACTTCTTCCAGAACATCCCGGCGCCCGACCCCGGAACGCTCCCGCACGGCTCGGCCGCCGACGTCTTCCACGACCAGACGTTCGCCCACGGCGGCGAGCCGATCGAGACCGTGCCGCTGATCGGCTGGGCGCCGCGCTCGGACGGCCGGATCAAGCGCTGGGGCTTCTCGGTCGCCGACTACGGGGCGCAGGACCAGGTCGAGTGCGACCTCTACAACCCGCCGCCGCCCTGGTGCTCGAACGACTCCGGCAACGGCCGCTGCGCGTCGGTACCCAGCCCGTCGCCCTTCTGCGTCGACGGCCGGATCGTCGGCAACGACCCCGGCGACACCTCGGAGCCGATCGCTCCCGCGTTCGTCACCGGCTGGCTCGGCCACGTCGCCTCGCGCGTCGGCACGGCGGGCGAGGGCGGGGTGCGGCTGTGGGCGCTCGACAACGAGCCGATGCTCTGGTACGAGACCCACCGCGACGTCGCGCCGGTACCGCTCGACTACGACGGGCTGTGGCAGCGCACGCTCGCGATCGCCGGCGCGATCAAGGACGCCGACCCGGCGGCCGAGACGCTCGGCCCGGTGGTCTGGGGGTGGTGCGCGTACTTCACCTCGGCCGCCGACTGGCAGGTCTCGCCGACCTGCCTCGACGGCCCGGACCGCCAGGCGCACGGCGGGCTGCCGCTGCTCGCCTGGTATCTCGAGCAGGTGTGCGCGCACCAGCAGTCCACCGGCGTCCGGCTGGTCGACTACCTCGACGTCCACTACTACCCGCAGGGCGGGGTGGCCGGCCTCGGCCCGGGCGATTCCGGCGAGGATCCGGTGACCTCGGCCCGGCGCCTGCGGTCGTTGCGGGAGCTGTGGGACCCGTCCTGGGTCGCCGAGTCGTGGATCGGCCAGCCGGTCGAGCTGATCCCGCGTCTGCGCGGCTGGGTCGACAACCACTGCCCGGGCACCGGGATCGCGATCACCGAGTACCGCTGGGGCGCCGACGACGGACCGAGCAGTGCCCTGGCCCACGCCGAGGCGCTGGCGATCTTCGCCCGCGAGGGGGTCGACCTCGCGACCCGCTGGGTGGCGCCGGAGCCCGGCACCCGGGTGGTCGATTCCTTCCGCCTCTTCCTCGACTACGACGGCGCCGGCTCGCGGGCGGTCGGCGAGAGCGTGCGGGCGGTCAGCGGCGACGTCGAGGACGTCGGCTCCTACGCCGTCGTCACTCCCGAGGCGAGGCTCCTGGTGCTGCTCTTCAACCGCGACGTCGTCTCCCGCCAGGCGCAGGTGACGATCGCCGGGGGCGCCCAGGGGGACGGGGTCCTGTTCCGCTTCGGCCCGGACGACCCGCTGGCCGAGATCGGCCCGGTGCCGGTCGCCGGCGGCGGCTTCACGCTGGCGCTCCCGGCGCGCTCGGCGAGCCTGGTCGAGATCCCGCTCGCGGTGTTCGCCGACGGTTTCGAGTCCGGCGATCTCGGCCGCTGGTCGCAGACCGCTCCTTGAAAGTCGGTCCCGGCCTCTGTCGGCCCCAGGCTGCCGGCTCTCCGAACCTCACCGAAACCTCCTGGATCCATCGAGACCTACGGCCCGGCCCTGCCCTACGCTACGGGCCGTCGGCGGGCAATCGCGCGCCGCCGCGGAACCGACCGGGAGGAAGCCATGAACCCCCACCGACGCTCGATCTCGATCCTGGCGCTCTCCATCCTCGCGGCGGAGGCCGGCTTTCCCGGCGACGCCTCCGCGGGCCGGCTTCCGCCCGGTCACGTGCTGATCGCCGACGCCGGTGCGGGGACCGACTTCCGGGGCGCGGTCCTGACGGTCGACCCGGTTTCCGGCCAGCGTGCCGTGCAGTCGGACTTCGGCAACCCGGCGCAGGGTCCGCTCGGGCTCAACATGCGCGACGTCGCGGTGGCCCCGGACGGTCGCATCCTGGTGACCGATCCGTTCGTCGGAACTTCGGGACTCGGTGCCCTGTTCGCCGTCGACGCCGGGTCCGGGGATCGCACCCTGCTGAGCGACTTCGGCGACCCGGCACAGGGTCCCTTGGGCGGCTTCCCGATCGGCCTCGCCGTCGGTTCCGCCGGCGCGGCGCTGGTCGTCGACTCCCAGGCCAACGCGTTGTTCGAGGTGGCGCTCGACACCGGACAACGAACGGTGCGCAGCGACTTTTCCGACTCGGCGCAGGGGCCGCTCGGGCAGTCGCCGGTGAGGGTCGCCGTCGACCTCCCGAGCGGCACCGTCTGGGTCGCCGATTCCGACGCCGGGACGGGGCAGAGCGGAGCCCTCTTCCGCGTCGATCCGCAGAGCGGCGAGCGGGTGCTGGTCAGCGATTTCGGAGCAGGGGGTCAGGGACCGACCGCGGCCGGCCTCGGTGGCCTCGCCGTCGAGGCTTCCGGTGCCGTGGTGGTGGCGGCGATCGAGTTTCCGAATCCCGGCCGGGTCCTGCGCGTCGACCCGGTGAGCGGGGCGCGATCGGTCCTCACCGATTTCGCCGCCGGCGGTCCGACCTGCATCACCGCCGGTGCCATGACCTCCCGGGACCTCGGAGTGGCCGCCGACGGGACCATCCTCGCCGTCGCCTCCGACAGCCTGGTCGCCCCGTCGGGTCATCTCTTCGCGATCGACCCGGCGAGCGGAGCTCGCTCGCTGGTGAGCTGCTTCATCGACCCCGGTCAGGGCCCGCTCGGCGAGTCGCCGATCGGGATCGGCCTGTCCGCGAGCCTGGTCTTCGCCGACGGTTTCGAGTCCGGCGACCTCGGCGCCTGGTCGGCTGCGACGCCGTAGCCGCCCGCGGCCGAGCCGCCGCCGGAGCGGCGGTTCAGCCGGCCCGCCCGCCCGAGCCGCGAGCGACTGCCGGCACGCGCCCCGGGGCGGCGCGTCATGACGCCGGGCCTGCGACGCGGTACACTTCCCGCAGCGGAGGAGGCGCGGCGCCATTCGGGTTCCAGCGGCAGACCCCGCGGAAAGGGCGTATGCCCATGGGTTCCAAGGTTTTCGTCGGCAATCTCGAGTTCAAGACCACGCAGGGCGAGGTCGAGGAGCTGTTCTCCCAGGCCGGCTCGGTGCGTGAGGTGTTCCTGCCGGCCGACCGTGCGACCGGCCGGCCGCGCGGCTTCGCCTTCGTCGAGTACGAGAGCGAGGAGGACGCCGCGCGGGCGATCGAGAAGTTCGACGGCTACGAGCTGGGCGGGCGGGCGTTGCGGGTCAACCAGGCCGAGGACCGGCCGGGAGGCCGTCGCGGCGGTCCGCCGTTCGGCGGCGGCCCTCCGGGCGGCGGCCGCGGCCCCGACCGCTTCGGCGGCGGCAAGCCGAAGGGGAGCCGACGCAACGTCCGCGCGCGCAAGCGCTCGCTCTGACTCCGTCCCCGGAGCGGGTCCGGCCGCCGGTCGCCCGCGCGCGAATCGATGCCGCCGCGCGCTCAGCCTCGCCGCTTCGCCCGCTCCTCCTCGATCAGCGCCTTGCCGCCGCGCTCGATCTCGTCGATCAGGGCGTCGGCGAAGCCCGAGGTCGACACCTCGGTGGCGCCCTCCATCTGGCGCGCGAAGTCGTAGGTGACGACCTTGCGGCTGACCACCCGGGGGTAGGCGCCCTTGATGATGTCGGCCGCCTCCTGCCAGCCCAGGTGCTCGAGCATCAGGACGCCCGAGAACAGCAGCGACCCCGGGTTCGCCTTGTCCTGGTCGGTGTACTTGGGCGCCGAGCCGTGGGTCGCCTCGAACAGCGCCGTCGCGTCACCGACGTTGCCGCCGGGCGCGATGCCGACCCCGCCGACCTCCGCGGCGATGGCGTCGGAGAGGTAGTCGCCGTTGAGGTTGGGAGTGGCGACGACGTCGAACTCCGATGGCCGGAGCAGCATGTGCTGGAACATGATGTCGGCGATCCGATCCTTGATCACCACCTTGCCCTCGGGGGGCTTGCCGCCGTGCTCGTCCCAGAGCTGCTCCTCGGTGATCGTCACCTCGCCGAACTCCTCGCGCGCCACCTCGTAGCCCCAGGCGCGGAACGCGCCCTCGGTGTACTTCATGATGTTGCCCTTGTGGACCAGGGTGACGGTCGGGCGGCCGCGCTCGAGCGCGTGGCGGATCGCCTTTCTGACCAGCCGCTTGGTGCCGAACGCGCTCATCGGCTTGACCCCGAGCCCGGCGCCCTCGAAGAACACCGCGCCCAGCTCCTCGCGCAGGAAGCGGGCGAGCCGCTCGTTCTCGGGGCTGCCGGCCTCGTACTCGATGCCGGCGTAGACGTCCTCGGTGTTCTCGCGGAAGATGATGACGTCGATCGCCTCCGGGTGGCGCACCGGCGACGGCACGCCCTCGAACCAGCGCACCGGGCGGATGCAGGCGTAGAGGTCGAGGTCGCGGCGCAGCGAGACGTTGAGCGAGCGGAAGCCGCCGCCGACCGGGGTGGTCAGCGGGCCCTTGATCGACACCACGAGGTCGGCGAGCGCGGCGCGCGCCTCCTCGGGGTAGACGTCGCCGTCGTACAGCGAGGCGGCCTTCTCGCCGAGGAAGATCTCGGCCCAGCGGATCTTGCGCCGGCCGTCGTAGGCGCGCTCGACAGCGGTATCCCACACTCGCAGCGAGGCGCGCATGATGTCGGCGCCGATGCCGTCGCCCTCGATGAAGCCGAGGATCGGCTCGTCGGGTACCGCCAGCTCGCCGCCCGCGGCGCGGATCCTGGTGCCCTGTTCGGGAAGCCGGATGTGACGGTAGCTCATGAGAACGCCTCCTCTGTCCGCTGCTGGTCGGGAACCCCGCGCCGGCGCGGGGGGCGGGATCATACCGTAGCGCCGCGGGCGTCTCTCCCGGCGCGCCCGCCGGCACCGGGAGGAATAGACGAGTCCGGTTGGCGATTGCGAGGGCTCGAAACCATTCGTTCCCCCAGGAGGGCCCGATCCCGATGAGCGACATCGCCGAGCGCGGCTACGCGAACCCCGACGTCCTGGTCTCGACCGAGTGGGTGGCCGCCCACCTCGACGACCCCGGCGTGCGGATCGTCGAATCCAACGAAGACCCGCTGCTCTACGCCAGCGGCCACCTCCCGGGCGCGGTCGAGGTCGACTGGACGCGCGACCTCAACGACCCGCTGCGCCGCGACTACCTCGGGCGCGAGGGGTTCGAGGCGCTGATGCGCCGGATCGGAGCGACCGCGGACACCACGGTCGTCTTCTACGGCGACAAGAACAACTGGTGGGCCTGCTACGCCTACTGGGTGTTCCAGCTCTTCGGCCACGGGAAGGCGAAGGTGATGGACGGCGGCCGCATCAAGTGGGCGAAGGAGGGGCGGCCGCTGGTCCGCGAGGCGCCGGACTACCCGCCGAGCGACTACTCGGCGCCCGAGCGCGACGACTCGACGATCCGCGCCTTCCGCGACCAGGTGCTCGAGCACCAGCGCTCGGGCCGGCCGCTGATCGACGTCCGCAGCCCCGAGGAGTACCGCGGCGAGCGCCTGCACATGCCCGACTACCCGAACGAGGGCGCGCTGCGCGGCGGCCACATCCCGGGCGCCGCCAACGTGCCGTGGGCGAAGGCGGTCGACCCCGAGGACGGCACCTTCAAGGACGCCGGTGCCCTGCGCCGGATCTACCTCGAAGAGGCCGGGCTCGAACCCGGCGACGACGTCATCGCCTACTGCCGGATCGGCGAGCGCTCGAGCCACACCTGGTTCGTGCTCACCCACCTGCTCGGCTTCGGCAAGGTCCGCAACTACGACGGCTCGTGGACCGAGTGGGGCAACCTGGTCGGCGTGCCGATCGAGCGGCCGTGAGCGCGCCGGCCCTGCCGCCGAAGCTGGCCGAGACGGTCGAGCTGCTCTCGCTCCTGCCCGAGCGTGACGACCGGATCCAGGCGCTGATCGACGTCGCCGAGCGCTTCCGCGACGTCCCCGAGCGGGTCGCCCGCCGGCCGTTCCCCGCCGAGGCCAAGGTCCCGGCCTGCGAGTCCGAGGCCTACGTCTTCGCCGAGGAGCGGCCGGACGGCACCCTCGACTACCACTTCGCGGTCGAGAACCCCCAGGGAATCTCGGCGAAGTGCCTGGCGGTGATCCTCGGCGAGTCGCTCTCCGGCGCGCCGCCCGAGCAGGTCGCGAGGGTCCCCGACGACCTCATCTACGACGTCTTCGGCCGCGAGCTGTCGATGGGCAAGTCGATGGGCCTGATGGGCATGGTCCACATGGTCTCCGCGGCCGCCCGCAAGCAGCTCGAGCGGCCGGCCGGGATCTTTTCTCCCTCCTCGCGGGTCTAAGCGGATCGGAAGCGGGCCGAACCCGCGCGGCCGCACGGAAGCCCATCCACCGACCCGGCCGGGGCGCCGAGGCGCTCCGGCCCTCTCTCGGAGGAGGTGCACCGTGAACGATCCCCGTCCCGACCGTGCCGCCGTCGAAGCCGTCGAAGCCGTCGAACTGCCGGACGCCGCCGGGCTCTACCTGCCGTCGGAGGACAGTCCCCGGCGGCTGCGCATCGCCCTCGCCGCGGCCGCCGCCGTCCACGCGCTGATCCTGATCTCGCCGCTGCCGAGCACCGAGGCGGAGACCGTCGATCCCGACAAGAAGGTCTACCTGGTCGTGCCGGTGCAGCGCTTCAAGCCGCCCGAGCCGCCGATCGAGGAGCCGCGGATCGTGAAACCGCACATCGTGCCGGTCCCCGACCCCGACCCGACCGACATCGAGCCGCTGCGCCCGGCCGAAGCGATCGAGCCGGTCTTCGACCTGCCGCCGCTCGACGCCCTGATCGACTTCCCGGACGCGCCGCCCTATCCCGACCCGGTCCCCGACGGCCCGCTGCCGATCGGCGGCGCGGTCCTCGCGCCGGTGCGGCTCGAAGGGCCGATCCCGGCCTACCCCGAGCTCGCCCGCCGCGTCCGCAAAGAGTGCACGGTGATCCTCCAGTCGGTGATCGACCGGACCGGCCGGGTGACCGAGATCGAGGTCGCCAAGCCGTGCCCGTTCGGCATCGCCGAAGCTGCGATCGCCGCGGTCGAGAACTGGCGCTACGCCCCGGCCACCCTCAACGGCCACCCGGTGCCGGTCTATATGACCCTGCGGGTCGACTTCAGCCTCGACTGATCGCCGGGCGCGGCCCGCGGAACCGGGCGCGGCGCGTCGGGGTAAGATGCGCCGCGCCATGATCCCGATCGACCTCTCCGGCAAGCGCGGCCTGGTGATGGGGGTCGCCAACGCCCACAGCCTGGGCTGGGCGATCGCCGAGAAGCTGGCGGCGGCCGGGGCGGAGCTGGCGTTCAGCTACCAGGGGGAGCGGCTGCGCGAGACGCTCGAGAAGCTGACCGCGGATCTCCCCGGCGCCCGGCTCTACGACTGCGACGTCACCGACGACGCCCAGCTCGACCGCCTGTTCGCGGGCCTCCGGGAGGAGTGGGGGAGCCTCGACTACCTGGTGCACGCGATCGCGTTCGCGCCGCGGCCGGCGATGGACGGCCGCTACGTCGAGACCACCCGCGCCGACTGGCTGACCGCGATGGAGATCTCCGCCTACTCGCTGGTGGCGGCGGCGCAGCGCGCCGAGCCGCTGTTCAACGAGGGCGGCGGCATCGTCACCCTGACCTACTACGCGGCCGAGAAGGTGGTGCCGAAGTACAACGTCATGGGGGTGGCCAAGAGCGCGCTCGAGGGCAGCGTGCGCTACCTCGCCTACGAGCTGGGGCAGCGCCAGGTGCGGGTCAACGCGATCTCCGCCGGCCCGGTGCGCACAGTCGCGGCGCGCTCGATCCCGGGGTTCCTCCAGATGTTCAAGCGGGTCGGCGAGGTCGCCCCGCTCGGCGCCAACATCGACCGCGCCGACGTCGGCCACCTCGGCCTCTACCTGCTCTCCCCGCTCGCCGCCGGCATCACCGGCGAGACCGTCTACGTCGACGCCGGCTTCCACGTCATGGCGATGGCGCTGGGCGAGTCGTAGACGCTAGACGACCGTCTCCCGCACCACCTCTTCGACGGTGGTGATGCCGTCGGCGATCTTGCGCAGGCCGCTCTCGCGCAGGCCGAGCATGCCGCGCTCCGTCGCCCGCTCGCGCAGCTCGACGCTGGTCGCGCCGGAGAGGATCATCTCGCGGATCTCGTCGTTGACGTCCATCACCTCGAACAGCCCGATCCGCCCTTTGTAGCCGGTGTTGCTGCAGCGCTCGCACCCCTTGCCGCGGAACAGCTTGAGGTCCGCCATGTCCGCCTCGCCGAAGCCGACCTCGAGCAACGCCGCCGGCGGCACGTCGGCCGGCTCCTTGCAGTACTGGCAGATCCGGCGCACCAGCCGCTGCGCCGCCACCAGGTGCACCGAGGTAGCGACCAGGAACGGCTCGATGCCCATGTTCATCAGGCGGTTGATCGACGACGGCGCGTCGTTGGTGTGCAGGGTCGAGAGCACCAGGTGGCCGGTCATCGCCGCCTTGATCGCCACCTCCGCGGTCTCGAAGTCGCGGATCTCGCCGACCAGGATGATGTTCGGGTCCTGGCGCAGGAAGGAGCGCAGGGCGGTGGCGAAGTTGAGGCCGATCTGCTCCTTCATCATCACCTGGTTGATCCCCGGCAGGTTGAACTCGACCGGGTCCTCGGCGGTGATGATGTTGACCTCCGGGGTGTTGATCCGCTGCAGCGCCGAGTACAGGCTGTTGGTCTTGCCCGAGCCGGTCGGCCCGGTGACCAGCACCATGCCGTAGGGCTTGAGGATCGCCTGCTCGAAGCGGCGCAGCGACTCCGGCTCGAAGCCGAGCCGGGTCATGTCGAGCATGAGCTGGTCCTTGTCGAGCAGCCGCATGACGATCTTCTCGCCGTAGATCGTCGGCAGTACCGAGACCCGGAAGTCGAGGTCTTTGACCCGCCCTCCGACCCGGGTCTTGATCTTGATCCGGCCGTCCTGGGGCAGGCGCTTCTCGGCGATGTCCAGCTTCGCCATGATCTTGCAGCGGCTGGTGATCGCCTCCTTGAGCTTGATCGGCGGGCGCATCATCTCGTAGAGCACGCCGTCGATCCGGTAGCGCACCCGGTAGTCCTTCTCGTAGGGCTCGATGTGGATGTCCGAGGCGCTGCGCTTGATCGCGTCGGTCAGGATGATGTTGACCAGCTTGACCACCGGGGCCGCGCCCGACTCCTCCTCGAGGGTGCCGAGGTCGAGGTCCTCCTCCTCCTCGAGCAGCTCGAGGTCGGCGTCGGCCTCCTCGGTGAGGTCCTCCATCACCTTGCGCAGCTCGATCGCGTGGGTCGAGCCGTAGTGCTCCTCGATCGCCGCCCGCAGCGCGGTCTCCGACGCCACCACCGGCTCGACCTTGTATCCGGTCATGAACTTGACGTCGTCCATGGCGAAGACGTTGGTCGGGTCGATCATCGCCAGGGTGACGGTGGCGCCGGCCTTGGCCACCGGCAGGATGGTGTACTTGCGTGCGATGTCGGCGGGGATGATCTTGAGCACCTGCTCCTCGATCTCCATCCCCTTGAGATCGACCGAGGGCACGCCGAAGTGCTGCGAGAGCTGCTCGATGAGGTCCTTCTCGCCGAGATGGCCGAGCTTGACCAGGTTGGTGCCGACGCGCCCGCCCTGCGAGCTCTGCGCCGCGAGCGCCTCCCGGAGCTGCTCGTCGTTGATCATGCCGGCCTTGACAAGGAATTCGCCGAAGCGGTCCTGGGCCGTTCTGGTGGCTCGCGCCATGACTCGTGCGTCCTCCTCCTGGTGCCCCCCCGGGCCGACACCCGGCCGCGACGGGAGCTCGTCGCGGGTCAGCGAGGGAGCCAGTCTAGCAACCGGCCGAAAACCGGGTCAACGATTCGAGCCTTCGACATTCACGAACGCGCTGCGCCGAGCAGCGCCAGCGCCCGCCCGGCCACCTCCTCGGGGGTGAGCGCGAGCAGGCACGCCCTGGTCTCGCCGAAGCGCTTGTAGCAGAACGAGCAGGGAAGCCGCCGCCAGAGCGAGTTGCCCGGCGCGCGGTAGGGGCCGTTGCGCTCGGGATCGGTGGGCCCGAGCAGGCACAGCACCGGGGTGCCGAGGGCGTGCGCCAGGTGGATCGGGCCGGTGTCGCCGCCGAGCGCCAGCCGGGCGCGGCGCAGCAGCGCCGCCAGGGTCGGCAGGTCGGGCGCGGCCACCGTGCGCGCGGCGCCGCCGCCGGCCGCCGCCACCGCCTCGCCGAGCGCCTCCTCGCCGGGGGCGACCGCCACCGCGGTCGGCAGTCCCGCCGCCCGCTCCAGGCGCCGCGCCACCTCACCCCAGCGCGCCGGCGGGTAGACCTTGCTGCCCCAGCCGGCGCCCGGGTGGAGGAGCGCGAACGGGTCGCCGAGCCCGGCGGCGGCGAGCGCCGGCGCCAGCGCCTCGGGCTCGCCGGCGAGCAGTCCCTCGGCGCCGAAGTCGGCCTCGGCGAGGGCGCCGGCGGGCAGGTCGAGGGCGGTCAGCGGCCCGAACGCGTGGTCGACCGCGTGCGGCCCGCGCGGCGCCACGGTCTCGGTCAGCCACGCCGCGCTCGACGGCTCGCGCCGCCAGCGCCGCCCGAGCCCGATCGCCCGGCGGGCGCCCGACAGCCGCGCCAGCGCGCCCGCCTTGTGGTTGCCCATCAGGTCGAGCGCGACGTCGGGAGCGAACCGCCGCAGCGCCCCGGCGGCGGCGGAGAACGCCCGCGCGCCGCCGCGCCGCAAGCGCACGATCAGCAAATCGTCGAGCGCGGGGTGGCCCTCGAGCAGCGGCGCGTAGTCCTCCTCGACCGCCCAGCCGATCGCGGCGTCGGGCAGGTGCCGGCGCAGGGCGGTGAGCGCCGGGAGGGCGTGGACGACGTCCCCCAGCGCGCTGGTCCGCAGGATCAGGATGCGCACGGCTAGGGCAGCCGCTTGACGGCCGCGATGAGGTCTCTGGTGGCGTGATCCTTGGCGTCGCCGACCAGGCGGGTCTTGCCGCCGTACGCCGCCACCGTCGCACGCTCGGGCACCTGCTCGGGGGTGCCGTAGTCGGTGCCCTTGCAGTGGACGTCGGGCCGGAGGCGGGCGAGCAGGGGCGCCGGGGAGTCGCCGGCGAAGATCACCACCCAGTCGACCGGCTCGAGCGCGGCCACCAGCTCGGCGCGCTCGGTCGCCGGCACCAGCGGCCGCCCGGGGCCCTTGAGCCGGCGCACCGAGTCGTCGTCGTTGATCCCGACCGCCAGCGCGTCGGCCTGCTCGCGCGCTCCGCGGAGGTAGCGCAGATGGCCGACGTGGAGCAGGTCGAAGTGGCCGTTGGCGAACGCGACCCGCCTTCCCGTTGCCTTCAGCACCGCGATCTCGCGGGCCAGCTCGTCGGCGCTCACCACGCGGCCCACGCCAGCTCCTCGCGCGGCCGCGGGTCGGAGGCCACCGCGGCGCGCAGCTCGGCCGGGGAGACCGTGGCGGTGCCGGTCTTCATCACCACCACGCCGCCGGCGTAGTCGGCCAGGAGGGCGGCCTCGAGCGGCGTCGCCCCGGCGGCGAGCGCGAGCGCGAAGGCGCCGATCACGGTGTCGCCGGCGCCGGTGACGTCGGCCACCTGGTCGGTGCCGTGGACCGGCAGGTGGGCGGCCGAGCGCTCCTCGAAGAGGCTCATCCCCGAGCTGCCGCGGGTGATCAGCAGGAAGGCGACGCCGAGCCGCCGGCGCAGCTCGGAGCCGCGCTCGCCGACGGTCGCCGGCCGGTCGCCGAGCGGGCCGCCGAGCAGCGCCTCGGCCTCCTCCTCGTTGGGGGTGGCGCCATCGACGCCGGCCGCCTCGGCGAGCCGGTAGCGGCTGTCGCAGAGCACCCGGCAGCCGGCGGGTAGGACGCGGCGCAGCGCCGGCACCTGCGCCGGGTCGGCGGCGCCGTAGCCGTAGTCGGAGAGGATCGCCACCTCGGGCGGCGCGCCGCCGGCGAGGTCGCCGAGCCGGCCGAGCAGCTCGTCGCGCTCGACGCCGGCGAGGACCAGCCGGTCCTCGATGTCGTAGCGGACGATCTGCTGCTTGATCGCGTGCCGCGCGCCGCCGAGGATGCGCACCTTGGTCGGCGTGCGGTAGCCGGCGCGGACCAGGATCGCCGAGGTGTCGACGCCGAGCGCCTGGAGCGCGGCGACCAGCTCGCGGCCGCTGTCGTCGTCGCCGACCACCCCCGCCGGCAGCGGCCGGCCGCCGAGGGCGGCGACATTGGCGACCGCGTTGGCGCCGCCGCCCGGGGCCAGCCGCTCGCCCTCGTAGGCGAGGATCAGCACCGGCGCCTCGCGGCTGATCCGCTTCGGACTGCCGGTGATGAAGCGGTCCGCGACCAGGTCGACCACCATCGCCACCGGCCGGCCGGCCATCCGGTCGACCAGCGCCAGCAGCCGCTCGGCGCTCGGGGCGGGTTCGCGCATGCGAGCGCGCATCCTACCCGACGGCTCATCTTAGGGGGGCTGTTCCAGCCCCCCTCCCCGCGCGAGTGAATCGCGCGGGGGCCCCGCCCCCGAGTCGGCGCCTTGCGGCGCCGCAGCACACGCGGTCTTATGCCGCGCGTAGTCCTGCTGCCGTCGTTCCAGCCCGCGCCAGGCGTCGACGACCGCCTCGACCGGCACCCTCCCGAGGTCGTGCCAGCGCTGCCAGCCGTAGACGTCGGCCGGCCACTCCTCGGGCGGCGCCTCGGCGACCACCTGGACCCGCTCGGGCGGGCCGGGCGGGCGGTTGCGCCGCGGGTCGGCCCAGCCGGGGAGCACCACCACCGGGCAGCCGAGCGCGGCGGCGACGTGGGCCGGGCCGCTGTCGAGGCTGAGGCACGAGTGGGCGACGGTCATCAGCGCGAACAGCCGGTCGAGCGGCAGCTCGGCGGCGACGTTGACCACCCGCGGGTCGGCGCAGGCGGCGCGCAGCGACTCGACCTCGAGCGCCTCGGCCGGGGAGCCGAGCAGCAGCACCCGCGCCTCGGGCAGATCGCCCAGGACCGCTGCGACCGCGGCGGCCCAGCGCTCGATCGGCCAGCGCCCGCGGTTGCGGCGCCGGGACTGGCTCTGGACGACGACCAGCGGCCGCCCGGCCCATCCCGACGCCTCGATCCAGCGCCGGCAGTCGAGCCGGTCGGCCTCCGGCACCGCCAGCTCGGGCTCGGCGTGGGCGATCGGCAGCGGCGGCGCGCGCCCCGCCCAGGCCGGCGGCACCGCCGCAGCCAGGCGCCGCTGGTAGTCGAGGGTGTGCTCGTCGAGAGGCCGCGGCACCTCGCGCGGCGAGAGCCGGTGGGTCGCGGGGATGCCACCCCGGCCGGCCAGCCAGTCCGTCTTGGTCGCCGCCGGGTCGAAGACCCAGGTCGGCGGCGCGCCCCGGCCGCGCAGCCAGCGCACCAGCGCCCACTGCGCCGGCGCCAGCGGGTAGGGGCGGCGCCGGCTGGGGATCGTGAACACCTCCCGCACGCTGTCGAGACCGGCGAGCACCCGGCGCTGCGGACCCGCGCCGGTGACCACGTCGCACGGCCCGCCCCAGCGGTTCACCAGGTCGCGCAGCAGCGCGGTCAGCAGCACGGTGTCGCCGAGCGCGCCGAAGCGCAGCACCAGCGGGTTCTCGCTCAACAACGCCTCCTCCCGCGCGGGGCGGCCAACCTACGGCCTCCCCCCGGTGCGAGTCAAGACGAGAGGCTCGGCCCGTCGGGCCGATGAACGTTTCACCGCTCCCACGGGTCTAACCGTCAAGCGGCGCGGACGCCAGGTCGGCACACCGAGGCGCCGATCCGTCCCCCCGCGAGGACGCCTCCCGGCATCGAGCACCGTCCTTGCGGCGCGAAACGTCACGCATCCGTTGGCACCGGATGTGCGTAACACAGGGCGGGCCAGGGTGTACGATGCAACCGGAGCGAACGATGGCGAAGCAGAGCGTGAGCCACGAGCGTGGGTGGAACTTCGAGGCGGCGGCGATGCCGTTCGTGGATGCCCTCTACAACACCGCGTTCCGCATGACCCGCAACGCCGAGGATGCCCAGGATCTGGTCCAGGAGACCTACCTCAAGGCCTACAAGTACTACGACAAGTTCGAGGTCGGGACCAACTTCAAGGCCTGGCTCTTCAAGATCATGAAGAACACCTTCATCAACAACTACCGGAAGCGGCAGCAGGTCCCGCCGCAGAGCGACTTCGCCGACATCGAGGAGTCGTTCGAGAGCCAGGTCACCGACGACGCGCGCCGCATCAAGGACCCCGAGGAGGTGCTGCTCGAGGACGTGCTCGACGAGGACCTCCAGCGCGCGATCGACGAGCTGCCGCCGGACTACCGGATGGTCGTCCTGCTGGCCGACCTCGAGGGCTTCTCGTACAAAGAGATCGCCGACATCCTCGAGGTCCCGGTGGGCACCGTGATGAGCCGGCTCTACCGGGGCCGCCGACTGCTCGAGGCGGCGATGCTCAAGTTCGCGCGCGAGCAGGGCTACCTGCGTGCCGGAACCGAGCCGGCCAAGATGCGCAGCCGGCCCAAGGACGACGGCAAGGCGGCGAAGGAGAAGAAGCGGGCGCAGGCGTCGTAGCCGCCGGAACCGCCGAGGAATATCGACCCCCGGGGCGGAGTTGGACAGGCCGAATCGGGCCGGCCCACCGGACGCTCCCGGAGCGCGGCGCCGACGCCGCCGGGCGGCTTCCGAAAGCGGGCGGAGCGAAGCGGGAATGGACTGCAAACGCGTCACCGACACCGCCGTCTACCTCTTCTTCGACAACGAGATGGACGAGGAGGAGCGCGGCCCCTTCGAGCGCCACGTCAACGGCTGCTCCGAGTGCGCCCGCCGCGTCCACTTCACCCGCCGGCTGCTGCTGATCGTGCGCCAGCGCTGCACCCGCTGCCAGGCGCCCCCGCGCCTCTACGAGCGCATCCTGATCAGCCTGCCGCACCGCCGCAGCCGGCAGCGCGGCCTGAGCTGAAGGCACCGGTCGAGGCCGCGGCGCCGGCCGAGGAGACCCGAACCATGAATCGAGAGACCATCCGCAAGCTCCGAGCCCGTCCGCTCTCCGCCCTCGCCGCCGTGCTGCTCCCGGCGGCGCTGGCCGCCGGCGCCTGCGCGCGGCAGGCGGCGGCCCAGGAGATCGTCCTGAGCGGCCTCGACGGCGGCCAGCTCCGGGAGTCCGACCTTAAGCGTGGCAACCTGATCGTGGTGGTCTGGGCGTCGTGGTCGCCGCGCGGCCGCGACGTGGTGGGCAAGGTCAACGACATCGCGTCGCGCTGGGGCTCGCGCGCGCGCGTGGTCACGGTCAACTACCAGGAGAGCCGCGGCGAGATCGAGGGCTTCCTCGCCGGCAAGGGCCTGCGCGCGCCGGTCTACCTCGACACCGAGGGCGAGTTCTCGAAGAAGTACTCGAAGCCCAACCTGCCGGTGCTGCTGGTCTTCCGCGACGGCGACCAGCCGGTCAAAACCGCCCTGCCCGACGACCCGCACCCGGCGATCGCGGGCGCCCTCGAGTAGCATCCGCGATCTGGCGAGCCGCCCCGGTCGGCTCCCGCGGCCGGGCCGCCGCCCCCCTCCCTCCGCTCCAGTCCGCGGAAAACCCGCGCCCGCGGGTTGTCTTTCGCGTGCCGTTTCGGCTACGATCGCGGTAGTTTTCACCGGACATCCCGGCGGCAGCCGGGCCCGGACCGCGGACCGGACCGACCGAAGAGAGGCACTGCGACGATGCGGCTTCCCCGGACCCGACTGCGCCCGCGGCGCCCCCTACCCTTGCGCCGCGCCCTTCACGCCCTACGCGTCGCCCTCCCCACCTCGCTCGCACTCGTCGCCCTGCTCCTGGTCTCCGCCCAACGCCGCCTGGAGGCGTACTCCGCTTCGCCCTGCCCGGTAGCCGCGGCGACCGCCTTCCACCCGGCGCTGGTCGGGCGCTCGCCCTACCCGTCGGTCGCCGCGCGGATCGCCGCCGACTTCGCCCCGGTGCCCGTCGAGTATCGCCTCGAGCGCGGCGACACGGTCGGCGGAGCGCTGCAGAACCTCGGTCTCGAGCCCGCCGACGCCTCGGCGGCGACCCGTGCGCTGAGCGAGTACCTCGACCTCCGCCGGGTCCGCGCCGGCCAGCGTTTCGCGGTGCTGATCGGGCCGGACGAGCAGCCGACCCGGCTGCGCTTCGACCTCGAAGGCCGGGGCCGGATCCTGCTCGACCGCGGCGCCGACGGCTGGTCGAGCGCCTGGGAGCCGTTCGAGCGCTCGGTGCGCACCCGCGCCGTCGCCGGCACCCTGGTCGACTCGCTCGACGCGGCGGTGCGCGCCGCCGGCGCCGACCCGCGGGTGACCCTGCGGATGGCCGACGCGCTGCAGTGGGACCTCGACTTCAACCGCGACCTCCAGACCGGCGACGGCTTCGAGGTTCTCTACGAGGAGGTCTACCTCGACGGCCGCTTCTTCGCCCCGGGCGGCATTCTCGCCCTGACCTACGACAACGCCGGCCGCCGGCACGAGGCCTACCGCTATGGCGACGGCTTCTACGACGCCGACGGGCGGCCGCTCAAGAAGATGTTCCTGCGCTCGCCGCTCGCCTACTCGCGGGTCACCTCGCGCTTCAGCCACCGGCGCTTCCACCCGGTGCTCAAGACCTACCGGCCGCACTACGGCGTCGACTACGGCGCCCCGGTCGGCACCCCGGTGCGGGTGACCGCCGGCGGCGTGGTGGTCTCGGCCGGGTGGTCCGGGGGCGGCGGCAACACGGTCAAGGTGCGGCACCCGAACGGCTACCTGACCGCCTACCTCCACCTGTCGCGCTTCGCCAAGGGGGTCGGACCGGGGCGGCGGGTGCGCCAGGGCGAGGTCATCGCCTACACCGGCAGCACCGGGCTGTCGTCGGGGCCGCACCTCGACTACCGGGTGCAGGTCAACGGGCGTTGGATCGACCCGCTGTCGCTCAAGAACGTCCCGGCCGAGCCGATCGCGGAGTCGGAGCTACCGGCGTTCGTCGCCTGGCGCGACGCCTGCCGCGAGAGCCTGGTGACCGGCGCGCCGCTGCCGGTGCCGCCCGGGGACGGCGAGAGCCTGCCGGTGGTCACCGCGGCGGCGGTCCGCGAGTTCCCGGGCCGGGCACCGGCGGTCGGCGTGGCCGGCCGCTGAACGCGCCGCCGGCTCCCGATCGCACGCTGCCGATGGTCTCGGCGCTCTCAGCCCGCGCCTGGTGCCGGGTCGACCTCGCCGGCGGCACCCTCGACATCTGGCCGCTCGGTGTGCTCCACCCCGGCGCGCGCACAGTCAACGTGGCGGTCGGGGTCGCGGCCCGAGTGCGGCTGTCGCGGCGCGACCGCACCTACCGGGTGCGACAGGGCGAGCGGCTGGCCGAAGGGCGGACCGCGGAGGAGCTGGCCACCCACCCCGAGGGCGCGCTCGCCGGCACTGTGCTCGCGGCGCTCGGCACGCCGCCGGTCGAGGTCGAGATCGCGACCGCCTCGCCGCGCGGCGGCGGCCTCGGCGGCAGCTCGGCGATCGCGGTGGCGCTGCTCGCCGCCGCCGAGGGCCTGACCGGCTCCCCGCGATCGACCCCCGAGCGCGCGGCGCGCCTGCTGCGCGACCTCGAGGCGCGCCTGATGGGCCTGCCGACCGGGGTCCAGGATCACTACCCGGCGCTGCTCGGCGGCGCGCTCGAGATCGAGCACCCGCCGGGCGGCCACCGGGTGCGGCGCCTCGACACCGACCTCGCCGCGCTCGGCGCCGCCTTGCTCGTCGTCTACACCGGCGACAGCCACTTCTCGGCCGGCAACAACTGGCAAGTGGTGCGCCGCCGGCTCGACGGCGACCGCGAGACCGCGGCGCTCTTCGCCGGCATCGCCGAGGTGGCCGCCGAGGTGCCGGCGGCGCTCGAGGCCGCCGACCTGCCGCGGGTGGGCGAGTTGATGGCGCGCGAGTGGTCGCTCCGCCGCCACCTCGCCGAGGGCATCTCGACCCCGGCGATCGAGCACCTGCTCGAGATGGCCCGCGGCCTCGGCGCCTGGGGCGGCAAGGCCTGCGGCGCTGGCGGCGGCGGCTGCGTGGCGATCCTCGCCCCGCCCGCCCGCCGCACCGCGATCGCCGAGGCGCTCACCGCGACCGGCGCCACGGTTCTCGACGCCCCGCCGCGCCGCGAGCCGGTGTGGGTGGGGGAGGGGGAGCCGCCGGACGTGAGCCGGTTGACCGGCACGGGTGGTACACCGGAGAGTCTTTGAACAGAGATGTTGGTAAGCTGACGAGCAACTGAACCTGCGACCTCCGGCTCGCGCTCCGCGCCTCAAGGGCTGACCTCCTGTGTCCAATCCCTTCGCCCGCACCCTCCGCTCGCTCGCTGCGGACCGGTCGCGGGCCAGCTTCGCCGCCACCGTCGCGAGCGTCGGCGTCCTCGTCGCCTGGGCCGCCTGGTTCGCGGTCGCGAGGGTCCCGGTCTACGCCGTCAGCCGGGAGGCCCGGTTGGAGACCGAGGCGCGGGCGCTGCCCCTGGCGTCGCGCGTCGACGGCCGGCTCTCCTCGGTCCGGGCGGTGCTGGGACGCGACGTCGCGGACGGGGAGATCCTCTTCGAGCTGGACGCTGAGGTCGAGCGCGGGCGTGTCGAAGAAGAGCGAGCGCGCCAGGAAGGTCTGTGGCGACGGCTCGATGCGTTGCGGCTGGAGCGGTCCGCGGCGCTGCTGGCGCTCGAGGACGTCCGGCGCGATGCCCGCTCCGCGGTCGCCGAGGCGCAGGCGGAGCTGCGGACCGCGGAGGAGGTGGCCGGCCTCGCCCGCGAGGAGGCGGCGCGGGCTCGCCGTCTCCGCGCCGAGGGCCTGCTTCCGGAGTCCGACCACCGGCGCTCGGAGTCGTTGGCCGCGCAACGCTCCGCCGAGGCCGATGCGGCGCGCCGCGCCCTCGAGCGCGCCGAGGCCCAGGCGGCGCGCGACGATGCGGACCGCCGAATGCAACTCGCTCGTCTCGACGGCGTGAACGCCGAGATCGAGGCCGCCCTGACCGCCAGCGGCCGCGCCGCCGAGCGGCTGGCCGCGGAGGAGGCGTGGCGGGTGATCCGCTCACCGGTGACCGGGGTGGTCGGCGAACTGGCGCCGGTGGGTCCGGGCTCGTTCGTCGCCGAGGGCGACGTCCTGGCGACGGTGATCCCGCACTCTTCGCTACGTATCGTGGCGGCGTTCCAGCCCGCCGAGGTGCTCGGCCGCATCCACGCCGGCCAACCGGCCCGGATCCGCTTCGCCGGCTTCCCCTGGCTGGAGTACGGCACTCTCCCGGCCCGCGTCGAGAGTGTCTCCGGCGAGGTCCGCGATGGCCTCGTATGGGTCCACCTCGTCGCTGACCTGGACGGCCCCGCACGCATCCCGGCCCAGCACGGGTTGCCGGGCGAGGTGACGGTGGAGCTGGAGCGAGTGGCGCCCGCGACGCTCGTGTTGCGCGCGGTCGGGCGCCTGCTCACCGGCGCCGGAGAGGACGGGTGAAGCGAAGCCGGGTGGGGCACCGCTGGCTGGCGCCCGAGGCGGTCCAGAGCTCGGCGATGGACTGCGGTCCGGCCGCTCTCAAGTGCCTGCTCGAGGGCTTCGGCATTCCCGTCAGCTACGACCGCCTGCGCGAGGCCTGCCAGACCGGCCTCGACGGCACCTCGATCGACACCCTCGAGCAGGTGGCGGTGCGACTCGGCCTCGACGCCGAGCAGATCATGCTGCCGCCGGATCACCTGTTCGTCCCCGAGGCCGGCGCGCTGCCGGCGCTGGTGGTGGTCGCCAACCCGCTCGGGGTCACCCACTTCGTGGTGATCTGGCGCCGCCACGGCCGCTGGTTGCAGGTCATGGACCCGGCCAGCGGGCGGCGCTGGATGTCCCGTGCCGCCTTCGACTCCGAGATCTACCGGCATCGGATGAGGGTGCCGGCGGCCGCCTGGCGGGCGTGGGCGGGATCGGACGAGGCTGTGACGACGCTCGACGCGCGTCTGCGCGGGCTCGCCGTCCTCGGCGTGGCGCGGCGGCGCCTGCTCCGCGGCGCGCTCGACGATCCCTCCTGGGTGACCCTCGCGAGCCTCGACGCCGCGGTCCGGCTGGGCGCCGCGCTGGCGGCGGCCGGAGCGCTGCGGCGAGGACGCGAGATCGCCGCGTTGGTCGAACGGTGCGTGACCCGTCCGGAGCAGCCGCTGCTAGGGCGCTACCAAATGGTCGAGCCGGTGGATTCGGGCGAGGACGAGCTGTGGTTGAGCGGGGCGGTGCTGGTGCGGGTGCGGGGCTGCCTCGGGGCGGCGGAGGGTGCCCTCGAAGGATCGTCGGAGACCGGCGGCGGTAGCGAGCCGGAGCTGCCCCCGGAGCTCGCGGCGGCGGTCGCGCGGCCCTCCTCTCGTCCCGGGCGCCAGCTCCTCTCGCTGGTCGCCGCGGAGGGCGCGCGGACTCCGGCGGTGGTGATCGTCGGCCTGGCGGCCGCCTCGGCGGCGGTGGTGGTCGAGGCGCTTTTATTCCGCGGCCTGCTCGACCTCGGCGGGCGCCTCGCCACCCCCGGTCAGCGGATCGCGGCAGGTGCCCTCCTGGTTGCCTTCCTTTTCATGGTGGCCGCGCTCGAGCTGGCACTGACCGCCGGCACGCTGCGCATCGGCCGCAAGCTGGAGACCCGGCTGCGCCACGGCTTGCTGAGCAAGATCCCCCGCCTCGGCGACCGCTACTTCGCCAGCCGGCTCAGCTCGGACATGGCCGAACGATGCCACAGCGTTCACAAGCTTCGGCTGTCGGCGGAGCTGGCCGCCAACGCGTTGCGCAGCGGCTTTCAGCTCGTGCTGACGGCGGCCGGGATCGCCTGGCTCGATCCCCGCGCCGGGCCGCTGGCAGCGCTGTCGGCGGCGCTCGCGGTCGCCCTGCCGCTGGCATGGCAGCCGGCGCTCGCCGAGCGCGACCTGCGGATGCGCAGCCACGCCGGTGCGCTGGGCCGCTTCTACCTCGACGCCCTTCTCGGTCTGATGCCGCTGCGCAGCCACGTCGCCGAGACACCGGTGCGCCGCGAGCACGAGGGGTTGCTGGTCGAGTGGGTGCGCTCGTCGCTGGCCATCGAACGCGGAGTGCTCGCGCTCGAGGTCGCCTCGACTCTCGCCGGCTACGGGCTGGCGGCCTGGATGCTCGCGCGCCATCTCGGACCCGGAGGCGAGCCCGGGCAGGCGCTATTGCTCGCGTTCTGGGCGCTCAGCATCCCGATGCTCGGCCAGCAGCTCGCGCTCATCGGGCGCCAGCTCCCGGTGCAGCAAAACACCGCGCGGCGCCTGCTCGAGCCCCTGGCCGCTGCCGAGGAAGACGATCCCGAGACCGCGGGCGGACCGCTCGAGACGGGGCCGCGGCCGGGGGTCTCGGTCTGCTTCTCCGGCGTGACGGTGGTCGCCGGCGGCCACACCCTGCTCGAGGACGTCGGCCTCGACCTTCCCACCGGCGGTCACCTCGCGATCGTCGGCGCCTCCGGGGCCGGCAAGTCGACCCTGGTGGGCGTGCTCCTCGGCTGGCACGTCCCGGCGGCGGGCCGGGTCGAGATCGACGGCCGGGTGCTCGACCGCCGGTCGCTCGACGGCTTGCGGTGCACGATCGCCTGGGTCGACCCCGCGGTCCAGCTCTGGAACCGCCCGCTGCTCGACAACCTGGCGTACGGAGCTGGTCCGGAAGCGTCGGGCCGGGTCGGCGAGATCCGGGAGGACGCGTTCCTGGGCCCGCTGCTCCAGGCGCTCCCCGAGGGGTTGCAAAGCCGCCTCGGCGAGGGCGGCGCCCTGGTCTCCGGTGGCGAGGGGCAGCGGGTGCGGCTGGGGCGCGCGCTACTCCGCCCCGATGCCCGGTTGGTCATTCTCGACGAGCCGTTCCGCGGTCTCGATCGCGACAGCCGGCGGCGCCTGCTCGAACGCGCGCGCCGCCGATGGCGGGGCGCGACGCTGATCTGCATCACCCACGATCTCGAGGACACCCGCGGCTTCGATCAGGTGGTGGTGATCGACGGCGGTCGCGTGGTCGAGAGCGGACCGCCGCGCGAGCTTGCGGAGCGTCCGGGATCGCGCTATGCCGCGATGCTTGCCGAGGGGGAGGCCGTACGGCGTCGCCTCGGCGAACCGGGGTGGCGGCGGCTGGCGCTTGAAGGCGGGCGGCTGGTGGAGATCCCGGCGGGGGAGCGCGGGGGAGGGGCGGGCTAGGTGCGCGGCACGCTGCAGCGGGCGGTGTGGCCGATCGCCGACGCCGAGGAGGCTCTGAGCGGCCTGGCGCGGGCCGCCGGGATGCCGGTGGACGAGTCGGCCGTCGGTGCCGGGGGGCCGGCTCCCAGCGCCGCCGCCGGTCCCGCCGCCGCCGTCGAGGCGCACGCGCGGCGGCTTGGCCTCGAGATCGAACCGCTCCGCGCGGCGTTCGGCGAGGCGGAGCGCCTGGTGAGGGGCTCACCCCCGGCGCTGATCGTGCTCCCCGGCGGCCGCGGGCTGCTGGCGGCGGTGCGGCGCCGCGGCCGTCGGGTCACCCTCCTCGCCCCCACGCTCCGGCGTTGCCGGGTACCGGCCGGCGCGATTGCCGCGGCGATGACCGCGGAGCGGGCGGAGCGGGAGCGTCCCGCCGTCGACGAACTGCTCGACGCCGTCGGCGTCGCCCCCTCGCGTCGGGGCCGGGCGCGGCGAGCGGTGATCGCGGAACGCCTCGCTGGCGCGCGGCTCACCGGCTGTCTCCTGCTCCGCCTCCCGCCCGGCGCCCCGTTTCGGTCGCAGGCGCGGCAGGAGCGGCTAGGCGTCCACTTCGCGTCCTTTGCGCTTGCCTACGCGGCCTCCTACGCGCTTCTGCTCGCCTCCTGGTGGGTGCTCGGGCGCGGCGTCCTGGCAGGCCGGTTCGAACTCGGGTGGCTCGCTGCATGGTCGCTGACCCTGCTGACGATGGTGCCCCTGCGTGCGCTGAGCGTCTGGTCCAGGGCGCGTCTGAGCGTCGGCTTCGGCGCGCTGCTGAAGCGACGGCTTATCCAGGGGGCGCTGCGTCTGCAGCCGGAAGAGGTGCGGCACCAGGGCGCCGGCCAGCTCCTCGGCCGGGTGCTCGAGTCCGAGTCGGTCGAGGCGCTCGCCCTCAACGGCGGCTTCCTGACCGTAGTCGCCGCGATCGAGCTCGCGTTCTCTGCGCTGGTGCTCGCCGCCGGCGCCGCGGGAGCCGCCCACGTCGCCCTCCTCGCGCTCTGGCTGGCGCTCACCGTGGCGCTCGGCAGGCGTTTCTACCGCGCACGGAGGGAGTGGACCGAGAACCGGGTGGCGATGACCCACGACCTGGTCGAGCGCATGGTCGGTCACCGCACCCGCCTCGCCCAGGAGCCGAGGAATCTCTGGCACCTTGAGGAGGATCGGGATCTCGAGGCGTACCACCGCCGGTCGAATCGCTTCGATCGGCACAAGACCTGGCTGCTGGGGCTCGTCGGGCGGGGCTGGCTGGCGGTCGGGATCGCGGTGCTGGTGCCGGCCTTCGCGGCCGGCGGCGACCGCGTGGCGCTGGCGATCGGCCTCGGTGGCGTGTTGACCGCCTACCGCGGCTTCCTCAAGCTCAGCGAGGGCTTCAACCACCTGAGTGGGGCGCTGGTGGCGTGGCGTCAGGCGGCGGAGCTGTACGACGCCGCCGCCAGGCGGGAGGCCTGCGGCTCGGCGGCGCTGGCGGAGGGGAGCCGAACCGAGGCTCCTCCTGACGACGCCGCGAACTCCCCGTCCGGCCCCGCCGTCACCGAGGGCGCGGCGGCTCCGGTCATCCTCGAGGCCATCGACGTCGGGTTCCGGCATCAGGGCCGGCCGCGTGCCACTCTCGAGAGCTGCAGCCTGGCGATCCGTCGCGGCGAGCGAATCCTCCTCCAGGGCTCGTCCGGCGGCGGCAAGTCGACCCTCGCCGCCCTGCTCGCCGGGCTGCGGCCGGTCGACGCCGGTCTGATCCTGCTCGACGGCCTCGACCTCGGCACCGTCGGGACCGCCCGCTGGCGCCGCCGGGTGGTGGCGGCGCCCCAGTTCCACGAGAACCACGTCCTGACCGAGACCTTCGCCTTCAACCTGCTGCTCGGGCGCCGCTGGCCGCCGGAGGCGGAGGACCTCGCCGAGGCTGCGGCGGTGTGCCGGGAGCTCGGCCTCGGCGAGCTGCTGGCGCGCATGCCGGGAGGCCTCGACCAGCCGGTGGGGGAGACCGGCTGGCAGCTCTCCCACGGCGAGAAGAGCCGCCTCTTCGTCGCCCGGGCGCTGCTCCAGGGCGGCGAGCTGCTGATCCTCGACGAGAGCTTCGCTGCGCTCGACCCTGCGAGCCTCGAGCAGGCGCTCGACTGCGTTCTCCGCCGCGCCTCGTCGCTGCTCCTCATCGCCCATCCGTGAACGCGCGATCGCCGGCGTCGCCCGCGTCCATTCCTGTTGACAAGGCACTCGTGAGTATGTTAATCAGGAAGCACTGTGCAACCGTGCGAGTTTGGCAGATTGGGTGAAGCGGCGTGGACGGCGCGCCGGCATCGCCCGTAGACGACGGGTGAAGGGAGGTAAACGCTGATGAGAGTGCAGACCGAGGTCCGCGCCGGTGCGCGCGCGCAGGTGATCGGTGTCGGCTAGCGGAGAACGGCGACATCGTCTGACAAAGGAGGTAGACAGTGGCGATTCAGAGTGGCGTCAGGGCGGGTGCCCGCGCGCAGGTGATCAACGTCGGGTAGCGGAAGTAGGCCATCACGCTGTCCCACCGAGAAGGGAGAGAATCGTGAAAGTCCAGACCCAAGTTCGTGCCGGTGCCCGTCCGCAGCTGATCAACGTCGGGTAGAGGAAGTCATCACGCTGTCCCACCGAGAAGGGAGAGAATCGTGAGAGTCCAGACCCAAGTTCGTGCCGGTGCCCGCGCCCACATCATTGACCTTGGCTAGGGCGGAGGTCGCTGATGAAGGTCCAGATCGGCCTCCACGCAGGTGCCCGGGCGCATCTGATCAACGTCGGGTAGCGGAGGTAGCCCATCACGCTGTCCCACCGAGAAGGGAGAGAATCGTGAAAGTGCAGACCCAAGTTCGTGCCGGTGCCCGCTCCCACTTCATTGAGACCGGCTAGCGGGAGGTCGCCGATGAAGGTCCAGGCCGGACTCCAAGCCGGCGCCCGGTCGCAGTTGATCGACATCGGGTGATCTCCCGACCGCACGGGTTGACGCGAAAGCCGTCGCCGAAGGCCCGGCCCTCCGCATGGAGGTGCCGGGCCTGCGACCGTCTACGGGGGAAGCTCCGGGTGGATCAGCGGCCGTGCAGGCGCTGGCGCAGCAGATTGCGCACCAGCGACGGATCCTCGCCGGCGGTGATCCCCACGCTGCGCACCGGACCCCAACGGCGCTCGCGCCGGCGAGGGCCTGGAGGCTGTCCGGAGAACCCGGCTCGAGCCGCTCAGCGAGGTCGAGGATCTCTTCGCGCAGCCGGTTGCCGACATCGCTCAGCTCGCCCGGGACCATGCGCGGCTCAACAGTGATCGGGCGCCTGCGGCAAGCTCTTCCCGGACGGCACCGAGGAGTTACCCGACGACCCGGTGCTCGCGATCACCGTCATCCACTCCGACGGCGCCAGCCGGCGGCGACTGCGTTCTCCGCCGCGCCTCGTCGCTGCTCCTCATCGCCCATCCGTGAACGCGCGATCGCCAGCGTCGCCCGCGTCCATTCCTGTTGACAAGGCACTCGTGAGTATGTTAGTCAGGAAGCACTGTGCAACCGTGCGAGTTTGGCAGATTGGGTGAAGCGGCGTGGACGGCGCGCCGGCATCGCCCGTAGACGACGGGTGAAGGGAGGTAAACGCCGATGAGAGTGCAGACCGAGGTCCGCGCCGGTGCGCGCGCGCAACTGATCGGTGTCGGCTAGCGGAGAACGGCGACATCGTCTGACAAAGGAGGTAGACAGTGGCGATTCAGAGTGGCGTCAGGGCGGGTGCCCGCGCGCAGCTGATCAGCGTCGGGTAGCAGAAGTAGGCCATCACGTCGTCCCACCGAGAAAGGAGAGAATCGTGAAAGTCCAGACCCAAGTTCGTGCCGGTGCCCGGGCACATCTGATCAACGTCGGGTAGAGGAAGTAGCCCATCACGCTGTCCCACCGAGAAGGGAGAGAATCGTGAAAGTGCAGACCCAAGTTCGTGCCGGTGCCCGCTCCCACTTCATCGACCTCGGCTAGGGCGGAGGTCGCCGATGAAGGTCCAGATCGGCCTCCACGCAGGCGCCCGGTCGCAGTTGATCGACATCGGGTGATCTCCCAACCGCACGGGTTGACGCGAAAGCCGTCTCCGAAGGCCCGGCCCTCCGCATGGAGGCGCCGGGCCTTTGACCGTCTACCCGGGGGAAGCTTCGGGTGGATCAGCGGCCGCGCACGCGCTGGCGCAACAGATCGCGCACCAGCGACGAATCCTCGCCGGCGGTGATCCCCAGGCTACGCACCGGACCCCAGCCGCCCTCGGCCGCGGCATCGCTCTCGCGGAAGAACACCACACCGTCCCGTTCCCAGGCGACCAGGGCGTCCTCGCCGTCGCCGGAGAGGAAGAGCGATCCGGCGGCGCCCTCGGGCAGGTGCGGCGCCGGGCGCGTTGCCGTCACCCGCAGGCGCAGATCGTGGGACTCGAACGGCCCCTCCCAGCGCTGGCCGACGCCGATCAGGTGGGGTCTGGCGTCGTCGTGCATGCGGCGAATCGGTGTGTGGTCGAACTCCGAGCCGACTTCGACCAACCGGCGGCGGGTGCGCTCGGCCATCGCCTCGGGCTGGAACGCCCAGTCGGTGCCGTCGCTCAGGATGTATCGCTCGATCTCGGTCGCGAGGACATCGAGCAGCATCGGCTGGAGCCGACTGTCGGCCGTCAGCAGATGATCTCGCGCACCCCTGGCGAGGGCGGCTAGGCTGTCCGGCGAACCCGGCTCGAGAACTCTGGTCACTACGAGGATCTCTTCGCGCAAGCCGTTGCCGAGACGGCTCAGCTCGTTGTCGACCATCCGCAGATCGACGGCGATGATCCGGCCGTCGCCGGAAAGGGTGAAGCCCGCGACTACCGCGCCCGGATCGTCACCGGGCTCCAGCGTCGGTGCCAGGGCCGACACCGCTGCCGGCGGCGGCGCGATGCCGGGCACCGCCTCCGATCCCACTAGCTGTCCGAGGTCGAAAAGCGGATGATCGCCGATGTAGGCGCCGTCCTCGATCACCAGGGGGGCGTAGATCACCACATCGGTGTCGTCTTCGAGCCAGACCACGTGAAGCACGCTGCGGTGGACGTCGCTCGGCGACTCGCCTGGGATCCCGGCGCTGTCGCGGGTCACCACCGCCCGCGGCGAACCGTGCAATACCGGCACTGCGCGCGAGACGTCGATCGCGTCCCCCCACCCGTCGGTGCCGAGGTGGGCGAGGCGCAAGGACCCGCCGGCGGCGCTGCTCTGCCACAGTACGTACAGGGTCTCACCGTCCGGACCGAGCACGAGTGCGGCGAGCCGCTCTGCGGCGGGACCGGCTGTCGCCGGTACCAGCCACGTCTCGCTCACACCATCGGGGTGGATCACGGTGATCACCAGCACTGGGTCGTCGGCGAGCGTCTCTGTACCGTCCGGGAAGAGATCGCCGTAACGGCCCTCGGTGGCGGCGTAGACGTCACCGTCGGGAGCCAGTACCCGGGTCGCGAGATCGGCGGCGGCCGTCGCCGGCGTGGCGGCAGGCCCGGCGGCGAGGGCGCAGGCGGAGGCGAACATGAGTGCAAGGTGGTAGCGCATGATCATGCCCTCAGGTTGATCATTTGACGGATGTCGACGGCCATCAGCATCTCGGTGAGGTATGGCGTGTCGGGAAACAGGTGCTGGAGGCGGTCGAAGCACTGACGGGCGCGTTGATCATCGCCGAGGAGGTGCTCGGCCTCACCGAGAAGGTAGAGGGCGTTTTTGAGCCCGGCCGCGCTCGCGAGTCTCTCTGCCAGCCTGAGGGCACGCTCGGCGTGCCGACGGGCCGAGGCGTTGCGTCCGATCTCGAGCAGGCCGTAGCAGAGGTCGAGGTGGGCCTGCATTCGATACTCGAGAACCTCGCTGCGGCAGTAGAACCGGAGGCTGCGGTAGAGCAGCGCGAGTCCGAGCCGGTGGTCGCCGAGCATCAGGCTGCAATAGCCGAGGTTGTGCGACGCGACAGCCCGCCGCACCTGCGCTGCCCCCGGATCGGCCTCGAGCGCGTGCCGGTACTCGGCGGCCGCCTCCTCGAAACGGCTCCCGAGCAGCAGGAAGCTCCCCATTTGATTGTGGAGGTTGGCTTCCCAGTAGGGGTCGGGGATCCCCCGCTTCTCGTACTCCACCCTCGCGATCCGGGTATAGAGGAGCCCCTTCCTGGTCTCCTGGCGGAGCTCGTAGATGCGGGCCACATGGTAGGCCGCGACGAGGCGGTTGAGCCGGTCAGTGCTCCGGCTGAGGATCTCCCGCAACCCACGGATCTGCCCGTCGTGACGGCCGAGGGCGATCAGCACGGCGCAGCGGTTGCCGAACGTGAGATCGACGAGGTCTTGGTCGCCCAGCGCCTGTGCGTGGGCGGCGCAGACGTCATACAGGTCAAGCGCGTCGTCCAGCCGTCCCTCGTCGGTCGCCTGCTTGCCGCCGCGGCGCAGCCGTTCGAACTCGATTCTCAGACAGGCGTCTTTGGTGTCGTCAATCTGCACGATACGCTCCTCCAGAACTCAGAAAAGACCCTCCACCCTCAGCGGTCGTTGCCGTTGGCCTCCTTCTCCTCCTTCGACCGCTTGAAGGCGATGAACTCCTCGACCTCGCGCTGGCCGCGCTCGTCGAGGCTCTTGAAGTCGCTCAGGACCCGGGCGTCGCGCGAGGTCACCGTGCGGCGCTGCCCGACCTCGCCAAAGAAATCGGAGATGCTCATCTCGAACTCGGCGAGGATCTTGAACAGGGTGTCGAGGCTGACCCGATACTGCCCCTGCTCCATGCGCGAGAGGTCCGACTGCTGGATGCCGATGCGCGCCGCCAGCTCGGTCTGGGTGAGCTTGTGCCGCTTGCGCAGGTCGCGGATCTTGCGCCCGACGAGCTGGACCTGGCGGGGCTTGGGCGGGGGCGCGTTGGTCACCGGACTGGGCTCCTTGGAAGGCCGGCCGGCCTCGAATTGGGATGCTACCCTACCATAGGAGCGAGCCAACCTCCGCGGTGCCGGCGAGCTGGCCTCCCCCATCCTCGGCGCCCTCAGCGGTTCCGGATGCGGTGCTCGACGATCTCGAGCGCCCGCACTCGGTCGATCGTGGTGAGCGAGATCGCGCGGGTGTCGCTCCACCCCTCGCCGCGGCTCTCCTGGTAGCGGAGCAGGCCGTCCTGTTCCCAGGCGACGAGGGCCTCGGTGCCGTCGGCGGAGAGCAGGACCAGCGGCGCGGCGCCCGCCTCGAGGTCTTCCAGCCGGCGCGCGCCGACCTCGCGGACGGCGATCTGGTGGCTGGTCGCCGGGGCGTTGCCGGCCAGGTCGAGGATCTGAGGCTGGGCGAGCGGGGACTGGTGGCGCGGGCCCCGGCGCTCGAGGCGGTTGCCGACCTCGATGAGGTGCGCGCGCGCCCGGTCGCCGAGGCTCCTCAGATCGCCGGGACGGTCGAGGTCGTACTCGGCACCGATCTCGAGGAGAAACTCGCGCACGCGATCGGCGAGGAACGAGAGCACCTGGGGGTCGAGCCGCGAGCCGACCTCGATGAGGTGGGCGCGGGCACCGCCGGCGAGCGACGACAACCCGCCAGGATCGCGGGAATCATAGCGCGATCCGACCTCAATGAGGTGGGCCCGGGCGTGGCCGGCGAGCGACGAGACGTCGCCCGAGAGCACGCTGAGGTCGACCGTGACCAGCCGGCCGCTCGCCGGGTGGACGAAGCCGACGACCACCGAATGGCCGTCGCGGCCGGCCTCGACGGTCGGCGGCAGCGGCAGGTCGGCCAGGGGCACCGCCAGCAGATCCTCCTCCGCGGGGATGACCAGCTCGGTGAGCGCGAAGATCGGCCCCGGCCTGGTGCCGTCGAAGACGCCGTCGACCAGAATCACCGGCGAGTAGACCACCGCCGTGCCCTCGGCGCGGTCCTCGACCCACACCGCGTGGAGCACCGTGCGCTTCACCGTCACGGGCTCGCCCTCGGCGTCCCGCCCCTCGAAGGCGTCGCGGGTCACCGCCAGGCGCGGATCGCTCTTGAACGAGAAGCGGGCGTCGGAGACGGCGATCGGCTCGCCCCAGGCGCCGCCTGAGAAGCCGGCCATGCGGATCTGGGAGTGGACGCCGGTCAGCGCCTCCCACGCGACGAACAGGGTGTCGGAGGTCTCCTCGTAGAGCAGCGCCGCGGCGCTCTCGATGTCGGGACCTAGGGTCGCGGGCAGCAGGAAACGGTCCTCGTCACGGTCCGGGCGCTCGACCCGCAGCACCAGCACCGGGTGCTCGGCCTCCGGCGCCCGCGGCCGCCCCATCAGCTCGCCGTAGGTGCCCTGCTCGATGCGGTACAGCTCGCCCTCGGGGCCGAGCACCGCTCCCGGCGGCGCGGCGGCGCCGGCGCTCGCGGCGGTGCCGAGCGCGAGGGCGAAGGCGAGAGCGTCGATTTGGCGCGACATAGTCTCAGGCCCTCAGGTTGAGCAGCCGGCGCACGCCGACAGTCATCAGGGAGTCGGCCAGGCCCTGCTGGCCGGGGTAGAAGCGGCGCTGGAGTGCCTCGAAGCAGAGGCGCGCGTCGTCCGGCGAGCCCATCAGGTTGGCCGCCTCGCCGAGCAGGTAGAGGGCGTTCTTGACCACATGGTTGTCGCCAACCTCCTCGGCCAGCCTGAGGGCGGCGAAGCCGTGGCGGACCGCTCGGTGGTTGCGCCCGATCTCGAGGTAACCGAAAGCGAGCGTGAGGTGCGGATGGCGCTGGCTACCGCGAACGCCCAGCCGGCGCAGCATTCGCAGGCTGCGGAACGACAGCCGGAAGCCCTCGACATGCCTTCCCTCGAGCAGCCGGCAGTAACCGAGGTTGTCGAGGATCGGGGCCAGCCGCAAAGGAGGCAGCTCCTTGGTCGCGGCCAGCGCCCGGTCGTACTCGGCGCAGGCTTCGGCGAGGCGGCTCTCCGCGAGCAGCAGATTCGCCATCAGGTTGTGGCAGGCCGCTATGCGCTCGGGCGCGCCGAGACGCTGCACCCGCTCCAGGCCGATCTGGGCGTAGAAGATCGCCTTCTTGTAGTCCTGGTTGAGATCGTGGGCGCGCGCCAGCGTGTAGGCGGCGAGGTAGCAGTTCAGCTCGTCGCGGTTGCGCATCAGGATCTGGCGCAGGTCCGACAGCACCGGCGGGCCCTCGCCGCACTCGACGAGCACGGCCGCGAGACTGCAGAGGGCGCGATCGCGGAGGTCAGGGTCGCCGGTCTCCCCGGCGAGCGCCAACGCCTGCTCGTAAAGCGCCCGCGCCGCCGCCAGTTCGCCCCGCCAAGCGGCCCGCTCCGCGCGGGCCAGCAAGGCACGATAGGCCGCGAGCGGGGTCGAGTCCACGAGCTGGATGTTAGGATCGCTCATCCCATCCTCACCCGGCGGCGCGGAGGCCGGCGGGTCGTCGTGGCGCGCTGACGCCGTGGAATGCCAGTGTAGCATAGTCGGGTAAACCCAGGCAAGACTATCCGCGGCCACGGCGTGTGTCAACGTCCCCGGGGCTGTCTGGGCTGTCTCCGGGCGCATGTCCTCCGCGGGCGGCTCGGCCGCGGGTGGTAGATTCCCCCGGCTCCACTCCCGCCGAGGGGCCCACCCGAGATCCCATGCCACGCCACGTCTTCCTGCTCAAGGAGCTGGTCAAGCGCGACTTCAGGGGGCGCTATGCCGGGTCGCTGCTCGGGTTCGTCTGGTCGCTGATCCAGCCGCTGTGGCTGCTGGTGCTGTTCTCGTTCGTGTTCGCCACCGTGCTGCGGATCAGCCCGATGGGGGAGCGGACGTCGAGCTTCGCGGTGTTCCTGTTCGCGGGCCTCCTCCCCTGGATGGCGATCCACGAGGGGGTGCTGCGCGGGTCGACCGCGATCACCGACAACGCCGAGCTGGTCAAGAAGCTGTCGTTCCCGTCCGAGGTGCTGGTGCTGGCGGTGGCGCTGGCGGCGCTGCTCCACACCTCGATCGCGACCGTGATCTTCGCCGCCGTGCTGGCGGTCCAGGGCGAGCTGTCGGTGGTCACCCTGCCGCTGCTCCTGGTCGCGGTGCCGCTGCAGACCGCGATCGCGCTCGGCCTCGGCCTGCTGCTCGCCTCGGTGCACGTCTTCTTCCGCGACACCGCGCAGATCCTCGGCCTGGTGTTCAACGCCTGGTTCTACCTGACGCCGATCGTCTACCCGCTCGAGATGGTGCCCGAGCGCTACCGCTTCCTGATCGAGGCCAACCCGCTGACGCACCTGGTCGAGCTGTACCGGCAGGCGTTTCTCGGGCCGTCGCTGGCGCTGCCGGCCGGGGTCGGCTGGCTGGTGCTGTTCGCGGCCGCGCTGCTCGCCGCCGGGCTGGGACTGTTCCGGCGGCTGCGGCCGGCGTTCGTCGACGAGATCTGAGAGCGGGCGCGCATCTTGCTATCCTGGGTTCGCCGGGTCGCCGCGCGCGCGGCCCGCTCACCGTCGCCCGGTCTCGAGCCAGCCCGCCATGGCCGGAGTCAAGGAGTGCCAGGTCCATGAAGTCCCTCGACCGCAGCCAGACCGTCCCCGCCGCCCGCTTCTCACGCCCGGCGCTCTTCGCCGCCCTCGCGCTCGCCCTCACCGCCGGCCTTCCAGCGGTCGCGTGCGGCTCGGCTGCCGGAATGGCGCCGGCCCCGGCCGCGGCGGCGCGCGGCGTGGTCGAGCAGGATCCTCCGCAGCAGGGAGGCTCCGAGGAAGCGGCCTCGGCCGCCCGGGAGCCCGCGGCCGGCCAAGAGCCCGCGTCCGCCGCCCCGGAGCCCGCCGGCGAGGACGCCAAGCCGAAATACCCCAGGACGCGCGAGGAGGTCGACGTCCCCGAGGGCGCGACCTCGGTCGACATCGCCGGTTTCGGCGTCTACATCCCCCCGAAGCCGGAGGTCGTCGAACCGCCGGACGGCGAGTGGCTGGTCGACCCGGAGTCGCAGCGCCGCTACTTTCTCAAGCGGCTGCCCAAGAGCGAGACCTGGTCGTGGGTCGTCGACGGCACCCACATCCGCCACGGCCGGGTGGGTATCTACGAGGTCGAGACCGAGCTCGACGACGCCTTCATGGTCCGCGTCTACGACCCGACCGAGGGCACCCACTGGGAGCCTGAGGGGCCCCCGACCGCGGAGGAGCTGGCGGCGGTCGCGGCCTCCTTCCGCGCCGAGACCTCCGACTCCGACCGGCTGCGCTTCACGGCGATCGCCGACGGTCTGCCGCAGCGCGGGCAGTGGCGCAACGGCTTCGACGTCGCCGACATGAACGGCGACGGCCACCTCGACATCGTCCACGGCCCGGCGCGCAAAGGCGGTCCCGGGACCCCGGTGATCCTGCTCGGCGACGGCGCCGGCGGCTGGCGGCTGTGGCAGGAGGCGAGGTTCCCGAACGTCCGCTACGCCTACGGCGACGCCCGGGCCGCCGACTTCGACGGCGACGGTCATCTCGACGTGGCCCTCGCCCAGCACCTCCAGGGCGTGCAGGTGCTGCTCGGCGACGGCAAGGGAAACTTCCGCCTGGCCAGCGCGGGGCTGCCGTGGGAGCTGCCCGGGCAGGGCGGCGACGCCGGCGGCTTCTCGTCGCGGGCGCTGGCGATCGCCGACTGGAACCGCGACGGCCGGCCGGACCTGCTCGCCCTCGGCGAGGGCCCGCGGCCGGCGCGCGAGAGCGGCGCCGGCACCCGCGGGCTGCTGCCGTCGTCGTCGTTCGGGGTCGCGGTCTTCGTCAACCGCTTCGGCGAGGACGGCGGCGAGTGGAGCCGGGTCGACCAGGGGCTCGACTTCGGACAGGTGTTCGGCGACGCGCTGGCGGTGGGCGACTTCGACGGCGACGGCCGGCTCGACTTCGTGACCTCGTCCAACGTCTTCGGTCTGCGCAACCTGGTGGGCATGGGGACCGAGGGCGGCGGCTGGCGCTACACCGAGATCGAAACGCTCCGGCCCCAATCGTTCACCAAGGCGGTGGCGGCGGCCGACTTCGACGGCGACGGCCGCGACGACCTCGCGGTGTCGCAGGTCTCCAACCAGGCCGGCAAGTGGTGGCACGCGCTCGACGTCCTCTACTCCAAGGCCGACGGCTGGACGCGGCGCACCCTCGCCGCGAGCGAGGGCCGCCAAGGCTACGCGAGCGCTCTGGCGGCGGGCGATCTCGACGGCGACGGCTCGACCGACCTGGCCGCGGTCACCGAGGGCGGCGAGGCCTGGATCTTCCTCGGCGACGGCGAGGGCTTCTTCACCCGCGAGGCGAGCCCCGAGGTCCCGGCGATGATCGGCGGCTGCACCGGCTACCACGTCGCGATCGCCGACGTCGACGGCGACGGCCGCGGCGAGCTGATCGAGGCCTGGGCTGGCGAGCCGTCGGCGATGTGGGATCCCGGTCGCTGCCCGAGCCTCGGCGCCATCCGGGCCTGGGACCCGCAGCCCGCCGCTCCGGCGGTCGCCGCCGAATCGGGCGCGACCCCTTGACAGCGGCCCGCGGCATACCTATAGTGCAGCAGCATAACCGAGCGCACGGGGCCGGGACCAAACCTGCATGGGGTTTGACTTTCCGCCGATCGGACCCGTCCTGGACGCTGGGGGAGTGACAAACCGAACGAGATCGGATACGATAGCCCGGAATCGACACTCTCAACAGGAGGTGATGCGTCTTTCGGCTGGTATGTGTGCTCAGGAATCAGGGTTCGGCGTGCGCGCCCGGCGGGGAACGTCCCCGTCCGTCTCACGGGCGGTAGCCGGGCCGCAATGGCTTCTAGCTGTTGAAGAGAAACCTGAAACGTAAGTGAGGAGATTGTCTGTGATGAGAAAGACCGTCCTCGGCCTGGCCCTGGTGAGCCTCCTGGCTCTCGGCGGCCCGGCTATTGCCGAGATCTGCACGATCGATGCGGTGCCGGCGTCCACGCTGCTGGTGCACTACTTCGAGGTGGATCTCGATGCACCCGGGGGTCTGACGACCCTGTTCTCCGTCAACAACGCGTCGGCGGCGCCGACGCTCGCCCACCTCACCCTCTGGACCGACTGGTCGATCGCGACGATCGACTTCGACATCTACCTGACCGGTTTCGACGTCCAGAGCTTCAACCTGCGCGACTTCTTCACCTCGGGTCTGCTGCCGCAAACGGCTCCGAACGACGCCTTCAGCAACCAGGGCGCCTTCTCGCTGCCGCACGTGGTGTTCCCGGGCTGCGCCGGCAACCTGCCGATCGGCAACCTGCCGCAGATCCTGATCGACCTCATCACCCAGGCCCACACGGGTGGGCCGGTCGACTTCTTCGGCGGCCTGTGCGCCGGTGAGGACTACGGCGACAACATCGCCCGCGGCTACGTCACGATCGATCAGGTCGAGGCGTGCAGCACGCTGTTCCCGAACTCGCCGGGCTACTTCGGCCCGGGCGGCATCGCGGGCAACCAGAACATCCTGTGGGGCGACGTCTTCTACGTCGATCCGACCAACAACTTCGCCCAGGGTGAGACCGCCGTGCACATCGAGTCGGCTCCGGCCGGCTTCTTCGTCCCCGGCGACTACACCTTCTACGGGCGGTACGTGGCGTTCACGGCGGTCGACCAGCGCGAGCCGCTGGGGACCACCTTCGGCACCCGGTACCTGACCGGCGCCGGCTTCGAGGGCGGCACGGACATCGTGTGCTGGCGTGACTCGAAGGCGGACCCGTCCGCGCGGGTGTGCGGCACCGGGCCGCCGCCACCGATGCCGCTGAGCAATACGCAGGTCGTGATCTTCGACGAGGAGGAGAACCCCGAGGTTCCGCCGCCGCCGGGGCCGATCTCGCCCCTGCCGCCGGAGCAGCCGAACGTGGTCTGCCCGCTGGAGACCCAGCGAGTGCCGGTCGGTGGGGTGTCCCTGCCGACGACGTTCTCGAACGGCTGGCTCTACCTCAACCTCAACACCTCGACCGGTTCTCCGGTCGATCCGGCCGCACAGGCCTGGGTGAGCGCGATCATGAGCGCCGAGGGCCGGTACAGCATCGGGTTGGACGCGATCCAGTTCGACAGCGCGTGCAACCCGAACACCGTCATCCTGGGTCCGCCGGCTCTGTAGCCGGCAAGACTCCGCGGCCCGGGCCCGCTTTCCGAGCGGGCCCGGGCCGGCCTTCCCACAACGCCGATGGGCGATCCCTGTGGCCTGGCTCCGATGCCGGGGGGCGAGACCAGAGGGATCGGCGTGCCACCCACCCAGTTTCGCTTCGTCGTCTCGCGGCGCCCGCATCGGGCGAGCGTGGAGTTCGTGTCTTCCGGATCGGTCCGTGCCACAGGAGTGCCAGTCGATGTCTAGCCGCACCTGTCCAGCCCGCTTCCCGGCCCTGCTCCTTCTCGCCGCCGTCGCGGCGGCCGCGTCGCCGCAGCCGGCGGCGGCGCAGTTCCAATGCAGCGGCTGGGAAGCCAGCAAGACGCCCGCCGACCCTCCGCCGAGCAACCTCTGGAACGCCCTGGAGCCGGCGTACACCGAAGGCTCGTTGTTGGCGGGCTGCGAAGGTCCATTCGGCAGCCCGGACTGCGAGTCACGTGACACCACCTTCTACAACCTCGCGACCAACTCTTGGTTTGGCACTCCCTACTGGCAGTCGATCGACATCAAGCAGGGGTACGCGTTCCTCGCCACCAACCTCGGCTTCCAGATCTGGAACCTCAACCAAGGCCCCGGGAGCGGCCCCGAGGAGCCGGATCGCTTGACCTACAAAGACATCCGTTCCTTCGCTCCGATCAATACTGGAGGAGCCGGCCATCAGGACTTCCAGGTCCGCGACATGGAGGCCTCCGACGACGGCAACCTCGCCGCGCTCACCGGTGGCTACTCGACCGGCATGCTCATTATCAAGACCCAGAACAAGGGCCAGCCGACCGTCCTCTACCAGGATCCGGCGATTACCGCAGGACTCAATGGCGGGTACGCTGTACACGTCCAGCGGATCGGTGGCAGGGACTACGGCTTTCTGGCCGTGGCGGGACAGGACACGGAGGTGAACGACCGCGGAATCTGGGCCTACGACATGACCAGTGCGTCCCAGCTCGCCACGACTCCCTGCGTCGAACCGAACCCCGCCTGCTCGGGGGTGTTCAAAGGGCGCTACACGACGGCCAGAGCCAGTCACGTCGACGGCGCCGGAGACGACGTCAACGGCCACTACCTCGTCGCCAGCGGTGGCCAGCATTCAGTCGGCGAAAACTGGGGATTCAAGGTCTGGAGGGTGACGAACCCGGCCGCTCCGGTCGAGGTCCTCAGTGGCCACGTCGGTCGGCGGATCGACGGCGTCGCGCTCTGGCAGGAGGGGACGAAGTACTTTCTGGCGCTGGCCGATCGGGGACCGAGTGGGTTCGGTCCGGCCACCGGCGAGATCTACGAAGTCACCTGCATCAAGAATGGCAACTGCGGCTCGTTGCCGTCGCTGCTCGTCTACGCTTTCCCGCTCGCCGGTTACGACGCAGGATTCGCTGCGCACGACTCCGTGGTCCAGGACTCCGTGGACTCCAGCGGCCAGAAATGGGTCTATTTCGGGTTCCGGGGAGGGCAGGGGGTGCGGAATCTGCAGATGGAGTGGCTGCTGAACGTCACCGGGATCTCGGCGAGCAACCCGCCGACGGAGATCACCGGGGGCAACCCGCAGAACGGCAACCAGCCCCAACCGACGATGCAGGTCGGTAACCCGCCGAACATCACCGTCGGATACTGGAGCTACATGTACTTCTGCCATCCGTCGGGCTCCTACTACTATCGCGGCAATGGCGGTGAATTCTGGGGCAACCGCTTCTACCGCGCCGGCCACTCGATCTTCGACGTCCACCGGCTGCGCAACGTGACCCCCCAGATCATCGTCACCGGGCCCGCGACCGGATACACCGGCGTGCCCGCGACATTCAACGCCAACGCGACCAACTGCTCGCCGACGCCCGGCGGCTGGAGCTGGACCGCGACCGGCGGCGGCCAGGTAGTCGGCGGCGGCACCACCGCCAGCGCGCAGATCCAGTGGAGCACGATCGGCTCGAAGACCGTGAGCGCCTCCAACACCGGCTGTCCGGGCGCGACCGCCGTCGGCGCGGTCATCCAGATCCTCGACCCGGCGCCGGCGATCGGCGGGGTGAGCGCCAGCCCGGCGACCGCGCCGATCTGCACGCCGATCACCTTCACCGGCAACAACGTCACCGGCCAGCCGCCGCTCTCCACCAACTGGACGATCGAGCAGGGGGGCGACCCGGTCCCCGGCGAGGGAGGGCCCGGCAACCCTTTCGTCTGGGACACTGAAGGGACCAGCCCCGGCACCTACGTCGGGCGGCTGACGGTCACCGGCCCGGGCGGCAGCGCCAACGCGGCCTCGCCGCCGGTGACGCTGACCGCGCTCCAGCCCCTGCCCGTCAGCGGCTACGCGATCACCAACGATCCGCCGAGCTTCGGCACCGTCCAGTTCCACTCGGCGGCGGCGACCGGGGCCACCGAGTGGCGGTGGGACTTCGACGGCGACCCGGGCGGGCCGAACACGTTCGACCTCGTCACCACCGATCCGGTGATCGGGCCCAACCCGGTCCACGACTACACCACGATCGGGACCAAGCACGTCTGGCTCGAGGTCCGCAACTGCACCACGGTGGTGTGGGTGCGCAGCGCGCGGCTTGACGTCGAGATCACCGAGGTCTCGCCGCTGCTGATCAACGACTTCCGCGCCAACTGCGCCTTCGGCGTCTGCAGCTTCAACACCGGGCAGGCGATCAGCTTCTTCCACGACGTGGAAGGGAACCCCGACACCTACGAGTACGACTGGACCAACGACGGCAACGACCCGTTCCAGGTCGAGCAGTCGAGCACCAACCCGATCCTCACCCACACGTACACCGCCCCCGGCGCTTACCGGCCGATTCTGCGGGTGAAGCGCGGTGCCGAGACCGTGAGCTTCACCCACGTGGCAACCCTCAGCATCACCACGGGCGGTCCGCCGCCGAGCATCAGCGTCGACGGCCCGACCTCCCTCAACATCGGGCAGCAGGGCACCTTCACCGCCATCCCGTTGAACTGCACGGCGAATCCGAGCGACTGGACCTGGAACACCTCGGGCGGCAGCGGCAGCAGCACCTCCAGCTCGATCACCGTGAGCTGGAGCTCCACCGGCACCAAGCTGGTCACCGCCATCAACAGCGGCTGTACGGGAGCGCTCGGCAGCCGGACGGTGAGCGTCACCGATCCTGGCACCGGCGGTCCCAACCCGAACCCCGGCGGCCTCGCAGCCGCCTTCACGGTGTCCCCGGAGGAGCCCGGGGTCGGCCAGCAGGTCACCTTCGACGCCGGCACCTCCCTCGGCAACCCGACCGGGTTCGCCTGGGACTTCGGCGACGGCACCGGCGGCAGCGGCGAAGAGGTGACCCACACCTACTCCCAGCCCGGCGTCTACGAGGTCGGACTGACGATCAGCAAGGTCGTCCCCGGCTCGGGCTGCGGCTCGTTCGGGCAGGAGATCTGCACCGACAACGCCACGGTCGACGTGACGGTCGGCGACGGCGGCGGCGCCTGCGTGCCGAACGCCACAACGGTGTGTCTGCTCGGCGGTCGCTTCGAGGTCACCGCGCACTGGCACAACCACCGCAACGGCGATACCGGGCTGGCGCGCGTCTACACGCCGTTCTCCGGCGACCGGACCGGCATGTTCTGGTTCTTCTCGGCGGACAACGTCGAGCTGATCGTCAAGTCGCTCGACGGCACCTCCTTCCCCAACCCGGCGTTCTGGTTCTTCTACGGCGGGCTCTCCGACGTCGAGTACTGGATCAACGTCGTCGACACCGTGACCGACGAGGAGAAGGAGTACCACAACGAACCCGACACGATCTGCGGCGTCCCGGACACCGGGGCGTTCCCGATGGAACCCCAGACCGAGGAGCCGGAGCCGGTGGTCACCGGCGGCACCGCGCTGGGCGCGGTCGGGGCGTTCGGCGACGACGACGCGACCTTCGACCTCTCGGTGATCACGGGCGCCGGCAGCAGCGGCACCTGCACGCCGAACGGCAACAACCTGTGCCTGCTCGACGGCCGGTTCTCGATCGAGGTCGACTGGCACGACCACCACAACAACAACGACGGCGTCGGCCACCCGATCCTGGGCACCGACCGCACCGGCTACTTCTGGTTCTTCAACTCGGACAACGTCGAGCTGGTCGCCAAGTTCATCAACGGCACTTCGGTCAACGGCCACTACTGGCTGCTGTGGGGCGGGCTCTCGGACGTCCAGTACACCATCCGGGTGACCGACACGGTGACCGGGACGCAGAAGCAGTGGGAGAACCCGCCGGGGAGCTTCTGCGGCGGCGCCGCCGCCAACGCGTTCCCCGCCGATTGACGGCGCGGCGGCGCGCGGCGGCGCGAATCGCGACGGACCCTCCGGCGGCCGGGCGACCCACCCGGCCGCCGTCTTCATGGGCGCTAGAATGACCCGCGATGAGTGACGCCGTGGTCGTCGTCGACGGCCTGTCGAAGCGCTACCGGGTCTACGCCACGCCGTGGGACCGGCTGTTGGAGGCGCTCACCCGGCGGCCGCGCCACCGCGACTTCCACGCCCTCGACGGCGTCGGCTTCACCCTCGAGCGCGGCGAGGGGCTGGCGGTGATCGGCGAGAACGGCGCCGGCAAGAGCACCCTGCTCAAGATCCTCGCCGGGATCACCGCGCCGACCTCCGGCCGCCTCGAGGTCAAGGGCAAGATCGCTTCGATCCTCGAACTCGGCTCGGGCTTCCACCCCGAGTTCACGGGCCGCCAGAACGTCGTTCTCAACGCCGCCATGCTCGGGCTCTCCGAGGCCGAGGTCAAGGAGCGGATGCCCGACATCCTCGGCTTCAGCGAGCTGGGCGAGTTCATCGACCAGCCGGTCAAGTGCTACTCGACCGGCATGGCGATGCGGCTGGGCTTCTCGATCGCCACCCAGGTCGACCCCGACGTGCTGATCATCGACGAGGCGCTCTCGGTCGGCGACGGCTACTTCCAGAAGAAGTGCATGGACCGCCTGCAGCGCTACGTCGAGAGCGGCGGGACGCTGCTCTTCTGCTCGCACGCGATGTACTACGTCTCGGCCTTCTGCCGCCGTGCGATGTGGCTCAAGCAGGGGCGCGTCGAGGCGCTGGGCGCGGTCGAGCCGGTGGTGCGCGCCTACGAGAACTACCTGGTCGCCAAGGGAGACCGCGCCGGCGCCGCCGCCGAGGAGCCCGCGCCGGGCGCGCCGAGGGCGGTCCCCGCCGCCGCCGGCCGGCGCGCGCGGATCACCGCGCTGCGGGTGACGGGCGGCGCCCTCCCGTCCGAGCCGCTGCGCTGCGGCGATCCCCTGAGCGTGACGCTCGAATGGGAGACCACCGACCCCGCGCTCGCCTTCCACGCCGGGATCTCGATCACCCGCCGCGACGGGCTCGAGGTCGCGACCTTCGCCACCCACCTCGACCGGCTGCCGCCGCTGTCCGGGAGCCGCCGGCACCGGGTCGAGCTGGTGCTGCCGCGGCTGCCGCTGATCAAGGGCGAGTTCGAGATCCACGCCTACGTTCTCGACGAGAAGGGGCTGTACGTCTTCGACCGGCACCTCGAGTCCCCGGCCTTCTCGGTCGCGGCCGCCGAGTACCGGTTCGGGCTGATCGACGCCGAGCACCGGTGGCGCCGCGAGCCGGAGGCCGAGCCGGTGCCGGAGGCGATCGCGAGCGAGGCCCGCCTGGCGTCCGCGGTCGAGGCGTGAGCCGCCCCCGGAGACTCCGCGTCCGCTACCTGCTCGAGGGGAGTGCGCTGTTCGGCGGCACCAAGGTCGCGCTACGCCACGCCGAGTTGCTCGCCGGGCGCGGCCACCGGGTGAGCGTGGTCGGTCGCGAGCCGCGGCCGGAGTGGCACCGGTCGGCGGAGAGCGAGGACGACGGCACCGGCGGAGGCGCGTTCGAGTACCTCGCCCGCCCGGACCTCGATCTCGCCGGTCTGCCGCCCGCCGACGTCACTGTCGCCACCTACTGGACCACGATCGGGCCGGCGGCGGCGGCGCCGGGGGCCGCGCTCCACCTCTGCCAGGGCTACGAGGCGAGCTACAGCCACAACCGCGCCGACCACGCCGCGATCCGCGCCGCCTACGCCCGGCCGCTGCCGGCGATGGTGGTCTCGCCCCACCTCGGTGAGCTGCTCGCTCGCGACTACGGCCGCCCCTGGCGGGCGGTGCCGCAGCCGCTCGAGCCGGCATTCCGGCCGGCGCTCCGGCGCCGGCCGCGGCGGCCGCCGCGGGTGCTCGTGGTGTCGCCGTTCGAGATCGACTGGAAGGGGGTGGCCACCGCGCTCGAGGCGGTGGCGTTGCTGCGCTCGCGCGGCCTCGGCTGCCGGCTGCTGCGCCTCTCACAGTGGCCCGAGCCCGCGGAAGAGCGCGAGCTGCTCGCCGCCGACGAGTTCCATGCCGGCCTGCCGCCGGCCGCGGTGCCCGAGCTGGTACGCTCGTGCGACCTGCTGCTCGCCCCGTCGTGGGAGCAGGAGGGGTTCGGCCTGCCGGCGCTCGAGGCGATGGCGAGCGGCGTGCCGGTCGTCGCCTCCGACGTCTCCTGCTACCGCGCCTGGGCCGCCGGGGCCGCCCGGTTGGTCCCGCCCGACCGGCCCGAGGCGTTCGCCGAAGCCGCCGAGACCCTGCTGACCGAGCCCGCCGAGTGGCGGCGGCTGCGCCGCGCCGGCCTCGAGCGCGCCCGCGGCCACCGCGAGCCCGTGACCGCCGCCGCGGTCGAGGCTGCCCTCGAGTGGGTGCTCGCCGAGCGCGCCGCCGTGAGCGCCACCGCGTGAGCGAATCGGTCGCGCTGGTCGTGGTCGCCCACCGCTCGGCCGGGTTCCTGCCGGCGGCGGTCGGGAGCTTCCGCGCCGAGGCGCGGGCCGCCGGCGCCGAGCCCGAGGTGGTGGTGGTCGACCACTCGGAGGACCCGACCGAGGCCGAGCGCCTCGGCACCTGCGCGCCCGACCGCCTGCTGGTGCGCGCCAACGGCGGCTACGCGGCCGGGGTCAATGCCGGCGCCGGCGCCGCCGCCGCCGAGACCCTCCTGATCGCCAACCCCGACCTCCGCTTCCACGAGGGATCGGTGGCGGCGCTGCTCGCCGCGCTCGACGCCGGCTGGGACCTCGCCGGGCCGCAGTTCGAGCTGGCCGGCTTCCTGTTCCCGCCCGCCGACCGCCAGACCCCCGGCGAGACCCTCGCCCGTGCCCGCGCCGGCCGCTCGCACCGCGCCTGGCGGCGGGCGGTTGCGCGCGAGGCGGCCGGCTGGCGGCGGGCGTGGCGGGCGGCCGGTCCACTGGCGGTGCCGCAGCTCTCGGGCGCGCTCATCGCGGTGCGCGCCGCCACCTTTCGCCGGCTGGGACCCTGGGACGAGGGCTACTTCCTCTACTTCGAGGAGACCGACTGGCTACGCCGGGCCGCCGGGCTGGGGCTGCGCGCGGCGCTGGTGCCGGCGGCCCGGGTCGAGCACCGCTGGGGGCACGCCGCCGCCCCCGACCGCACCGCCGGGGTCTACGCCCACTCGCGCCGCCGCTTCCTCGCCCGCCACCACGCGCGGCTCGGGCCGCTCGCCGACCGGCTGGCGCGGGCGCTCGCGGCACGCGCGGCGCCGCCGCCGGCCGATCCGATCCCCGAGACCTCGCCGGCGCCCGCACGGAGGCTCGACTGGCTGGTCTCGCCGGCGCCGCTGCTGCTGCCGGCGGCGGGCCGCGAGGCCGCCGCCCCGCCGCTCGCCGCCTACGCCGCGTTCGCCGCCGCGGCGCCTGCCGGCGCCGGCCTGCTCGCCGCCGCGGTCGACCCCGAGAGCGGCGCCGTGTACGGCCCGTGGTCGGTGCCGTCGCCGGCGACGCCCGCGTACTGAGGCTGCATCCGAACGGAGCATTCCGGGAGTGTCGACCCGGGGGCGACGCGCGACCGCGATCCACGATAGAATCTCGGAAATTACCTGATCTCCGAGCGCTCGCGAGTCGCCGGACCCGTCCCGACAGGAGGGAGATCGATGAGAAAGACCGTCCTCACGCTGGCCCTGGCGAGCCTGCCGGCTCTCGGCGGCCCGGCGAGCGCCGAGATCTGCACCATCGACGCGGTGCCCGCGTCGACGCTGCTGGTGCACTACTTCGAGGTCGAGTTGGGCAACGACGCGGGCTTCACGACGCTGTTTTCGATCAACAACGCCTCGGCGGCGCCGACGCTCGCCCACGTCACCCTCTGGACCGACTGGTCGATCGCGACGATCGACTTCGACGTCTACCTGACCGGCTTCGACGTCCAGAGCTTCAACCTGCGCGACTTTTTCACCGTCGGCCTGCTGCCGCAGACGGCGCCCGACGACGCCTTCAGCAACCGGGGGCTCTTCTCGCAGCCGCACGTGGTGTTCCCGGGCTGCGCGGGGAACCTGCCGATCGGCAACCTGCCGCCGATCCTGATCGAGCTGATCAACCAGACCCACACGGGTCAGCCGGTGAACTTCTTCGGCGGCCTGTGCGCCGGCCAGAACTACGGCGACAACATCGCTCGGGGCTACATCACGATCGATCAGGTCGACGCGTGCAGCACGCTGTTCCCGAACTCGCCGGGCTACTTCGGCCCGGGCGGCATCGCGGGCAACGACAACGTCCTGTGGGGCGACGTCTTCTACGTCGTACCGGAGAGCGACTTCGCCCAGGGCGGGACGGCCGTGCACGTCGAGTCGGCCGCGGAGGGCTTCTTCGTCCCCGGCGACTACACCTTCTACGGCCGGTACGTGGCGTTCACGGCGGTCGACCGGCGCGAGCCGCTGGCGACGACGTTCGGCACGCGCTACTTGACCGGCACGGGCTTCGACGGCGGCACGGACATCCTGTGCTGGCGTGACTCGAAGGCGGACCCGTCCGCGCGGGTGTGCGGCACCGGGGCGCCGCCGCCGATGCCGCTGAGCAATACGCAGGTCGTGATCTTCGACGAGGAGGAGAACCCCGAGGTTCCGCCGCCGCCGGGGCCGATCTCGCCCCTGCCGCCGGAGCAGCCGAACGTGGTCTGCCCGCTGGAGACCCAGCGAGTGGCGGTCGGTGGGGTGTCCCTGCCGACGACGTTCTCGAACGGCTGGCTCCACCTCAACCTGAACACCTCGACGGGTTCCCCGGTCGATCCGGCCGCCCAGGCCTGGGTGAGCGCGATCATGAGCGCCGAGGGCCGGTACAGCATCGGGTTGGACGCGATCCAGTTCGACAGCGCCTGCAACCCGAACACGATCATCCTCGGTGTACCGGATTGACCGGGCGACTCCACGCCCGGGGCCGTTCCGAGTAGCGGGACCGGGCGCGTTCCCCCCGCCCGCCGGGCGATCCCGTGCCGGGCTCCCACCCGGGGGACCGGGATCGTCGGGACCGGCCGTCGAGAGATCGAAAGGCGGACACGCTCTAAGATGCCGCCCGTGGCCGCCGAGCTGTCCGTCGTCATCCCTGCCTACAACGAGGTCCGGCGCCTGGGGGCGACGCTCGACCGGATCGCCGGCTACCTCGGCGAGCGCGGCATCGAGCACGAGATCTTGGTCGTCGACGACGGCTCGACCGACGCCACCGCCGAGCTGGTCGCCGCCCACCCGGCGCCCGGGCTGCGCCTGCTGCGCCAGCCCGAGAACCGCGGCAAGGGCGCGGCGCTGCGCGCGGGGGTGGCCGAGACGGCCGGTGAGCGGGTGCTGCTCACCGACGCGGATCTCTCGACCCCGATCGCCGATCTCGAGCGGCTGGAGCCGCGGCTCGCCGCCGGCGCCGACCTGGTGCTCGGCAGCCGCGCCGCCCCCGGCGCCCGCATCGACCGCCACCAGCCGTTCTACCGCGAGCTGATGGGCAAGACCTTCAACCGGATCGTCCGGCTGCTCGGGGTGCGCGGCATCAGCGACACCCAGTGCGGCTTCAAGCTGCTCAGCGGTACTGCGGCGCGCGACCTCTTCCCGCGGCTGACCGTCGACGGCTTCGCCTGGGACGTCGAGCTGGTGTGGCTGGCGCGCCGGCGCGGCTGGCGCGTCGAGGAGGTGGGAGTGAGCTGGGCCGACTCCGCCGACTCCCGCGTCCACCCGGTGCGCGACTCCGCGGCGATGCTTCGCGACATCCTGCGGATGCGCCTGCGCCACCGCCGGCGGGGCGACTGACCCGGGATCGGCGGCCGAGGGGACCGAGGCGGCCGAGCGGGCCGAGGCTACGGCGCCCGCCCGGCGAACGCGACCGTGGTCGCCGGGACGCGGAGCTGCAACCCGGAGAGCGCCGCGGGCACTCGTAGCGCCAGCTTCTCGCCGATCAGCGACAGCGAGAAATAGCTCGGATAGGGGATCTCCTCGACCTCGTCGAAGCCGGCGGCCGCGATTAGCCGCGGCAGGGTGCGGCGATCGAAGTAGGTGACGTGCTCGGGGATCTTGAAGAACGGCCAGCGGCGCCGGAGCAGCGGCCGCCACGGCCCGCCCATGTCCGGCGTGGCGAGCACCACCCGGCCGCCGGGCTCGACGTGCCCGCGCAGCCGGCGCAGGAAATCGACCGGGTGGTAGACGTGCTCGATGACGTGGACGCAGGCGGCTAGGTCGAAGCGCTCGTCCGGCGCGAGCCGGTCGAGGCCGCCGAGCAGCACGCGGTCGGCGCGCGACCGGCAGCGATCCACCGCGGTGGGCGAGTACTCGGTGCCCAACCGCTCGGCGAACAGCCCGCGCGCCTCGTCGAGGAAGAAGCCGTAGGCGCAGCCGACCTCGAGCAGACGGCCGCCGGTCATGCCGCGCCG